>Ga0306879_100016_pt1 | contig 106112 bp, 113 predicted proteins | sample AntDeeMetageno49_FD_190445 | JGI IMG/M metagenome (GOLD analysis project Ga0306879, IMG submission 190445) | Saline lake microbial communities from Deep lake, Antarctica - Metagenome #49 (v2) (version 2) | ecosystem: Environmental > Aquatic > Non-marine Saline and Alkaline > Saline | place...
CGTCGCCGGGCTGGCCTTTTGGACGCTGTCGTCGACCGGCGGGTCGGCCCCACTTACGGGACGGCCCTACGCGCGCCGGCTCAAATCCTTCGACAAGAACGTCCTGATCGGCGGCTCGGTCTTCGGCATCGGCTGGGGGATCTCCGGCATCTGTCCGGGCGCGGCCTACGCCAGCCTCGGGGTCGGCAACTGGCCCGTCCTGTATGCGCTGGCGGGGATGTTCGTCGGCGCGTATCTCCAGGGCGTCTGGCGAAGCGAGCCCGCCGCCGACGCGGCAGCGGTCCCGAGCGACGACTAACCACCCCACTGCGGCACCCCACTCATGACCTATTCAGAGGCATCCCACACGACCGACCGGCTCGTCGAGATTGCAAGCGAGCTACTGGCGGTCGACACCCAGAACCCACCCGGCGACACACGGGCGCTCGCCGCGTGGATCGAGACGTTCTTTGAGGAGCTCGGCATCGAGACCCGTCGGGTCACCACCGATCCAGCCAAGCCGAACCTCGTGGCAACGATTCCCAGCGAGACCGACCGGACGCTGCTATTCAACGGTCATATGGATACGGTCCCGTTCGACGCCGACGAGTGGACATACGACCCGCTCGGCGAGCGCGTCGACGACCGGCTCTATGGCCGCGGCGCGACCGATATGAAGGGACCACTGGCGGCGATGCTGTACACCGCCGAGGGGTTCGCTACGGCCGACCGCAAGCCACCGATAACGCTCGTCTTCGCGGTCGTCAGCGACGAGGAGACCGGCGGGGCGGCAGGGGTCTCGACGCTCGTCGACAGCGGCGTGCTCGACGAGATCGAGCCCGATGGCTGCGTGATCGGCGAAACCACCTGCTCGGCGGGCCACCACTCGGTCACTGTCGCCGACCGGGGGAGCATCTGGCTCACGCTTGCGGCCGAGGGCAGCCCAGCCCATGGCTCACGACCGATGCTCGGCGAGAACGCGATCGATCGGCTCTGGGCGGCCATCGAGTTCCTCCGGCGACGGCTCTCGCTCCGCGAGCTACCGGTCGACGACACCCTGCGGCCGATCATCGAGGAGTCGGCGGCCTACTACGAGCCGACGTTGGGCCAGTCGGCCGCTGAGAGCCTCTTCGTGTATCCGACGATCAACCTCGGCACTATCGAGGGCGGCGAGGCTGTCAACACGGTGCCGGGGTCGGCGCGGGCCGAACTCGACATCCGGCTGACCGCGGGCGTCGACACCGCGACCGTCCTCGCCGACATTCGGGCGTGTCTCGACGACCACCCGGCGGTTTCGATCGCCGACGTGCGCTGGTCGGTCGGCAGCTACGAGCCGGTCGACAGCCCGCTGGTGCAGGCAGTCACCGAAACGGCGGGCGAGGTGGCCGACGACCGGATCTACCGGCGGTCGGCGACCGGCGGCGGCGACGCCAAGAAGTTCCGCCACGCTGGGATTCCAACCGTTGAGTTCGCCTTCGGGACCGATACGGTCCACGCCGTCGACGAGTACACGACCCTGCAGGCCCTCGAATGGAACGCTGCCGTCTACGAACGTCTCCCCGCAATTTTCGCGGAGCACAGCCAGTGATCGAGTTCTGGCTGCCGTTCGGGGCTGCCCTGCTGGCCAGCGCGTTCATGGCGTGGGCGATCGGCGCGGGATCGAGCGGCGCGACACCCTTCGCCCCTGCAGTCGGTGCGAACGCCATCTCGGTGATGCGAGCGGCGTTCATCGTCGGGGTTCTCGGGTTTTTGGGAGCCGCCCTCCAGGGTGCAAGTGTCTCCGAGGCCGTCGGCAGCGATCTCGTCGTCGGGCTCACCCTGCCGACCGCCGCGGTGATCGTGGTGCTGGTGACTGCCGCCGGGCTGATGGCGATCGGCATCGTTACTGGATATCCGATTGCGACCGCCTTCACCGTCACCGGGACGGTCATCGGTGCGGGGCTCGCCCTCGGTGGCGCTCCGGCGTGGCCGAAGTACGCCGAAATCGGAACAATGTGGCTCCTCACGCCGTTCGTTGGCAGCGGTGTCGCCTACGGGATCGCCAGCATCTTGCCCCGAGAATCGGTCGACGAACGTGACAGCGTCCCGATCCTCGCGGCGGCCGTCGGCGCGATCGTGGTCAACATCGAGTTCGCACTGCTCGCCTCGGGCGACCAGCTGGCCTCTCTGTCGACTGTCGTGGCCGATCGGTTCGCGCCCGGCCTCGCCGGTGAACTCGTCGTCTCGCTGCTCGCGGCTGTCGCCGTTGGACTGGCCGTCCGGGGCGACATCGCCCGCAACGGGCTGGGCGGCCTCCGCCGCTTTTTGCTCGTTCTCGGCGGCCTGGTCGCCTTCTCGGCGGGCGCGAGTCAGGTCGGCCTGGCGGTCGGCCCGCTGGTCCCGCTGGTCGAGGAGACGATGATCACCGTCTCGGCGCTGGCGGCCGGCGGCGGCGTGGGCCTGCTGGTCGGCTCCTGGACCGGGGCCTCCCAGATGATCAAAGCAGTGTCACAGGATTATGCCTCGCTGGGCCCGCGACGGTCGATCGCCGCGCTGTTCCCCTCGTTCGTCTTGGCGCAGATCGCTGTCCTCTACGGGATTCCGGTCTCGTTCAACCAGATCATGGTCAGCGCCATCGTCGGCGCGGGCGCGGCCGTCGGTGGGAGCGACGCGATCAGTCGTCGGAAGATCGGCGTCACGTTCGGCGCGTGGATCGGCTCGTTCATGCTGGCGTTCGTCCTCGGCTACGGCGTCATGAGCCTCGTTCCGTAGTCGACCGCGACTACACCACATGGCCGATCTAGTCGTATTAACGTTAGATATTTTATAATACGGGACTCAGTTGTGGGTATCGATGGACTCGTTGACCCTACGGTACGGTGGTTTGGTAGCGATTCCCGGTGGGTACGCGGCGATTCTCGGCTACGGTTCAGTGACCGGAACTGCCACAGCTGCTCTCACGGACCTCTACTTGGGAACTGTCTTGCTGGGTGTAGTGACTGCCGGATATATTCGAAACGGGACGCTGGAAGCGGGGGTGCCCGAAATGGGAGCGTTCGTCGTCGCTGGCATCGCTATGGCGTATGAAGGTGTTTCGAGATTTTCGGACATCCCGCCGATCGAATACATATATACTATCGGCGAGATCGCATTACTTGTCGCTGGCTCTCTCCTGTTGTATCGGGTGGTTGCCGCCTCCCGCCGGTCTGCTGTCGTCGACTGAGACGTGGCTCCCGATCAAAATCGTGCGCGTGCTTCAGAACAGGTGCTGATAGAGAAACGGTTCTACGTGCGTTTGCAGGTGTCGACGCCGAACAGCCGGTAGGCCAGACACTGCTGGGTGAGGCCGGTTCCGAACACGATCGCGCCGACGAGTGCGAGTCCAGCACCGACTGTCGATCCCAGCGGGAGGAGGCCAGCCAACGAGACGATCCCAACGAGAGCCACGAGTAGTCCGCCGACGAGGCGTGCGGTTCGGTCGAGACCACCGACATTCGGTTCCATACCTGTTTATTAGCGGCTGAAAACAAAAAGGTTTGTATAAAAAAGTGCTTTAAATACACAACTACTACACAGTTTGGATCGGTATTGGTCTACAAACTCGAATACGACCTATAGAGACCCATACTCTTAATCCATGAATCGGAGCGTCGTTCTCGTTCTCAGAATATTGGAAACAACATACAATATTAAACCGTTGGGGTACGAACGGCTAACTGTACTCATGACACAACAGAATATCGAGCCAACGAAGACAGTCGACGCACGGGGGGCAGCCTGTCCAGGACCGCTGATGGATCTCATCGGCGCGATTCGAGATGTCGACCCCGGTGACGTGGTCCTGCTGCTGAGCGATAGCGATCGCTCGCTGACTGACGTGCCCGAATGGGTCGAGGAGGCCGGCAACGAGCTGCGGGCGGTCGAAGAGGGCGACGACCACCACGAGATCTACGTGGAGAAAGTATGACTGAAGAGATCGTTATCATTGGCGGCGGCACCGGCGGCTCAGTACTGGCGAACGACCTCGCCGAACGGCTTGACGAGGAGATCGACGCTGGAGACGTACAGGTGACGCTCATCAACGACGGGCCGGACCACGTCTACAAGCCGGTCTGGCTCTACGTTCCCTTCGGCAAGCGCGAGCCCGAAGACGGTCGACGCCCCCTGCGGGAGCTGGTCGACAACCGCATTCGGATTCGTGAGGATCGGGTCACCGAGATCGACACCGACGCCCAGCAGCTCTCGACAGCCGAGCGCGTCTCGCCGACTCACTACGACCACCTCGTGGTCGCGACCGGGTCGACACTCGCCCCCGACGAGGTCCCTGGTCTCGCCGAGGGCGGCCACGACTACTACAGCGAGGACGGCGCGCTGGCACTCCGCGATGAGCTCCTGGAGTTCACCGAGGGCCACCTCGTCCTCAGCGTGATCGGGAGCCCGCATATGTGCCCGGCCGCACCGCTGGAGTTCGTCTTCATGGCCGACGACTGGTTCCGCAAGCGTGGCCTCCGCGAGGAGATCGAGATCACCTACACCTACCCGATCAACCGCGTCCACGGCAACCCACACATCGCCGACTGGGCCCAGCCCCTCATGGACGAACGCGATATCAACACGGAGACGTTCTTCAACGGCGAAGAAGTCGACCCCGAGGCCGGGACTCTCACCTCGATGGAGGGTTCGGAGCTCGACTACGATCTGCTCGTGTCGATCCCGCCCCACCGTGGGGTCGAGCTGATCGAGGAGGCCGGTCTCGGCGATCGGGGCTGGGTCGAAGTGAACAAACACACCCTCGAAGCCGAACACGCCGAGAACGTCTACGCGCTGGGTGATGCCGCCGCGACCGGCGTTCCGAAGGCTGGCAGCGTCGCCCACTACCAGGCCGCAACGGTAGGCCAGCGGCTCGCCAGCGAGGTCCGCGGGCAGGTGCCGACCGCGGCCTACGACGGCAAGACCATCTGCTTCATCGAGACGGGGATGGATTCGGCGTCGTTCGTCGAGTTCGACTACCAGAACCCGCCGTCGCCGGTCACCCCCTCCGAAAAGATCCACTGGTCGAAACTGGCCTACAACGAATCCTACTGGCTCACCGCGCGGGGGTTGATCTGAGATGGCCGACTCACAGCAGGAAGTCGACGGTGAGGCTGTCGAGGCCACGGACCTCGAAGCCGCCATCGCGGAGAACCCCGAGGCAGTCGCCGACTTCATCGAACGGCTGGACGCAGTCAACGAACTGCTCGACGTGGTCGATCTCGGCACGTCGGCGATGACCGACGAGATGGTCGTCGAACTCTCCGGAACTGCCGAGACGTTGGCGGCCTCGGCCGACGGCATTGCGACCGACGAGACGGTCGGCCTCGCCGAATCGGTCGGCGAGAACGGTGGGGAGCTCCAGGAGGCTCTCGACACGCTGGTCGACCTCCAGCGGAGCGGGACGCTCGACGAACTCGCCGAGTTGGGCGACGTGGTCTCGCTGGGCACGTCGGCGATGACCGACGAGATGGTCCGGTCGCTCGCGGGTACTGGCTCCTCGCTCGGGGAGTTGGCTGATACGGCGGCCCAAGACGACACCCGAGACGGGCTGACAGCTATGCTCAACAGTGTCTCTGCGGCCGAACAGGCCGAGACGGTTGCGATCGGGCCGGTCGGCCTGATGAAGGCGGTTCGGGACCCCGAGATCCAACACGGACTCGGCTACCTGCTTGCGATCGCCAAGGCGCTCGGCCAACAGCAGTCGACCGACGACTGATTCTTTTTTAAGTAGACGCTGACTACTCGGTGCAGGCAGCCATACCGGCTACGGAGTTTTTAAATAGCAGCTGACTACTCGGTCCGAACCGCGACGACAACGAACGTTTCGACTCTGGACTGTTCGGTTTCGATCTCGAAGCCAGCCTTCTCAAGAGCTGCGGCTGCTTCGCTCGCGCTGTAGCGTTCGTCGACCGGCGGTCCGCTTTCGCCCTCGCCGTCGGCCGCCCAGTCGGCGACGACGAGTCGACCACCCGGCCGGAGCACGCGAGCGAGCTCCGCCAGCGAGTCCTCGCTGGCGAACTCGTGGTAGGTCATCGTGGAGACGGCCCCGTCGAGTTCGTCCTCGTCAAACGGCAGCTCTTCGATGCTGCTCGTGACGAGCTCGACGTTCTCGGGGACGCCCTTCTCACGATAGAACTCGTGCATCTCGGGTTGGATGTCAACCGCGTACACCCGCTCGGCGTAGGGGGCGACATCGTCGGTATAAAAGCCCGTCCCGCTGCCGAGATCGGCGACCGTTTCGGTGCCGGTGGGTTCGAGCGCGCCGAGCAGCTCCTCCCGTGAGACCGATCGGTAGCGTTTGGCTGCGTCTTCGAGTCGACCTGCCTTTTCTGCGTCAAACGTGTGAAATCCCATTTATAAAATGTCTCTCGTGTAGTGGTTAGTCAGTGACTTACAAGCTATCGTCGGGGTCGTGTTCGTCTGCCATCGCGGTTGCTTCGCGGGCGTACTGCTCGCGAGTCTCCGGATCGTCGACGTGTCCGAGATTCTCAGGATCGGCCGCGAGGCTGACCTGCGTCTCGCGGTGGTCGCCGAAACTCGTCAGCGCCCGCTCCTTGCGGAGGTCCCGCTGGCCGTCAGTCGTGGCGTAGGTCAGGATGATCAGGTTCTGTTCGTCGTCGGAGTAGGTACGTTCGACGAGCCAGACGCGGACGTGATCGACCATTATGTGTCCCCTATGCGTTCGATCACTGAATCGATTTCGGCTTCGGTCGAGACCGCGTGGACCGAGATCCGAACCGCTTCGGGATGCGGGAGGGACCGAATAACGATCCCCTCGTCGGCGAACCGCTCGACGGTCGACTCGGGATCGTCGACCCCGATCGTCACGAGCCCCGACTCGTAATCGCGGGGGCTCAACAGCTGTTCGTCGTCAATTCCGGCCTTCAATCGGTTAGTAAGCCGCTCGATCCGCGAGGCGATGGCGTCGACGCCGACCTCCTGGATGGCCTCGATCGCCTCGGCAAGCCCAACGTGGGGTGCGGGCGATGCCGAGCCGACCTCGAACCGTCGAGCACCCGATTTGTAACCGAACTCGTCGGCCGTCGGCGTCTCCACGCTCCGATAGCCGACCGCACGCGGTTCGAGCTCCTCGGCAATCTCGTGGCCGACGTAGAGGAATCCCGCGCCCCACGGCCCGAGCAGCCACTTGTGGCCCGCCGCGGCGACCGCGTCGGCACCCCACTCGTGGACGTCCATCGGTATCTGTCCCGGCACCTGCACCGCGTCGACCAGGGTGAACGCCCCTGCCTCGGCGGCAATGTCGACCAGCTCCCAGACGGGGAGCCGAGTTCCGTGGGTCCACGTCACGGCGCTGAAACAGACGAGTCGGGCGTCCGCGACCGCCTCGGCGAAGGCCTCACGGTCGACTCGCCCGGCTTGGGTCTCGACGACTCGGACCTCGACGCCTTCGCGCTCAAGTCGCTGCCACGGCAGGACGCCCGCTGGGTGTTCGAGATCGGTCCGGACGACCACGTCACCGGGGTTCCAGTCGATCGCGCTTGCGATGCGATTGATCCCGTCGGTCGTGCTCTCGGTGAGTGCGACCTCGTCGGCGTCGGCTCCAATGAGACCGGCGATCCGCTCGCGGCCCCGGTCATAGGCATCGAAGGCGGTTGCGTAGGGGTCGGCCGTTCCGGCTCCGTACTCGTGGTCGGCGAGGAACGACGCGGCAGTCTCGACGACGTACCGCGGGCTCGGGCCGTGGGCCCCGAAGTTGAGATAGGTCGACTCCTCGAAGGCTGGGACGTCCGCACGGAGTTCTCGCGGCGTCACTGCGACCACGCTCCACCGCGGCGTCGGCAGTCGGGAATCGGGACGGCGTACTGGGTCACGGCGGGTTACTCGGTGTAGCCCGCGATGGTCTGCGAAAGCGCGTCACCGGTCTGTGCGCCGACCATTCGCTCGGCAAGCTCGCCGTCGGCGAAGACGAGCAGGGTCGGAATCCCCTGGACTTCGTACTGGCCCGCGAGCGCCTGGAACTGATCTACGTCGACTTTCAGGACCGCAGCGTCGGTTTCGTCGGCTAGCGCTTCGATAGTCGGCTCCATCATTTTACACGGCCCACACCAGTCGGCATAGAAGTCGACGAGTACGACATCGTAGTTGTCGACGACGTCGTCGAACTCGTCGGAGTTTCCGAGCTGGATCGGGTCGGCTGGGGCTGCGTTCGTGTTTGAACTCATCACTACTACCTATGGACCCCACCGGCATAACAGTTATGGGTAAAATATACAATACTACACAAGGAGAGAGGCCCCCTGAGAGAGCTATCGCTGTCGGACGGGCGGCACTAGGAGGACGTTCCCAGCGGCTTCAGCGACTATCCGCTCGGAGACGCTCCCGAGCAGGAGCCGACGGAGGCGGCTCTTTCCGCGAGACCCAAGGAGGATCGTCGTCGGCTCGTGTTCGGCCTCGGCTTCCAGGATCTGTGTCGCTGGATCGCCGCTCCGGACGTCGATCTCCGTCTCGATCCCCCAGTCTTCGAGGCTACCAGCGAGCTCGTCGAGCTTCGATTGGACCTCGGGCGACGGCTCGTCGAGCGCTTGGCCTTTGGGTTTCCGGACGTGGACCAGCGTCGCCTCCTGGGTCGCGTGCCGGAGGTGGGCAAACTCTTTGAACGCGCGCTCGGCATTCTCCGAGAAGTCGGTGGCGTACAGCATTCGCTGGAACAGATGGCTCCGGAGTGGGTTGGGATCGTCGGTTGCCCGCTCGATCCGGTTGACCAACAGCGGGACGCTTGCGGTTCGGGCGAGGTTCCGCACCGTAGAGCCGATCAGTCGGTTCTCTAAGGGGCTTTTCCCGCGGGAGCCGACGAGGATCATGTCGGCGTGAATCGTCTCGGCAATCCCGGTAATCCGCCGGTGTGGGGTGCCGCGGACTACGTGAGATTCAACATCGAACCCGGCTTCGAGGAGGACACCCTCGTAGTTCGAGAGCGCCTTTCGGCGGCGCTTTTCGAAGTCGACGCCGGGCATCCCCGCGTGGACGTTCGACGGGACGACCGTCAGGAGATGCATCTCGTCGACGCCGATCCGGCCTAGACACTCCAGACAGGTTTGGTCTTTGATTGCGGCCTCGCTGGCTGCCGAGAGGTCTGTGGCAAATAGGACTCGCATACATAGTATTGTGTGGTTGTGGATATATTACTTGCGCTCAATTCGAGGGAAGAACCGATAAGACGGTCGATCGATTTCGGCTTGCGCCGCTACCGACTCCAGTCGGTCGACGAGCAAAGCGGTAGTGATCCGTAGTTCAGTGGTCGACCACAGTCCGGCATCCGGTAGCAAAACCAACTCATAACGTATGGATGGTTGGTGAGGAGTTACGCGAATATAGTATTGTGCAGTACTTCCACAACCGTTATACCGTCGGCACTGGTAGGGGGTAGTGAGCAGAAATGTACAACAGACGAAATACTGTGGTGGATGAAAGGAGCATCGAACGATGGCTGGATTAGCGGTGCCGAGTTGGGACCCCCAGACGGCGCTGCTGATCGGGGCGATCCTCTTCGAGGCGATCGTCCTCTATGTGGGCTACGGGGGGCTCGAACGGGTTGTCGGGCCGCGGCTGATGGATCTCCTCGTTGGGGGTGAGGCGGGTGCTGAGTAGCCTCGACGTGTTCGGCAGTTCGCCGGAGCTGATGGCGCTGTTCGTCGGCTTTGGGCTGGTCGTCGGGGTTCTCTTCGGCTTCTTCGGGATGGGCGGCTCGTTCCTCGTCACACCCGCACTACTGATGATGGGGTACGACGCCTCGGTTGCGGTCGGCTCCGGGATGGCGTTCGTCTTCGGGACTGCCGTGATCGCGACGCTGAAACACCACGATCTCGGGCAGGTCGACTACAAACTCGGCGCGATCATGATCGCCGGGACCACAATCGGTATCGAGGTCGGTCGGGCCAGCGTCTACTACCTCGAAGAGTTGGGACTCGCCGGCGGCGTCATCAGCGTTGCCTACGTCGTCTTGCTGGGCGGGATCGGGGCCATGGTGACCCGCGAGGCAATGAAGGGCGATGGCGGCGGCGGTGTCGACCACGAGGCCGCCGACAAGGATCTCAGTGAGTACGAAATCCCTGAGGTGGCAAAAAAGATTCAGCGGACCGTCCGGATTCCCCCAATGGTGACCCTCCGCGGCGACGTGCGGGTCTCGGCGTGGGTGATCACGGCCGTGGCGTTCACGACGGGCCTGCTGTCGGGCTTTCTCGGCGTCGGCGGCGGCTTCATCCGGATGCCCGCGATGATCTACGCCATCGGCGTCCCCGTTCCGGTCGCGGTCGGGACCGACCTCTTCGAGATCGTCTTTTCCGGCGGGATCGGCAGCTACCTCTACGGTCAGGGCGGCGGCGTCGACCTCGCCATCGTCGCACCCCTGCTGTTCGGCAGTGCGTTGGGCGCACGGATCGGATCGGCCGCGACGGCGGTCGTCGACAGCGACGGCATCAAGATCTACTTCGGCGGTATGCTGCTGGCGGGTGCGGTCGCGGTCGGCATCGGCGAGGTCGGCTCCTACCTCGGCAATGAACTCCTGGAAACCGCTGGGCTCGTCCTCGTGATCGGCTCGGCGGTTGTCGTCGCCGGGGCGATCGTCTACACCACGGTCGCCTCCCTCCGGGCAACCCGGCGTCGACAGACGCCCGCTGCCGACTGATCTTTGTTTCCGACCGATTCACTTCGTCCGGCCTTTGATTCGGTTACAGCAGTATTGTACACACCATACAAACATTTTTACCGCGCGCTACCGTAGTTGGATACACGATGGCAGACTCGATGAGCGAATATCTTAAGCAGGACATGGAGTGTGAGGGGCTGTTGGAGTGTATCCACGGGCTGAAAAACCTCGACAAGGAGATCTTCGCGGTCCTCACCGAACAGACCGAGCCGCTGACGGTCGACGAGATCGCCGAGGAAGTAGACCGCGAACGGTCGACGGCCTACCGGTCAGTCCAGCGGCTGATCAAAAGCGGCTTCGTCCAGAAAGAGCAAGTGAACTACGATCAGGGCGGCTACTACCACGTGTTCCGGCCGACCGATCCCGACGAGATCGCCGACGATATGCAGCGGATGTTGAACGACTGGTACGCCAAGATGGGCCAGCTCATCGGCGAGTTCCGCACCAAGTACGACGAACCACAGGACCGGACGGTTACCGCCGAGAACTAACGACCCGGTTGCTCCGCTCCCCCTCCGACTGCGCTTCTATTTTCTTCTCGCTGTTTTGCCCCAGTAGTCGACTGTCGCGAACAGTTGACGCCAAATCCGGCAGTAGTATTTCCCAAACGCACACAACCATCCCCATCAAATAATAATCGAGATGAATTATATAGGGACGGATACCCTAGAACAGCATTGAGGACAGCAGAATATGATACCAGCGCCCGATCCCGTTTTCAGCAGTGTGGTTCAGTTCGCACAAACTAGTCTGCTGTTGTCGCCCGAATTGGCCAGCAGGGCGCAGTTCGGCTGGACGATCTCAGTCCACATCCTGTTTGCAGCGCTCTCGATCGGGCTTGCGCCGTTTATTGTCTACTTTACGTGGAAAGACGTCACGAGCGACGAGGAGTCCTACACTCGACTCCGGGAGTTCTGGATCAAGGTGTTTGCCGTCGGCTTCGTGATGGGGACGGTGACGGGGATTCCGATGAGCTTCCAGTTCGGGACGAACTTCCCACAGTTCGCCGAGGCCGCCGGGGAGATGATCGGCGGGCCGCTGGCCTTTGAGGCCAAGATGGCCTTCTTCCTAGAGGCGGTCTTCCTCGGCGTGCTGCTGTTCGGCCGTGAGCGCGTCTCGGATCGGACCTACGTGCTGTCGTCGGTGCTGACCGGCGCGGGCGCGTGGCTCTCGGGCTTTTGGATTCTGGTCGTCAACGCGTGGATGCAGACGCCGCAGGGCTTCGAGCTGATCCAGCGCAACGGGATGGAGATCGCCAAGCTCACCGACCCCATCGCGGCGTTCTTCACCCCGCGAATGCCGTGGATGTACGTCCACATGATCAACGCCTCGGTGATCTCGGTGACCCTGCTGGTCGCCGGGATCGCCGCCTACTTCGTCTGGCAGAACCGCGAGTCGAAGGCTTGGAACACCGCCCTCCGGATGGCGGTGGTCCTCCTCCTCATTACCGCACCGCTGCAGGCAATCCACGGTGACGCCTACGGTCGACACGTCGCCGACACACAGGAACAGAAGTTCGCCGCGATGGAGGCCCACTATGAGAGCGGCCAGGCCGACCTTCATTTGATCGCCATCCCGAAGAGTTTCGATGCGCTGACCGATCCCCGAACGGACAACCTGTTTACGATCAGCCTGCCCGCAGTGGGGTCGTTCCTCGCCAGCGGGGGTGATTTCTCCGCCGAAGTCGTCGGCTTGCATGAGTACGACGAGAACCCACCCGTCGCGCTGGTCTTCTGGTCGTTCCGCGCGATGGTCGGCCTCGGCTTCCTGTTTATCGGCCTCGCGTTGTGGGGCGGCAATCTCCTGCGACAGGGCAAACTCCGCGAGAGTACGCGCTACTTACAGGCGATGATGCTAGCAAGCCCGCTGGGGTTCGTGGCGTTGTTGACGGGGTGGTACGTCACTGAGATCGGCCGCCAACCGTGGGTGATCCAGGACGTGCTCAAAACGAACGACGCGGTGTCGACGACCCTGACCGGGGCCGAAGCCACCGGCACGCTCGTCGCGTTTGTCGTCCTCTACATCGCCCTCCTGACCGCCTTCGGGTTCGTCCTCAAATGGATGATTGAGGGCGAACTCGAACGAATGGGAGTCAGGGAGAAAGATCGGTCGGGTAGACCACGGATGCCGTGGGTGAAAGGCGATGACTAGCCTCTTGATCCCGGTCGACGCCTACCTCGTCGAGTCGCTGCCGACCGTCTGGTTCGGCGTCGTCATGTTCACACTGGCGATGTACGTCGCCCTCGACGGGATGGATTTCGGGATCGGGATGCTGTATGCCACCCGAAACGATCACGACCGAGAGACGCTGCTGTCGGCGTTCGGCCCGATCTGGGACGCCAACGAGGTCTGGCTGGTCGCCTTCGGAACGACGTTGCTGGCTGCGTTTCCCGCGATCTACTCCCGGCTGTTGAGCGAGCGCTACCTGCTGGCGATCGCCATCGTGATGGCACTGCTGATGCGGGGTGTTGCGCCGGAACTCCGCGAACAGCGAGACGATCCCGAGTGGCACCGCCGCTGTGACCAACTGTTTGTCTTCGGGAGTACGGTCACGCCGCTGTTGTTGGGGATGCTCGTCGGCAGTTGGATCTTCGGAACGGCTGCGGTCAGCTTGCCGAGCCTGCTGACTGGCGTCGGGCTGGTCGCGCTCTGTCTCACCAGCGGCGCGGCCTTCCTCGCGGCCAAGACCAGCGGTCAGCTGTCGGCCGACATGGTTCGCTACGGAACGCTCTCGACGGCGGCCTACCTCGGCGGCGTGGTCGTTCTCTTGGCTGTGGTCTACTGGCTCGACCCCGCGAACGTGCGGGCACTCCTGCTAACACTGCCCGCAGCCGCGGTCGTCCTCGCCAGTGTCGTCTTCGGTGTTGGTGGGGTCGCTGCCGCCCGACAGGGTCGACACAAACTCTGGTTTGGGGCTGCGTTCGGGCTGTCGTTTTTGCTCGTCGGCCTCGTCGCCACGCTGCTGTATCCGACGATCTACCCCGCCAGCGGCCTGACGATCGACGCGGTCGTCGTCTCGCCGCTCGCGTTGAACCTCACCACGATCCTCGGGCTGCCGGTCCTGCTACTGGTGTTGTGGTATTTCAAATTCCTCTACGGCACCTTCGCTGGCCCGGTCGACGGCGAGGGGTACGGCACCTAACCCGACTCCTCCAGCAGCCACCCGGATGGAAACGGTTTTTCAGCAGCCATCCGAAGCCGACGTATGGACTACCGAATCGTTGCGGATCTCTCGCCCGACGAGCGCGTTGCATTCTTCGAGCGCGACGCCGGGATCGATGCCGCACGAGGCGACGCCGCGGATATCATTTCCCGCGTCCGTGAGGAAGGTGACGTGGCCCTCCGCCAACTGGCCGCCGAGTTCGACGACGTCGAGGTTGGCAACATCGATGTGACTGATCTCGCCGAGCGCGCCCACGAAGAGGTCGACGACGAGGTTCTCGATGCGATCTCGACGGCCGCCGACAACATTCGCGAGTTTCACGAGCAACAGGTCCCCGAGGACTGGCGGGAATCGTTCGACGGCCGGGAGTTAGGCCGCCGCTACCGTCCCATCGAGCAGGTCGGCGTCTACGCCCCCGGCGGTACTGCCGCCTACCCCTCCAGCGTGTTGATGGGGGTCATTCCCGCGAAGATCGCGGGCGTCGACCACGTCGCGGTCGCCACCCCACCGGCCGAGCCGATCAACCCCGTCACCCTCGCAGCGGCCCACGAAGCGGGCGCGGACGCGATTTATGCCGTCGGCGGTGCACAGGCTGTCGGCGCGCTGGCCTACGGCACCGAGACGGTCAACGCGGTCGACAAGATCGTCGGCCCCGGCAACAAGTGGGTCACCGCCGCCAAAGCCGAAGTCCGCGGTCACGTCGAGATCGACTTCCTCGCGGGGCCGAGCGAAGTGCTCGTCGTCTGTGACGAGACAGCCGACCCCGAGCTCGTCGCCAGCGACCTGATCGCACAGGCCGAACACGACCCTAACTCCTCGGTTGTCGCGGTGACGGACGACGAAGCCACCGCCGAGGCGATCGGCGAGGCGGTCGACGCCCAGATCGAGGGCCGCGAGCGGAGCGAGATCATTGAGCAGGCACTGGCGACCGACGCGAGTGGCGTCCTCCTGGCACGCTCGATGTCCGAGGCCGTCCTCTTTGCCGAGGAGTACGCCGCCGAACACCTCTCGATTCAGGCTGACGACGACGAGGCACTCCTCGACCGGATCGATTCCGCTGGCAGTGTCTTCCTCGGCCCCTACACGCCGGTTGCGGCAGGCGACTACGCCTCGGGCACCAACCACGTGCTGCCAACCAACGGCGGGGCCAAACGCTTCGGCGGGCTGTCGGTCGACGCCTTCCTCCGGTCGACGACCGTCCAGCGACTCGACGAGGAGAGTCTCGATAGCCTCTCGGAGACGATTACGACGCTCGCCGAAGCCGAAGGGCTTGAGGGCCACGCCGAGAGCGTCCGGCGACGATTTAGGTAGTCGCCGACTACTCCGCACGATTTTCGCGGACTGGAACCAGTTTTGATTGCATCCCGTCGTCACAGTTAACACCCTTGGACAACGAAAGGTAGCTATGAGCACTGGAACCGTCGACGGCAGTTCGGAGTCCGCGGTGGAGGTCTCCGAGCTGGCCGCCGAGAAGGCACTCGCGTTGATGGACAGCGAGGGAATGGATCAGGATATCGGTGGGCTCCGACTGTTCGTCCAGCAGGGCGGCTGTGCGGGCCTCTCCTACGGGATGCGGTTCGACAACGAACCGGAGGCCGACGACACGATCACGGTCCACCACGGGCTCCGTGTGTTTGTCGACCCCGCCAGTCTCGACTATATCGGTGGCAGCCGACTCGAATACGAGGACGGCCTGCAGGCCGCGGGCTTCCACGTCGAAAACCCCAACGTCGTCTCCGAATGCGGCTGCGGCGAGAGCTTCCGGACGTAGTATATAAATCACGTGCCGTTCTTGCTGTCGGTATGGATCTCGAAGCGATGACTGTCGATGCCGAGGGGACGCTCTACGTTGATCGCAGCGATGCCGAGCGGGGTTCCGAAGGCCCATTTCATACTGTGTACTCGACCGACGACGCTAACGAGCGATGGGGCTACCTCTGTAGTGCCTGTGAGACCGTCGATAACGCGATGGATACGATGGGCCGGATCGTCTGCAATCAGTGTCCGAACGTCAGAAAACCCGACGAGTGGGACGCCGCCCACGAGTAACTGGTATCCGGGGTCGACCAAGCGCTATTCCGGGTCAATGTGGTCGGCCAGCGAGTCTCGGATGATCGTGCTGCAGTAAGTACACCGCACGTCGTCGTCGACCACCGTAAAGTTGGTTTCGACCGGCTCGTTTTCGTTGGTGATGCAGTTGCGGTTGGGACACGACAGCAGCCCGACGACCGTCTCGGGGCGGTCGACGCGGTTCTTCTGGACGACCTCGAACTCCCGAATGATGTTGATCGTCGCCTCGGGAGCAATGAGGGAGATGACGTCGACCTCCGACTGGCTTAATTCTCTGTCTTCGACTTTGACTACGTCCTTGCGGCCGAGTCGGTCGCTGGGGACGTTCATGACGACCGAGACGCCCAGCCCCTCCGAGCCGTCGATGCCGAGAATCGACAGCACGTTCAGCGCGTGGCCGCCCGAGACGTGGTCGATAACGGTGCCGTTGCGGATCTTCGAGACGCGGAGTTCGTGGTCGCTCATTGGTCTCCCTCCTCGGAGAGCAGGTAATCAAGCAGTGCCATTCTGACCGGCACCCCGTTGTGGGCCTGCTCGAAGTAGGTCGCGTGGTCGGTCGCGTCGACCCCCGGGTCGATCTCGTCGACGCGCGGCAGCGGGTGCATCACTGCGAGATCGTCTTTGGCCGCCTCCAAGGTCGCTGTATCGATCTGGTACTCCCCGGCGACCTTCTCGTATTCGGTCTCGTCGGGGAATCGCTCGCGCTGGATTCGCGTGACATACAGCACGTCGAGGTCCGGCAGAACCCCCTCCAGTTCGGTGTGTTCCCGTACTTGGGCACCCGACTGGTGGAGGTCGAACCGCACCCCGCGGGGCAGCCGCAGGCTCTCGGGGCTGATGAAGTGCTGGCGCACGTCGAAGTTCGTCAGCGCCTCGGCCAGCGAGTGGACCGTTCGGCCGTATTTGAGGTCGCCCATGATCCCGATCGAGAGATCGTCGAGGCCGACGTTCTCGCGGATCGTGTAGAGATCCAAGAGAGTCTGGCTCGGGTGTTGGCCCGCGCCGTCGCCCGCGTTGATGACGGGGACGTCGACGAACTCGGCGGCCATCTTGGCCGCCCCCTCGCTGGGGTGTCTGAGGACGAGGGCGTCGGCGTAGCCTTCGACCACGCGGACGGTGTCGGCGAGGCTCTCGCCCTTTTTAACTGAGGAGGAGTCGACCGATCCCATGTCGGTGGTGGTGCCGCCGAGTCGCTTGATGGCGGTGTCGAAGCTCATTTTGGTGCGGGTGCTCGGTTCGAAAAAACAGAGGCCGAGAACGGCCCGGTCGTGGGCGTCGCCCCACGCCGCCGGGTCGCCGTCGATCTCGGCGGCCCGGTCGAGCACCGCCTCGATGTCGGCCCGCGAGAGCTGGGTCGCGGAGATGAGGTGGTCCTGACGCATTGGTTAAGGGGGGTCGCCCAACGCTCTTGAATCCCGCGGGTCGACCTCACCATACCCGGCCTTTTTGTCAGTTGCTCTCAACAACAGAGCATGGGAACTGTTGACGCTTCGACGCTGTTACCGAACGATCACGTCACGCAGGCGGTGCTGGCGGGGAAAATGACCCAGATCAGCCGCGGGCAGGCCTACGCCGAGGAGGGAGACACCTTCGAAATCGAAGACCAGGAGTTCGTCGTCGTGGGTGTCGACGAACTCACGCTGGGCGAGCTGACGGATGCGGACGCCCAGCGGGAGGGGTCGGCGGACCTGGCGGCCTACAAGGAGCGGCTGGTGGCCGCCCACGGCGGGAACTTCGAGTGGGACGACGACTCGCAGATCGTCTGTCACCGATTCGAGGCGAAATGAGTCAGTCGTCGGCCGCGGCGGCGTCGCTGGCGACGGTCGGCATGTCATCTTCAATGCTCGGCGGGTAGACGCCGCGTTCGAGTTTGAGATCAGACTGGGCTCGGGCCATGCAGGTCAGCGCGTAGTTTTCTCGCTCTTTTTCGGTAAACCCACGGGCGGCGGGCTGGGCGACCTCGCCTTCGATGATCTCGGCCGAACAGGCCAGACACATCCCGACGCGACAGGAGTACTCCTGTGCGATCCCTTCTTCGAGACAGGCTTTCAAGATGGTCTGCTTGTCGGAGACCGTGATCGTCTCTCCGGTTCCGACGAACTCGACGGTGTACTCGGTCATACCGCAGGTGTTCGATGAGGCGACCCTAAACTCTTGTTATAGGTTCTGTCGCCCGCGTGTGGACGAATTCGGTTGGGAGGAACGACCGCCACAAAATCCGGAACGACTAACCCCCGACCGGTCCCCATACCGACAATGAGCATGAAAGCGACCGCCCGAGCCCACCCGATCCAGGGGCTCGTCAAATACCACGGGATGCGCGATCCCGAACTCCGACTGCCGTACCACGACTCGATCAGCGTCTGTACCGCCCCGACCAACACCACCACGACCGTCGAGTGGCTCTCCGAGAGCGAGCCAGCCGACGATGTCTACCTGATCGACGGCGAGGAAGTCGACGGTCGCGCGGCCGAACGGATCGAAATGGTCGTCGACCACGTCCGCGAACTCGCGGAGTTCGATCACGCCGTCCGCTTCGAGAGCGAGAACTCCTTCCCCTCGAACATCGGGTTCGGCTCGTCGTCGTCGGGCTTCGCCGCCGCCGCCCTCGCGCTCGTGGAGGCCGCCGGACTCGATATGAGTCTCCCCGAGGTCTCGACGGTCGCCCGCCGCGGGTCGTCGTCGGCCGCTCGTGCGGTGACGGGAGCGTTCTCACACCTCTATGCGGGGCTCAACGACGAGGACTGTCGGTCCTACCGGCTTGACTCCGAACTCGAAGACGACCTCAAAATCGTCGCCGCCCACGTCCCTTCTTATAAAGAGACCGAGGAGGCCCACAAGGAGGCCGCCGAGAGTCATATGTTCCAGTCGCGCGTGGCCCACATCCCCGATCAGATCGTCGAGATGCGGGACGCGCTGCGGGAGGCCTCCTTCGAGCGCGTCTTCAAACTGGCTGAACACGACTCGCTGTCGCTGACCGCCGCCACGATGACCGGCCCCTCGGGGTGGGTCTACTGGCAGCCCGAGACGATCGCCGTCTTCAACGCAGTCCGGGAACTCCGAGAGGAAGGCGTGGAGGTCTACTTCTCGACCGACACCGGAGCGAGTGTCTACGTCAACACCCGCGAGGAGTACGTCGACGAAGTCGAGAGTCGAATCGCAGAGATCGGCATCGAGACCGACGTCTGGGAAGTCGGCGGCCCCGCTCACGTCCTCGACGAGAGCGAAGCGCTATTTTAAATACCGTCTGCTCGTCAGCCGCCGAACTCGCTTTCGGCGACCCGGACGACGACGGTGTCGTCGACCTCACGGAGGTCGTAGCTCGGCACCGAATCAGTCACCCGCGTAACGTACATCGGTTCGACCAGTCGGTTCTCCTCGACACCGAAGATCTGGAGCAGGCGGTCGGTTTCTTCCGGCGGCATTTCGCGGTCCCGGACCTGCGTGGCGAGTTCGCGGGAGAGCCATTCGGTTTCGCTGATTGAGGGCTCCTGGACCAGCGCATAGTCGGCGAAGCGCACCAGATACCAGTTGAGATCGTTCAATAGAGCAACGGCCGCGCCGAGGCTCACCGTGTCGAGGCCGATGGCGTTGTCGAACGGTTGAGAGAGATCGTAGGTCGCCAGCGCGTTGCGGGCGGTCTCACGGGACAGCAGTTCGTACTGGAGGTCGACGTCGTCGGCCCCGATGAGACAGACTCGTGTCACACCGAATCGAAACCAGCCGCCGAGTAAATCCGTTTGGGTTTACTGTCTGTCGTAGACGGGAACTTCCTACAATAGACCGTATCAGGTCCGGAACTCGAAGCGCGTGCCGCCAGTCTCCGACTCGGTGAGGTCGACCGTCCAGCCGTGGGCTTGGGCGATCCGGCGGACGATCGCTAGCCCGAGGCCACTACCCGATCCGTTGTTGGATTCACCCGCCTCGAAAACCGATTCGCGGTCTGACTCGGGGATGCCGACACCGTCGTCGGCGACGAAAAAGCCGTCCTCGCCTGCCAACTGCCCGACGGTGATCGTGAGTTCCGGCTCCTCGGCAGCCGACTCGGCGTCGTCGGTATCGGGGTCCGTCGACAGCCCGTGTTCTAAGCTATTCCGAAACAGGTTCTCCAGGAGCCGTGTGAGTCGGTCCTCGTCGGCTTCGACGGTGCCCGCGCCGTCGACGACCAGCCGTGCCGAGTCGGAGCCCGCGGTCTGCCACGCCGTCTCGGCGGCCGACTCGATGTCGATCGACTCGGAGTCGGTGACTTCGTGGCCGCCGCGCGCCAGCGCCAGCGAGTCCTCGATAATCTCGGTCATCCGCTCGTGGGCGAACTCGATTTGGTCTACGTGTTCGGCGTCGAGATCGTGGGTCGCCTCCAGGAGCTCCATCCGACCGCGGGCGACCGTCAGCGGGCTCCGGAGGTCGTGGGAGACGATGGAGGCGAACTCTTCGAGCCGCTCGACCTGCCGTTCGAGCTGTCCTTCCCGGCGTCGGGTTCGCTGTCGCTCGACATCGTAAAACCCGAACGCGAGACCGATGACCGATCCCCGGGCGACCCCCGCGTTCAGCGTCTGGAGCTCCTTCTGGATGAGGACACCCCCCTCGAACTGCGAGTAGAGGGTCAGAAACTCGAAGCCGCCCACGATTGCCCCGCCTACCAGACACCACAGTGTGAGCCGGACCATCGCCGTATCGGCCGACCGATCGGCCCACGCCCAGTAGCTCGCGCCGACTAGCAGCGCCGAAAACAACAGTGGGACGATGGCGTCGGTCACGAACACCACCCCGCTCGTCGGCTCGCTGTTGATAATAAACAGGAGTGTCAACGAGGCGGTCGCGATACCCACACCGGCTATCGTGCCCGCGCTGAATCGGCTGCGCATCTACCTACAAAGACGAACCGGTGAATAAAAGAATACTGTTTGCACCGACTGATTAGAACGTTGAAATGTCGCCCTCGATCACTTTCCGCGTGATCTCGGTCACGTCGGCCAGCTCGCGGTCGACGATCTCACGGATCTCGCCGTCCACGTCGGCGACGTCGACGCCGTCTTCGGTGACGACCTGGGCGTCGGCGACGTGGGGCTGGTCGATCGGTTTGCCGATCTGACTCAGAAGTCGGACCTGCAGGTCGCGGATGCCCTCTACCTCGTCGACGACCGATTCGGCGATCTCGGTCGACAGCAGGTTGTAGATCTTCCCGATGTGATTGACGGGGTTCTTGCCGGAGGTCGCCTCCATACTCATCGGGCGGTTGGGGGTAATGAGGCCGTTGGCCCGGTTCCCCCGGCCCACCGAGCCGTCGTCGCCCTGTTCGGCGGAGGTTCCCGTGACTGTGAGATAGATCGACCCCTCGTCGAGGTCGTCGGCGGTGTTGACGTCGACACTCACTTCGCGGTCGGTGATGTCTTCGGCGAGATCGGTGACGTAGGCCTCGACGTCGTCGACCGCGGCTGCGTAGGCCTCGATATCCTCGATGTAGGCGTCGATCATGGCGGCGGCGACGGTGATGTTGATGTGGTCGCCCTCGCGTTTGCCCATGATCTTCACGTCGGGGCCGAGTTCGGGATGCTCGGCGGCGTAGGTGGTGTTGAGTTTCCCTTCAGCAGTGGCGACGATCTGTTCAGTCTCCGTGAGGGGGGCGTGGCCGACGCCGAAGGAGGTGTCGTTGGCCATCGGGACGGTCGCGCCGTCCTCGCCGAAGACCTCCTGGAGGTCGCCCGACCCCTCGCCGAGTTTCACGTCGACGATCACGTCGGTGCCGTATTCGAGTTCGGGGACCGTCTCGGCGAGGTACTCGCGAGCCGCCGCGAGAGCGGTCGCATTGACTGGCAACTGTTCGCCGTCATACTCCTTCGTTGCCCGGCCGACGATCAGGATATACATCGGCTCAATGACCTCGCCGCCGCCGAAGGCAGGGGCTGCCCGACCCGCCACGAGTTGGGTTTCGTCGGTGTTGTAGTGGAGGACTTTCCCGACACGGTCCAGATAGAGCTGCGAGAGGGCCCGCGAGACGCTTTCGGCGATCCCGTCGCTGATCGAATCCGGATGCCCGACGCCCTTCCGCTCGACGATCTCGACGCCCTGATCCTCGACCGCCGACCGGTCGAGTTCGCTAACCTGAATGTTCCGACTCATTACCGGACCCTTCGAAGGCAGCCATTCTATAACTTGCGGAAACCTCTGCCCATTTCAAAATAACTGGTGCGCATTTTCAGGCAGTATCCTGGAGCAACAGCCCGAGATACGAGGTTCGGATCTGCTCGTCGGGATCGAGGCCGAGTTGCAACAGCAGGTCGACCGCGCCCTCGCGGACGGCTTCGACTTCGTCTTCGGTCGTCTCCCGTTCGATTTCGACGAACTCGCCGAGGTCGGTCACGCTGTCGAGGCTGATCGTATATCCATCAAGCGCGTAGAACTCACGGTTCTTTTCGACTCTCGCCGCGGGCTCGAAGCCGAGCCCCGAGAGGACGCCTTCGAGTGCCTCCTCGCTGTCGACGACCGTCTCGTGTTCTTCGCGGGTTTTCGATTCGGCCTCGACCAGCGGACCCTTATACGTGACCTTGGTGACGGCCTCCCCGTCGGCGGGCTGTTCGTGGCGGATTCGGAGGGCCTCGTCAGTTTGGGCAAAGTCGCGGTGTGGGGCGTCATAGTAGGTATCGGTCTGTCGGCGGCTGTCGACGTGGTCGGCACCGTGGTCGGCCAGACGCTCGCGGAGCGACTCGTGGTCGGCCCGGAGTTTGAGTTCGACTTCGTACATACCTGCATCTCAGCCACGACTGCAAAAACTGCTGTGGGTTGGCCACCGTGAACCGTGCTTCTTAAGGGTGCATCGACAGTTGTTCGGAGTATGAGTGACGAACAGGCCGAGGCGGACGCTGCCGAGGCTGATGAGTCTGCAGATGCTGCATCGGAGACCGAGACAGGGTTCCAGAACGGCGATTTCGTCGAACTCGACTACACCTTGCGGACCACCGAGGACGACGACGTGGTCGATACGACGATCCTGGAGACCGCCGAAGAGGCCGGGATCGACACCGACGAACACGAGTTTTCCCCGCGGACGATCATCATCGGCGAGGGCCACGTCTTCGAATCGGTCGATGACGCGCTGATTGGCAGCGAAGTCGGCGACGAGGGCTCGGTCGTCATCTCAGCCGAGGAGGCCTTCGGCGAGTACGACCCCGATCAGGTCAAAACGATCAGCGCCCAGAAGATCCCCGAGGACGACCGCTACCCCGGCGCGAACGTCCAGATCGACAATGAACAGGGCCACATCGAGACGATCATCGGTGGTCGCGCCCGCGTCAACTTCAACCACCCGCTGGCCGGCGAGGAGCTCGAATACGAGTTCGAGGTCCTCGACGAGGTCGACGACGCCGTGGGCAAAGCCGAGGGGATGCTCGGGATGTACCTCCAGCACGCGCCGCCGCTGTGGATCGAGACCGACGAGGTCGAAGAGGAGGTCCCCGTCGACCCCGACGAGGCTGACGAAGACGCAGAGCCCGAATTCGAGACCCAGACGGTCGAAAAGGAGACGCTCTACATCGAGTCGACGCCACAGCTGACGATGAACCAGCAGTGGATGATGTCGAAGGGCCAGATCGCCCAGGACGTCATCGCCAAAACCGGCATCGACCGCATCGTCGTCCAGGAGATCCTCGACGGCAGCGGCGGCGGGATGTTCGGCGGCATGGGCGGCATGGGCGGCCTCGGCGGTGCTGGCGGCGAGGACGTCGAAGAGGCACTCGACGACGTCGACCTCGACGATGTCGACCTCGATGCCGACGAGCTTGCCGAAGAGATCGAAGACGAAGCCTAGATCCGTTCGTTCACACCCTTTTATACGCCGCTCGCTGCTGAGTCGACAGCATGGATTTCGAGAACGCAGCCACCGACGCGACAGTCGCCGCAGCGGTCGCTGCCACGACGATCGCGGTGGCGCTGGCTCTCGAGTTCGTGTTTGCGGTCCAAGCCAGCCCGCTGCTCCGACTCGCGCCGCTGAGTGTCTACGTTATTTATTTGTTCACCCATCGGCAACTCCCCGACGGCCTCGACACGCCGCGCAACTGGATCAGACTGGCGGCGATTGTCGGGGTCGGTGTGCTCGGCGTCGTCGTTCAGTTCGGCGGCTGACGAATATGCGACTCACTGCCCGCATTCGCGGCCTCCAGATTCATGTTCCAAATCAGGACAGTGCTGGGATAATCTCTGTAGAGATATTCCGAACCGTCATGTAGGGTCGGGTTGATACTCCGCGTACAGTACGCCATGGACGGCTCCAATCGTTCGCCGAACGCCGAGCTCGGATTGTTGGACGCGACGATGATCGGGATGGGGGCGATGATCGGTGCCGGTATCTTCGTGCTCACGGGACTGGCCGCTGAGATCGCCGGTCCCGCCGCGATCCTCGTGTTTACGCTCAACGGTGTTGTAACGGCGTTTACCGGCCTTTCGTATGCGGAACTCGCTGCATCGATTCCGAAAAGCGGTGGCGGCTACGCCTTCGTGCGTGAAATCTTCGACGACCTCTCGTCGTTTCTCATGGGGTGGATGCTCTGGTTCGCCTACATGATCGCCGGGGCGCTATACGCGTTGGGCTTCGCGCCGAACTTCCTCGAGTTGCTCCACGTGTACGGACTGGTCCCCCCGCCCGGCGCGGTCGGAGCGCTCACGATCCCGGTCGTCGATGTCGCTCTGCCGGTTGCGTTCCTGCTGGCGTTCGTCGCCGTACTCGCGCTGGTCGCGCTCAACGCGGTGTCGACGGCTGCCAGCGGGAGCGCCGAGACCGTGTTTACGATTATCAAGGTGGGGATCCTCGTCGTCTTCGTCGGCTTCGGACTGACCTCGCCGATGTTTTCCGAAGCCGAGTTCCAGCCGCTGTTCGTCGAGGGCGGCGGCCCGGCAGCGATCCTGCCAGCGATGGGGCTGACGTTCATCGCCTTCGAGGGGTACGACCTCATTACGACCGTTACCGAGGAGGTCAAAAATCCGCGGGAGAACATCCCGAAGGCGATCTTCCTGAGCCTGATCGCGACGGTGATCGTCTATCTGGCGGTCGTCGCTGTCGCGGTCGGCACCCTCGGCGCACAGGGGTTGGCCGAGGCCGGTGAGGCCGGGATCGCGACCGCCGCAACCGAGTTCATGCCGACCGGCCTGCCGATCATCCAGAACGGCGGCGCACTCATCGTCTTCGGGGCGGTGTTTTCGACGCTAACCGCGCTGAACGCGGTCGTCATCGCCTCCTCGCGGGTGGCGTTCTCGATGGGACGAGAAGGCCAGCTCCTGCCGTCGTTCGGCCAGCTCCATCACCGATACGGGACACCCTTCGTTGCCATCCTCGCGAGCGCGGTGGTGATGTTAGGCTCGGTCGCGCTACCGACACAGAGCGCCGGCAACATGTCGAGTCTGTTCTTCCTGTTGTCGTTTATCGTCGTCAACGTCGCGGTCATCCGGCTGCGCCGGGAGCGGCCCAACATGAACCAACCGTACGAGATGCCGTTCTACCCTGCCCCGCCGGTGATCGGAATCGCGCTCAATCTGCTGTTGACCGGGGTGTTAGTGGTGTATCTCGTCAGGACGGATCCGCTGGCGCTCGGTCTCAGCGCGGGCTGGATCCTGTTGGGTGGTGTCGCCTACCTCCTGTTGAATCGTATTCGCAGTTCCGGCGAACAGGAAGCCGAGACCGGTATCGACATGGGCCCGGAGGCAGAAGGATAACGTATGACTGGAAGCCGTGACGTCATCATCGCCGGTGGCGGGCGAGTCGGGTTCGAGACCGCTGCGCTGCTCGCCGACCATGGCCACGACGTAACGATCATCGAACGCGACGACCGTATCGTCGACGAGATCGCCAACGAGTGGGTAGCGACGGTCATCGAGGGTGATGCGACCGATCCCGGCATCATCGAACAGGCGGGGATCGAACGGGCCGATGTGATCGCCGCACTCACCGGCGAGACGGGACTCAACCTCGGGGTCTGTCTGGCCGCCTCGGAGCTCGCCCCCGAAATCCGGACGGTCGCCCGGATCGAACGAGCGACCGGCCAGGAGTACACCCGGTTCGTCGACGCGGTCATCTTCCCCGAACATGCCGGCGCGCGAGTTGCCGCCGACGAGATCATCGGCAGCGACGTCCAGACGCTAGCTGACGTGACCGGCACCCTCGACATCATGCTCGTCCGTGTCGCCGAGGGAGCCCCAGCAGCCGGGAAACAGCTCAGTGAAGTCCGGTTCCCTGCCGGTACGCTCGTCGTCTCCGACGGCGACGGCAACCGGATCGCCCGGCCCGACACCACCCTGACCGCTGGCCGTCGCTACGTCGTTGCCGTCGAACCCGACGTCGCCGACGAAGTGATGAACCTCTTGCAGGGGTAGGCGTCGACCGCACATCCCAAGCTCTGTAATCGACTGCTCGACCAGTCGTTGACCGGACGCAGAGTTTTATTACTCGATGGTAATGTATCGTGTATGCGACTTGTTCGGCGGCTCTCGACCGGGGTCAGGCTCACTCGCGGCAGCCTCGGTCTGCTCCGCGACTACCCTCGCCTCGTGGCCTTTCCGCTGCTCGGCGGCCTTGCGACGCTGGCGTTCGGTGCAGTGCTGTCTCTCACGGTGTTTGTCGCTGACCTCGTCGACGGCTGGCTCACAGTGGTGGCGCTGTTCGGCTTCTATTTCGTGTCGACGTTCGTCGCCTCGTTTTTCACCGCTGGGTTGGTAGCCGCTGTCGACGACGCCTTCCACGGCCGGGAGCCGACGGTGCGGGCCGGGGTGGCCGCCGCGTGGGAGATCAAGCGCGAACTCGCCGTCTGGGCGGCGATCTCGGCGGTCGTCGGCGTACTCCTGCGGTCGCTGGAACGTTCGGAGTCGCTACTCTCGCGGTACGCCGCGGGGCTTTTCGCGGTTGGCTGGACGATCACGACGCTGTTCATCGTCCCGGTACTGGTCTTCGAGGACGTTTCGGTCAGGGGGATGTTCTCGAACAGCGCCTCAATATTTAAACGAACGTGGGGCGAGACGCTGAGTGCGAACTTCGGGATTGGACTGCTGCAGTTCGTCGTCTGGCTCGGCGGCGTCGCTGTCATCGTCGCGGTTGGGGTGGGGCTGTTCAGCCTCGTCCCGTGGATCGGTACAACGACCGCGATTCTCGGGGTGATCGGCCTCAGCGTCGGCGTCTCTCTCGTCGGCCGAACGGTGACGGGAATCGTAAAAACCGCCCTCTACGTCTACGCGACAGAGGGAACGGTCCCGCCAGGGTTCGCCGGGTTCGATTTCGAGACGTTGGAGGGGCGGACCGAAGCCTCAACTGGGAGCGATGAAGCCGATTCCGCGACTAATTAAAAAGGCTTACTCCCACTCGGGGTCCGGCTCGGTGACAATGCCCGGCTCGTTGCTCGCGATGACAATGACCTGGTCGGTGACATCCTCCATCGTGTTGGCGAGTTTGTCCAGGAGGATGGCGAACTCTCGGTAGAGCAGCGGGTCATCGACGTCGCCGTCGAAGGCGGTGGTGATGATGGCGTTGCGGAGCTCGTCACACTCGCTTTCCATTCGTCGGACGGCGTTGATCTCGTCGGTGAGGGTGTCGGACTCGTCGGTCGTGCTGAGGCTGTGGATAAAGCGAACGACCACGTCGACGAGTGGTGCCATCCCCGCGGCGGCGCTGTCGGCCATCTCGGCCATCCGCTGGAAGCACTCGTTGTCGTGGGCGGGCTGGATCATCAGTAGCTCCTGGGCGATGCGCTCGGTGAGGTTGGCGATCACGTCGAGCTGGCCGTAGAAACTGATCAGCGAGGAGGTGTTGAAATGGACTCGCGAGTTGAGCAGGCCGATGTCTTCCGGTCCGGAGTTGGTGATCGTGCCGTTGATGTTCCGGTTGAGCCGGTCGCACTCGCTTTCGATCTCCTGGATCTCCTCGAAGGTTGCGCGGTAGTCCCCGTCGGTTCGGTACTGGTCGAACAACTCAGGGAGCAGACTGATACAGTCGGCGAGTCGGTCGAGATACGTCTCGGTCTGGGATTCTAACTCCTCGCCGAAGGTTGGTCCTGTGGACATAACGGTTCTCACCAATGACCAGGCGTGACCGAAGTTAATATGTGTCGTTGCGGGCCAGCGGCCCGTCGACGCGATGGTCGCTGGAAGTGGCTCGTCGACCGGTTTCGGGTTCAAATATAGTATTATTAAAGCAATATTATAAATAGATTTGATTGCAGTTTCGGATTTAAACGGCTAATTCGAGTATCAATGATATAATGGCTGATGTGGCGAGTAGAGTATTGTATAATAAGAACACAACTATAAAGATGAGGTTCCTAGCGTGATTCGTATGAGCGACGCAGATACGATCGAGAAAATCAAAACGCGACGGAGGGAGCAGCTGCTGGAGCAACTCGGCACTGAACGCGGTGAGGCGACCACGGGCGACGGGTCGACTGAGGGGAACGGTGCCGCCGCAGTGGCTCCAGAGACGCCGATTCAGATCGACAGCGTCAACCACTTTTCGGTGGTCACCGCGAGCCACGATGTCGTGTTGGTCGACTTCTATGCGGACTGGTGTGGGCCGTGCCAACAGCTCAAACCGATCGTCGAGGCGGTGGCCGCCGAAACCGACGCCGCCGTCGCGAAAGTCGACATCGACCGCCTCCAGCCGCTGGCCCAGCGCCACGGCGTCCGCGGCGTCCCGACGATGGTCCTGTTCAGCGACGGCGAGCCCGTCGAACAGACCGTCGGCGTCAAACCCAAAGCCCGGCTGACGACGCTGGTCGAGAACTACACCTAACGCAACTGCCGGAGACGCCGGTACGATACCTCGTGGTCGACGCCGTTTCTCGACCCCAATATTGTATGAAAAACACACAATAACGTGGGCGCGGATGCTCGAATGACGCACCCGTCCGGAACGCGCCTTATTCGTCAGTGCTGGTGTACAGATAGACCGACACGACCGCGAGGATGGCCTCGACGGCTTTCGTGATAACGGCAATCGGATTGAGCGACCCGTTCATGTAGAACGCCTCGATTCCCCACCCCCGGAACGGGAACAGCGCGAGAATCGTCACCAGCGAGTACACCGCGGCCACGAGGAACAGCCAGCGTCGCCAAAAGCGGGTGAGATACAGTGCGGCTCCGCCGAGGAACCCCAGTCCGTTGAGTACGAACAGAACCGCAAGCACGACGCTCATCTCGATCGCGCGTGTCGTCGCCACGAGATGAATGACGCCCGTAATGAGGGCCATCAGTATCGCCACGTAGCCGATCGGAGTGGCGGGCCACGCGAGTATACTGTCCGACTGTCTTGTTTGGTTTGTACCCATACACACACATCTATCCGGCCCGATGAAAAGCGTCTGGTTCGGTTATCGAATGCCAGACGCCCTCGGGCAGGTTCTCCGGCGTTGGGATCGGTCGACTCACTGGTCGACGACTCGGCTGCGGGGGTCGTTCGATTACTTTGCTGATTGGTAATCGTACTCGGTTTCGAGCTCCTCGACGCCCTCCGTTCGGGAGCCGACCCATGCGCCGAGGGCGATGCCGTAGACCAGATGCCCGGCGTGGAACAGCGTGAGTTCGTCGGCCTCCAGTCGGGAATCCAACAGCCCATTGAGCACCATCTGGCTGCCGAAGGCCGACAGACACATCCCGAAGATCGACCCCCAGACGATCCCACGCCCCTCGGGTTCGACCGATCGCTCGGCCGACTGGAGTGCGAACAGACCGCCGAACACAGCCCCGTTGACCGTCCCATACAGGAGGTGCAACAGGAGTCCAATTACCGGATAGTCCTCGGGCTCACCGCTACCGACGTATGTCGACCAGAAGTTGGCCGACGGCGGCAGTGATCGCATAATCGGGAGCCGAAAAGCGGTCATGATCAGTGTTGCTACGAACCCCGCCTGCAGGCCGCGGAGCGCCGCAACAGTCGCATGAATCCCGTGCGAACTCTCCGGCAGGTGTGTCTCTTCGTCCTGTGCAGTCCTGTGGAGGGTTCGTTCGAGGCTGTCTTCGATGGTCATTGGCACCGCTACCACGAACCGCTCCCTAAGTCTTCTCGCCGTGTCGGTCGACGCTTGCCCCGGGCCGTGTCATTCGAATGTCTGACATGGTTTTACATAAGACTGTGATGTTAGTTGTCATATGGTCCCAGACACCGAACTCAGTGTCCGTCTGCCAGAGAAACTCGCCGCCGCCCAAGGCGTCGACCCGACGGAACTCACTCCACCAGTCGGCGATGTCATCGACATCGAGGCGGTCGAACGCACGGTGTCGGCGGCCGCCGGTAGTCACGGGATACCAACCACCACGGTTACGTTCGAGTACGACACGCTGACGGTCACCGTCGAAGGCTCAGAACACATCGAGGTTTCCGTCGAGCCGACAGCCACACACCGCACCCGTCCGCAGAACCCGAGCGTCGCCGACTGATCGGTTGTCGGCTGTTTGACCGGTTGGTCGACAGCTCAGATAACGTCCATCGCGTCAAGCCGTTCCGGCAGGTACGTCTCGGTGACGAAATCGAGGCCACGGGAGGCCAGTGCCTGCTGCTCGGCCTTCTTTCCGATTTCGAGTTGGAGTTCGATCTGTTCTTCCCAGTAGTCGGTCTGATAGCGCGGATCGGTCAGTTCCGACTCTAAGGCGTTGATATCCGAATCCGCCAACGGATCGGTCGGCAGATCGTAGTCGACGATATCGCTGGGCTGAATCCCGATATAGTCCGCCTCCGGAGTGGCGAGATACTCCGAGAGGTGGGCGGATTTGATCGAGCCGTAGGCCACCGACCCATAAATGCGGTAGGACCACGGGTCGCCGTCGCAGAAGACGGTGACGGGAAGTTCGAGTTCGTCGTGGAGCCGTTTGATGATCCGCCGCGTGGCGCGAGCCGGCTGGCCCTTGAGATGGACCACGAGGCAGTTGTACTCCTCGTCGAACCCGTTTTCGATCAGTCGGTCCCGCATACCACCAGTCTCGACACAGAGAACGAAATCGATGTCGTTGTCGAGGAACTCGATCGTATCCGGATTGTTCGGAATCTGGTAGCCACCCTCGCCGACATCCTCCTGGCAGTGGATCTCGCGTTCGCCGCGGCGGGTCTGCTCGCGGATCTCCAGGGGCCCCATCAGCGTCGCCCCGGACTCCTCGGGTCGCATGTGGAAGTCCTCGCGGGTGACGTCGGAGACGATTTCGAGGTCCTCGATCATCTGGTTCGATTCGTCCTGGTCCGAGAAGTGGGCCTCAGTGTTGTCCCACGATTCCGAGAGATAGTAGAGCTCTCGCAGCGTCGACGAGCGGTCCTCGGCGAGCTGTTGATCCAGGAACTCGATGGTGTACACCGCTTTTAAAAGCTTCCGCGCACCGCGGACCGAGTTCGCCGACCGCGTAGACGTTCGGTCGCCGTACACCCAGACGCCGGAATCCTTGTCGTACTCGATGTTGCTCTTGGTTCGCGTCGGCAGTGTCATCTCCGGGATCTGGCCGCCGGCGAACTGGTCGTAGAACTCCTCGGCAAGGTCGATGAGCTGTTCTCGGGCTCGGGCTTCTTCGGTTCGTTTACTCATTTATATACTCCTCAAGTTAGGCGTTCAGCGTTAGTTTCTCGTCGTCGATCCCCTCGACGGTAATCTCGAAGTCGGCCGTCTCACCGACCGTGTATGTCAGCTCTGCGTCCTCTCCGGCCGACACCGATGGGGACCACTGGACGTACCACTCGCCGTCGAGGTCGACCACCGTCGCGTCGCCGTTGAGATCCTGCGGTTCGACGCTGACGATCTCGGTGATTTCGGGCGTCTCGCTCCGGTCGGAGTAGTTTTCGACCGATAGCGTCACCGTCCCATCTTTCAGTTCGCGGTCGATACAGAGGTTATTCATAATCTTGCCCATCGCACCCTCGATGTTGGGACGATCTCTGCCCGTCACCTCGGCGACCTTGTCGGCCATCTCCGGTAGAATCCGACTCAGGACATCCTGTTTCTCCTGGCGCTTCTGGAGGGAGCGCTGCTTGTTGAGATAAGATTTGAGTTCGCGGGCGGCCTCCCGGATCGCTAGCTCGATTTCGTCCTCAATGGCTGGGATGTTCGCCAGCGCGTCCTTCGACTCGCTGGTAAACGGCACGTTCGTCGAGGCGACGTGAATCATGATCACTGCGGGGCCGTTCGGAATCCCGCTGCCGCCGGGCTGGTCGAGGCGGTAGTTCCGCCAGCCGATTCCCTTGACGACATCCGTAATGGCACACGCCCCCTGCTGGTAGACCAGCGGAACGCGGTTGGCGAATCGGAGGAGGTCGACTTTACCCTCCGATGTGAGTTCGCCGCCGTAGGCGATCCCGGCCTCCACAATGAAGGGGTCGCCACCGTGGACGTCGGCGTCGCGCGTCGCCGCAGCGTAGAAATCGGCGTCGTACTCCTTCCGGAGCCCGGCTTCGACGAGTTCCGAGGTGATCGGCGAGAGGCAGTCTGTCGGTGGTGCGAGGATGCTGGTCTCCCGCATCGCCTCCAGGAGTTCGCTGGCCGTATCGCGGCTGTCGGCGATCGCCCGAACCTTCGGGGCGTCGTCGGGAACCGTTCGGGACACCTCCCACAGTGCTTCGATGATGTTCTCGCGGGCGGTATCGCCGACGGTTACATCGTCGTACTCGACGGTCGCATCGGCAGCATCCTCGACAAGCCTCGAGAGCTCGTCGTGGGTGAATCGGAACTGCTGTCCCTCGTCGTTGGCGAGTCGGCGGGCAATCCGCTCGGCGAGCGCCTGGATGGTCGCGTCGTCCTTGCGGGTACTCGTGGCCTCGTCGACTAGCGTATAGATCGCCGGCGTGAGATGGTCGCGACCGTCCTCGGCGTCCGGTTCGAACGCCGTGAGTTCGGTCCAGACCGCCGCAACGGCGTTCTCTCTGACTGTCGATCCGAAGGTGCGCCCGAACTCCTCGGCGACGCTTTCGGCGACGTTGTCGACGATCTCGATCAACTCGGAGTGGGCCGTTCGCTCGCGGCTCGTTAGCACTGATTCGATCTCGGTGGCGAACGACTCGGTGGCGTCTGCACCCTTGTTCGAGACGGCCTCGGTGATCGCGGCGTCGATGTCGACGTTGAGGGAGGGCGTCGGCCACGAAACCTCTCGGCCGTAGTGGCGGTCCCGGAACGCGTCCAGGACCTTCGTGGCGGTCTTTTTGCCGACGCGAGTGAACTCCTCCTGGAGGAACCCGGAGATAGAATAGGATTCGGTCGCCGCCAGCATCTTCAGGAGCGTTCCGAGTTCGACCCCGTGTGGGTGGGGCCGAATCTCGCTTGTCTCGGCGGGGAGCTGGTCGGTCCCCCGCTCGAACTTGAGCGGCTCGTTGAGCCCGGGCTCCCGGAGTTCGATCCGGGCGTGGGGGTTGACGACCGCGGTATGTTTGATGTAGTCGTGGAGCTGCTGGCGGGCCCGCATATTGGCCTCCATCTCCAGTTCGATCCGGGTCCCGTGGGTTCGATCCCACGTCGTCGTCTCCGAGGCCCGAATCTCCGGCTCGTTGGTGTCGGTGTCGATGATCAACTCGAAGTACTCGGCCTGATCTTCCTCCTGGGTTCGGCTCGTGATCTTCGCTGGCTTCCCGCTTGTGAGCTGCGAATAGAGGACCGCTGCTGAGATCCCGATCCCCTGCTGACCGCGAGACTGCTCTCTGGCATGGAATCGTGAACCGTAGAGGAGTTTCCCGAAGACTTTGGGGAGCTGTTCTTTCGTGATACCGGGGCCGTTGTCCTCGATGATGAGTTTGTAGTAGTCACCGGCCTCGGTGATTTCGACGTAGATATCGGGTCGGAACCCGGCCTCCTCGGTGGCGTCGAGGGCGTTGTCGACGGCCTCCTTGACCGCCGTGACAAGCCCGCGAGCCCCCGAGTCGAAGCCGAGCATGTGCTTGTTCTTCTCGAAGAACTCGGCGATGGAGATCTCTCGCTGGCCTTTTGCCAGCTCTTCGGCGATCCCCTCGTCGGCACCGAGTTCCGCCTGGAATGACGTCATTCTATACCCCATGCTTTCCGCGGAGCCATTAAAACCTGTTCGGCATCGCAACACGAAACCGGCCGACACCGAAGCGACATCCCACGGCATGGAATTCCGAGACGCCGTGTAACTAGCTCACACACCATACAAACCGATTCACAGTTGTTACGCCCGCGCGTGCGAGGGCTTTATGCCGGGGGAACGACTAGACAAAACTAGTTCTATGTCAGGCGAAAACGAATACGGGGCCGGACAGATTCAGGTTCTCGAAGGCCTCCAGGCCGTCCGGAAGCGTCCGGCGATGTATATCGGCTCGACGGACGGTCGCGGGCTCCACCATCTCGTCTACGAGGTCGTCGACAACTCGATCGACGAGGCGCTGGCTGGCTACTGTGACCACATCGAGGTGTCGATTCACGACGACGGGTCGGTCTCCGTCTCCGACGACGGCCGTGGGATCCCGGTCGACACCCACGAGCAGTACGACCGCCCGGCGGTCGAAGTTATCATGACGGTCCTCCACGCAGGCGGCAAGTTCGACAACAAATCCTACCAAGTATCGGGCGGCCTGCATGGCGTCGGCGTCTCGGTCGTCAACGCCCTCTCGGAGTGGCTCGAAGTCGAAGTCAAACGCGACGGCTACGTCTGGAACCACCGCTTCGACCACGGCGAACCCGACGAAGACGCCTTCGAGCGCGTCCGTCCGATGGACGACAACGAGGAGACCGGTACCACGATCCGGTTTTGGCCTGACGGCGACATCTTCGAGACGACCGATTTTACCTACTCGACGCTGGCCAACCGACTCCGGGAGCTCGCGTTCCTCAACTCCGGGGTCGCAATCAACCTCGAAGACGAACGCTCCGGCGAGAGCGAGCAGTTCCTGTACGACGGCGGCATCCGGGAGTTCGTCGGCTATCTCAACGAAACCCGAACGCCACTCCACGAGGACGTGATCTACTTCGATGACGAAGACCAGAACATCCAGGTCGAGATCGCCATTCAGGCGACCGACGAGCTACAGGGGTCGATCCACGCCTTCGCCAACAACATCAACACCCGCGAGGGTGGCACCCACCTCACCGGGTTTAAAACAGCCCTTACGCGCGTCGTCAACGACTACGCCAACGACCACGGGTTGACCGACGATCTCGACGAGAACCTCAAAGGCGAAGACGTTAGGGAGGGCCTAACCGCAGTCATCTCGGTCAAACACCCTGATCCGCAGTTCGAGGGCCAGACCAAGACCAAACTCGGCAACAGCGAAGTGAGGGGGATCGTCGAAAGCGCGACCCACCAACACCTCCGGACCTATCTCGAAGAGCACCCAGATACCGGCCAGGCAGTCATCCGCAAGGCCGCCGAGGCTGCTCGCGCCCGCAAGGCCGCCAAGAAGGCCGAGGAGCTGACCCGCCGCAAGAGTGCCCTCGAATCCACTGCCCTGCCGGGCAAACTCGCCGACTGTCAGACCCGCGACCCCGCCGACAGCGAACTGTTCGTCGTCGAGGGTGACTCCGCAGGCGGCTCGGCCAAACAGGGCCGAGACCGACACAATCAGGCAATCTTACCGATCAAAGGCAAAATCCTCAACGTCGAGAAACACCGGCTGGACCGCATTCTCGAAAACACTGAGATCCGCGCGCTGATCACCGCGATCGGCGCAGGCATCGGCGAGGAGTTCGACATCGACGAGGCCCGCTACCAGAAGATCATCATCATGACCGACGCCGACGTCGACGGGGCTCACATTCGGACGCTCCTCCTCACCCTGCTGTACCGCCATATGAAACCCCTCATCGAGGCGGGGTACGTGTACGCGGCCCAGCCGCCACTGTACCGCGTCCGGTACCGCGGCAACACCTACGACGCGATGACCGAGGCGGACCGCGACCGAATCGTCGAGGAGAAATGCAATGGCAACCCCACACAAGTCCAGCGGTTCAAGGGCCTCGGCGAAATGAACCCCGATCAGCTGTGGGAGACGACGATGGACCCCGAAAACCGGATTCTCAAGCGAATCACCATCGAGGACGCGGCGGCCGCCGACCGGATGTTTTCGGTGCTGATGGGCGATGCGGTCGAACCGCGGAAACAGTTTATCAAGGAGCACGCGACCGAAGCCGAATGGGTTGATATATGAGCGCAGATCTACCTGACGAACCAGACATCGACGCCGCCCGTATCGAAACCGCCCGGATCGAAGACGAGATGGAGCAGTCGTATATCGACTACGCCATGTCTGTCATCGCGGGCCGCGCACTACCGGACGTTCGGGACGGCCTCAAGCCGGTCCACCGGCGCATCCTGTACGCGATGCACGAGGCGGGTGTCTCCTCGGGGTCGGCCCACCGCAAGAGCTCCTCGATCGTCGGCGAGACGATGGGTGACTATCACCCTCACGGCGACAGCGCGATCTACGACACGCTGGCCCGGATGGCCCAGGACTTCTCGATGCGCTACCCGCTTGTCGACGGTCAAGGAAACTTCGGTTCGGTCGACGGCGACCCACCGGCCGCCATGCGATACACGGAGGCCCGCATGGCCCCGATGGCCGAAGAGTTGCTCGACGATCTCGACAAAGACACCGTCGACTTCGTGGCGAACTACGACGACCGCCTCGAAGAGCCGGACGTCCTGCCGTCAGCGTTCCCCAACCTCCTGGTCAACGGGTCGTCGGGAATCGCCGTCGGGATGTCGACGAATATCCCGCCGCACAACCTCGGCGAGGTAATCGACGCCACCGTTCACCTGATCAACAACCCCGAGGCAACCGTCGAGGACTTGATGGATCACGTCAAGGGGCCCGACTTCCCAACCGGTGCGAACATCGTCGGCCGGGCCGGGATTCACAGCGCCTACAAGACGGGCCGCGGTCGCGTCCGGATCCGAGCCGAGTTCGAGACCTTCGAGGAGGAGGGCCGGATCGTCATCAACGAACTCCCGTTCCAGGAGAACAAATCCCGGCTCGTCGAGCGCATCGCCGACGACGTCAATGAGGGCAAACTGGAGGGCATCCGCGATCTCCGCGACGAGTCCGACCGCGACGGGATGCGTGTCGTCATCGAACTCAAGCGGGATGCAATGGTCGATGTCGTCAAGAACCAACTCTTAGAGAGCCATCTCGAACGCACCTTCGGCGTCATCAACCTCGCGTTGGTCGACGGCTCGCCGCAGGTGCTCACCCTCAGAGAGACCATTCAGCACTACCTCGATCACCGCCGCGAGGTCGTCCGGCGGCGCTCGCAGTTCGAGCTCGACGAGGCCGAGGATCGCGCCCACATTCTCAAGGGCCGACTCACCGCGCTGAACAACGTCGACGCGGTCGTCGAGACGATCCAGGACGCCGCCGACCGCGACGAAGCGAAAGCCGCCCTCCGCGAACAGTTCGATTTCTCCGAGCCGCAGGTCGAGCACATCGTCGCCATGCAGCTGGGTTCGCTGACCTCGATGGAGGCCCAGGAGATCGAAGACGAGTACGAAGAGGTCCAAGCCAGAATCGAGCGCCTCGAAGAGATCCTGAACAACGAATCGGAGCTGCTGGGCGTCATCGAGGACGAACTCCTCGAAATAAAAGCCGAGTATGACGACGACCGGCGGACCTCGATCATCGAGGACACCGGCACCGTCGCCCACGAGGATCTGATCCCCGAAGAAGACAGTGTGGTCGTCATGTCCGAGGACGACTACATCAAGCGGATGCCACTGTCGACCTTTTCGGCCCAGAACCGCGGCGGCAAGGGGATCATCGGCACCGATCTCAAGGAGGGCGATTCGGTTTCGTCGGTGTTCGTCGCCAACACCCACGACTATCTGCTCTGTTTCACCAACCAGGGCCAGATCTACACCTTGCGTGGGTTCCAGATCCCCGAGATGTCCCGGACCGCCCGCGGCAAGTCGGCGGTCAATCTGCTCGATCTGGACAGCGGCGAGGAGCTCACCGCGGTCGTCAACATGGACGACATCGAGTGCGAGGAGATCGATGGCGACCGGTATCTGACGATGGTGACACGGGACGGCTACATCAAGCGCACCGCGGTCGACGAGTTCCAGAACATCAACTCGACCGGGATTCGCGCCGTCAGACTCGAAGACGGCGACAAACTGGTCGATGTCGAAGTCACCGACGGCGATCGGACGCTCGTCGTCGCCACCAGCGACGGGATGTCGATCCGGTTCGACGAGGTCGACGTCCGACCGATGGGCCGGAGTGCCCGTGGGGTTCGGGGCGTCGACCTCCAGGACGACGACACGGTCGCGGGTGTCGCGGGTGTCGATGTCGACCGCCACAGTTGGGTGCTGACGGTCACCGAGAACGGCTATGGCAAGCGCTCGGATATCGAAGACTATCGCGTGCAGTCCCGGAACGGCAAGGGACTGATCGACATCAAAACCGACGGTCGAAACGGCGAGGTGTGTGCGATGGAGACCATCGGGCCGGGCGACCACCTGATCGTGATGAGCAAATCCGGCCAGATCATGCGCACCCCCGTCGAGGGGATCTCGATCGTTGGCCGCAACACGATGGGCGTGATCGTGATGGAACTCGAAAGCGGCGATCGGGTCGCCTGTCTCGATGTTATCCCACGCGAGATGGTGACCGACGCCTCCGAGGCCGAGGTCGACCTCTCGGAGTCGCCCGAAGCAGAGTAGTTACGAGCGGTCGACTCGGATGAGTTCGTCGGCTCTGGCGGCGAAGCCGACCGCATCCGGGCCGAAGGAATCGGCGTACCGAACGAGGAGTGTCAGGACGGTTTCGGGTTGTTCGATCACGTATTTTTCGGAGCGGTCCAGGAGACCAACATTCTCTAACTCACCGGCGTAGTTGCTCACCGTTGCCCGCGAGACCGACAGCCGGTCGGCGAGGGCGCTGCCCGTCTCGGCGGGCGATTCGAGCAGTTTGATCACCATCCGCCGGGGCGTTTCGCGTCGGAGATAGCCGAGGGCGGTCTGCTCGAACGTCGAAAACTGTCCGGCCGGGAAGAAGCGGCGGTACTCCCCATCCCGGCGGGAGTCGACTGCCCCCGCATCGGTGAGCGACCGGAGGTGGTGTTGGGTCTCGCCAGTCCCGAGCTTGAGATCGTCCCGGAGCTTCGAGAAGTGTGCGCCGGGCGTGGTCGACAGATAGCCGCGGATCGCGTCCGGGACGTCACTCCGGGAATCGGACGTATCGCCCTCGGCCGACCCTTCGGCACCGCTGGCGATCCCGACGAACGATGTCGACGCTCCGAGCGCGGCGAACCGTCGGAGTGTCGTCCGTTTCTGTTCGTCGACTGGATCTCCCATCTACGACTCCGTAGGGGAGATATCGGATAAAAGTACTTCGACCCTAATTTGTCGTATCGCGGAGTTAGGGACTGTTTACTGGCCGTATTTCGCCGGATTGCGTCCGTCTGTGTGTCGACTGCAACCGGATACAGTTTCGTACGTACCAGCTACCGTTCGGTCTCGGTCTCGCGTTCGACGCCACCGTCGGGCGAGGTCTCGGATTCGGTGAGTGCCTCCTCGTCGATCTCTTCGTCGGCTTCGTCGATCACGTCGTCGGGACTTTTGATCCCGGCCTCGCCGGTTTTGACCTGTTCGGCCTCCTGTTCGAGCTGTTCGATATCCATTTCGGCGGCCTGGTCGATCTCGCCGAGGATCTCGTCGATATCGTCGAGCCCGAGCATCTTCCGGGTGTCGTCGTCGAACTCCTTGCCTTCGAGGCCTTCGGACTCCTGGATGTCGCTGCCGGTGAGCTGTTTGCCGTAGCGGCCGACCAGCGAGGTGAGCTCCTGCGGCAGGATGAACGTTGAGGACTCGCCCTGACCGATGCGTTCGAGGCTCTCCATCCCGCGTTCGATGATCGCGCGTTCGCCCATCGCCTCGGCGGATTTGGCGCGCAGGACGGTCGAAATCGCATCACCCTGTGCTTCGAGGATCTGACTCTGTTTCTCACCCTGTGCACGGATGATGTCACTCTGTTTGTCACCCTCGGCTTTCTCGACCGCCGAGCGGCGTTCTCCCTGTGCTTCGAGGATCATCGCTCGGCGGCGACGCTCGGCGGAGGTCTGCTGCTCCATGGCCTGCTGGACTTCCTTCGAGGGGTTGACCTCGCGGACCTCGACGCTCTCGACGCGAATCCCCCACTCGTCTGTGGGTTCGTCGAGTTCGGTCCGGATCTTCGCGTTGATTTCCTGGCGTTTGTTGAGCGTGTCGTCGAGCTCCATGTCGCCCAGCACGGCCCGCAGCGTGGTCTGGGCAAGGTTAGAGACCGCCTTCTTGTAGTCGTCGACCTCCAGGAAGGCCTTCTTGGCGTCCATCACCTTGATATAGACGACGGCGTCGGCAGTCACCGGCGAGTTGTCGCGAGTAATCGCTTCTTGACGTGGCACGTCGAGGGTCTGTGTCCGCATATCGAACGGATACGTCCGGGAAACGAACGGCGGGATAATGTTGAATCCCGGCTCCAGGAGCTTCCGGTACTCCCCGAAGACGGTCAGCGCCTCCTTCTCGTAGGCATCGACGATCTCGACGGTCTGCCAGACGACGACGACGGCGACGAACAGAAACAGGAGGCCGACTGCGGTGAACGTCAGCGCCCCCTGCAGTATGAGTGATTCCATACCGGTTTTTGGGCTGACAGGCTCATAAGGGTTGTCTTCATTAATATATTCACACAGGTTCGAAACAATATAAAACGGTGGGGACGGCCAGCTATCGCTCGAACTCGGGGTCTTTCTCGGGTTCCGTTTCGGGGTCTTTCGTGCGTTTTTCGATGAACTCGGAGGCCGCAGTTTCGTCCTGTTCGGGCGGATCGGCGGTCGTGTCGTTATCGGAGCGTCCGGCGGCGAGCTGGCGATCGATATCGTCTTCGATGATCGACAGCGACTCGACGGTGACAACGTTGCCGCCGCCGGGGTCGACGACCATCACGTCGGTGCCTTCGGGGATCTCGTTGTCCATCGATCGGGCGGAGTAGTAGGGATTAAAACCGCCGCCTTGGAGCTTGACTTCCCCGCCGGAGGGGGTGACACGCTCGGTGACACGGCCGGTTTTCCCCTGGAGGGCGTCGGAATCACTGGTCTGTTGTTGGCCTTTCCCGCCGTAGAAGTCGAACTCGTGGTAGAGATAGAAGGCGATCGACCCGAACAAAAGAACCAGAAATCCGAGAATAAAGGGGTTGAGCGCAATGATCGGGCTTAGCAGTAAGCCGACGAACCCCGCACCGAGCAGCCCGATGCCGACGACGATGAAGTTCGCGCCGGGCGCGAGAGCTTCGGCCAGCGAGATGAGGAGCCCAGCAGTAACAAGTAACAGCGGCAACGTCTCCGGGCTCACGATGTCCAACTGCAACAGGAGCATACTTCCCCTACGTGTTCGATCTGTATAACGCTTGCATCGCTGGCAGCGGCGACCGTCACTACAGGCCGGAGAGGATGATCCCGATGGTCAACGCGATGCCGAGGCCGACGAAGACGGCGTGTTCAAACGAGATCGACTCGGGCTCGATCGGCTCCGGCTCGGGCGGGTCGGGTTCGGCCTCGGGGCCGACCTCGTCGACGCTGAACCGCCACTGGCTTTCTTCGGGGTCGGATTCGGGTTCGGCTGGACCCTGACTCATACCCGAGGGAGGGTCGCCGAACACATAGGCCTACCGTCTGGGGGTTCGGAGGACGTCGCCATCGAAGACGACGCCGCGTTCGGCGTCGATGCTGAGCGTTGCCCCGTCGTCGATGTCGTCGGGAATCACCGCGCCGCTGAGCATCGGAATGCCGAGTTCGCGGGCGATGACGGCCGGATACCCAGTCATTCCCTCACGGGCGTCGACGATGCCGCCGATTTTCTCCATGTCGCCGGCAAACTCGCCGTCGAAATCGGCCGACAGCGAGAGAATTGCACCTTCGGGGACATCCGAGAGATCGCCGTCGTCGAGCCGGACGAGCGGCCCGGCGACACGGCCACCGACGATCTGTTTGCCCTCAGCGATCCGTTCGGCGGCGACGTGGACCTTCAGCATGTTCGTCGTCTGTGTCTGTTCGAGACTCGATACCATCCCGGAGAGCGCGACCACGGTGTCCCCGCTTTCGGCGACACTGGTGTCGAGTGCTGCCTGCACGCTGCCTTCGAGGACCGTCTCGACGTTGTCCTGATACTCGAAGTAGCGCGGGATCACACCCCAGACGACCGCGAGCTGTCGGCGAACCCGGTCGTTGGGCGTCGTGGCGACGATCGGCACCTGTGGGCGGAATTTGGCTGTCTTTCGGGCCGTATACCCGGACTCGCTGGCGGCGACGACCGCCGACGCGCCGATATCGCGGGCGAGATACCGCGCCGACCGCGAGAGCGCCTCGGTTCGAGACTGGTCTTTGGCGGCCGGGACGCGCTGTTCGATGTTTTCGGCGTACTCGTCGGTTGCCTCGACACCGTTGACGATGTCAGCCATCGTCTCGACAACTCGGACCGGGTGGTCGCCGATGGCGGTCTCGCCGGAGAGCATTACCGCGTCAGTGCCGTCCAGGACGGCGTTGGCCACGTCGGAGGCCTCCGCGCGTGTCGGTCGACGGGTGTGGATCATCGAGTCCAGCATTTCGGTCGCCGTAATGACGGGCACCCCGGCGTCGACACACTTCTTGATGATCCGTTTCTGGACGATCGGTACGTCTTCGAGCGGACACTCGACGCCGAGGTCGCCGCGGGCGACCATGACGCCGTCGGCGGCGCTGATGATCTCGTCGAGGTTCTCGACCGCACCAGCGCGTTCGATTTTGGCGATGACCGGGATATCCGGGTCGCCGAACTCCTCGAGTTTGTCGATGATCTTGTAGACGTCCTCGCCGTCGCGGACGAAGCTCGCGGCCACGAAGTCCGCCCGCTTGTCGGCCGCGAGCTGGAGTTCCTTCTCGTCGCCCTCGGTGATGAGTTCGATATCGAGGTCGACGCCGGGGATGTTGACGCCCTTGCGGCTCTGGAGCTTGCCACCGGAGATGATCTCGGCGACGACCTCCTCGCCGTCGACCTCGACGACGCGGGCCTCGATCCGGCCGTCGTCCAGGAGGATCGTGTCGCCGGGTTCGCACTCGGTTATCGAGACGGTGAGCCCGACGAACTCGGGTGTGGAGGTGTCGCCTTCGGCGAAGACAACCTCCGAGCCGGTTTCGAGCATCACCGGCGAGTCGATCTCGGCGGTTCGGACCTCGGGACCTTTGAGGTCGACCATGACCGCCAGCGGCTCGGTCAGTTCCTCGTCAACCTCGCGGACGCGGTCGATTACTGTGCGACGGTGATCCGTCGAACCGTGACTGGCGTTGAGTCGGGCCACAGACATCCCCGCGTCGGCGAGCGACCGAATTGTCTCCCGGTCGCTTGATGCGGGACCAAGCGTACAGACGATTTTCGCGTTTCTCATGCCCGAAGATTCGCCAGACGAGTTAAAAAAGCCCCACGATACGCCTCATTCCCAACTGCGTTTTGTGTATATTTATAATTAGAAGTATTACGAAGCACCCAACCCGACACAACGGGCCGGAACAAGCCTCTAGACCCGGTTTCGGCCGAGCCAGCGAAACCGGCGTCCAACGAGCCACATTTTTTACCGGCTCGCGGGAAAATAGGTCATGCGAACTCTCGCTTTCGACGGCCGACTGGGTGCCAGCGGCGATATGATCCTTGGCGCGCTTTTGGCGGTCGGTGCCGACCGCTCGGTTCTTGACCCCGTAGAATCCGCGCTTCCAGTCCGGTATGCGGTCGATTCGACGGTGAAAAACGGGATCGCCGCGACGACAGTCGACGTGCTATTGACAGACGAGTCCGGTCACGACAGCCACGATTACGGCCAGCCGGACGAGCATGACCACACTCATGACCATGATCACGATCACGATCATACCCATGACCACACTCATACACACGATCACACCCACGCCGAAGGCCATGGTGCCCACCGAAGCTACACCGAAGTCCTGGAGATCGTCGACTCGATGGCGCTCCCGGAGGCGGTCACAGCCGACGCTCGCGGCGCATTTCGCCTGCTCGGCGAGGCCGAAGCCGCGGTCCACGGCGAGTCCCTCGAAGCGATTCAGTTCCACGAGGTCGGTGCGGACGACGCTATCGCCGACATCGTCGGCGCAATGCTGCTGGTCGACGATTTAGGCGTCGACCGTCTCGTGACCACGCCGCTGTCGGTCGGCGGCGGCCATCGTGAGATGAGCCACGGTACCTATCCCATTCCCGGCCCCGCCGTCCTGGAGATCGCCGAGCGTGCCGACTGGTCGGTCGACGGCGGGCCGATCGACGCCGAACTCCTGACGCCGACCGGCGCGGCGATCCTCGCCCAACTCGCCGAGGGCGTCGAGACACTCCCCGCCCTCTCGGTCGCGGCGTCGGGGTACGGAGCTGGTGATTTCACCTTCGAGTCCCACCCGAACGTCCTTCGGGCGACCCTCGGCGACGGCGGGAGTCGACTCGATCGGGATTCGATCACCGTCCTGGAGACGAACCTCGACGACGCCTCGCCGGAACTGCTGGGCGGGCTCCAACAAACCCTCACCGCGGCCGGTGCGCGCGACGTGTCGATCCTCCCGGTGACAATGAAGAAATCCCGCCCCGGCCACCTCGTCAAGGTGATCTGCAAACCCGAGGACGCCGAGCGCGTTGCCCACCGCCTGGCGCTCGAAACCGGGACGCTCGGCATCCGCGAACACGGTGCCGGTCACCGCTGGACTGCCCATCGAGAGATCGAGACGGTCGAGCTCACAATCGGTGACGAAACGTACGACGTCGACATAAAAATCGCCAGCACGACCGACGGCGAGGTTTACGATGTGAGCACCGAATACGACGATGCGGCCGCCGTCGCCGACGAGACGGGTCGACCGATCACTGAGATCATGCGCCGGGCGGAAGCGGCACTCGAAGACGGACACTAACGCCGAGTAGGGACTGCCTACCGATCCTCGTCGGTATCCGTGTCGGTGTCGCTGCCAGCCTCGCCTCCTTCGCTGTGGGCCTCCGCCTCGTCGCTAGCCGCGGGTTCGTGACTACCTTCGGCTTCGTCGACTGCCTCGTCTATCGTTTCTTGTTCATCTTCGCTTCCGCTCCCGATTTCCAGGATCGCCTCCTCGGCTGCCTCTTCCTCGTCGGTGGACCACTCGACTTCGAACTCGATTTCGTACTCTTCTTCCTCGCCCTCGCCTTCCTCTTCGGTCTCGCGTTCGATTTCGAGCTCGAACTCCGCCGTCTCGGGGACTGTCACGCTCACCTCGTCTTCGTCGGTCCGGAACGTGACCGACCCGTCTGCTTCGAGCCCGTCGGCGAACTGTCGGAAGTAGGATGCGATCGTTGCTCTGTCGTGGGAGCCTTCGACTTCGATCAGTGTTTCTTCGGCCATGGACTCCGGTTCGTCCGCGAGCCGTATCAGTTCCGCTGGCCGCTACCCAACCAATCAGGAGAGCGACGGTCACGGGAGACCGAGGGGCTTTTGCGCCGACCGGCCAACCTCCGACTGTGAGCGAGCCAGTTTCGACCGGTTGCGGGGCACTCGACGAGCTGCTGGGCGGCGGCTTTGAGCGGGGGACGGTCACCCAGCTCTACGGGCCGCCAGCGGCGGGCAAGACCAACGTCGCGCTCTCGGCGGCGGTCGGTGTCGCCACCGACGGCGGCCAGGCCCTCTATATCGACACCGAGGGGCTGTCGGTCGACCGATTTCAGCAGTTGATCGAAGCCAACTCAGACGAACCGGTCGAGGCGGTTGCCTCGCGGCTCATTATTACTGACGCGGTGGATTTCGACGAACAGCAGGAGGCTGTCCGAGATGCCGCTGAGTTCGCCGAGCAGGTCGATCTCATGGTCCTGGACAGTGCGACGGGGTTCTACCGGCTCCAGCGCGGCGAGGATGCCAACGGCGGCGACTCCCTCCGTGCTGTGGCCCGACAGGTCACCCAACTGTTGTCGCTGGCCCGGAAACACGATATCGCAGTCGTGATCACCAATCAGGTGTTCACCGACCCGGACACCGACCGAACGCGGGCGTTAGGTGGCCATACCCTAGAACACTGGACCGGCGTCGTCGTCCGCCTCGACCGATTCCGCGGCGGCAACCGCCGGGCGACGCTCGAAAAACACCGGGCCAAAGCCGCAGGCGAGAAGACGACGTTCAAGATTACTGATTCCGGGATCGTCGGCGGTGACGTGCCATAGCACGGCGTATTTTCACCGGCGAGTCGGTTGACTGATTTGTTATACGGCGTCTATTTAAATACAGTCGTGGCGACCGGTTGTAGAATCGGTCGCCAGCCGACCACGAAGTCTTTATTAATGACGGTCACAGAATCCGGGTGAGGACCGTACAGGACGATTGGCACTGCGTGCGAGGGTAGCCAAGCCCGGAAACGGCGGCGGATTCAAGCTCCGCTCCTGTAGAGGTCCGTGGGTTCAAATCCCTCCCCTCGCACTGGCAACAGTGCGGAAGACCGCTCTTGGAGCGTTCTTCCCTCGCAAACATTCTCGTGTGAAATAATTGCTCGCGCAGCGATGCTGTTCAGCGACGGACTGCCGAACCACTGCATCGATTCTGGCCCGATTTATAACCACTGCTGAACGGTCCTGGATGCCACGAGACAGTCGATCCAATTCGAACAGAGAATAACCAAAAATAATATTGATCCTTTTATATTAGTAATTCACGTACAATATATGGACCGTCGGACGTACCTCGTGGTGGGTGGTACTGTAGCTGTTTCCGGGTGTTTGGGAGTTCTTGAGGACGAGGAGTCCCAACCCGACCAAGACGCAGAAACGACCGCGGAGACCGACCCCGAACAGGAGAGCCCAGCGCCGGACTTCGAAGGGACCGATTCACAGAACGAAGAGTCGGAACCCCCACAAGAACCTGAGCCCGAAGGCGACGACAGACAACAAACCGACGACGAGATCGAACTGGAGCGGTCGATCAGTCGGGCCGAAGACCGGTTTCGCCGTGCACTGCAAGAGTACGGGCGCTTGACCGAGTTCGAAGAGCCGACATTTCTGCATGTCCTCCCAAGCACGGAGGTCGAGACGAACAATGCCCGAGAGTATCTTAATAACGCCTCGGATATTCTCTGGACGGAGTCACGCGATCTTGCAACCACCGAAGAACAGAGACAACGGGTACGAGAGTACAGAACATATGATGATCTAATCACGGATCTCGTTACTATTCAGCGATACATTCATCGAGCGTACTCCCGAATCGGCTCGACCGACGACGAGGAGCTCTACTCCAGTGCGCCATCCGAACTCGCCAGCGCGAAACGCGATCACGAAGCCCTCGGTAAGGAAATCGCCGACAAGGAGATGTATATGGCGGAGCTACAGGCGAAGTTCGAACAGCAGCGCTGGCAGATCGAACTGGTCGAACGGATGTTTTCTGGACTGGTGACAGTGAAAGGGACCGCGTATATCGACGACCAGTCGGCGACACAGCTAGATCTCGCACGGAGCGCGTTCGAAACCGTCAGGAACGAACTCCGAGACACGACTTCGTCCCCGCCGGATGACGTCACTGACGAGGCGTTCCTGGAACTCGTCGATGAGTGGTACGAGCTAACGGATCGGACCTTTCGAGAAGTCTCGACAAGCGCTTCCTAACCCGTTCGCGACGACGATTTCGTACTCGATAGCGAAAACAATCACCAACAGTCGAGTCTCGACTCTATGCCTGCCCGGCACCGACGTAGAGCACGACGACGAGGAAGACCCAGACGAGGTCAACGAAGTGCCAGTACATCGAGGCCGTGCTCACAGAGAGATGCCGCTCGGCGGAGTACTGTCCATAGAGGCCGCGGATGAAGACGATGCTGAGGAAGACGACTCCGAGCATGACGTGGAGGCCGTGGAGGCCGGTCAGCCCGAAGAACGCCGAGCCGTAGATCCCCTCGCCGAGGGTGAACCCTTCATGAACAATGAACTCGAAGTACTCCAGGGCCTGGCCGCCGAGGAACACAACCCCGAGCAGGACCGTCAGCCCCATGCCACGAAGGAAGTTCGTCCGGTCGTCGCTTCGGATGGCGACGTGAGCCCAGTGGAGCGTGAACGAGGAGGCGATCAGGATCGCCGTGTTCGCGAGGATGAGCGAACTGACCAGATCCGGGGTGGTCGCCGGCAGCGTCCACTCGGCGCCCGCGCGGAAGTAGAAGTAGTAGCTAAAGATGGCCCCGAAGGTTGCCAGCTCGGATCCTAAAAAGGCGATCATCCCCCACCGGAGCGACGCGCTCCCGTGTTCGGTGACGTCCCGTGACCAGAATTTCGTGATGAAGGCGTGGTAGAGCCAGCCGTAGATCCCCGTCAAAAAGAAGCCGACACTGCCAGCGACGACCGCCGGGCCAGCCAGCGGATGGACGAGGTCGCCGAGAATCCACAGTGCGACACCGATGTAAATGCCTGCGCCACCGAGCGCGGTCACGAACGGCCACCAACTCGCCTCGCCGAAGCCGCGCGGCCAGTCTTCGACCGCCGGGAGATGGTGGTGGTGATCGTCGTGTCCGTCCTCCGTTTCGGTACTCATACCAGCCAGTTGCAAGCCTGTGACTAAAAATCCTCCCAACCGTCGCCGGGCTGACCCGAACCTACGCCGAGTCGCAAGCTACTCCTATCGGCTGACCCTACCGCAGGTCAATGGACCGTCGACGGCTCGGCCTGCAGGCTGGCGTCGGACTCGCAGGGGCACTGGCTGCGATCGCACTGCTCAGCGGGGATGTTCTCGCCCATGCAGCCGGGCTCAGAGATGCCGGAGCCACGACAGTCGAGGTCCCGACGTGGCTGTTTTTGGCAACCGGCGGCGGCGCAGTCGGGGCCTCGTTTCTGCTGGCATCGTTCGTCACCGATCGGGTCTTCATCCGCTCGTTTCACGAGTGGGGCAGAACGGTCCCATCACCAGGCCGAATCGTCTTGGTTATCAGTCGACTAACAGGGATTAGCCTGCTCTTACTGACCATTTATATTGGGTATGCTGGCCCGCCGACGGGGTTCCGTAACTTCGCGGTCGTCTTCGTCTGGGTCGTCTGGTGGGGTGGCTACGTCGCCTCGACCTACCTCGTCGGCAACACGTGGCCGACACTCAACCCGTTTCGAACGATCGCCGACCTGTTGCCGACGGTCGACCGCGGGTATCCTGATCGACTGGGCGCGTGGCCGAGTGTAGTTGGACTCCTCGCCCTGATCTGGATCGAGGTCATCACCCCGCTGGCCGACGATCCGCGGCTGTTGGCGTCGATGATTCTCGGCTACGGTGCAGTAACTGTTGGAGCAGCGGTCGTCTTCGGCTCCGAAGTGTGGTTCGGGAACGTCGACCCGATCTCGCGTGCCTTTTCGTTTTTCGGTCGGTTTGCCCCTTTCGAGCGAACCGCCGAGGGGATCTCGTTCCGCCTGCCGGGGATGGCACTCACCGACCCCGATCTCGTCTCGGGCCGCGATGAGGTCGCGTTCATCGTCTGTCTGCTGTATGTCACCACCTTTGACGGCTTCGTCGCGACGTGGCTCTGGGAGACGTTCGTCGTCGGTGTTGTCGGGTTCGGACTCCCACCCTTGTTGGTCTACTTCGTTGCCTACATCGCCGGGTTCGGGCTCTTCCTTGGAGCTTTCTGGTGGTCATTGGGGCTGGCCCGACGCTACGGTGAGACCTATATCACTCGCGAGGAGTTGGGTCGACGGTTCGCCCCCTCACTGCTGGCGATCGCGGTCGGCTACCATCTCGCCCACAATCTCGCGTTCGTACTCGGACTCCTCCCGGCAGTGGTCGTTGTCGGTGCCGCCCCACTGTCGCCACCCCAACAGCCGCCCGTGTTGGCGGGACTTCCCGGCTGGGTTTCGGGCGTCGAGATGGCGCTCGTCTTGGGTGGCCACGTCGTCGCCGTCTGGGTGGCCCACGCAGCGGCCTACGAGCTGCTGCCCGGTCGGCTCGAAGCGATCAAAAGCCAGTATGGAATCACGCTGGTGATGGTCGGTTACACGATGATTAGCCTCTGGATCGTCACCACGCCGATCGTCGAGCCGCCGTTCATCTCGGGAGGTGGCCCATGACCGACAAGCCACAGCCTGAAACTACTGTCCCGGCCGACGAAACTCCAGTAGTCTGTCCCTACTGCGGGTTCGAACTCACCGACGACAAACAACGGCGGCTTCATTTGGGCCTCGAACATTATGCGGAGCTTACCGACGACGAACGCGAGGCGTTCAAGCAAACGTACACCCAAGAGGAAACCGAACTCAACCGGTTTCGGATCGTTGCCCTTGGTGGATTGGTCGCACTCTATTTCGGTTTCCTCGTCGTCTATGCCGTCTTGGCAGTCTGACCGCAAACCGCTGATATCGCGGTAGCCTACATTTAATTCGTTTTTCAATATGTGAATAAAATGTGCGACGCTCCGGAAAGTATTTCAGTCGTCTATAGCGACGTTATACCAAATGGATAGCGAGATAGTCGACGCCGTGACCGAATGGGAGTCGGCCCCGTTCAGCGGTGGGTATGAGGGTCTTCACGGGCTCGCTGATCGGGAGTTTTCGGGCGCGGTCACACAGGGCACGGCGTGGGGCTTCATGCTCAACGGACGGCTCATCGGAGTCGAAGAGGGATCGGTGTCGTCGTTCGATGAGGCCGACGGAACCGCATACGAGGCTCCTGCCAACGCACTGCCGTTACTGTATGCGATGCAGGGTCACGGCGAAAAACAGGCACAGTACTACACGAATGAAAAGTCGATCTCGGAGGCGGATTCCACGCTTTCGTCGGGCAGTTTCACGGGCTATATCGAACTCTCTGAGAACGTGCTTTCGGGGGACTACTACACGGTCTACTACGGCGGCAAGTCGATGAGCGTCGCCTTCGTCGGCAACAGCCGACAACTCCTGACCGACGAGGAGGCCTTCGAACGGGCCGACGACGAGGTCGGTATTTACACAGTCTACGCTGCGGATCTGGAGGTTATCGATATTCCGGAGCCAGCGGGGGACCCCGACGAGGAGCCGTCTGATTCCGATTCTCCCTCGACCGATCAGCCCGATTCCGAGACCGAAGCCGACACCGCCGACGCCACTGAGACGGCCGATTCAGTCACGCCGACGCCATCTTCCAGCGAGACGACGTCCACGCCACCGAGCTCAGAGACATCGAGTTCCGAGACGGAGAGCACCAAGACCACAGATACCGAGACTGAGAGGCCGACGGCCACGAAGACCGCCTCAGCAGCCGAGACGAACGGGGGGCCGAGTGTCGCACAGTCCACATCGGCGGCGAGCTCCGCATCTACGAGTGCCGCTGAAGCCGACGGGGCGGCGAACGACGACGCCTTCAGCGCCGAAGCCGAGTGGCGCAACGCAAAAACGATCCCGTCGCTCGATCCCAGCAGTGATCCCGACGAGAAGACGGCTTCACAGTCGCCGGCCCAACGACGACCGTCGTCGAAGTCGACGCAGGGCCAGTCGACCGCTGGGAAGCAGCTCTCCCGAAAGCAGCTCCAACAACGGCTCAAGCGGGCTGAAAAGGTCATGGAAAAGGCCGAAGAGCAGCACGAACAGCTGGTCGAAGAGCGGGATACCGCGATCGCCGAACGGGATGCGGCCCGCGAGGAGCTCGAATCCGTCCGCGCCCAGCTCTCGGAGGCCGAAGCCGAGGTCGACCGGCTCAAAGAACAGCTCGAATCGGGAGCGACCGCCGACGTGAGTGGGATGTCGGGCGGCCGGTCGATGAGCACGACCGAGGCCCTCGAAGGAACCAACCTGCTGGTCCGGTATGCGTCGAAAGGCGACGCCACCCTAGAAGACGCGCTCTCCGGGGCGGCGACACAGGAAGAAGTCCGAGGCAACCTCCGGATCGATCCGCACACCACCTTCGAGAGCGAGGGGGTGAGCGTCGACGGCACACCGTTCGAGGCGTTCCTCGAAGACCGGATCGAACTCGCCTTTACCCGGTGGCTCGTCGAGGAGTTCCTCTTCGATATCCAGCAGACGGGCAACCAGACGGATCTCAAGGGTATTTACGAGGCGATTCCGGCGATCAACCGGGCCGAAATCCGCGGTAGCGTCTCGCTCGATACCGACGACGAGGAGGAGTCGATCGACGCGGAGTTCGACCTCGTCGTCCGTGACAAGCGGGATCAGCCGCTTTTCGTCGCGGATTTCAACGAGTCGAACCAGCCGGTCGGCGGCGCGGTGGTCAACTCTCTGGTTCGGGACGGCAGCGAGATCATCCAACACGAGGAGAGCTTCGCCGGCGCGTTTGCGGTGACGACGAGTTACTACAAGGGCGAGGCCCTCGATGCGGCCGCCGACGCAACCGGCGGCGGACTGCTGAGTGCGAGTCGCGGCAAGAGCTTCGTCTACATCTCCCGCAAACAGGGGTTCCACCTCTGTCTGATCGAACGGCTCGGCGATACCTTCGACCTCCACGTCCCGGAACTGTAGTCGTTACCGGGGGTTTAGACGGGAAACGGCTCAGCGAGCCCTCGGAAAACAGTACGCAGTCGGTGACAGCAACAAACTCTAGCCTTCGATCTCGGCGGCGTCGTCGATGCGCATCGTCCGGAGCTTCTCGACGATGGAGTCGATCTTGTTGTCGAGGTCGTCGACGAACTCCTCGGTGTGGTCGGTCTGGATCGCACCCTGACTCGACGGCTCGATGAGGTTCTCCTCTTCGAGGACGCGGAGCGAGTAGCGAACCTTGTGGTGTGGGTAGCCGGTCTCGTTCGACATCTTCACGATGCCGATCGGTTCGTTCTCGATCACCATGCGGAGGACCTGCAGGTGCCGTTCGAGCATGTCGACTTCTTTCTCAAGTCTGTCTATCATGACACATGCTAACTTGTCTTGGTCCCTTTTAAAGATTGCTGTCGGTACGGCAGAAAAGGTCAGTACTGTGAATGGTTGGGGTGAGAGTAGTTAACAGTTCGGATTCTGTAGCGTGTTGTCACGCCAGCCGACGGGGCGACGAGGGGCCGGAGTGGTGGACCGTAATCGGTTTACCCCCTGCTTGTGAAGCGACGGCTGTTATGACCGTAACTATCGTCGGCTCCCAGTTGGGCGACGAGGGCAAGGGCGCGCTCGTCGACATCTGGGGCGGCGACGCCGACGTCGTCGTCCGGTATCAGGGCGGCGACAACGCAGGCCACACCGTCGTTCGCGACGGCAACGAGTACAAACTTTCGTTGGTCCCCAGCGGGGCCGTCCGCGGCAAGGTCGGTATCCTTGGCAACGGCTGTGTTGTCAACCCCGAAACCCTCTTTGACGAACTCGATACGCTCCGCGAGAAGGGACTGGACCCCGACGTACGGATCGCCCGCCGGGCTCACGCGATTCTTCCGTATCACCGCGTGCTCGACGGGATCGAAGAGGAAGTCAAAAGCGACTCCGATCTCGCCGCCGGAACGACCAAACGCGGCATCGGCCCGACCTACGAGGACAAAGCGGGTCGACGCGGCATCCGAATCGGCGATATGCTCGATCCCGAAGTGCTTCGGGACCGACTCGAATACGTCGTCCCCCAGAAGCGCGATCTCGCCGAAGAGATCTACGGCCTCGATATCGAGAACTCCGAGCACGCTGATGCGTTCGATGTCGACGCCCTCTTTGAGACCTACAACGAGTACGGGCGGCGCTTCCGCGAGGAGTCGATGACCGTCAACTGCGGGGACTTCCTCGGGAAACACATCGACGACGGCGACGAACTCCTCTTCGAGGGTGCGCAGGGAACCTCTATCGACATCGACCACGGCATCTATCCCTACGTTACGTCCTCGAATCCGACCGCTGGCGGCGCAGCCGTCGGCACCGGTGTCGGTCCAACCGTTATCGGCCAGGGTGAGGTCGTCGGCATCGTCAAAGCCTACCTCTCCCGTGTTGGGACTGGACCACTGCCCACGGAACTCGACGGCGACGAGACCGAGGAGGAACTGGCCGACTTCATCCGCGAGAAGGGCGGCGAGTTCGGTACCGTGACGGGCCGACCGCGCCGGATCGGCTGGCTCGATATGCCGATGTTGCGCCACGCCGCCCGCGCTAACGGCTTTACCGGCATCGCCGTCAATCACATCGACGTACTGGCCGGACTGGACGAGGTCAAGGTCGGCCACGCCTACGAACTCGATGGCGAGGGGATCGAGACGATGCCCGCGACGACCGAGCGGTGGGGCGACTGTGAGCCGGTGCTCAAATCCTTCGAGCCGTGGGACGAGGTCGACTGGGCCACCGTCGCCGAAGAAGGATACGAGGCGATTCCGGCCAACGCTCGCGAGTACCTCGAATACGTCAGCGAGGAGGTCGGCGCGCCGATCTATGCCATCGGTGTCGGCCCCGGCCGTGAGGAGACGGTTGTCCGAGCCAACCCCTTCGACTCGCAGTAGCTACCAAAAGTAACACTTACGGCTGTTTGTCGACCTTCCCTCTGTATGAGCGAAACCGTCCTGTTAGTCGGTGGTGGCGGCCGCGAACACGCCATCGCCCGCGCGTTGGCCCCTGACTGCTCGCTGTACGCCGCTGCGAGCAACCGGAATCCAGGAGTCGTCCGACTCGCCGATGGCTTCGAACAGCTAAGCGAGACCGACACCGAGGCGATCGTCAATTACGCTGAGTCCGTCGAGGCCACCCTCGCTATCGTCGGCCCCGAATCCGGCCTTCAGGCCGGTGTTGCTGATGCCCTCGACGACGCCGGTATCTACACCTTCGGTCCGCAGTCCGAGGAGGCACGAATTGAAACGGACAAGGCCTTCCAGCGGCGCTTTATGAAGGACAACGAAATTCCTGGCTGCCCGGTCTTCGAGACGTTCGAGGACATGGATGCCGCGTGCGACTACATCGACGACAGCGAGATCGACCTCGCAGTGAAGCCTGCAGGGCTGACTGGCGGCAAGGGCGTGAAGGTCATCGGCGATCAGGTCGACAAGGAAGGCGCAAAGGAGTACATCCGGAGTGAGGACTACGACCGCGTCGTGCTCGAAGAGCGGTTCGTCGGCGAGGAGTTCACGCTGCAGGCCTTTGTCGCCGATGGCGACCTTCGGACGACGCCAGCGGTCCAGGACCACAAACGCGCCTACGAGGGCGACGACGGACCAAATACGGGAGGAATGGGCAGCTACAGCGACACCGGATTCGAGCTGCCATTTATGAATGGCGGCGATTACGAGGACGCCGTCGAGATCATGGAAGCCACCGTCGAAGCGATGCCCGATTATAAAGGAATCCTCTACGGCCAGTTCATGCTGACCAGCGAGGGGCCGAAGGTCATCGAGTACAACGCCCGCTTCGGTGACCCCGAGGCGATGAACACCCTCCCGGTACTCGATACACCGTTTATCGACGTACTCACCGCGGCCCGTGACGGCAAGGAGCTCCCCGAGCTCGAATTCTCGGGCGAGGCGACCGTCTGCAAGTACGCGGTTCCGGCGGGCTATCCGACCGATCCGGATTCAGGCGCGAAGATCGAGGTCGACGAGGAGACCGTCGGCGAGGGGCTGCTGTTCTACGCCAGCGTCGACGAGCGCGACGACGGCCTGTATACGACGACCTCCCGCTCGTTCGCGGTGGTCGGCCTCGCCGACAGCATTGCGGCGGCCGAGGAGATCGCCGAGGAAGCCCTGTCGGCCGCAGGTGACGGCCTCCGCATTCGCCACGACGTTGGCAAGGCCGATCTGGTTCAACAGCGCGTCGACCACATGGCCGAACTGCGCGGCGACGACTGAGCAGGCTCTCGCTGCTCCTTTTTAAATAGAGTCGCTACGCCGGTGGCTCACCTGTTGTTTAATAAGTAGGAGGTGGCTACTCCCGGCGAGTTATACATAGCCGGATGCTACCGCGGATGCTATTTTATAGATACCGAACATACAGCAGGTCGTGAGTTCCCCACAGCCCGACGGTCCCGAGCGTCGACACGACCGACTCGAACGCCATCCAACCAGCGGCCGCCGTAATTCACTGTGGTCGTGGCCCGAGGCCAAATCGCCGCTCCGGATCGTGGTCAACTATATCGTCGTCTGGCTGGTCCGACTCTCACCGAGCCTCCGGCTCAAAAACTGGCTCGTCCGGCAGTTGGGCGCGACTGTTGGCGAGGGTGTCTCCTGGGGCCTCGAATCGACACCCGACGTGTTCTGGCCCGAGCGGATCACCGTCGGGGACCATGCGATCATCGGCTACGATGCGACGATCCTCTGCCACGAGTTCCTCCAGGACGAGTACCGTGTTGGCGACGTTATCATCGGCGAGCGGGCGATGATCGGCGCTGGGGCGGTGATCCTGCCGGGCGTCGAGATCGGGCCGGGCGCACAGGTCGCGGCGAACTCGCTTGTCGTCCAGGACGTTCCGGCTGACGTGACGGTCGCGGGGGTTCCGGCCGAGCCGGTCGACCGCCAATAAGTCCACTCCCGTTGTGTTCTCGCAAATTTTGACAGTATACTGCCAACGCATCTCGCGAAAATTTCGCAGAAAGGTCGTTATTTATACTATCAGTATGTGTTTGTCAATATGACTGCTAGCTCACGAGTCGGACACCGGAAAGCGGGGAGTAGCCGCCACCGACGGACCGTCCCGACGCTCGTCGACCGGACCTCACAGGAGTGGCGCTGATCGATGCAGTTGGAGCACCGCCACTCAGAGGGTTGTTTTAGGCATCTCTTCGAGAAGCTCGAAGACGCCGTGGTCAAATTCGAGTTGATCGAGAGCGACCCCGTCATCATCGACGCTAACGACGCCTTTACCGACGTTTTCGGCTACGATGGTGAGACGGTGATCGGCGAGCCGCTCAACGAGCTGATCGTCCCGGCGGCCAAACGCGAGGAGGCCGCACAGTTCGACCAGCGAACAGAAGAGGGGCAGTCGAATGCGGCCATCGTCGAGCGGATGACCGACGAGGGCGAACGGAAGTTCGTCTATCGGGGCGTCCCCTACAAGGAGGATTACGGCTTTGCGATCTACTCGGATATCACCGACGATCTCCAGCGGGAGCGCCATCTCGATGTGCTCCACCGCGTACTCCGCCATAACCTGCGAAACGATCTCACCGTCGTCTTGGGGATGGCCTCCAGGATCATCGAAACCACCGCCGAAGACGAGACCCGGAAGGCCGCGACAAAGATCAAACAGACCGCAAGTGAGCTGTCACAGCTCAGTGACGAAGCCAACACCATCGCGAAAGTCCTCGGCGAGCAGGCTACCGTGCGACCAGTCGAACTCCAGCCGCTTGTCAGTGACGTGGTCGCGGATATCGAACCGCGGTTCGAGGCAGCCGCGATCAGTGCCGAAATAGCGACCGATACTGTCGTCAGCGCAAACGACAAGCTCCAGATCGTCCTGCGGAGTCTCCTGGATAACGCGATCCGGCACAACGACTCGCCGGAGCCACGGGTGACCGTCACGGCCAACCAGCTCGATCCATCGACCGTCGAACTCGAAGTAATCGATAACGGACCGGGGATTCCAGCCGCCGAACAGCGGATAATCACCGATGACGACGAGATCACCCCACTCAACCACGGTAGCGGGCTCGGCCTGTGGCTCGTCAAATGGATCGTCGACACCTACGGCGGCAGTCTCGACATCGAGACGCCCGACAGCGGCGGGACCATTGTCCGGCTCCAGCTGAACCATCCTCACGACAACTGAATGGTCTGGTCACTCCGAGGCGAGCCACACTTTCGAGTACACTGTTGAATCCGCCGGGAGCATCACCTACTCCTGTTTACTGTCGGGACCAACAGCACAGCCGAACGGGACCAACAGCACAGCCGAAATGGACCGTTAGCGGCCCTGGATCCGGACGATCCCGTCTTTGAGGACGGTCCGGTTCGGGATGATGTGTTCTTCGTCGTCGGTCTCGATCCGAGTCACGAAGAGGTCGACCTCCTGGACGATGCCGCGCTGGCCGCCGACCTTCACCTCGTCGCCGATGCTGTACGGTTGATTGAGGAGGAGGTAGACGCCCGCAGTCCCGGAGGCCAGCAGATCGTGGGTGGCGAGGGCGGTGAAGACGATCAGTGCGAGCGCGTAGGCAGCCAGCAGGACGATCAGCGCGAGGACGGCAACACCGATCTGACTGAGCGCGATCAGGATCGCCACGAACAGGACGCTGTATTTGGCGAGCAGTGGAATGAGCCCGATCTCGGGGAGTTTGATCCCGCGGAGCCGTTCGGAGACCAGCAGTTCGACCTTGTCGGCGATGACGACACCGGCAACCAAAATAACGATCGCGATGAACAGCTGCGGGAGGAACACCGCGATACCGCCCCAAAACAGGTCCGCAAACCGGAGATCCGCGACCGTGATCGCCGCAAAAACGGCGATCAAAAACGTAAACGCCCCGCTGAGCTGTGTGATGATCCGTGCGGTCGAGGTGCCGAACTCGTTTGTGGTTCGCTCAAAGCTCGTCCCCTCGATCGTTTCGACGACACCTATTCTGTCGAGTAGTCGGCTCGTGACACCCATCACGCCGTAGGCGACGAGCACGCCGACGGCGAGAATAACAAGCGCCAGCCAGAGCCGGACCGGAACGCCGCGGATGATCCCGTCGACGGCGATCTGGAGCGGCCCGAACATGAGTTAGTACTCCTCCGGATCGAGTTCGAGAATCAGCTGTCCACCCTTGAACGCACGGACCAGGCCGTCGGACTCTGAGAGCACGATCGACGTGGCGTTGGTGTCGCGGGTGATCGCGCCGCCGGCCATATGCCGCGCGCCCAGTCCCTTGGGAATGTCGACGCCCTCGGCGGAGGGTTCGAGATAGCGGTATGCCGACACGATCTTGCCCGAATCCGAGATCACGAATGCGCCGTCGAGCCGCGAGAACTCCTTGAGCATCACGTTGACGATGGGGTCGCCGACGTGGACGTGGGACTTCTCGAAGGGGTTGTACGAAAGGGGCCGGGATTTGTTCATCACCTTGCCAGCGTCGCCGACAACGAACAGCGCGCCGACGGGTTTACCCTTCTGGCCCTTTCGGCCGAGTTCGAGGGCGACCTCAAAGACGTCGCTGATGACGGCGGGATCTGCGCGGGAGTTAGTAAACAGATCGTAGATCCCCGAGCGCATCGTCTCGTCGACCCGGACCCGGCTGGCGAAGTCGGCGTCGTCGCTGAACAGCGAGCCGATACAGGCGACGACATCGCCGTCGCCGACGAGGTCGTCGTCCATCGCTCCCTCGATGCCGAACTTGATCCGATCCTGGATATCCGCAAACGGAATCGGGAGTTCGACGAACGTGTCGGCCTCGACCGTGTTTTCGGCACCGATCACCACCACGTCCTCAATGTCGTCGAACTGCTCGTAAAACGAGCCGTTCGGACTAAAGAGGAACACGGCATCGACATCCGACACGAGGTCGGCGAGAATATCGCTGAGGGAGGTCATTGCCTTATATATATTCCCGCTGTTAATAAAGTTTTAATACGGCGTCTGACGAGCGGCGGACGGATCAGCGGTCGCCGGGCCATGGAATTCGCTCGGAGTGGACGACAATCCACGCGAGGACGGCACTTACGAGGAGGATGCCAAGTTGGAGGAGCCGACTTGCGAGACTGCCGAACGCGAACGTATCTTCCAAATTAGTTACGAGAACAATAAGAAACGCAAACAGGAGCGTACTAACGTACCATCTGAACAGGTCGCCCCACCGGAGGGTCGGGAGGTCGACGGTCGATTTATAAGCCAGCCAGTAGGAACCGGCGAATCCGATTCCGATCAGCACACCCGTTGTCCGGAGCTGGCTGAACGGGTCCGGTGGACTGAGTATGCTTCCAACCGTGACTCCGACCACTACTGTCAGCACCGCGAGTTTCACAAACTGTGTCCTAGACGTGGGCACCACCTTGTAATTTGATCTATATTTATAAATAGGTACTCGAATAGTCGAACAGGTCGACTGGGAGTTAGTGTCGACGTATCGTGAATTAAAACGCGCCTACCGTGGATTCCGTTCGGACAAAAAATGCGTGGGACAGGATTTGAACCTGCGGACCCCTACGGGACAGCGTCCTAAGCGCTGCGCCTTTTCCTGGCTTGGCTACCCACGCGCATTCCAATATACAGCCCAACCCGGCTAAGAAACTGTCGTTCTGGTCGAGCCCAGTCCCCGATCCAACGGCGGCCCGAGACGTTAATTACTCTCGCCGGGAAGCAGGGGTATGTACCGCGCGCGGGACCGGCTTGAACACAGCGATTGGCTGGATCGCCTCGACGAGGCGGGGGCTGAACTCGATCTAGGTGAGTCGACCCGGTCGACGGCCGGAGAGCTGTTTCTCACCCACGTGCCCGACACCGATCGATCGAAGCCAGCGGTCGCCGCGGCGAGCCTGTATGCAGCCGCACTGATCACCGGCGAGGAGCGCTCACAGCCTGCCGTCGCCGAGGTCCTGGATGTGTCCCGAATCAGTATCCAGTCGCGGTGGAAAGAGATCATGTCCGATGCCGGGTTTCAGCCGCCGAACTGGTAACTACGGGCGCGTCTCTTCGCGGCCGGTGCGGTCTGGTGTCAGATTGCCGTGGCGGTCGATCTCGCCGGTGACGATCCGCGTCGAGGAAATCCGCTTGCCGTCGTCGGCCGGGACGTGGTCGACGACCTCGATGGCGAGCGGTTCGAGGCCCTTCTCCTCACGAAGGTCGTTGATCCGCTCGGCCCCGTCGACCGTTTCGGGCGAGACGACTAAGGCGTCGAACCCCGGCTCGACGGCGATCCCGGTCGGTTCGGTGAGCGGTCGGATCTCGAAGCGCCGGTCGTGGTGGTCGGCGAGCGGCTCGAGCTCCGCCCGGAGATCGGCTTTCCGTTCGTCGAAGGGACGGACGTACCGCTTGACGTGTCTGGTTTCGGTCGCAAGGTCGTCGTCAGTCAGGCCAACGGTCACATCACCCAGCGAGAACGCCCGCTCGAACAGCGCACGGTGACCGTCGTGGACGGGATCGAACGTCCCGCCCAACGCGACATTCATACAGCCGGGTAGCGGGCCGCGAACTTAAATAACCACATTCTACTCCTGTTCGTCGTCCGACTTGTCGACGTCGTCGTCTTCGGAATCGGTCGAGGCGTCCTCGACCTCGATGTCGACCGCTTCGGTGGCCTCCGTCTCCGCCTCGTCTTCGTCATCACCGTCGACGCTGATCGTCACGGGACCACCCTCCTCGTCGTCGGTGTCGCCGAGCCGTCGATCTAAGTTGAAGACGGTGTTGAGCTCGCGCTGGACCTCGCCGACAACGCCCCGAACGAGTGTGCTCGGCGCGATCGCCTCGTACTCGTAGGGGTTGTTGCCCGCGCCGCTGGACTCGCGTTTCTCCCGGTCGACGGTGTCTTCCTCGTGGAGTTCGGCCAGCGCCTCTCGGACCGTACTCGGATACAGTCCGGTGCCGTCGGCGACCTCGTCGCTCGTGCTGTTGGGGTGTTGGCGGAGATAGACGAAGATCCGCGCTCGGGTCTCGGTATCGAGAATCCACGCCAGCAGGTCGACGATCCCCTCGTCGAACTCCGAGACGGCCCGGTCGGCCTCCTCTTCGAGCCGAGCCTTGGTCTTCTGGAGTTCCGCACGGGGACCATCGCTCTCGTCGTCGAACGCCTCGTCGACATCCGTCTCGTTGAACTTGTCGTCGTCAGCATCTGCTGGATCGGGAGTCATGGTACCAGATGTCGGCTCTCCGGTGGCAAAAGGGTTTCTGTCGGACGGGAGGCAACGAATGGCTTACAGAACGAGCGAGTCACACAGCCCATCGAGCCCCACCTCTGCCATCAGTTCGCGTTGTCGCTGGCTCCCGCTCGGTCTATCGAGGACCTCTCGAATCCCGGAGACGCCGAGCCGATCGGCTTCCCGGTCGACGATGGTTTCCAGATCGACGACGTCCTCGCCGTCCCGACTGATGAACTCGGCCTCGTGGCCGTGACGGATCGCCCGCCACTTGTTTTCGTCGAGCAGTTCCCGGCGAAGCTCAGTTGCTGGCTCCTCGCCGTCCTCGTAGCGGGCGGCCAGGTCCTCGACGAGCGCGTGGATGTACTCGACGAACGCGAGGACGACCTCGGGATCGGACTGGCCGTCGGGGGTCCGGACCTCGACGGTGCCGAGGCCGGTGTGTGGCCGCACGTCGTACCAGAGTTCGCCGCGGTCGTTGATCGAGCCGGTCTCGACCATCCGCCGCTCGAAGGCCTCGTAGGCCGCGAATTCATCGAATGCGGTCGGTACGCCGGTGTTGGGGAGGTTTTCGAAGATCTTCGCGCGGGCCGAGGCGAGTCCGGTGTCGAACCCGTTCCAGAACGGCGAGTTGGCCGACAGCGCGAGGACGGGCGACAGATACCATCGGAGTTCGTTGGCGATCCAGACGGCCTTGTCGGGGTCGTCGACGCCGACGTGAACGTGAAGGCCCGCGGTCGTGTTCCGGTGTTGTGGGTACTGAATCCGGTCTAGTTGGGCCTCGTACCGCGGCTTCGTCGCGTGATCGAGCTCCCGCCACTTCGCCGCGGGGTGGAGGCCAGCCGCCGCGATGTGGAAGCCGTGGGTTTCGGCGTGGTCGACCAGCGCCGCACGGACTTCCCGGAGCGTTGCTCCTGCCTCTTCCGGCGATTCGATGATCGGCGTCTGGGTCTCGATCGTACACTGGAACAGTTCGTGGTCCAGGCGACCGTTCAGGATCTCGGGTGGCTCCGAGTTGTAGACCAGTTCGTCGATCCCCGAGACCGGCCGCCCGTCGTCGTCGACAATATAAAACTCCTCTTCGATACCGAGTGTGCCCATCCGCGTGAACGGCTCCGACGCGCCAGTCTCCATTACCCCGCCGTATGGAACGGACTCATAAATACCTCCTGAAGGCGGCGACTGTCAGCGTGGCAGTAGGCAGTGCCTACTCGGAGACGGCAGCGGTGCTGCCGGTCAGTCGCGTCCGGAGATGCGAGCCAATGAGGACGATGGTTGCGGTCCCCAACACGACCGCGAAGGTCAGCACGCTCCCCGAGAGGAGCGTCAGTCCGCCGCCGAGCTGGCCGGAGACGAACGAGCCAGCGAGCACGCTGGCGACCGCGAAGACGGCGATGCCGCCGCTGTTGAGCAGCGGTCCCGGCGCGTCGGCGGCGGTTTCGGTATCATTCAACAGAACGAGCACGATCGCGAGCACGAACGGTGTGCCGACGGTGCCGACCGCCAACACCAACACGAGCTGTTGGAGGAACGAGCCGCCGATGAACGCGCCGCCCGCACTCAGGAGGGCGGTGGCCGCCAGCAGCCAGCGGTAGCGGCTGTCGCTCACGTCGGTCTTCCAGCCGAGTTTGTCGGCGACGACGTACGGTGGAACCAGCGTGTTGCCGCCGAGGGTCGACACCGCTGCCCCGAGCAGGCCAGCAAGGAACAGCCGCTGGGCGAACTCCCCGGCAATCGGTTCCAGGGCCTGCCCCGCCGCGACCGCGGTGAGTCCCTGCGCGTCGACGGTTTCGAACAGCGCGCCCGCGGCGACGAGGAACGTCGCGATGCTGAAGATCCCGAAGGCCGCGAGCATCGAGACGCCGATATCGAACCGGGCGAGACCGGCGTCATCGGCCGTCCAGCCGCGGGCCTGAACGGTGTAGGTTTGCATCGTGATGATCGTGATGTGGACTGCGCCGCCAAGGATCCCCGCCGCGACGAGCGCGCCCTCGACACCCGCGGGGATCGTCGGCACGAGACCTCCGGAGGCGGCAACGAGATCAGTCGGCACGACGAAAAGCGAGGCGACGAAGGCGATGACGACCGCCGAGACGATCAGTTTCGCGCCGAGTTCGGCGATCCGGTAGCCGCCGCCCGCGAGCCCGGCCGCGAGGACGAGTGCCCAGCCGATACCCCAAAAGCGAGCGTCGACGCCGGTCAGCAGCCCAGAGACATCGGCGAGCGTCTTCATGATTATCAGCTGGGCGAACCCGGCGGCCAGCACCACATCCGCCACGAGCAGCCACGCCCACGCGGAGCCGAGTCGGCGCTCGACGGTCGCCACCAGCCCCTCCTCGGTCGCCAACGCGAGTTTCGTCGAGAGATACTGTGCCAGCGCACCGAACAGCGCCGAAACAATCACGACCCACAGCAGGGCGTAGCCGAAGCTCGCGCCCGCGACAACCAGACTTGCCATCGTCGCCGGTCCGGCGGCGATCGCGCCAGCCAACCACGTTGGTCCCAGCGCCGAGACCTTCTCGGCGACCGATCGATTACCTGTTGCGTCCTGATGACTCATACCCGAGGCTCTGCTCGCCGACTTGTAAAGTATTATTACTCGGTGCTACCACCAGAGACAGCTAGCGTTTCCGTGCGACGACACCGAGGTGGTCGTCGTGGAACGGTTCGAGACGACGGGTGTCGACGATCTCGTAGGCGGCGGCTACCTCTTCACGTACCTCCTCGAAGACCGTCTCCGGGTCGGCGGTCACATCTTCGCTGCGGGCTTTAATTGCCAAACAGAGTTGGCCGTCCGCAGCGAGGAACTGCGCGTTGTCGACGGCGACTGCTGCCTGTCCACGAGTCGCCACGTCCTGGACAAGCAGATCGAGATCAGCCTCGACGATGTGGGCGTATGTCTCGGGCTTGCGGGCGTCTTTTAAAAGCGGGAAGAGGTTCGACCGATTCTCGGCGACACCGATGAGGTCACGGACCGGCCGCGGGGCGAACTCGATGGCGTAGGTCGGTCCGGCGAAGTCGGCGACGTGGCTCACGGTGGTGCCGCTTGCGGCACCCAAGTAGAGCACCGATTCGCCGCCCGAGAGGTCGACGTCCATCCCCGTTTCGAGCATTGCGCCGAGCTTTGAGCGCCCGGCGTCCCAGCAGCGCCACTCGCCGTCGGTCGGTTCGCCGTACACCGGTTGGCCGCGCGTCGACAGTCGCTCGCGGCCGTCGAACTCCCGGCGTTCGACGCCCTCCGGAAGGCTGCTCATTGGTCACCCCCCTCGGAGGTGTCGTCACCCTCGGCGCGAGCCCGAATGGTCGACATCCGATCGGCGAGCTCGGCGTGGATTTCGGATCGACGCTCGCCGCTATAGTGGTCGATCCGGGCGGCGATCGAGAGCTTGCCAGCCAACGCACGCGATGCCGACCCACGGTCCTCGGGACGCGTCCCGCTGACGTACTCGTGGGTGTAGATGATCCCGTGTTTCGGGGAGCTTCCCCGGCCTGCGAGGTGGGCGAACAGCGCGTCTTCGGCCCCCAGGACCTGGACGGTGCCGCTGGGTTTCTTTGCCAGTGCTTCGAGCCCGCCAGCCAGCGCGATCAGTCGCGCGGCGAGGACGGCCCCGGCCATCTCGCTGAGGTTCGGGGCGACCTCTGGAGCCTGTCGCTTGATGAACGTCCGGAGTTCGTCCGCCTCGGTCGCAAGGTCATCGACCCGCTCGGCCAGCGAGATCACACGCGATTCGAGCGGTGTCGACGGCTCCCGGTCGGCGAGCTGGCGGGCGGCGTCGACGCCGGTTCCCACGTCGTCGAACAGCGTTCCGGCCCACTCGGCGAGCCGCTCGGCGAGTTCGTTGGCCGTCCTGTCGGCGTCGTCCATTGCCCGAACCGCGTGGAGCAGTTGTTTGTCGTTGGCCTGCTCGCGGTCAACAACGGTCGCCCGCGTTGCGGCGACTGTCGCCTCCTGGAGCAGTTCGTAGTAGTCGGCCTCGCTGTCGGCGAACCCTGTCTCGACGGCCCGCTGTGGCCAGTCGGCGGGCTCGGCGGCTGACCCGTCGTCGATGGCCTCCCGGGCACCGTCGACCGAGCCGGGATCGAGATCGGCGAACCAGCCCCGTTCGGTGGCGTGCTCTGTCATAGTCACCCCTTTTCGCCGGGGCTGTATATCGCTCACCCTTTGGAGCCGTCTCGACCGCCGTCGACTGTCCCTGTCGGTTCCTATTCGGCGACCCGATGGACAACCACTTTGCCCACGGCACGCAACGGCGGGTATGCTCACCACAGGCGATCGGGCACCCGATTTCGAGCTACAGAACCAGGACGACGAGACGGTGTCGCTGTCGGCTGTCGACGACGAGTATGCGGTGGTTTACTTTTATCCCCGTGCCGACACGCCGGGCTGTACGACCGAAGCCAAGAGTTTCCGCGACCAGTTTCAGACGTTCGAGGACCGCGACATCACCGTGTTCGGAATCAGCGACGACCCAGTCGAGGATCTCGCGGCCTTCGCCGAGAAGCACGACCTTCCCTTCCAGCTGCTGTCGGACCCCGACGGCGAGGTCGGCCGCGCCTACGACTCCTACGGCGAGAAGAATATGTTCGGCCGCACGTTCGACGGGATGTTCAGAAACACCTACATCGTCGCCCCCGACGGCACCATCGCACGCGCTTTTGAGGGCGTCTCTCCGGCTGACCACGCCGAGGAAGTCCTCGACACACTGACCGAACTTCGAGAATAGAACCGCCCCGCGTCGGTCGTAGCCGACCGGGAGTTAGTAGCCGCGGGAAATCAGGTAGTCGGCGAGATCCGCCAACAGATCGCTGGCCTCGTTGTCAGGAAGTTCCTCTAGGCGCTTTTTGCTCTGGGCGGTGAGCTCTTCGGCCATCTCGCGGGCGTAGTCGATGCTGCCGACGTCTTCGAGTTTCGACACCGCTGCGTCGATCTCGGCTTCGGTGACCGTCTCGACGGTCGACCCATCGAGCAGCCCATCGACGTCGACGCCCTGCTGGCGGGCATGGAGCGTAATGAGGGTCTCTTTGTTCTCGACGAGATCCGAGCCGCGCTGTTTGCCGAGGTCCTCGCTCGGCACAGTCAGGTCCAGGACGTCGTCTTGAATCTGGAAGGCCTTGCCCGACTCGACGCCGTACTGATACATCGCATCGACGACCTCGTCGTCGGCATCCAGTAGCACCGCCGGAATCGCTGCGGCCGCACCGTAGAGGACGGCCGTCTTGCGTTCGACCATGTCCAGATACTCCTCGGCCGAGAGGTCGTCGCGGGACTCGAAGGCGACATCCAGCGACTGGCCCTCGCAGATCTTGGTACAGGTCGACGAGAGCAGCCGCATCGCCTCCAAGGTGTTCTCCGGCTTGCCGCCGACATCGGCCATGATCTCGAAGGCTTTCGAGTAGAGCGTATCGCCCGCCAAAATTGCGGTCGAGGTGTCATACTCGTTGTGGACCGACTGGACGCCGCGGCGGAGGTCGTCGTCGTCCATGATGTCGTCGTGGATCAGGGTGAACGACTGGATGACCTCGATCGAGACCGCCGCGGCCATCAGATCTACTTCCCCGCCGGTTACCGTCGGGAACGCCCTGTAGTCGGCCTCGCTGGCCTCGACATTCGCCAGCGCCTCGCCGACCAGCAGCGCGGCTGTGGGTCGGAGCCGTTTGCCACCGGCTTCGAGGATGTATCGGGAGGCCTCGTAGAGTCGTTCGGGCTCCTGGAGCGGCAGGTCGATATCGATCGCGTCGTTGACTAACTCGCGGCGCTGGCCGATCGCCGCGAGCACCCGCTTTTCGGTCGCGTTTTGGGTCATTACTCCACCAACTGGATGAGATTGCCGTTGCGTGTGACGTGCAGGTCACGGCCCAGTTCGTAGCCTTGGCTCTCACAGAGGTCGACGTACGGCGAAAAGCCTTTCAGATCTTGGTGGGCCGGAATGATGTTTTGCGGCTGGAGCGCATCGAGCATCTCGAAATGCCCCTCCTCGCGGAGGTGCCCCGAGACGTGAATGTCGTCGTAGATGCGTGCGCCCTGCATTTTGAGGAGACGCTCGGACTGGTAGCGCTGGCCCTCGTTCGTTGGCTCAGGGATCACCCGCGCCGAGAAGATCACCTTGTCGCCCTCCTCGAGTTCGTAGGGAGTCTCGCCGCGACCCATCCGGGTGAGCATCGCGCGTGGCTCGCCCTGGTGGCCGGTGACGATCGGCAAGTAATTTTCCTTGCCCTCCTTCATGATGCGTTTGAAGGTTCGGTCGACCGACTTCCGGTGGCCGTACATCCCGAGATCCTCGGGAAAATCCACGAAGTCGAGGCGTTCGGCCGTTCCCGAATACTTCTCCATCGATCGGCCCAATAAGACGGGCTGTCGGCCCATGTCCTTGGCGAACTCGACGAGCGATTTGACGCGGGCAATGTGGCTCGAAAAGGTGGTCGCCACGATTCCACCGTCGTAATCCTCGACCGACTGCATCACGTCTCTGAGATGCTCGCGGGCAACCGACTCGGAGGGCGTCCGGCCCTTCTTGCCGGCGTTGGTACAGTCCTCGATATAGGCGAGGACGCCGTTGCCCTCGCGGCCGATCTCGCGGAACCGCTCCATATCAATGGGGTCGCCGATGACCGGCGTGTGATCCATCCGTTTGTCGAGGCCGTAGACAACGGCCCCTTCAGGGGTGTGGAGGACGGGGTTGATGGCGTCGATGACCGAGTGAGTGACGTTGACGAATTCGAGGTCGACCTGGCCGCTCGACCCGATCGACATCGTCTCCCCGGCATCCATCTTCACGAGGTCGTTGTCGACGTTGAACTTCGACTCGTCGTCCATCTGCTGTTTGACCAGCTCGATGGTGAACGGCGTGGCGACGATCGGCGCGTTGTAGCGGTGGGCGAGCTTCGAGATCGCCCCGATGTGGTCGAGGTGACCGTGGGTCGGGACGATCGCTTTGACGTCGCCTTCGAGTTCGCTCATGACCCGGTCGTCGGGGATCGCACCCATGTCGATCAGGTCGAGACTGTGCATCTGTTCGGTCCGGACGTCGTCGTGGATCAACACCTGAGAGAGGTTGAGACCCATATCGAAGACGACGACGTCGTCGCCCGCACGGACGGCCGTCATCTGTCGACCGACCTCCTCATATCCGCCGACTGTTGCGATTTCGATTTCCATAGTTTCAAATCCTGCACAGCCCACCCACACCGTTCGGTGTGGCCTGCTGTGCGTCGAGCCGCGTGCAGGGGCCAAGCCCCCGGCGTACTGCGCGTCGGTGTGGCCCCGCTGTGTCGGGCAGCCGCGACCGGCCGTCGCCGACAGTTACCCGCGGGTTCGTTGGTAGGTGGCCGTTGGACGTGTGGTGTTAAAAACTACGTGGGTTCTCACGGTTTCGTCGAGGCTGGCTGTGCCGTCTCAGGCCGCCGCATCGATCAGTTAGCGTGGGTATGTCGCACTGTTCCGGTACGTTTATTACCGAAACAGGTGGCTGTGACGGTATGAGTGGACGACCCCTCGATGTTCTTGAGGCGTCTCTGAACGAGACGGTAACCGTCGAACTGAAGGATGGCACGGCCGCTGTCGGCATCCTCTCGGGCTACGACCAGCATATGAACGTCGTACTCGACGCCCCGGGCGAGGAAGCGGACGCCGACGCCCTCGGTGATCTCACGGTCGACTCGGTCGAAGACACAACCATTATACGCGGCGATAACGTCGTCTCGATAACTGTATGACCGGATCAGGAACCCCGTCTCAGGGCAAGAAGAACAAAACGACACACGTCAAATGTCGACGCTGTGGCGAGAAATCCTACCACTCCCGCAAAAAGGTCTGCTCGTCGTGCGGCTTCGGTAAATCGGCGAAACGACGCGACTACGAGTGGCAGTCGAAAAACGGCGAGTAACTCCGTTTCTTCTCGCTTCTATCCGTTTTCGTAGACAGGTACCTAACTCGACTTCGAGCCGTACGGCCGTCTGTGCGGTCTCAGTACTGGACTCACAGCTAGCGTCTCGGCTCCCGTCTCGGTTCGTGTAGGTATGCACGAACCTGCACATTACTGCACCGTAAAATCCAGTGGCACAGCACAAACACGGGGTTTTTAGCTATCGACTCTCCTACGCCCTGTATGGAACACGGCCGGGATTCACGCCAGCAGTCCGTCGACGGGCCGACGGAGAAATGCGGTGTCGTCGGAATCGCTACGGCGGATCGCCCTGTCGCACGACCGTTGTACTACTCGCTGTACGCGCTCCAGCATCGGGGCCAGGAGTCCGCGGGGATCGTCACCCACGACGGCTTCCAACAGCACAGCCACGTCGACATGGGGCTGGTCGGCGATGTGTTTGATGAGGGCGACCTCAACAACCTCAACGGCTCGACGGGGATCGGCCACGTCCGGTACCCGACCGAAGGGTCGATCGGCACCTGTTGTGCCCAGCCCTTTTCGGTCTCGTTTAAATCGGGCTCGCTGGGACTGTCGCACAACGGCAACCTCGTCAACGCCGACGAGATTCGCGAGGAACTCGCCGGGCTGGGTCACGCCTTTACCTCCGATGGCGACACCGAGGTCATCGCCCACGATATCGCCCGGAACCTCCTGGAGGAGGACCTCATCCGGGCGGTCAAGCGAACGATGGAGCGGATTCACGGCTCCTACTCGCTGACGATCATGCACGACGACGCCGTCATCGGCGTCCGTGACCCCGAAGGAAACCGCCCGCTCTGTATCGGCAAACTGGAGGATGGCTACATGTTGGCCTCCGAGTCCGCGGCCATCGACACCCTCGATGGCGAGCTGGTTCGGGATGTCAAACCCGGCGAACTCATCGTCCTCGACGACGACGGCTCCGGCTATGACTCCTATCAGCTCGTCAACAAGGACAACACGGCCCACTGCTTTTTCGAACACGTCTACTTCGCTCGGCCCGATTCGGTAATCGACGAGAGCCTCGTCTACGACGTGCGGCGCACCCTCGGCGAGAAACTCTGGGAGGAAAGCGGGATCGAGACCGATGTCGTCCTGCCGGTTCCCGACTCGGGGCGAGCGTTCGCCTCCGGCTACGCGGATGCCGCCGACGAGACCACTGCCGACGGCGAGCCTCGCCCGAGAGACGACGAGGGCGTCGAGTTCGCCGAGGGGCTGATGAAAAACCGGTACGTCGGCCGGACGTTCATCATGCCGACACAGGACGAACGCGAACGCGCCGTGCGGCTCAAGCTCAACCCGATCAAGAGTACGATCGAGGGGAAAACGGTCACCATTATCGACGACTCGATCGTCCGGGGGACGACCTCGAACCAGCTGATCGAACTGCTGCACGACGCTGGTGCCGAGGAGGTCCATATGCGCGTCGGCTCGCCACAGATCCTTGCCCCGTGTTATATGGGGATTAACATGGCGACCCGCGAGGAACTCATCGCCGCTGACAAGTCGACCGAGGAGATCCGCGAGGAGATCGGCGCGGACAGTCTGGCGTATCTTTCGATCGATGCCATCGCCGAGAGTCTCGACACCGACCGGCTGGACCTCTGTCTGGGCTGTGTGACCGGCGAGTACCCTTACGACATCGACGGTGAGACGACCGACCGCGAAGTGAACAGACCGGTCATCGGCGAGCCCAAACCGTTCGCGGCTGACGACTGAGCGTCGATTCGTCCCGGCCTGTTTCAGTGGCACTTATTTCCCGTGACTCATAGCAACTGGTATGAGTGATTCAGCACGGACGCTCGGCCGCCGGGACGCACTGCGTGGGTGTGTCGGCCTGGCCGCGACCGCAGCCGTCGCTGCACAGCCAACAGCCGCACAGGACGGAAACGAAACCGCAACACCTGGCAACGAAACGACCGGAAACGAAACCGCAACACCTGGCAACGAGACGGCCGACAACGAAACCGCAGCGCCGAACAATGAGACGGCTGAAAACGAAACCACAACGCCGGACAACGAGACGGCCGACAACGAAACCGCTGCACCGACCGACTCGGAGGAGATGGATACTGCCAACGAGACCGCCGAGTCAGAGGGATCAGATGGCGGGGCGTCCGGTGCTGCCGGCCCCCTGTCGACCGAGGGTGTCGTCGCCGTCTTCCTCGGTATCCTCGCAGCGGCCCTATTTTCGCCGCTGCTGTTCGCGCTCATCATGAAGACAGTCTATGACGACGAGACGTCGGACGAAACGGCCCACGAGTATCGCCCGGAGTAGTCCGCGCGACTAGTACACCACGTACAGCATTCCGTAGACAACGATCCCGAGTGTAAAGGAGATGAGCCACAGCACCGCCGCGACCTGGCCGACGCTCCGGTGTCGGCTCCGGTAGATCTCCTCGACCGGTCGGCTCACTGCCAGCAGAATAACATAAAACAGCAGCGGGACACAGATGATCGCCAGCAGAATGTGGATCGCCAACATGGGGAGATAGAAGAACTGGTAGACTGCGTCGGGACCGCCGAAATCGGTGGGGCCTTCGAGACTGACGCGATAGAGGTAGAAGACCAGAAACGCCCCGAAGAGGACGAACGAGGCCATCATTCGTCGGCGGTGGGTGTCGACATCGCCGCGTCGGATCGCCCGCCAGCCGCCGACGATCGCGCCGATGGCCACGAAACTAATGACCGCATTGAGGTGTGGGACGAGATCGATCAGGGCCTGGCTCCGGGGGAGCAGCCACGCCGGGACGACACCGCCGACCGCGCTGAACACCAAGCCAAGCGAGACGATACTCAACGCTGCAGTCAGCAGTGGGACCTGCTTTTTTGACACTAGTTGCATACAGTGACTTTGGTGATGGCCGGGCAAAATCGTTTGTTTGTTCGATGGAGTTGGGACCTCGACGGCAGTCGGGGGCGAGACATGGATTCAAATTGGTATATGAGGGGGACCCCCACTGAGGCAGAAAATCGACAACCCTTTTAGTAACCCTCGGATACCATTGAGTGCGGAAACACAGACAAACCACACGACGAGCGTGGGTAGCCAAGCCAGGCCAACGGCGCAGCGTTGAGGGCGCTGTCCTGTAGAGGTCCGCCGGTTCAAATCCGGTCCCACGCATCGTATGGGTGGACTCAACCACCAAAGCGATGCTCGGTGTTGTCTCTACGACAGCACCCACGCACAATTCTACGGAACACAACACCACTGAGCAACTGCTCTAATACGTACTATGGACAGTCGACTACTGTGAGGGCGCTGTCCTGTAGAGGTCCGCCGGTGAGACAACGGCTTGCCGTTGTCGAGCCCTACAAGACGCAGCACGAACGGAGTGAGTGACCGTCTTGCTCCGGTTCAAATCCGGTCCCACGCATCGTATGGGTGGATTCAACCACCAAAGCGATGCTCGGTGTTGTCTCTACGACAGCACCCACGCACAATTCTACCGAAGCTACACCAACAAGCGACAGTACTGTCCGGTTGCCATCTGCCAGTGAGAAACGAATCTCGTAGTGTCGTGTATGAAGTAAACGATCCTGGAATACCACGAGCCGAGAAATCTCTCTCGAACGTGTAGAAATGAAGCGCGGGCGTGTCGGTATCCTACGTCGACTCGCCGTTGCTTCAGGTCAATAGCGGCGGTAGCCACGGATAGCCCTGTTGGTCGGCAACGCCCGTGAGAGGTGGTAGCAGGCAAGCGGTAGGCTTTTAGGGAGTCCTAAAGAACAGTAGAGGCAACGAATGGTCGGAGACAACGCGAGTCCGTGTTGGTCGGGGTGCATGGACTGTGCTGTCACGATCGGCGAACCGAACGGTTCTGAGGCGATCCATGTCGAACACTAATACACTCATCGAGACAACCGAACAGCAGCCGACACAGCCAGCCGTTGAGCGGTCGGCCGACACCGAGAGGACCGTCGACGACCCGATCTTGCGGCTCGACGGCGTCACCAAGGCGTTCGGCAGCGAGACGGCCGTTCGAGAGGTGTCGCTCAGCGTCGAGCGGGGCGAGCTGTTGACGCTGCTCGGCCCCTCGGGCTGCGGAAAGACGACGACCCTCCGGATGATCGCCGGGCTCGAAACGCCCACCGAGGGCGAGATCGAACTCGACGACGAGCTGGTGGCGACTGACGGCAGCGTCACCGCCCCCGAAGCCCGTGATGTGGGGATCGTCTTCCAGGACTTCGCGCTGTTCCCGCATCTCTCCGTGCGCGAGAACATTGCCTTCGGACTCACCGAGATGGACGACGCCGAGGCTGAGGCGCGCGTCGACGAACTCCTGGAGCTGGTCGACATGCCTTCTCACGGCGAAAAATCCCCGACCCAACTGTCGGGCGGCCAGAAACAGCGGGTTGCGCTGGCCCGCTCGTTGGCTCCCGAACCCGACGTGCTGCTGTTGGATGAGCCGTTCTCCAACCTCGATGTTCGGCTCCGGGTCGAGATGCGCGAAGAGGTGCGGGTGATCCTCAAGGAGGCGGGCGTCACTGCCATCTCTGTCACCCACGATCAGGAGGAGGCGCTGTCGATCTCCGACCGCGTCGCCGTGATGAACGACGGCGAGATCGAACAGCTCGACCGCCCCGAACGCATCTTCGAGCAGCCCAAATCCCGGTTCGTCGCCTCGTTCCTCGGCCGGGCGAGCTTCCTGACATCCTACGTGTACGACGGGACATTAAAAACCGGGCTGGGGACGTTCGATGCGGGGACCCTCGACGGCTACACCGAGGAGTACGAGGGGATCGCCGCCGACGTGCTCGTCCGGCCCGACGACCTGCGGGCGGCCCGCGCCCACCCCGACCAGACCGACGGTGAGGTGACCTCCCGGCAGTACGTCGGCCCCTCCTTCATCTATCGGGTCGATCTCGACAGCGGCGATACGGTCCACTGCCTTCACAACCACGTCGAGGACTTCGAACTCGGCGAGCGCGTGACGGTCGATCTCGTCGCGGATCACCCGCTGGCGTGGTATCCCCGCGAGGGAGCCGACGCCGAGAGCTGTTCGGTCGACGGCGAGGGCAATTTCTGTTCGTTTACTGACTCGTTATAAAAGGCTGCTCGGCGGTTCGGTATCCGGGCGGCTCAGAGCAGGAGTGGAAGCCCGAAGGCGACGAGCAACCCGACCACGAGCACTGCGCCGCCTTTCATGGCCTGTTCGGTCGTGAACGACTGCATCGGCGAGGTGACTCGTCCATCGGGGTCTGTCTCGTGTGCGTGATCTGCCATACATGACTGTTAGTCGTCGACTACTAAAACGCACCTATCGAGGCCATCGGCGTCTCCAGGACCAAGCCAGTCGTATTAAGCATCTCCCCGAAAAGGAACGGGTATGACAGACACGCAGCCTGACGACCAGTTCATCCGCCGGGAGTGGTGGAAGGAATCAGTCATCTACCAGATCTACCCGCGGAGTTTCAACGACACCAACGGCGACGGCGTCGGCGACATTCCGGGCATTATCGAGAAACTCGACTATCTCGACGACCTCGGCGTCGACATCATCTGGCTCAACCCGGTGTACGAGTCACCCAACGCGGACAACGGTTACGATATCGCCGACTATCAGTCGATCATGGACGAGTTCGGCACGATGGACGACTGGGAGAATCTGCTGGAGGGCCTTCACGACCGCGACATCAAGCTCATTATGGACCTGGTGGTCAACCACACCTCCGACGAACACGAGTGGTTCGTCAACTCCCGCGATACGGACAGCGAGTACCACGACTACTACATCTGGAAACACGGCCGCACCGACATCGAGGGCTTCACCGGCCATGCGGGTCCCGAAGACGAAGCCCCGCCGAACGAGTGGGAGTCGTTTTTCGGCGGCCCGGCGTGGGCCTACGACGAGGAGGTCGGCAAGTGGTATCTCCATCTCTTCGACGAGAAACAGCCCGACCTGAATTGGGAGAATCCCGACGTTCGGGACGAGATCTTCGAGATGATGGAGTGGTGGCTCGACAAGGGGATCGACGGCTTCCGGATGGACGTGATCAATCTGCTGTCGAAGCCCGATTCGGTCACCCAACACGACCCGCCGCTGAACACGACCAATATGTGGGAGACCTTCGACGGCCCCCGAATGCAGGAGTTCCTCGACGAGATGTCCGACCGCGTCCTGGAGGGCCGGGACGTGTTCGCCCTCGGCGAAATGATGGGTCGGATGGATATGGACACGGCCCAGGACTACGTCGAGGCCGAGGGGCCTCTTTCCACGCTCTTCCACTTCGATCACGTCCTGTTGGATCACGGCGGGGCAATCTGGGAGCGCAACGACTGGGATCTCAATGACCTCCGAGACGTGCTCAACCGCTGGCAGTACGGCCTCGCCGAGAAGGGCTGGAACAGCATTTATTTGAGCAACCACGACCAGCCCCGACTCGTCTCGCGGTTCGGCAACGACGGCGAATACCGCGAGGAGTCGGCCAAACTCTTAGCGACCCTCGTCTTCACGCTCCGCGGCACGCCGTACATCTTCCAGGGGGCCGAAATCGGCATGACGAACTACCCCTTCGATTCGCTGGATGAGTTCCGAGATGTCGAGACGATTAATCCGGTCCAGAACGCCCTCGATAGCGGCGCAATCGAGAGCTTCGACAGCGTCAAACACGCCCTGCGGCAGAACAGCCGGGACAACGCCCGGACGCCGATGCAGTGGTCCGACGACGAGAACGCTGGGTTCACCGATGGCGAGCCCTGGATCGGCGTCAACCCCAACCACACCGAGATCAACGTCGAGGCTGCCCGCGCCGACCCCGACTCGATCTGGAACTACTACCGCGAGCTGATCGACCTCCGGAAGAACAGCGACGTCAGCGACGTGATGGTGTACGGCCACTACGACGTCCTGATCAACGACCATGAGGAGGTCTGGTCCTACATCCGGACGCTCGGCGATGAGCGACTGCTTGTGACGCTCAACTTCGCCGAATGGGAGGGCCACACCTGGATTCCTGAAGCAGACGTCGACTTCGACCCCCACGAGATGGAGGCCGAACTCTTGCTTTCGAACTACGGGGCCGACCAGCGGGCGACCGACGTCGACGCGTGGGCCTTCGATCTCCGGCCGTGGGAAGCCCGTATCTACCGGCTCACGGAGAGCGACTAACTACACTACTCGCTCGGCTGTTCGGTTCGTTCGAGTCCTCGAACCTCCTCCGGGTCGAGTCGCCACCCCTGAGTCGAATCCAGCGAGTCGGCCCGTTCGAAGCCGCTTATGAACCAGCCGTTGTCGTCGAGCGTTGCGATGAACTGCTCGAAGGCCTCGCTGTCGGGGTCGACCGAGTGGACAGGGCCGGTGACCGCGACACTCTGCCAGTCAAACCGTCCCCGAATATTAGTCACGAGCAGGCGGGCGATCGCCCCCTCGGAGATGGCGTCTGCCTTGGTCGACTGTGGGCCCTCACTGAGAAACAGCAGGGCCACCGACTCGCCGTCGTAGCCGAACGACAGCGGCACGCTGTAGGGGGTCCCCTCGTCACACAGCGAGAGGATGCCGTATCCCTGTTCTTCCAGGAGCCGATCGATCTCGTCTTGACTCATCGGGGTGCCGCTAAACTGCGCATAAAGGTTCTGAGACATGACAGCCTAATGTCGACCACGGAACGCATAGGCTGTGTTGGCCGATACCACTACTGTACTGATCGTGTGGTGGTTCGGTTAGTCGGCGAGTCCCGAGGCGATATCGACTGCCAGCAGTGCGATCCCGGCGGCGAGACACACGAGACCGATGAGCGTGGTCGCAGGCTCGGGAAAGACGACGAGCACAGCCCCGACGAGCAGCAAGGGTGCGTAGGTCAGTGGGTCGACGAGCGAAAACCCCTCCTCGCTCGGATCTGTCGTTTCGGCGATCCAATCGGCTTCTGTCGGCTTGGTCGACGCCGATGGTTTGCTATCGGTCTCCGACTGGACCCCGGTGGACTCACGGCTCATGGAATGAGTAATCGGTGTGGAGTTTCCTCAACGCTTCGGCCACCCTCGGACAGGTCGAGACTTCGGACGGTCGACGTCGTCGTTAGCGCGCCGATTCAACACGGACGAGGACGTGATAGACTGCCCACGCCGCCCAAACGAAGACGGCAATGGCAATGACGACGAGTTCCTGCTTGACAAGCAGCGAGCCGGTCAGCTGGAGCACGATGAACTCTAGCAGGACGTAACCGCAGAGGACGGCGAAGATATCCCAAAACGACCGCGGGTTCCTGAGGCTCGGCGCTCGCATAGGCTTTCCATCGCCTCACAGCCGTATGGCTCTGTTCGCCGACTGCCCGGAGACACGTCAGGTCGACCGGCCGGACGCGTTTTGCGAGCGAGCCCCCAAGTGTGGGTGTGACGTTGCTGGGTACGCTCGGTCGACGGCTCGGAGCAACTGGACCGCTCGCGCGGCGGCTCTACGCCGAGTACCGGCGGGTGAATCTTAGCTTCATGGCCAGCAGCATCGCCTACCAAGCCTTCGTCTCGCTGCTGCCGCTGTTCGTCTCGATCTTCCTCCTCGTCGCGCTGGTGGGCGGTCGGGGGGTCGCAACGGTGGTGCTGTCGACCACCGAGTCCGCGCTCCCAGCGGCGGCCCAGCGACTGTTGGCTCAAGCGATCCAAAGCGAGATTTCCTCGACGGCGACCTCCGCGGTGAGTCTGCTCGTCCTGTTGTGGGGCTCGCTCGAACTGTTTCGCTCCCTAAAGACTGCATTCGCGACGATCTACGGCACCCAGTCGACCAACTCCCTACTCCACCAGCTTCGCTACGCGCTCGTAGCCTACCTGCTCATGCTCGTCGCCATCGTCGCGGCGGTTGGCGCGACGAGTCTGTCGATCCTTTCGGAACTCCCGTTTGTCGACGCTCTCAGTGTCGTTGCCCTCCTGATCGGACTGACGGCTGTCTTTCTCCCGGTGTATTACCTGTTTCCGGATGTTCCGATGTCGACTCGCGGGGCGCTGCCGGGGGCGGTGGTTGCGGCGGTCGGCACAACCCTGCTCCAGCGACTGTTTCAGTTCTACATTCAGTACGCCGCCGATCCGGACGTTGCGGGTGCGCTCGGGGCGATCCTCGTTTTGCTTGTCTGGCTCTACTTCGGGAGCTACGTCTTGTTGATCGGGGCAATCGTGAACCACGCCCTGTGGGAGCAGCGGACGGCGTGAGCAGTCGTCGACTCCCCGACCGCCGCCGCGGACCGTCGGCCTTTTGCTCACCCGACGACAAACACGGATAGCTGAATGGCCACGTATCATATCGAGACCTACGGCTGTACGTCGAATCAGGGTGAAAGCCGCCAGATAGAGCAGGCGCTCCGTGAGGGCGGCCACTACCCTGCCGACAGTCTCGACGACGCCGATGTCGCCATTCTCAACAGCTGTACGGTCGTCGAAAAGACCGAACGCAACATGATCCGCCGGGCCGAAGAGTTGCAGGAAGAAACCGCGGATCTGATCGTCACCGGCTGTATGGCCCTCGCACAGGGCGAGGAATTTGACGAGGCCGGAATCGACGCCCAAATCCTGCATTGGGACGAGGTCCCCGACGCCGTCCTCAACGGCGAGTGTCCCACCGTCACGCCCGACACCGAGCCGGTGCTCGACGGCAAGATCGGTATCCTGCCAATCGCCCGCGGCTGTATGAGCAACTGTTCGTACTGCATCACCAAGTTCGCCACCGGGCGGGTCGACTCCCCCTCGGTCCAGGAGAACGTCGAGAAGGCACGCGCGCTCGTCCATGCCGGGGCCAAAGAGATCCGCATCACCGGCCAAGATACGGGTGTCTACGGTTGGGACGAGGGTGACCGCAAACTGCCGGAACTCCTGGACCGAATCTGCTCCGAGATCGACGGCGAGTTCAGAGTCAGAGTCGGGATGGCCAACCCCGGCGGCATTCACGGTATTCACGACGACCTCGCAGACGTGTTCGCCCGCCACGACAAGCTCTACAACTTCATCCACGCCCCCGTCCAGTCGGGCAGCGACGAGGTCCTGGAATCGATGCGCCGCCAGCACAGAGTCGGCAAGTTCCGCGAGGTCGTCGACGCCTTCGACGAGCGACTCGACTCCTGGACGCTCTCGACGGATTTCATCGTCGGCTTCCCGACCGAAACCGACGCGGATCACCAGCAGTCGATGGACCTCTTGCGGGAGGTTCGCCCCGAAAAAATCAACGTCACCCGTTTCTCGAAGCGGCCCGGCACCGATGCGGCCGATATGAAGGGCCTCGGCGGGACGCTGAAAAAGGAACGCTCGAAGGAAATGTCGGCAGCCAAGATGGAGATCGTCGCCGAGGCTTACGAGGCGATGATCGGCACGACCCGGGAGGTACTTGTGGTCCAGGAGGGAACGGGCGATTCTGTCAAGTGTCGTGACGGTGCGTATCGGCAGATTATCGTCCAAAATGCCAGCGACCACGGGCTCGAACCCGGCGACTTCTGTGCGGTCGAGGTGACGAGCCACCAGACAGTCTACGCCTTCGGGACGCCGGTTTGACCCGACCCGGTTTTTCGATTACTCCTCGGTTTCGTCGTCCAGCGTGATGCTCTGAGTCGCGGCATTCCGGAGCGCGTCGGATCGCCCATGGCTGCCAGGGGCAATCGCCAGCGTCCGGAGGCCGTAGTTGTTGGCCACTTCGAGGACCGGTTTGAAATCGGTGTCCCGGGAGGCGATCGCGATCGTATCGCCCCGGCCTTCGACCGCGAAGCGGGCGGCATCGACCGCGAGCTTGACGTCCACGTCGCCGCTGGTGACGATCACCTCAAAACCGCGGGCTTCGGCAGCCTGAATCAGGCCGGGGGTGGCGTGTTCGTCGACGTAGAGCCGGGTCGTCGCCAGCCGACCGGTCTCGGCGGCGGCCTCTCGAATGTCGTCGAGATCGACGTCGAACTCGTCTCTGAGTACGTTCGGCCCGTCGACGAACAGCCCGACACCATCGAACCCCTCCTCGTGTGCAGACGGCATTACCCCCAATCGACGACGGGCTACTAAAGACGTGCCGTTTCCCGGCCGGTCGACTGGTATCCCTCGAACAATCGCCCCAACACAGGGTGTTTTGCATCTCGGATACATCTCGGCCATAGACTTATTAGCTAGAATTAATAATGATAGATATATGGTGTCAAGTACCACACCACACACCCCGTGCGCCATCGATCGGCCGATGAACGATCACGGTGCGCTCATGCTCTCCGAGATCACCGGCAGCCGGACCTTTCAGGTCGTCGAGTACGCCACGCGGGAGGTTCGGGAGACCCTGGAGTTGGCGGCCGACGGCGCGGTCGTTCGGGTCTGGCTCGAACCACTCAGCTCCCGGGGCGACGCGTGGCGGGCGGTCGCCATCGAGGGTGGTGTCGAGACGACACCCGGTGGCACCGAGCTGCTGCAACAGCCAGTCACACTCTGATACGTATATCATCGATAATAACACATACACGGAATATCACGGGCTTTATTTGCGTATTGAGCGGTATACTACGTATGGAGCAGACCCCTCCAGACACTGACGGCCGATCGTATACTATTGTTGACGATATGAACGAACATGGTGGCATGACCGTCGTCGACGCTTCGACGAACAGCACCTACCAGCTCGTCGAGTACGACAACGAGAGTCTCCGCCGCGAGCTGTCGTCCCGCGATATCGGTGAGTCGGTAACGCTCAAGCTCGACCGGGCGGGCGTTCGCGCCAACGTCTGGCGGGCGAGCCGGGCCGAACCGGTCGTCCTCGCGGCCTGATCCATCAGTACCCACTGTCTCGACGGCGGTTGGTCCCCGCCTGCTCTTCTGTCGTGGTACATATACGCACTACTCAGTGGTCGGTCCAGGAACGGCCAGTCACCGCTGTCTACCGCTCTCTGTGAGTAGTCACTACAGCCGATAACAACACCTTACTTTCGGCGGATAGAGCTATTCGTATGGCCCACCGACACCCGCCGCTCGCCGATGTGCATGCGGCCACCGGGGCGTCAGCCACCGCGTTCGGTGGCTGGGAGATGCCCGTCGAGTTCGACTCGATCCGGACCGAACACGCCACGGTCCGCGAGTCGGTCGGCATCTTCGACGTCTCACACATGAGCGAGATCGAGGTTGCTGGCCCGGATGCGACCGAACTGATGGATCGGCTCACGACCAACACCGTCGGCGCGCTCACACCGGGTGAGGCCCAGTATGCCTGTATCACCCGCGCCGACGGCGTCATCCTGGACGACACCGTCGTCTACCGATTGGCTGATCAGGATGGCGAGGCCGCCTATCTGTTCATCCCGAACGCGGGCCACGACGGCCAGTTCACCGACTGGTGGACCGACCACCGCGAGGAGTGGGGTCTTGAGGCGACTGTCGAGAACGTTACCGAGCAGTGGGCGATGTTCGCCGTGCAGGGCCCCGAATCACCCGACCACATCGCGGCAGTCGCCGAGGAGTCAGTTACCGATCTCTCGCGGTTCGAACACACGAAAAGCGAGATCGCGGGCGTCGACTGTCGGATCGCCCGAACCGGCTACACCGGCGAGGACGGCTTCGAAATCTTGTGTCCAACCGCCGACGCCGAGGCTGTCTGGACCGCCTTCGACTGCCAACCTTGCGGGCTCGGCGCGCGTGACACCCTCCGCATCGAGATGGGGTTTCTGCTGTCGGGGCAGGATTTCGATCCCATCGACGAGTCACGGACCCCCTACGAGGCCGGAGTTGGGTTCACGGTCGACCTCGAGACAGAGTTCGTCGGCCGCGACGCGCTTTCCGACCAGCACGCCACGGGCGTTGACCAGACGTTCGTCGGCATCAGGATGCTCGACCGCGGGGTGCCACGCGAGGGGTACGAACTGGTCGACGATGCGGGCGAGCCGATCGGTCATCTCACATCGGGTACGATGAGCCCGACCCTGAACGACGGGATTGGCCTCGGTTACGTCGATGTCGGCCACGCAACAGCCGACGAGTCGGTCAGTATCGTCGTCCGTGGCACCGAAAAGCGGGCGGAAGTCACCGACGTACCGTTCCTTTCGAAGTAGTCATAGACACTACCGAACAATACACACCAATCACCACAGATGAGTTTTGACGTACCCGACGACCTGACCTATCTCGAATCGCACGAATGGACGACCACCGACGACGAAACGGTTCGCATCGGTATCACCGAATTCGCCCAGGACGAGCTCGGCGATGTCGTCTTTGTCGAACTCCCCGCAGTCGGCGACACAATCGAGGCCGGATCGGCCTTCGGCGTCGTCGAATCCATCAAGGCCGTCTCGGATCTGTATGCTCCGGTTTCGGGCGAGGTGACCGCGGTCAACGAGGAGCTGTTCGACCAGCCCGAACTCGTCAACGACGACCCCTTCGGCGACGGCTGGATGCTCGAAGTAGAACCGAGCGACGAGGCGGCGTTCGATGAACTGCTGTCGGCCGACAAGTATCGTGACCAGATCGCATAACCGGATCACAAACCAATGACACAGACAGACGGTAGTCCCTTTGCACCACACACCGCCGCAGAAACCGCCGCCATGCTTGACGCAGTCGGCGTCGACACCGAGGCCGACCTCTTTGATATCCCCGACGAGGTCGCCTTCGACGGCGCGTTCAACATTGAACCGCGCAGCGAACAGGAGATCCGGGGCGAACTGCGACGACTCTTTGCCCGCAATGACGACCTCACCGAGTTCATGGGACGGGGCCACTACAGCCACTACGTCCCCTCGATCGTCGACCACCTCTCGGATCGCGCGGAGTTCCTGACCAGCTACACTCAGTACCAACCCGAGATCACACAGGGGTTCCTCCAGGCGCTCTTCGAGTACCAGTCGATGCTGGTCGAACTCACCGGCCTGCCGATCGCCAACTGTTCGATGTACGACGCCGCCACCGCGCTGGCCGAGGCCGCGCTGCTGGCCGACCGCGTCCGCCAAACGAGCGGCTACCGGGTCCTCGTCCCCGAATACCTCCGCGACGGCAAACGGTCGGTGCTCGAAAACTACGTCGACGGCGCGGGGCTGGCAGTCGAGTCCTACCCGATAGACGACGGTAACGTCGACCGCGAGGCCCTCGCGGAGCTCGCCGACGAGGAGACGGCCATGATCTACGCCGAGAACCCGACCGTTCGCGGCACCATAGAGGAAGGACTCAGCGAAGTCGGTGGGATCGCCGACAACAATGAGGCGCTGTTCTGCCTCGGCTCGGATCTCGTCGCCCTCTCGCTGCTCGAAGAACCGGCCAGTGTCGGTGCGGACGTGGTCGTCGGTGAGGCCGACGTGCTCGGTTTGCCGACCAGCTACGGGATGGGGCTCGGCATCTTTGCGACCCGCGAGTCGTTCCTCCGGCAGGTCCCCGGCCGCTTGGTCGGTGTCAGTGAGGACGCGGACGACCGGCGGGCCTACACGCTCACGCTGCAGACCCGCGAACAGCATATTCGCAAGGAGCGGGCGACCTCGAACATCTGTACGAATCAGGCGTGGGTCGCCCTCCGCGCGGCGATCCATATCGCGTCGCTCGGCCCCGACGGACTGGTCGATCTCGCCGAAGACTGCGTTCGGGACGCTTCGGCGCTGGCCGAGCGTGTCGACGGAATCGAGGGCTATCAGGCCCCCGTCCACGACCGACACCACTTCCGGGAGTTCGTGGTACACACGGATCAGCCAGCGGCAGCGATCGCTGCCGATGTCGAGGCTGCGGGGTACGCGATCCATGCGATCGACGACCACCTGCTCCAGGTCTGTCTCACCGAGACGAACGCCCACGCGACCGATGGGTTAGTCGCTGCCTTACAGGAGGCTGCCTGATGATCTACGATCAAGCCCGGTATACCGAGGGAGACAAACACGAACCGCTGTTGTCCGAAAAGGACACGTCGACAGTCGAGGTCGACGAGACCGACTCGCCGCTCCCCGACGAACTGACCCGCGACGAGTTGACCCTGCCGGGTCTCTCGGAGCCGGAGTTAGCCCGTCACTACACCCGGCTTTCGCAGATGAACTGGAGCATCGACAGCGGCCCCTACCCACTGGGATCGTGTACGATGAAGTACAACCCCAAATTCACCGAGGATGTCGCCGCCGACCGAAACGCGGCGATCCACCCCGACCGCTCGGCCGACAGTGCCCAAGGGAACCTCGGCCTGCTATATGGGCTCCAGGAGTACCTCGCCACCATCGGCGGGATGGACGCGGTCACACTCCAGCCACCCGCAGGCGCGGCTGGCGAATTCACTGGAATTCTCGTGGCCAAGGCTTACCACGATCATCACGGCAACGACCGCAGTGAGGTGATCATCCCGGCGTCGGCCCACGGCACCAATTTTGCTACTGCTGCGATGGCGGGCTACGACGTGGTCGAACTCCCCTCCGACGAGGGTGGACGCGTCGACCTCGACGCTCTCAAAGCCGCCGTCTCAGAGGAAACCGCGGCGCTCATGCTCACAAACCCCAACACGGTCGGTCTCTTCGAGCGGGATATCGTCGAGATCGCCGAGATGGTCCACGACGCCGGTGGGCTGCTCTACTACGACGGTGCGAACCTCAACGCCCTGCTCGGTCGCGGTCGCCCCGGCGACATGGGCTTCGACATCATGCACTACAACGTCCACAAGACGTTTGCGACACCGCACGGCGGCGGGGGTCCTGGAGCCGGACCTGTCGGCGTAGTCGACGAACTCACTGAGTTCCTGCCGAGTCCCCGAGCCCGGGAAACCGACGATGGGGACTACGAACGGTTCGACCCCGACCACTCGATCGGGAAGGTCCACGGCTTTGCAGGCAACTGGCTGGTGTTAATCAAAGCCTACGCCTACATCGCTCGGCTGGGCGACGAGGGGCTGTCGGATGCCAGTGCGAAGGCGGTGTTAAACGCCAACTACCTCGCCGAACAGCTGGAGATGAACGTGCCCTACGGCCCGTTCCACCACGAATTCGCGGCGACTGCGGGCGACCGCGATGCTGCGGATGTCGCCAAACGAATGCTCGATTTCGGCGTCCATCCACCGACGACGAAGTGGCCCGAGATGGTGCCCGAAGCCATGTTGACCGAGCCGACCGAGATCGAAAGCAAGCGCACGCTCGACACACTGGCCGAGGCGTTCAACAACGCCTACAGTGATACCGACGAGGCGATCGAGACCGCCCCGTCGCGGACAACTGCCAGCCGAATCGATCAGGTGAGCGCGGCGCGGAATCCACGCCTCTCGTGGCAGGCCCTCGACGGCGAGTAGTCGCTCTCTACCGGCTTGTCGACTCCCTTCGACGACCAACCGTTATGCCGTTTCTCGTCGAATAACTCGGTATGGATCTCGAACTCACAGGCAACGCTGCACTGGTCACCGCCTCCAGCCGTGGACTCGGCAAGGCCGCCGCAACTGCCCTCGTGCGTGAGGGCGTCGACGTTGCCATCAACGGCCGGGACGAAACAACTCTCGAAGCTACCGCAACCGAACTCCGCGACGAAGCGGCCGACGACGCCCGTGTTCTTCCAATCAGCGGCGATCTGACCGACCCCGACGACATCACGCGGCTCGTCGAAACAACAGTCGAGGAGTTCGGGCGACTCGACCATCTCGTTACCTCGGCCGGTGGGCCACCCAGCGGCTCGTTTCTCGACACGACCGACGACGAATGGTACGAGGCGTTCGACCTCCTGGTGATGAGTGTCGTCCGACTCGTGCGGGAGAGCGTCGACCATCTGCGGGCCGACGGCGGCGGGACCATCGTCACGATCACCTCTCGGAGCGTCAAAGAGGCCCTCGACGGGCTTGTGTTGTCGAACTCGGTCCGGATGGGGGTGATCGGGCTCGAAAAGACCCTGTCGCGGGAGTTGGCTCCCGAGATTCGAACGAACGCCGTCCTACCGGGAGCACACGAGACAAGCCGGATCGAGGAGTTGATCGAACAGGGCGTCGAGCGCGGCGAGTTCGACGACTACGACGAGGGACGGGCCGACTTCGGTTCAGGAACGGCACTCGGCCGGATCGGCGAGCCGATCGAACTCGGCGAGACGGTCGCGTTCCTCTGTTCGTCGGCGAGCAGCTATATCACGGGCCAGTCAATCGTCGTCGATGGCGGTAGCGGTCGGTCCAACCTGTAAGTAGTGAGCCTCGGCAGCTACCTGTTTTCTCCGGATGTCGCAGTGCCGCCGGAGGCTCCGGTCTGTCCCCGTATCGAGTCCAGGAGTTCTCGTTCGGTCGTAACCGAGTACCGACCAGTGCCGAACACCAGAACTCCGAGAGACGCCACGAGGACGGCCGTGTTGAACGCGTTGACCTCTGCGGTCGCCATCGCAACGAGCATGACGGGCACCATCAGTGCCGCCCCGAGACGGCCAGCGATGCCGAACACGATGAGGGTGGCGGCGGTCAGTTCGATCACGCCGACAAGCGGAACCAGTAGTTCCGGAGCGGGAATGCCAAGCTCGACGAAGAAGTCGACCTGTGAGCCGTAATTAAGCAGTTTTTGGGAGCCAGGAACCACCAGCACGACGAGAAATATCCGCAGCGGTATTGGGCCCCATTCCGGAAGTCGATCGATCATTGTCTGAGTACAGTGCCAACCCGGGTTTGTATAACTGTTTTTGCCGCTGGGATTTGTTTCGGGAATGATCGGTTTGTGTCCGTCCCGACAGCCACGTCAAGATCGACCGACGGGACGGAGTACTCCTCGGGTGGTTACCTGATAGCTTCGGGAGCCACCAGCGGCTTAGGAGTCTGCCTCGAACGGACTGTGTTGGTCACAGCCACCGGACCGACGGAGGATTTCACCATGGATATCGCCGACATCGTTTCGGAGGAGTACGAATCGTTTGCCCCGGAGACACCGGTCTCGAAGCTCGTTGGCGTGTTTGCCGACTCCTCGGTCAAGGGAGTTGTCGTACACGACGACGAGTTCGAGGGGATCGTCACCAGACGACAGCTGGTGACCTCACACCACCAACCCAATCAAAAGCTCCGGTCGCTGCTGTGGCACGTTCCCAAACTCGCACCCGAGGAGGATATCCGCGACGTGGCACAGCTCATGCTCGACAGTGACTCCCGGCTGCTCCCTGTGTTCGAGGGACAGGAACTCATCGGCGTCGTCACCGACGATGCAATCCTCGGGAAAGTCGAGACGTTCCTGGATGCTGCCACGGTCCGGGAAGCCTACACGGACGACCTCGTCACGCTCGATCCGACCTCGACGTTCGGGCAAGCGATCAACGACTTCCGAGAGAACCACGTCACACATCTTCCGGTTGTCGAGGACGGCAGCCCAGTCGGCATCGTGAGTCTCTACGACGTGACCGACTTCACGATCAGACCCGAAACACGGAGTCAGGGCGGCGACGCTGGCGCGGTCGACTCATACGGCGGTGACGTGGCCGACCGAGCCGCCCGCACCCGAGGCGGCGGCTACGGTGCGCGGGAAGGCGAACTCACACGAGTACTCGAACTCCCGGTTCGGGATCTCATGGCCTCGCCCGTGCGGACGATTCATCCCGAGGCGACCCTCGAAACCGCCACCGAGGAGATGTTCGACGTCGGGGGGTCGGCGCTCGTGGTGACCGACAACGGCGAGCCGTTCGGGATTCTCACGAAAACGGATCTCCTCGAATCGCTCACATGGGAGGCCGGTGGCAACCGGGCGGTAGGGGTCTCCGGCAGCGAGTATCTCGACGATGTCCAGTACGAGGATATCGTCGAGATGGTCGAGAAGTTCGACAAGAAAGACCGCGAAATGTCGATCCTGGATGCGAAAATTCACCTCCACACCCACAAGGAGAAACTCCGCGGCACCCCACTCCTGCTCGCTCGGATCCGGCTCCACACCGACCGCGGGCTCTACATCGCCTCCGGCGAAGGGTATGGCGCGAGCCACGCGCTCAACGAGGCCCGAGACGTGATCGAACGGCAGATCCGCGATAAAAAGACCCACGGCCGGAGCAAGAAGCCGCCGGACGAAGAGTTCTGGGAGAAACGGTTCGGCTGGCTGCTAGAGGAGTAGTCGACGCTTAAAAACGGACTCCGAACAGTAGTCTCAGCCTACGCCAGCCACTCGTCGGGTTTTGTGTCGTAGTCGACCTCGCTGGCCTCGATCGCGTTTTTAAGCTCGGGTTCGAGATCGAACTCCGCGTGCTGGTCGCCGTCGTACCGGAGCCGGACGCCGACCTCAGTGCCCTCGGGTTCGCGGCCCCGCCTGCGGGCGACTTCGAGTTCGTGATCGTCGTACTCCGTGCGAATCGTCATCAGATTCACCGGTCGACCCCAGAGATCGAACACGCGTTCGAGCACGTCTTTGGCCTCCCCGATGTCGAGGGCAACCCCGTTGTAGCGGTGGCCCAGCAGCAACTCGCCGCGGTTGGCGAAGTTGCCGTCATACACCGCAATAGAGGGTTTGCCGAAGTTGGTGAACTGCAGCAGGAGCTTCCGTTTGACGTCCTCGGCGGCCGTACTCGCCACGCGGTACTCGCTGCCGGCGTGGGAGTACTCGTAGGTGAAATAGTTGTTGTGTAGCACGAACTCGCCGGTGAGGAACTCATCGATGAACGTCACGTCGTTGTGGCTTTCGCGGACTTCGCGCATCCGATCCCAGCCCGCGGTGTAGTCGACGTCCGCGATCGCTTCCTCGACACTGGCGTACTTTTCGTCGTCGAACATATACCGGGCGAGTTGTTCGAGCTCCGAGCGGTCGATCCCCTTGAGGAACCCTCGGTTCTGTCGCTTTGCCAGCGAGAAGTGGCGTTCGGCCAGCCCCTCGTAGGTCAAGAGTTTCCACGGATAGCGGTCGGCGTCGACCGCTTCGGGGTCCTCGGGATCGAGCTCGCCGTCCCGCGTTGCAATCGCCCGCTCGACGGCGTCGGCGTCGACTCGTGGGTCGCCCTCCTCGGCCAGTTCGGTCAGCTCGTCGAGCCGGTCCGTGCCGATGCCACCGATCGTCGGATCGGGTGCGAGCAGCGAGGCGACGGTCTCGAAGTCGACCGCGTCGCCGAAGTTGCGCCACGTGACGCCTTCGACGCGGAGCAGTTTGTCGGCGACCTCTTTGCGGTTGGTCGTGTTTTCGAGATGGTCCCACAGCTCCTTGCCGAGTTTGTAGGGATTCAGCCCGGGCGAGCCGAGCACGCGGGCCTGATGGTCGGCGTAGGTGATGAACTCGTCTGTCCCGGCGAACCGCTCGTCGCCCATCATCAGCGACTCCCAGTAGGCCGCCCACCCCTCGTTCATCACCTTCGTCATCTTCTGGGCGGCGAAGTAGTAGGACTCCTCACGCAGCCGTTCGATCACGTCCGTCTCCCACTCTTCGCGGTCGACCGCTTTGCCAGCCTCCGGATCGAAGCGCTTGCCGTGGTCCCGGAGGAACGCGATCACGTCGAGCCGCGGGTCGTCAATCCCGGCGGCCTCGTCGGCTTCGGCCCGGTCTTCGAGCCACTCCTCGTCGAAGACCTGCTGGCGCACGTCCTCGGAGAGTCCGAGCTGATCGAGCTTGTCGGTGATGTCGTCGATATCGTGGTCTTCGTCGTCGATATCGGCCGCGGCCAGCGGGCGGTGTTGATCGATGGTATCCTCGATACAGAGCACCGCGTCGATCAGTCGCTCGACTTCCGTGCGTTCGATGTCGGAGTCGTCCATATACCGGCTGATGGCTTCACCATGGCGTTCGAGCATCGCCGCCGCGTCGGGATCGGTGCCCGCACTGCCGCGGTCGCTGTAGAGGCCGAACCAACTGTTGTTGGCGAAGAAGTCGGCGTGGGCCTCGACGTGGGTGATGACCGCCTTCTGGTCAGCCATGGTGTTGGACTCCTGGAGAAAGGCGTGGCTCGGATTGTCGTTGTTGACGATCTCGAAGGCCTTCCCCATCCCGAACTGATCCTTCTTTTGTTGGCGATCGTAGGCCATCCCCCACCGCCAGTGGGGATAGCGGTCCTGGAAGCCGCTGTAGGCGATGAGTTCGTTCATCTCGTCGTGGTCGACGATCCAGTAGTTCACCGGGTAGGGGTCGAGTCCGAGTTTGCGTGCCAGGTTAGCGGCCTCGCTTACCGACTCGTCGAGCCCGGCGGCGATGCGTCTGGCGTCCAAGCGTTCGTCTTTCATTGTGAATCACTCTCCGCACCGTCTTCGGTGCTGAGAATCTCGTAGATCGCCTCAATTACGTCGTCTGGCCGTGTCACCCGCGTCACCGCGACGTTGCCCGCCGTGCCGAGGGCGCGTTCGACCTCCTCGGCGTGGGTGGCGTTGATCGCCGTTCCGCCGGGCTGGGTCTCGACGTAGGCATGCAAGTTCGCCGGGATCTCCTGGATCAGCGGCACCACGCGATCCTTCGTGTCGTTCGAGGAGTTCTCCGAGTCGCCCGCGGCGAACACGTACCGGTTCCACTCGCTGAAGGGATACTCCTCCAGAATCTCGGCAGCCAGTTCGTAGGCCGAGGAGATCCGAGTCCCGCCGCCGGATCGAATACCGAAGAAGTCCTGCCGGTCGACCTCCCACGCATCTGCGTCGTGGGCGATGTAGTGGAACTCGGCGTTGTCGTACTTGCCGGTGAGATACCAGTCCAGCGGTGTCAACGTTCGCTCGACGAGTTCGCGCTTCTGCTCGCGCATCGACCCCGAGACGTCCCGGATGTTGATGACGACGACGTTGCGCTCCTTTTTCTCGATGATCTCGGGGTGGCGGTAGCGTTCGTCCTCGCGGCGGAACGGGACCTCCTTGAGCCCATCGCGGCGGATTCGGTCGCCGACGTGGGTCTGGTCGACGTTTTCTTCGAACTCCTCGAAGCTTGCCCACGTCGTGCGCTCGTCGGCGGGGATCTCGTTGTATGCCTCTTCGATCCACGCGAAGGAGACGGGGATGCGCTGGCCGCGAGCCCACTCGAAGACCGCCCGTGGGCCTTTGCCCTCGATCTTGAGGGCTTCGCGGATGTACTCCTCGTCGAAATCCATCGCGAGCTTCCGCTTGAGCCCTCTTTTAAATAGCTCCTCGAAATCGAGGGTTCCCTTCGGGCCGACCTTGGTCACGTCGGTGAAATCACCCTCGACCTCCTCGACGACACGTTTGCCTTTGGGTTCGAGATCTAAGCCGAGTTCCTCGTCGAGTTCTTCGGCGAACTCCTCGGGGTCCATCTCGTAGTATTCGTGGTCCGCGCCCTCCTCGCCGGGATCGCCGTCCTCGTCGCCGTCTCCCGGTTGGGGCGGGCCGACCGGCTGGCCGGGTTGGGGCGTGCCGCCCTGTCCCTGGCCGACGCCGCCCATCGACCGCTTGTCGTAGCTGAACTCCGGCAAGTCGACGATCTTCACGGGGATCTTCACCTGATCCGGCCGCGAGCCGCCGAGGTCGCCGTAGCTGATGAACTCTTCGAGGTCCTGTCTGCGCTGGTCGCCGACCTCACGAAACCGGTCTACGTCGTCTCTCAGTCCCATTTGTGTCTCACCTCTCGCATCACGGCGCGTGTTGTCAGTTCGGCCGACGCTGGTGAGTATTGGCCGTCATCACACAGCGTGGCGATCGTTTCGTCTTTGAGCCGTTCGGTGACCGTCCCCGTCGGTGGGTCCTCCCACTGACGGGGGTCGAACTCGGGATAGATACGCTTGACATCGGACCAGTCGTACGTTTCGAGGACGGCCCGAATCACCGGAATCGAGGTCAGGTCGACGTTGTCGATCGAGAATCCCTCGTCGCGGTGCTCCCACGCGTACCGGTTGAGCGCGGTGATGACCTTGTCGCGGCGGAACTGCTCGACGGCGGCCGAGGGTGCGTTGCCGGTGTAATCGCTGGCACCGAACCGGCCCAGATGCTCGGTCTCGAAAACCTTCATCAACAGCGGATCGGGGTCGACGCGGCCGCGTTCGGTCTCGACCTGGCCGTCGCCATCCCACGCGTAGACGTGTTCGACGTACTCGGCGACCGTCTCTTTCGAGACGCTCTTGCCCGATAATAACGCCTGCAAGACGGCGTCTTCCTGCTGGTCAAGCACGAAATCCTTCACCGCGGGGAGTCGATTTTCGTACTCGGCGGCCTCGGCCCGCGAGAACACCGGCGCGGTCGACAGTTCCTCGGCCATCGCGTTCAGCACGTCCTCGGGCATCACCACGTTCTCGACGGGATGGTCGGGATGGCCGCGGCCGGTCTCCTCGTGGAGCAGATCCGCGATGATGTCGCGGGTGTAGGTGACGGGAATCCCGTGGGTTCCGTCGGATTCGGCGGTGATCTCGAAGGCGTCGATTGCCCGACGGTCGTCGCCGTCCTGGAGATACCCCTGCTCAAAGAGCCGGGCCTTCTCGATCAGCGAGAGTTCCGAGGGCAGCTCCTCGCCGTCGAGCCGACTGACGACGCTGTACATCGCGGCCGCGCCGATGGCGAACGGCGCGAGTTCGCGCTCCCGCGTCTCGCCTCGACCATCACGGATCGTAATCGACAGCGGGGCCCGGACTCGGCTCTCGATCTCGTCGTCGTCGAGATCCGCCCAGACGCTCTTTTCCGCGGTGAGTTCCCGCCGGATGAGTTCGGCCTCCAGCCTGCGGTTGGTCAGATACCGGAACTCGTGGCGGTCCAGCCGCCTTTTTAAGGCCTTCAGCGGATCGCGGCCGTTGCGGTCGGCGTACTGGTCCAGCTCGGCGTCCAGATCCGGGTTCGAGATCATCACCAGCTGGGTGTCGATGTCCATGCCGATCCCCTTGTCCAGTTTTACTCTCCCTTCGTCGGGGACGTTCAGGAGCTTGCGCAGCAGATCGGCGTGCTGGCTGGCGTCCTCGACGACTGTCAGCAGGCTGTTGCCCTGCGAGAGCACCCCGTCGTAGCTAAACGCCTGCGGGTTCTTTCTGCCTCGTGAGTCGAGTTCTCGAAGCATTCCCGGCATCCAGGAGCCGACCAGCCGCTCTTTGGGGCTGCCATCGTCCTCGGAGTGGAGGATGCCGATTCCCCGTCCGACGTCGACGATGTAGTTGGTCACCCGGAGATGGCTCCGGTCGGTGATCGACGAAAACAGGTTTCGCGTCCCTGCCTGCCGGTAGTTGGATTCGAGGTAGTCGTAGGCCTCCCGGCTAAAGGGGTCGAGCTCGCCGTCGATGACGACCGGTGGCCCCTCGGGATCGAGGTCGTTGAGCTGGGCCAGCAGGTCCTCACGGACGCTCTTGGGAAAAATCGTCAGCGGGTGGACCTGGACGGGGCTCTCATACCACTGCTCGTCGTCGCTGGCGTCATCGCCGTAGCTCAGCCCGCGGCTGTTGTCCGTGCCCGTGATGTTCCATTCGAGAGTGTAGCGCCGCCCCTCGGGCGTCTTGGAGTACTCCCGCAGCCCGTTGACGAGACACCGCTTAAGCTCCGATTTCCCGGTCGCCGTGGGGCCGTCGAACCAGATGATTTTTTCACCTTTGCCGCGGTTGGCCGCGATGGTACGGAGGTCGTCGACGAACGCGTTGAGCACTGCGGTGTTCCCCAGGACCGCGTGCTCGCCGTCGTTGTGCGGATCGTCGAAAAAGCGGTAGCGTTCCCGCTGTTCGCCCTCTTCGATAACCGTGCGGGTGTCCATCGACTCGATGGCCGACAGCAGGTAGCGGCTCGCGTGGGCCGCGATAGAGGGTGACTCGAAGGCCGCCTCGACGTACTCATTGAGGCTCATCGGCCCCTCGTAGGCCCGCTGGAGCTGGCGGTCGGCGGCCGTGATGTAGTCTTCAGACATCTTCTTCGAGCTCGCTTTTGGCGACTTCCGCCCCAGCGAACTCCAGGACCTCACGCGCACCTTCCTCGGAGTACCCCTGCTCGCGGAGGGCGTCGACCCAGGCGCTTCGCTCGTCGTCGTCGAGCTCGTTGGCCGAGACCAGCGCCGAGAAGTTGATGTTGTGTTTCTTGTCTTCCCAGAGCTTGCGCTCTAAGGCGCGGCGAAGCCGGTCGTTGTCCTGCGGATTGAAGCTAATTCCCTCGCGGGCGCGCCGTGAGACCCAGTTAGAGACCTCCTGGCGGAAGTCGTCCTTGCGGTCGGCCGGAATGTCGAGTTTCTCCTCGACCGACCGGAGGAACGTCTCGTCGGGCTCCTGTTCTCGACCAGTGAGCTCGTCGGCGACGGTAGCGTCGTCGATGTAGGCCATCACGTGGTCCATGTATTTTTCACCTTGTCGCTGGATCTCGTCGAGATCGTAGGCGAGTGCGTGGCGCACGTCCTCGATGGCCCGGTTTTTGTACTCTTCACGGACCATCTCGAGGTAGCGCTGGTAGCGCTCGAAGTTCTCTTCCGGGATGGAGCCGTGGTTTTCGAGGTTCTCCTCGAAGTGCCGGAAGGTGGTGAGTGGACTCAGGTAGCTCCGACCGCGGTGGGTCGAGTCCATGATCGCCTCGGCGATCTCGTCGCCGATAAACCGCGCCGAGACGCCGTCCATCCCCTCGGCGATGTCGGATTGGGTCTCGCCGTCCTCACGGAGTTTTTTGACGTCGACGTCGTCGTCGTCCAGTTCGCCGTTGTAGGCTTTGGCCTTCTGGACCAGCGTCACCGACTCGTCGTTCGGCTCGACGATTCGCGTGAGCACGCCGAACAGCCCCGCCATCTGGAGGGTATGCGGCTCGATATTCATGTTCGGCACGTCGGCGTTCCGGAGCATCTTGCCGTAGATCTCGGCCTCCTGTTCGTATTCGAGAACGTAGGGGTAGTCGATGCGTTTGGTCCGGTCGTTGAACGCCTCCATCTTCTCGTCGCCCTTCTTTTCCCTATATTCGGGCATATTTGTCCGGCCGACGATCACCTGGTCGATGTCGATCCGGGGGTTGTTTTTCGGCTTGATCGTCTGCTCTTGGCTCGCGTGCAGGAAGTCATAGAGGAACTCCCGCTGGAGTTTGAGCAATTCTTCGCCGGAGAAGATACCGCGGTTGGCGTTACAGAACGCCCCGGCGTAGTCGAACGCTCGGGGGTCCGACTCGCCGTAGATCGCGAGTTTCGAGTAGTTGACGTCGCCGGTGAGTTCCGTTTCGTCCTGATTCTTCTTGTCTTTCGGCTCGAAGGTCTCGACGGCCTGCCGTTTGTTCTCACTGGCGACCAGCCGGACGATCTCGATGTGGTTGTTGAACACCGCCTTGAGGTCGTCGTCGTACTCCGCGAGCAGCCGGTCCATGTAGAACTCGCTGGCGGGATCGAGATGCTGCTCGTTGCGGATGGTGTAGGGCGCGTCGAGCTGCTCGTTGAGCCCCTCGATGATCATGTCCCGCTGCTCCTGTGGCAGGAGGACGATGGGGTCCTGGTGCATCGGTGACTCGACGGTGTCATCGGCGGGGTCCTGGTCGCGGATCACGTCACAGAGGTTGACCCACCGGAAGGTGTACATCCGACCGCCCTCCTGGAGCGTGTAGTTCTCGAAGTAGCGGCGGACGAGCCAGTCGAAATGCGACTTGCCCGACCCCACGGGACCGAGGAGGAGTTTGATTCGTTTCTCCGGGCCGAGCCCACGGGCACCGGATTTGACTTTGTTGACGAACTCGTGGATCGACTCGTGGACCTCCCGCCCGTAGAACACGTTCTCGCCGTCGTGGAGGGGGTCTTCGGAGGCCATCGTGTACTCGACCACCCCGGCGTCCTCGTCGTAGGTGGTGCCGTAGTGGTCGAACATGTCGGCAACGCGCTGGTGGGCGTTGCGGGCGATCCGCGGATCATCGGTCACCTCGTCGAGATACCAGTCGAACGTTTTGGCTTCGCGGAGGTCTTCGGGAACCGATGCTTGGTAGTGCTGACTGAGGCTTTCGAGGGTTTGTCTGTCGTTGCTCATTGTATCACTGGCCGCATGGTCGACTTCGGGCGTGTCGACCGACTGCGGCCGGAGGTAGTACGAAACCACGGCTGGTGGCGACCACACGGACGCCGCAACCGAGTCTCGTTCGTGGCATGGGTACGCATACCACTCCACTGAACCGAACACCCGGTCGGCGACGAACAACGAACGACATCGAGAACCAACGAACGGCGCGCGTGGAGAGGTGTGTTTGCCCGGTCGGAAGACCGAGACTATTTGCATTGTGTTTTTTGAAGCGTATAAGGCTTTCTCCGAGATGGGTGGTCCGGAGTCGGTGGAATCGGGATACAGCAGCCGACCGGTTCGCGGTGGCAGTGGTGTGTGATCGATCGCCCGGACTGTCGCGTCTGTGGGGAGTAGCCGTGCCACTACCACAGAAGGCAGTGCTTACGCGACGGCCGACGGCCCTTCGACACACGTCGACGGCCTACTGGCGCGGGGTCTTAGTAGGTCGGTGGCTAACACCGGGTATGAGTCTTCCCGAGTTGCCGTCGGGCTGGCGCGTCTGGAACGAGGAACCCGAGGGCCGGATTATCCTCGCTTACCGGCCGGACGTCTTCGATTCCGACGCCTTTCCCGCGGCCTGTCTGCCGACGATCTACGTGACAAATGGCTCCCCCCAGCGTCGCCCCGGTGCTGGCTCGGTCGCAACCGACCACTGGCAGGTCAAACTGTTTCTCGAACCCGAGATCGAGGCGACTGCCACACGGTACGACGACCGGGAGGCGGCGATCGACGGCGCGGTCGAAACCGCCGGTCGGTTCGCTGATGGTGCGGTCGACTACCGCGACTGCTACCAGGTACCACGCGAGACCTATTTTAAAAGGCTCGACGAGCTCGTCGGCACGCCGGAGTAGGGGCGAACGTTAACGGAGTTCGGCGCTAAACTGGATGTATGTCTACTGTCACACTCATCGGCGATCGCCTCGCGGAGGTGGGTCGGGAGTTCGTCTACCGTGGTGAGGCCGACGGCTGTGCGGGCTGTCCCTACCGGAGCCAGTGTCTCAACCTCGAAGAAGGGAGACGCTACCGCATCACAGACATTCGAGAAAACGCCCAACTGCTCGACTGTGCGCTCCACGACACCGGCGTCCGGGCCGTCGAGGTCGAACCAACACCGGTCCCGGCCAACATCGCCTCCCGGGGAGCCTACGCCGGGAGCAAAGCCAGCCTCGAAGGCGGCTGTCCCCACACGGAGTGTCCGAGCCACGAGTACTGTGTGCCGGAGGGTGTCGACTTCGACACCGAGTATCGAATCGTCTCCGTCGAAGGCGAACCCCCACACGACCACTGTCTGTTGGATCGTGACCTTACGCTCGTGAAGTTAGCCAACGACTAACGGCGGTTAGGCGACGTGGCCGACCGGTTCCGAGACGTAGCCGAAGATGTTCTCGTAGCCCTCTGCTGACAACAAAACGGGATAAAAATCGGAGTCCGCATGCAGTGGGTCGCCGTCGACCGAAGCGAACGCGGTTCCTTCGGTGACCAACTCGAAGTTGTCGACGAAGACATTGTACTCTTGGCCCGTCGGCTTCGGAATGGGCTCCTGGAGCCGGAAGACGTCCACCGTCTCGGGATCCGGCGTATCGAACCGGCTCGTGGCCTCCGAGGCCGGGAGGGCTCCCGTCGCGGCCAGAAACGCCCGGACGAGCTCGTAGCCGGTTTCGGCCGCCGCCTCGGTGCCCTGCAGCCCACACTCGACCTCGATCGTATGGGGATACTCGACCAGCCGCCCGTCGGTGTGGGAGTCGGTTTCGATCAGCACGTCGACCGGGAGCCGGGGGTAGATCGCGCGGGCGACCTCGTCGACCGACCGAATGACGCCCATCGGTTTGGGGGTCGACTGCGTCGAATGCAGTGCGAGGGTGGTACAGCCCTGAATCTCGCGGGCGATGTCGTGTGCGAGTCGGCGCTCGTGGGCCTCGGCATCCGCATCGCCCGGAAAGACACGGTTGAGATCGGCGTCAAGATACCGCTGGCCCGCTTCGAGGGCCGCCTCGTTCGCAATAACCAATTTGACCGGCCGCTCGACCGCTGGCTCCTCGGCGAGAAGCCGCTCGATCGCCAGTGGGCCACACGGCTCGTCGCCGTGAATCCCACCGACAACCGCAACCTCGGGCGTTCCATCGCCGAGTTCGTAAATCCTCATTGAAAACAGGCAGGCAGGGGAGACATTTGAGCCCCCCGGTCTTGCTCGCTGTCTCTCGTGGGGTAGCTAGCGACTAATTATACGGGTGGATCAGCCGTCGAGGTACTGTCGATCCGACTCCTGAGCAATGGGTGTCTCGCCGTCGACCTGCAGCTGCCAGCTCTCGATTGCGGTCGGCTCGTCGAGGGCCTCCTGGAGCGTCGACCGGATGTCGGCGACGTCGACGCCGTAGAAGTCGTCGGGGACACCGTGGAGGTACTGAAGCGCGGTCTCGAAGAGGCTCCGCATCCCGTCGTCGTTCTCGAAGTCGAAGTGCTTGTAGGCACCGGCGGCGACCTGCACCATTCCGTGGAGGAACGCGCTTTCGGTGGTGCCGCTGCCGTAGTTGTACCATTCGTCCTCGAAGCAATCATGGGATGCATGATAGTCTCCCCCATTGTAGAACCGAACGCCGTAGATCACTGCGAGTCGAAGGGTACCGTGCTCCCAGTGGCCGGTCTGCGGGTTCCAGCCTGTCGGCTCGCCGGTGAGTGGTGGTGCGACCGTTGGATCGTGGGTGTGGTCGTCCATCCCGCTGTCACTCTTCTGTGCGTCGGACTGCCTAACTCCATCGGTCGGCCGCGTGTCGTTTATTCGCATCGAGCGGTAAAACCGACTAATGAAGCGTCGACGCTACGTTTCGATCGTTGGTTCGGCGGCGTTCGGGGTCAATGCTGGCTGCCTGGGTTCCGGTGCCGACACGGCGCTCCCTGACGGTGTCGTCGCCGAGACAGTCACCGAGGATCTCAGCAACCCGTGGGGGCTGGCGTTTCTCCCCGACGACCCCTCGCTCGTCGTCACCGAGCGCGATACGGGACGGGTCGTTCTCGTCGACCGCGAGGCCGGAACCCACACAACAGTCGACGGTGTCCCGGCGGTTGATTCGGCCGGACAGGGTGGCCTGCTCGATGCGGCGATCCATCCTGATTTTCCCACCGAGCCGTGGCTGTATTTGACCTACTCGGCGTCGACCGGCGACGGCCGGACGACGACCCATCTCGGACGGGGACGGCTCGATCCCGACGCTGCGAGGCTCTCGGCGTTCGAGGTCCTCTACCGGGCCGAGCCGGTTCTCGATCGGGTCAATCACTACGGCTCGCGGGTCGTCTTCGGGGCTGACGGATTGGTATATATGAGTGTCGGTGATCGGCAGTTCAAAGATTTCGGGCCGGATCACGTCGCTCAGGACCGGACGAACGATCTCGGGACGATCCTCCGCTTCGAGCCCGACGGTTCGATTCCCACGGACAACCCCTTCGTCGACAGCGATGAGCGGAGCTCATCTGGCAGCCGGGCAAAGCCCGGCGACGACCCAGACGCCCGCGACCCGATCTACAGCTACGGCCACCGGAACCCACAGGGGTTGGCGGTCCACCCCGAGACGGGCGCGCTCTGGGCATCCGAACACGGCGAGCGGGACGGCGACGAGCTCAACGTGATCGAGGCGGGCGGCAACTACGGCTGGCCGGTGGCGACGTATGCCTGCGAGTACGGAACCAACCGGCCGGTCGGCGACTCGCCCGCCGAGCGGGAGGATCTCATCCCGCCAGTCTACTACTGGGAGTGCGGCTCCGGCGGCTTCCCGCCCGCCGGGATGACGTTCTACGACGGGCCGATCAGCGAGTGGCAGGGCGATCTCTTTGTCGGCAATCTGGCCGGAACATATCTCGGTCGGTTTGCGGTCGACGGCACCGACGTGACCGAACGCGAGCCGCTGCTCGCGGATCGCGGGTGGCGGATTCGAGCAGTCGAAACGGCTCCCGAAACGGGACATCTGTACGTTGCGGTCGACGCTGGTTCCGCGCCACTCGTTCGGTTGCAGCCGGAGTAGTCGGTCGACGAGCTACTTTTCCAATTGAATATGATTGCCGAAGTCGGCTTTGGTCAGTGACTGCTATCGGAGTCCGGGCGAGAGTGACCGTGGCCGACATAAAAGGCAAGCAGATTCGCCGTGAGCAGCCCGGAGAACACACCTAGCTCCGTGATGGTGCCGACGCCGGATCCGAGCAACAAGAGGATCGGCACCGGGAGGGCGACCGCCGCCCAGAAGCCGACCGCCTCGACGGTCGACCGTCCGATCAGACTGTGTGCTCGAAGCCGCTGGATCGATGCGGTCGACTCGTCACCGCCTTCGGTGCGGGCAATGCGGTCGGTGAGTATTCGGGGGAGTCGCATTACAGCTTAACCTATGTCTATGATAACGTGCCACACAGTTATAATTATTCGGTTACTATCAGGATGCGTCTCTCGTAGTTGGTCGACTACCGGCTCCGTTAGTGACCGCCTAAACCCGTTTTATGCGTCGCTCGCCGTTTTGGTTCGTCGTAGAAACCAAGCCGGAGGAGGGATCCGAACCCTCGACCTAATCCTTACGAAGGATTCGCTCTGCCAGGCTGAGCTACTCCGGCGCGCACTTCACAGTACCGCCATACAGCAAATAAGGGTTGCGAAAGCCGACTCAGAAATCGCCGTCTTCGTCGACGATCACGACCTCGCCGTCGACCACGTCGACGTTGATCAGCGTCTTTACCTCGTAATCGGTGTCGTCGAGTTCGTTCGGGCCGACCTTTTTGATCACTGCCAGCACGTCGGCGATCTCCGCGCCCATTTCCGTCAACGCATCCAGGATCGCTGTCATCGTCCCGCCGGTCGAGAGCACGTCGTCGAGGACGAGTACCCGGTCGCCTGCCTCCACATCGTTGATATACATCTCGGATTCCGAGTAGCCGGTGACCTGCGACAGCGAGACCTCGCCGTCAAGCCCATACGACCGCTTGCGGATGATCGCCACCGGGATATCGGTCGACAGCGAGACCGCCGTCGAGATGTGGATGCCCATCGCCGCCGGGGTGACGATCTTGTCGACGTCTTCGAGATCGACCTGTTGGATAATACGCACGGTGATCTCACGAAGCAGTTCCGGCTCCAACATTGGCACGCCATCACTGATTGGATGGACGAAGTACTGGTAGCCGTCCTTTTCGGTAATCGGGGTGTCGAGAAGTGACTGCCGCAGGCGATCCATACGGTCACTTCTTCAGCCGAAACCTAAAGATGACGATCAGCCGCTGGCGGCGACTCACCGCTTTCGATGGGCCTCAGCGATCTGATCGTGAACTCCCAGAACCGCCGGGCGGTGATCGTCCCACAGTTGAACACCCGCGTCGAGCGGTCGCTGACTCACGTCGGGAGCCACCGAACCGATACCCGAGGCGCCCCCAGTGATGACAACGACGGATCGACTGCTCGTGGCCCGCATCGTATTCGCTGGGTTTCGACCACCCATATATAACCTATCTGCCGACTATCAGGTCTCGAGTGCCCCGGTGTACTGGATCGTCTGCCAGACGAGCCCCCCAACGGCTGCCAGCGTCGCCCCGACCACACCGATCAGGAGGGGTTGGGCGATCACGTCGTAGGAAACCACACCAGCGACGCTCAGGTAGGGCACTGCGAGACCGATGACAAGCAGCCCTGCGCCCACAGCAGTCAGCACGGTGGGAACCCGATTCGCCCCTGTCTGTTGGGCGATGGCGTTGGTTGCGATGACGATCGCGCCGAGCGGCAGCAGTCCGAACAGCCAGAGATACGTCGACGTCGGCTGGTCGCCGAACCCATCGCTCAGTCCGGCCCCCTCCTGGACGCCGGTCTGGAACAGATACCGCTGGCCGTCGGCCTCAATGATCGTAAACACGTCTTCGGGGGCAGCCTCACCGTACTGGAACTCGCTCGGTGGCTCACGGACCGAATCGCAGACGACCATTACGTCGCGACAGACCGGGAGTTCGTACCGGTGCCACCCCGCGCTGTCGGGCTCGCTGGCAATCGTTCGCTCGACGGCGAGCTGTCCCGTCGGCGAGAGTTCATCGACGGACGTCGAGGCCTCGGGATCGAACCCATAGAGGTCGACGAGGTTCCCGAAATCGGCCTGGTCGTCGCCGACAGCCTGATGCAAATAGGGTGCTGGCTCGCTCGTCTGATAGGGCGACCCGAACACCGGGTAGGGAACGACGCCACTCAACAGCAACAGCGTCCCGACCACGAGTCCCGAGAGGAGCCGACGGCGGTCTCCGTCCATACTCCTTCTCGGTGCGTCGGCGTCAAATCCGTTCCGACCGACGCTGCGGTGCGCACGGCAACGGTATAAGCCGGTAACAAAACTTGTTTGGGAGAGATACACGATGGGGCGTGTATGACCGCGTTCGCCGGGCGGCTCGAACTCGATTCGCTCACGACGCTCGACTGGATCGGTATCGTGCTCGCACTTATCACGGCAACCGTGCATTTCGTTATCGGTCTCAGGTTCATTCCCGGACTTGGTGGCTTCGCCTTTTTGCTGGCCGCTGGCGGGTTCGTCGGGGCAATCGTATTGTTACTCGTCGACTACCGCCGCCCACTGCTGTACCTCATCGGGATCCCGTACACGGGGTTTCAGATCGTCGCCTGGTACGCGATCAACCGGCCTGCGGGCCCCGCTGCTATCGGCCCGGCGACAGCTATCGACAAGATCACACAGCTGGCACTGATCGTCGTCCTCGTGTTGCTCTACCAGTGGGAAGCCTGAATGGTCGCGCTGCCAGCCGTCAGCGTCCAGGAGGCCCACGATGGCTCGTGAGTACCCCCTCGACCGCTCGGCGGGCTGGCAGCGGTGGCCGACCCCACTGCTTGGGATCGGGCTTCTCGTCGTCGCCTCGGTCTGGCTGCTGCAAGTCCGGTTGGGTCCCGGGCTCTCGCCCGCGTTCCTCACCGGTGTTGCCGGTGGGCTGGTGACCGTCTCGGTGCCGGTCGGCTGGGCTGTCAGTCGGACCGACGAGCCGATCACGCTTGCGACCGCCGTCACGCTCGGTCGAGGGGCTGCCCTCGCGGTGTTCGCCGGATTTGTGGCTGCCGGTCTCCCGGCCGGGCGGGTCGCGTGGCTTCCGGCGGTGCTGTTTGCGATCGCCGCCGGGCTCGATACCGTCGATGGGGCCATCGCCCGGGCGACCGACTCGGTCTCTGAACTCGGCGCGCGGCTCGATACCGAGATGGATGGCCTGACAGTACTGCTCGGGACTGTCCTCATCGTCGCCGCCGATCTCGTCGCGCCTGTGTTTCTGCTCGTCGGCCTCGCCCGCTATCTGTTCGTCTTCGGGTGCTGGCTCCGGCGTCGGCGCGGCCGTCCGGTCGGCGACCTCCCGCCGAGTCAGCTGCGACGAGTGCTTGGCGGCCTGGCGATGGCGACAATCTGGCTGGCACTGCTCCCCGTTACCGGACCGTCGGTTACGCGACCGGTCGCCGTCGTCGTCCTGCTCCCGTTCGTCCTCAACTTCAGCCGAGACTGGCTCGCGGTCTCGGGGAGGGGCTGATCCTGTGTTGGTTTATAAATAGTTGCCTACTAACAACAGTACCACCGGTAATGCACATTGGACTAGTCGTCTACGGCGGGCTCGATGAACGCTCCGGTGGCTTCCGGTACGACCGCCGCTTGGTCGAATATTTTCGGGAGCAGGGCGACACCGTCGACGTGATCGCACTCCCGTGGCGCACCTACTGGCGAGGCGTGGTCGACGGCCTCAGCCCATCGGTCACACCCCGGCTGAACAAGCCGGTCGATGTGCTCCTCCAGGACGAACTCTGTCATCCGTCGTTGTGGCGGCAGAACCACCGACTGACCCGACCGGGGGCGGTCGTCGCGCTCGTCCACCACGTGGGGTCCGACGACCACCACGGGCGGCTCCCGCGGTTGCGACGCTGGATCGAACGCCGGTATCTCGACTCGGTCGATGCCGCGGTCTGTACCAGCGAGTTCACCCGACGGCGGGCCGCCGCACTCGGTGCTGATCTCGGCGAGAGCCTGGTCGCACCGCCTGCTGGGCGGGTCGAAGGGAGGGGGCTCAGCGAGACGGCCGTCCGCCAACGGGCCGCCGATGGGCCGCTCCGAATCGCGTTCGTCGGGAACCTCCTCCCGCGAAAAGGGCTCACAACGTTGGTATCGGCGGTCAGTACGCTTGCGCGCCGCCACGACTGTTCAGACTGGCAGATGACTGTCGTCGGCAGTCACGAGGCGGACCCGGAGTACGCTGCCACGGCTGTCGACCGGGTGGCGGAACTGGGAGCCGACAGCCGTGTCGAGTTTACCGGAGAGGTCGATGATGACGACCTGATCGACGTGCTCGAAGCCAGTCATGTGCTCTGTGTGCCCTCGCGGTACGAGGGGTTCGGCATGGTCTATCTCGAAGCCATGGAGTACGGCGTCGTCCCGGTCGCCAGCGCCCACGGTGGTGCGGGCGAGTTTATCCGGGATGGCGACAACGGCTTCCTCGTCGATCCCGGCGACGACGACCGGATCGCTGCGCTGCTGTCCGACCTCGCGGCCGACAGAGGACGACTCGCCGACCTCGGTGTGGCTGCCCTCGATACCGCGGCGGCCCACCCGAGTTGGGACGAGACGCTGGCCGAGGTTCGGTCGCTGTTGGCTTGGATGGCGACTGATCGGTCGTCCCCGGCCGATAGTGCGGTCCCACCCACCGATACAGGGACGGAACAGGGGGGTCGGCCGTGACTACCTTCCCCGAGTTCCTTACCGCAAAGCGAACAGTCGAGGATCGCGCCCTGAACCGTCGGGTGTGGGAGCGGTTCGTCACCGCGCTCGCGGAGCGAGCCGCAGGCGATACCGACCCCGTCAGGATCGTCGAAATCGGTGCGGGAACGGGTTCGATGATCGCCCGGCTGGCCGACTGGGAGGCGCTGCCCCCGACGGTCTCCTACCGCGCGGTCGACCTCGATGCTGACACCGTCGACAGCGCCCGCAAGCGGCTCCCCGAGTGGCTGCGGGCGGCTGGCTACACGGTCGAAACCCACTCTGATCGACTCCACGCCTACCGGACCGACAGCGACGGCACCGAGCGGACGGTCGAGATCGTCCTGGAGGTCGGCGACGGCTTCGCCACTGATGACGAGGCGGATGCGGTCATCGCTGCGGCCGTACTGGATCTGGTCGACCTCCGGCCTGCGGTCGAGGATTTAAAAGGAATCCTTGCGGCGGACGGACTGCTGTACGCGCCGGTTACCTTCAACGGCCACACCTCATTTATTCCTCGTGACCCGCTCGACGACCGGATCGAGCGGCTCTATCACCGACATATGGACGAGGTTCGGGCACAGCCGGGAAGCAGTCGAGCGGGCCAACAGCTCGTACAAGCCCTGCCCGCGGCTGGCTACACCGTCCTGGAAGCAGGTGGGGCCGACTGGGTCGTTCGTCCCACCGACGGCGCGTATCCGGCCGCCGAGTCGACCGTCATAGAGCACCTCCTGGCGACGATCGACGGCGCGCTGGCCGACTACCCGGCTGATGTGATCGAGCCGTCGACGCGAACCGACTGGATCGAGCGTCGACAGGACGAACTGGCTCGCGGCGAACTCACGCTCGTCGCCCACCATCTCGACGTGCTCGCGCGGCTGTAGCTCCCGGTTACAACTCTACTCGTCTAGTTAGTCGTCGGCTACTGTCCTGGACGTCCCATCATCGGCTACCGAGATCGGTTCGTCGGCCAGCAGTTCGCGGAGTTGGCGCTCGCCTTCGGCCGGATCGTATCCCTGCCGCTGCAGGTGGGCGATCGGCGAAACGTTCGCGTTGAGTTCCCAGTGACACCAGAGTTCGGTGTGGCCATCGGCTGTCGGAAACAGCCGGACGTGGAGCTGGTGTGTGCTGGTGATTCCATTGGGGCGGTAGACGTAGCTACCGACCTCGTGGACGCTCCGGCCGTCGCGGTCGTAGCAGTGGAAGTAGGCTCTGAGTAACCGCCGAAAACCGAACTCCGACCGGAGACGACGCCGGGCTTCAGTGGGGTCGATTTCCCATACACCGACGTACTCGGGAGCCGGTGGCGGGAGCACGCTGAAATGCCGCGGCAT
>Ga0306879_100104_pt1 | contig 37827 bp, 47 predicted proteins | sample AntDeeMetageno49_FD_190445 | JGI IMG/M metagenome (GOLD analysis project Ga0306879, IMG submission 190445) | Saline lake microbial communities from Deep lake, Antarctica - Metagenome #49 (v2) (version 2) | ecosystem: Environmental > Aquatic > Non-marine Saline and Alkaline > Saline | place...
CGAGCGCGGCGTAGGCATCGCCGAGTTCGCCGTACCCCTCCTCCCAGTCGCCGTAGTCGAACCGCAGGCAGTCGATACCGTTCTCGGTTAGGTGGTCGCTGATGGCGACCAGCCGTTGGTCGCCGCGGTGGCCGCGCTGCTGGGGATGGGGCGGGCAGGCGACGACACAGGCGTCCGCAGCCGGTTGGCCGTTACCAGCCGGCAGTTCTGTTGCGTCCTCAGCGCCGCTATCGAGGCTCGCCCGTACGTCCCGTGCGCTCGGGACGACGATGGGGTCGCTCATGGCACCCGGTAGCGCCGGCAGGGGCAAGCCGCTTCCGCTCGACCGCGGGAATGCTTAGCGGCGTCGCCGCCTGCGCGGGAAGTTTAAGGTTCGGACGACCACATATCCGCCCATGGGAATCCTCTCGCGTGCCTCCTACGTCATCCGGTCGAAGCTCAACTCGGTGCTCAACCGTGCCGAGGACCCCAACGAGACGCTCGATTACTCCTACGAGCAGATGCGTGACCGCCTCCAAGAGGTCAAGCAGGGTATCGCCGACCTGACGACCCAGAAGAAGCGCTTAGAGATTCAGAAGCGCCGGCTGGAGGAGAACGTCGAGAAACACAACGAACAGGCCCGTGAGGCCGTCCGGCAAGACCGCGACGACCTGGCCCGGCAGGCTCTCGAGAAGAAAAAATCCAAGATGAACGAGATCGAGGGCCTCGAAGAGCAGATTGCAGAACTCCAGGAGAGTCAGAACCGGCTGGTCGAACGCAAGAACGAACTCCAGAGCCGTATCGAGGAGTTCCGCACGAAAAAGGAGACGATGAAGGCTCGCCACCGGGCCGCCGAGGCTGAGACGAAGGTGGCCGAGGCGATGACTGGCGCCGGCGACGAGATGGCCGACGTGGGCCGGGCTATCGAGCGCGCCGAGGAGCGAACCACAGATATGGAGGCTCGCGCAGAAGCGATGGACGAACTCCAAGAGAGCGGCGCCTTCGAGGATGCGCTGTCCGACGAGGACTCCATCGACCGCGAACTCGCCTCCGGCCGAACCGAGAGCGAGGTCGAGTCCGAACTCGCGACCCTGAAAGGCGAAATGGGCGGGGAGACGGAGTCGGACCCTGAAACGGAGTCCGAATCAACCGACGACGAGGTCGGAGCGGAACTCGAGGAACTCAGGGACGACGAGTGAACCTCACCGAACAGGAGCCGAGCCCGTGAGCGACGACGGCCCGAGCGACACGATGCGAGAACGGGCCGCCGGCAGCACCGCGAAACTCTGGCTGTTGCTCCGGGCGGACCGCCGGCTATTCGCACTGGGCGTCGTCGCCTTCCTTTTCGTCGGCGTCGTCGCCGGCGGCCTGCTCCACCCGACGCCCGTCCAGCTACTCATCACCGACGGCGACCCGATGGATACCCTCGCCCAAGCGCTCGTCACCTCGACGATCACCGGGGTGACGCTGGTGCTCACACTTTCGCAGTTGGTGCTCTCTCAGGAACAGGGTGCCGTCGGCGACCAGCGCGGCCGGATGGAAGACGCGATGACGTTCCGTACGGACGTGGCAGCGCTGCTCCAACGCGATGTCAGCCCCGCCGAACCGTCGTCGTTTCTTGGGGCGCTCATCGGAGCGACCGAGCGCCGCGCCGACGAACTCGAGGACGCCGTCGACACTAGTGCGGACGCCGCCGTCGTCGACCGGGTAACGACGTTGGTCGACCGCATCCGCGAGAACGGCGAGCAGGCGCGTGCGGGGCTCGATGGCGCCACATTCGGGGAGTTCGAGGTTATCCAGTCGGCACTCGACTACAACTACTCGTGGAAGCTCTATGCGGCCCGTCGGCTGCGGGCGACCCACGAGGACGACCTGAACGAGACGGCCCTCGACGCGCTGGACTCGCTGGTTGAAACACTCGAACTGTTCGGCCCGGCTCGCGAGCACTTCAAGACGCTTTACTTCCAGTGGGAGCTCACGTCCCTCTCTCGGCTCATCCTCTGGGTGTCGCTTCCCTCGCTGCTGGTGTCGATGTGGGCGCTGCTGTTCTTCGACGCGAACGCGGTTCCAGGGACACTGCTCGGCATCCCCTACTCGCTGCTGCAGGTCGCCGCCGTCGTCGCGCTCTCCTTGCTGCCGTTCGCGGTGTTGCTCGCGTACATCCTGCGCATCGTCACCGTCACCAAACGCACACTCTCCATCGGCCCGTTCATCCTCAGAGAAACCGACCGGGACGTGGAGCTCGACTGGTGAGCTACTCCGCCGGCCGCGCGCCCGTTCCGGGGCGGTCGAGATCCGCCAAGTGAATCACACCCTCCGAGAGGTCGACACCCTCGTAGGGGTCCTCTGCGAGCAGCAGGGAGCCGTCGATGTCCGCGTAGTCGAGCAGCGGGCCGAGCTGCGCGGCGGCGGCGATGCTCGCGTTGCTCTCGACCATACAGCCGAGCATTACTTCGAGGCCGTGTGCCCGGGCCGCGTGGACCATCCGTTTGGCCTCGAGCAGGCCGCCACACTTCATCAGTTTCAGATTCGCGATATCGCACTTGTCCGCGATTTCGGGGATGTCCGCGAGTGTGATACAGGACTCGTCGGCGGCGATGGGGAGTTCGCTGCGCTCGTAGGCGAACTTGAGTCCTGCCGGGTCCTCGGCAGGGACCGGCTGCTCGATGAACTCAACGTCATACTCGGCCAGCCAGCGTGAGTTCTCGACTGTCTCTCGTGGCGTCCAGGCCTCGTTGGCGTCGACTCGGAGCGTCGCATCAGGCGCCTCCTCCCGGATGGCCTCGATGAGTTCCATATCGCGGTCCGTTCCCAGCTTGATTTTGAGCGTCGAGTAGCCCGCCTCGATGGCGTCGGCGGTTTTCTCCTTGACCTTCGGCGTGGTGTCGAGCCCGATGGTGAACGAGCTCTCTGGCGTCTCCTCGGGATTGAGGCCCCAGTAGCGGGCGAGCGGCAGCCCCGTGCGCTTGGCCACAAGATCGTGGAGCGCAATCGAGACCGCACACCGCGCGGCGGGGTTGCGCTCGACGACGTGTTTCATCCGCGCCTCGATTTCCGTCAGCACGTGTGGGTCACCCACCTCCTCGACGACCGCCAGCAGGTCAGGCAGGACTGCCTCGACAGTCGCAGCCGTCTCGCCGTAGTGCGCGGACGGGGCAGCGCCACCGATACCGGTCATCCCGCCCTCGTCGGTAATTTTGACAACGACGTTCTCGGCCGTCTCGGTGGTTCCACGCGAGATGGTGAACGCGTTTGCGAGCGGGAGTTCGACCCGCTCGAACTCGGTGGTGAGACTCATTTGAACTCCCCTACGAGCTCCTCGACCAGTTCCTCGCAGCCAAAGCGGATGGGGTCGGTTGCAGTTCCGCCAATCTCGTCGGCGTACTCCTCGACGGCTGCGGTAGCGCTGTCGTCGGTCTCGATCTGGCTGGTGTTGATGGCGCCGCCAACGACTTCGGTCTCGTGAACGGGCGCCGCGAGTGACTCGTACAGGTCGACGTACTCCGAAACTGGCGGGAGCACCGTCTCCTCATAGCCGTGGACCACCTCGCGGCCGGCCTCGTGACAGAGCACCAGTTTGTCGGCCATCGCGCCGTGGAGGATGCCACAGGTCACCGCGGAGTAGGCGGGGTGGATGATGCTGCCTTGTCCCTCGACAAACAGCACGTCGTACTCGTCGCCTTTCTCCAGCAGCATCTCCTCGACGGCGCCGGCGGTGAAGTCAGAAACCACGCGGTCGACGGGGTTTCCCCAGCCGGCGATCATGATGCCAGTCTGGCCGGTGGGGATAAATCCCGCGTCGATACCCATCTTTTGGGCGGTGTCGACCAGTTCGCAGGTGGCGGTCATCTTCCCGACCGAACAGTCCGTCCCGACGGTGAGAACCACTTCAGCGTCGATATCGGCGGATCTCCCCTCGGCGACGCCGATTCCCGGGTGGGGTTTGCGCACGTCGTGGAGCTCGGCACCGTGTTCTGCGGCGAGTGCGGCGAACTCCTCGTCCTCGCTCAGGAAGTAATGGAGCCCGGCGACCACGTCGACGCCCTGTTCGAGGGCTGCGACCACGTCCGACCGCCAGGAATCGTCGAACCCGCCGCCGATGGGAGCGATACCGATGAGCAGCGCATCCACCGCTCCCTCGACTGCGTCGAAGGAGTCGACGATTGGCGCGTCGGGAACGGTCGTCTCGTGGTCGGCGACGCGGTCACCAGCGGTGTCTCGGTCGATGACGGCGACAGTCTCGTCGTCGCTGTAGCGCATCACACCGAGTGCGGTTTTCGCACCGCCGGGGAACTTCTCGTGGGCGAGTACGGCAATCCGTCTCTGGCTCATAGCTCGAGGGTAGGCGAGCGGAGGCTTAAATCGGCCCCCTCCAGTAAGGGGGACCGCTTTCTCAGCCGTGGCTTCTTCCGTCCGCGTCTCCGAGCCGACGGTGAGAATGGATATCGAGCCAACCGAGACGACCGAGCGGACGGTGACGGCCAGCCTGTTCTCGCAGCGCTCCGTCGAGACCGTCGACTGCGGGTCCGTTGAGGAGGCCATCGCGGCAGTGAAAGCGAGCAGCGCTGAGGAGACCAAAATCCTGCTGAACGACGAGGTGGTGTATCACTCTGAGACCAACGGCGATATCGAGACGTGGGAACGGGAGTTCACGCGCCAGAAGCGCAAGCGCACCCTTGAGGAGACGGCCTGGGACTGCGCCAACGGCGCAACGTACTGCTACGAGGACGACCGCTGTATCGACTGCCAGATCGATCGCGCAGCCGGCCGGGTTGAATAAGGTCGAACGGGCTCAGAGCCCCCGAATGCGAACGCTCCAGAAATCGTGGAAGGCGTGCTCGAGCGCTTCCTCGGGTTTACCGGTCGCATCAACGCGCGCGGTCACATCAGCGAGCGCTCGGAGTTCACCCAGGACGCTGCGCTCACCCACGACGACCACGCGGTCTGCCTCCCGAGCGTGGGCCTCCAGCGTCTCTGCGGCCTTCTCCAGATGCTCGTCGATTTGGGCGTCACGACGGCGCTCGAAACGGTCTTGCGAGAAGCCGCCTTTCGAGTGTTCGTCCATCACGTCGCTTTCGAACCCCTCGAACGCCACCCGCTCGCCAGCCTCGTAGACCCCGAGGGCGAACCGGTCCGAGCGCACGAGCGCGAAGCAGAGCCGACCAGTCGGCTGTACCCACTCCGACTCGACGCGGAAGCTGTCGGCCCACTCTGCGAACGGCTCTGGCTCGACCGGGACCGAGAGCGCAGTCGCGACGAGGCCAGCGTCGTCGGCACAGACCAGACACGGCGCCGACCGAGCGACCAGCGGCGTGCGGTCGCCGAGGAGGTCTCGGACCTTGTCGGGGACGCTGTTGCTGTCGGGGACGAACGCGGTCAGCGCGCCTTCGGGGCCCGTTTCGACGCTGCGGAGGCGGTCGACGACTGTTCCGACGCGGTCGCGGTGGGCGACCTCCTCGTGACGGAACTGGAGGTCGGGCTCGTCGCCGTCGGCCCGCGAGAGGCGGTCCTCGAGTTCGGTGATTCGGTCCGCTAACTGATTGACCTCGCGCTCGGCGTCCTGCCGAGCGCTGACGGCGTCTGCACGGCTCTCCTTGGCGGATTTTGTCTGTGCCCGCAGCCCCTCACACTCGGCTTCGAGCTCCTCGATGCGCGCCTTGAGCGATGCGCGACCGAGCAGGCGGTCCAACATGGCAAAATGAGGTACTGGGAGGGGCTTGAACGTTCAGGTCCCGCGGCCGGCTGGCTGCTCAGCTGCCGTCGGGTACTCGCCAGCCGCCGTACTTGAGCAACTGGCCAGCGTGCTCGGGTCGGGCGAGGAACACCTCCCGGCGCTCCGGGAGGCCGTCGTCGGCCAGCGGCTCGGGGACCGTGAGTATGCCCGCCGGGACGCCCTCGTCGCCACGGACGGGAAAATGGCTCCCGTCGATCTTCATCACGAGTGGGGCATCGACACGCTCGACCCCGTCACCGTCCGTATAGAGCTGTCTGTTGACCGCCTCGTGGTCGTGCTCGTTGAGCGCCGCGCGCTCCTCGTCACCGGGCTCGACGTAGAGGACGCCCAGGTAGTAGCCGCTGGAGAACTTCTTGAACATGCTGTGCGTGTTACCAACTCCCATGGATGGTGATAAGCGTTGCCGGGAACGCTTAAGTCGAACCGCAAACAGAGCGTTGTTCGGCGTGACGGGTGGAAAAACGGGAGAACGGGAAAACGGGAGAACAGAAAAACGGGAGAACGGAGGGGGAGGTGGAGTGTTACGCCTCGATGTCGACGGACTCCAGCACGGATTCAACCTGCGGCTCGTCGTCGCGGCCGGTAGGGACGCTGCCCAGGTCGCGCACTACGTCCATCCCGTCGATGACGCGGCCGAAGACGGCATGCTTGCCGTCGAGGTGGGGCTGGGCGTCCAGCGTGATGAAGAACTGCGAGCCGTTGGTGTTCGGGCCGGAGTTCGCCATCGACAGCACGCCCGGGCCCTCGTGGCTCAGGTCGTCGTGGAACTCGTCTTCGAACTCATAGCCGGGGCCGCCGCGACCGGTCTCGGTCGGGTCGCCGCCCTGAATCATGAAGCCGCCGATGATGCGGTGGAACGCCAGGTCGTCGTAGAGTGCGTCGACGCGCTTCTCACCAGTTTCGGGGTCCTCCCAGGCCTCGCCATCGGGGCCGACCTCGGCACCGTCGTAGTCCTCGGCGTGCGTTGCGAGGGTGATGAAGTTCCGCACCGTGTTGGGCGCGCGGTGCTCGAACAGCTCGACGACGAAGTCGCCGTGGGTGGTGTGGAACGTCGCGACGGGGTTGTCGGAGTTCTCCATCTCGTCTTCGTAGCTCATGGCCGAATGTGGATTCGGACGACGGTTAACGCTGCTGACTTTCGGGCCGGAAGGGCGCTTTTAACTCCGTTCGCCTCTTCGCTCCGGAAACTATGAATGTGGTCGCCGTCATCGCCGCGCTGCTCGTCGGGTTCACCACGGGCGCACTCTTCACGTATCTCCAGTTGCCCATCCCCGCCCCGCCGGAACTTCCGGGTGTGGTCGCGATTCTCGGTATCTATCTGGGCTATCTCGTGGTGAAACGGTTGGACGTGGGGTTCGACCTGCTCTCGTCGCTGGGGCTCTGAGTCCGCGGAAACGATAGTCAGCTTCATACCCCCTGACACCATCCCACGGAGGGGATGCTACTCACCGGAACCGTCGTCGCCGACGCCGACACCACCATTGCTAACGGCGGGGTCCTCGTCGAGGGCGACCACATCGTCACCGTTGGCGATGCCGCCGACCTGTGCGAACGCTACCCGGAGCACGAGCACCGGACGTTCGACATCGTCGCGCCCGGCCTCGTGGGCGCGCACATCCACTCCGTTCAGTCGCTGGGCCGGGGTATCGCCGACGATACCGAACTGCTCGACTGGCTCTTCGATCACGTGCTGCCTATGGAGGCCAGCCTCGACGCCGAGGGGATGCGTCTCGCAGCCGAACTCGGCTATCTCGAGTGCCTGGAGTCCGGCACCACAACCGTCGTCGACCACCTTTCGGTTCACCACGCCGACGAGGCGTTTCAGGCCGCTCGGGAGTCTGGCATCCGCGCCCGGATGGGAAAGGTGCTGATGGACAGCGACTCCCCTGACGGGCTGGAGGAGGACACCGTGCGTGGCCTGCGCGACAGCGAAGCACTGATTCGGCGGCATCACGGCGCCGAAAACGGGCGAATCCGCTACGCCGTCACGCCCCGGTTTGCGGTCTCCTGCACCGAGGAATGCCTCCGCGGCGCCCGCGACCTCGCGGATGCCTACGAGGGCGTGACGCTCCACACCCACGCCAGCGAGAACGAGGGCGAAATCGCGGCCGTCGAGACGGAGACGGGCATGCGCAACGTCCACTGGCTCGATGAAGTCGGACTCACGGGCGAGGACGTCGTGCTGGCCCACTGCGTTCACACCGACGAGGCCGAGCGAGCGGTGCTCGCGGACACGGGAACGCACGTCTGTCACTGCCCATCCTCGAACATGAAGCTCGCTTCAGGCGTGGCCCCGGTCGCGGACTACCTCGACCGCGACATCAACGTCGCGCTGGGCAACGACGGTCCGCCCTGCAACAACACGCTCGACGCCTTCACCGAGATGCGCCAGGCCAGCCTGCTCGGGAAAGTGAGCGACCTCGACCCGACGGCCATCGCCGCCGAGACGGCCTTCGCGATGGCGACGGTCAACGGCGCCCGCGCCGCTGGCTTCGAGCAGGTCGGCAAACTCACGGCGGGCTGGAAGGCGGATATCGTGGGGATGACGACGGACCTCACGCGAGCGACGCCCGTCCACGACCCGCTCTCGCATCTCGTTTTCGCCGCCCACGGCGGCGACGTGCGGTTCACGATGGTTGACGGGGAGGTGCGCTACGACGATGGCCACGTCGATATCGACGCTGCGGCCGTCCGGGAGCATGCGCAGGCCTACGCCGAAGAGCTGGTTGGGTAGGGACTCTCCGTTGTAACAGGCGGCGCGAAGCGGGCGCCGCGACGGCGGTGCCAGAGCGCGAGGGCACGGGAGCGCTCTGCTCTCCCGGAGGACGACCGAGCGACCGTCGGGAGCGACGGAGTCGGTTGGGGAGGCTCGTGGGCTGTGCGGGCGGTGCGGGTCCTCCGTGTCTTCGCAGTAGTTAGTAGGACGGTTTGTTTATTCAGACCTGGCCGCGAAACTTGCGCTAAGTACAGGTGAAAGAGCTACCGCGGCGAGCTTGATCTATCCGTTGACTGGTAGGAGACCCGTGCAAGATATACAGGTTCAATTCAGCAGATGGGTCTCCAGAATCCACGATTGACTCGGAGCTGGCCGACAAAACGTGAGGGGTGGGTTACGGCTCGGGAATCCCGTCAGTCAGTTCTTCAATCTCCGATTCGTGAAACGCTCGCTGGAATTCGGTCGTCACTGTCCCGGTTCCGTTGACGGCCAGCGCTAATTGTTTCGCCGTCTGTTCATCAGGGGCGTCAATAATAACTGCGGCGTCAAATTGGCCGTTCGTGAGGTAGAACTCGACGTCGCAGTCCATCGAGTTTGCCAGTTGTTTGGCCTGCTCAACCCGTTCCGGTAACTGCTTAATGGTCTGGGCGCCCTCCTTCCTATGCTTGTGAAGTGCGAGGTATGTTGGCATGGACTAACCCTTGTTAACAATACTCGAGGACTATTAACACTATCTCCCGAGAATCTTTCCTCACCGTGAACAGATTACAAACGAACCGCTTGTTTCCAGCACCGACCTCCGTTCTCTCCAGCGAAGCGCTACTTCGAATGCTAAATCGGGGCCAGAGGGAAGAATCCGAAATCTACCTTGCAAGATACGCGCCCTGTATCTTGCACGGTACTCTGAACATCATCTGAAACTGGTAGTAACCTTAGCGGTCAATTCGCGACCGCGATCGTGCAAACGACGACGCCGTGCCGAAGGGAGCGCGAGCGTACCGCCTACAGCAGAAATGTCCCGAGGAAGCCGACGGCCGTCGCGAACGTAATGTAGGGACCCGCCTGCTCGTAGGCGTCGGGGTAGATCTCCCCGGCGAGCGAGGCGAGGACCGCGCCGCCGGCGAACGCCTCGATGGCGGAGATCCAGAAGCGAGGAAACGACGGGAGTACGATATAGCCGACGATCACGGCGCCACCGACGACGAGAGCCGTGAGTGTCCAGGCGGCCATGGTGAGTTTGTCCCCGTGGTTCTCGGACATGTTCGTGCCGGACATCATCGACTGGGAGCCGTTGGTGACCGCGAGCGCGAAGAGGAACGCCATGGCGCCGGACGTGTTACCGGCCGCGAGCAGCGATCCCATGGCCAGGTTCTCAGGAAGACCGTCGGTCGTGACGCTCGCCCACAGACCAATCCCTCTCTCCTGTGTCTCGTTGTTCGCCCAGCGGTCGATGAGAAGTCGAGGCCGCCGAACGCCACGACGCCGCCGAGGAAGTAACCCGACGCGACATACTTGCCGAGGTGTCTGACGGCAGGGTCGTACAGCTCGAAGGCCAGCGAAACCACGAGCGCGTCGCCACCGATCGCCAACAGGATCGCCTGCCAGCTGCGTTCGGGTTCGTACCAGATACCGGTCGCGGAACCCGCGAGCAGCGCCGCGGCCGAAAACGCCGCGTAAAACCAGGGTTCGAGAGCAACCCACCGAGCAGCGACTGGGAACCGGCAGCGAGGACGAAGTGTTGGATTCCGCAAAGCGCGGGGCACGACATCACCGTATTCTACGTCTGGAAGACATATGACTCTTATTCTGCAGATTTCAGGGATAATTCTGAATAAAGAAACCGTGCTACGATCTACTGTTAGGGAACTCCACGGTGCCGTTCGCGGTCATCGCTGCACACCCACTCACTACGGAACGCAGATGATGGCCGGTGTAACAAAGACCCCTCCACCCCACTGCTCATCCATGCACACTGCAGAGGAGGTCACCCTCGCACGGCTCCCCTCGGGCGTGGAACTGGAGACGACCATCCACACCTACGGCGATGGCGACGGCCCCACCCTCTACGTACAGGCTGCCCAGCACGGCCGCGAAATCAACGGCTCTGAGGTGCTCCGACGGCTGCACCACGAACTCAACGCCCGTGAGGAGGCGTTCTCGGGAACGCTGGTCGCCGTTCCCGTCGCCGACCCCATCACGTTCGACCGCGTCTCCTACACGGCTCCCGAGGCGCTGGATTCCGTCAACGCGAACATGAACCGCTGCTGGCCCGGTGATGCGGACGGCAGCCTTCACGAGCGGATGGCGGCAGCCCTTTGGGAGTACGCCAGCGACGCCGACGCGATCGTCGACCTTCACACGGGTGGTCGGGAGATGCTGCCCCACACGGTCTACCTGAAAGGTGACACGGAGTGTCGCGCACTCGCGGAGGCGTTCGGCATCGACCTGCTGCTGGCGGAGGCCGCCGGCGAGGACGCCGACGCCGAGTGGGCCGACCGCGGGTTCGGCGGCAAGCTCCGCGTCGCCGCGACCCAGGAGGGGATTCCGACCATCACGCCCGAACTCGCACACAACACGGAACTGGTCGAGGACGCTATCGACGCTGGCGTCGCGGGGATGCTGGACACGCTGCGTCACCTCGGGATGCTGGATGGGGACCCGACACCCTCCACCCACACCATCGCACGGAACCACCTTGGCCGGGTGAGAGCCGCCGATTCGGGCATCTTCCACATGGACGGCGACGTGGAACTGGGCGACTTCGTCGAGCCGGGCGACCACGTTGGCCGCGTCTACAACCCGACGAGTTACGAGGTGCTGCAGGAGGTGACCGTCGACCGCGAGGGCATCGTCTACTCGCTTGAGGCCGAGGCGACGGTGACTGCAGGCTCGAACCTCGTCGGCGTCGCGCTACTGCTCGACAACGAGAACTGAGGGTCCGGGTCTCAGAGCGCTCGAAGTGTTTCACACACGACGTCGACGCCAAGTGCCAGCGATTCTTCGTCGATGTCGAAGTAGGCGGTGTGGTGGCCCGCAGGGTTCGAAGCACCCACGCCGATGTAGGTCGCTTCGCCGCCCTGTTCTTGCACCTGGCGGATGAGGTAGGAGGCGTCTTCGCTGCCGCCGAACTCCTTGCGGTCTTTCACTGTGCTGACCCCGTCGATATCGCCCGCAGCGTCGGCGACCGCTCGGACCATCGACTCGTCGCAGTCGAAGGTGGTGGTCTTGCCGTAGAGCGATTCATCGTGGCTGCACTCGTGCATGCCCGCGGCGTGTTCGATCACGTTCCGGGCCTTGCCAAGCATATACTCGTTCAGACTGGCGGTTTCGCCGCGCACCTCGACACGGAGTTCAGCCTCCTCGCTGATGACGTTCTGGGCGTTGTTCGAGTGGACCTGCCCGACGTTGATCCGGGTTTTGCCGTCGCCGTGGCGCGGGATGGCGTAGAGGTTCTGGACCGCCGCCCCGAGCGCCTGGGCGGCGTTTTTACCGGCGTGTGGTTCGCCACCGGCGTGGGCGGGTTCGCCGTGGAACGTCACGTCGAGTTTGGCGTTCGAGAGCGGGCGGTCATAGCCCGCGACCACCGTGCCCGTCTCCTCGCCTAAGCCGAGATGGAGTGCGAGCATCTGGTCCACGTCGTCGAGATGGTCCGTTTCGCTCATTGGCTTGCCGCCGCGGCCACCCTCCTCGGCCGGCTGGAAGAAGAGTTTGAGCGTGCCGTCGAAGCCGCCGTTGTCGTCGAGCTCACGGGCGATTCCCAGCCCGATAGCGGTGTGGCCGTCGTGGGCGCAGGCGTGCATCTCGCCGGGGTGTTTGGAGGCGAACCCATCGCGGGCGGGGCGGTGGTCGTCGTCCATCGCCTCCTGCCGGGCGAGTGCGTCCATGTCGACTCTGATGCCCACGACCGGGCCGTCGCCGTAGCGTTTCTCTGCGACGAGGCCGGTGATGCCGTCCATCTGGTCGAGATATTTCTCTGGAGCGCCGAGGTCCCGTGCTCGTTCGACTGCGGCGGCGATTTCGTCGTCGGCCGGAACGCCGAGCCGTTCGTCGGGGTCGACGGCGTTCGGGCCGAGGTGGAGTGTGAAACCGCGGTCGTCCAACTCCTCCGCCACGAGTGCGGTGGTTCGGAACTCCTTCCAGCCCTCCTCAGGGTACTGGTGGAGGTCACGACGGATGTCGACAAGGTTCTGGTCACGTGTTGCCATGGGGGTCCGTGGGATGGCCAGTGGCAAAAGCGAGGGGGCTGTGGCAACTCTCGTCATAGGGACCGAAACCCACTTCCGGCGGAGTGGTGAAGGGGCGACTACGCGAGGGTGGCTGAGTCAGGCCAAAGGCGGCGGGCTTAAGACCCGCTTGCGAAGGCATCCGTGGGTTCGAATCCCTCCCCTCGCATCGTCTGTGAACGAACGTGAGCAGCGTGCGTCTCGAGGATTCAAAGCAGGGAGGTCGCGCACAGCGAACGTCGTGAGCGAGCACGTCCGACCGTGGTTCGAATCTTTGTGGATTCGCGGCCCAGAGAAGGAGCGGAGCGAGTTCTCGTGGTTCGAATTTTTCTCCCTCCGAACACCCAGCAATCAATCGACCTGTCGAGGAACCGGACTCTCGTCATCCCGGAGCATCGCCACCAGCCGCCGCTGGGCGTCGTCGCTCATCCCGTCGTAGGCCCGGGCGGCGGCGAGCACCATCGGCACCAGCGTCGGATCGCCCGGCGTAAGCACGCTCGTCAGCCCCTGCGCGGCCGCGAAGTCGAACCGCTCGGCGATGTCGTCTGGTTCGTCGACGGGGTCGTACCACGTTGCGTACGGGCGGCGCCGTTCAGGAAGTTCATCCGTATCGGGCCAGGGCCCTTCAGCGAACGCCTTGATGCCGAGCGTCCCGACCCCTGTAGCGTCCGCGCGGTCGAGCACCGACTCGTAGTCGTACGTCCCGTCCTGCTTCCCGGCGACGACAGGATTCAGCGGGAACATCACCGAGTCGAGGTCGTCGATGCTGTCGATCGCCTCCACGAGCAGCGCTGGGTCGTCGTGACCCGTGACGCCGATGTGGTCGATCTTCCCCGCCGCCTGGGCCTCCCGGAACGCACGAAGCGCACCGTTGGTGGCCGTGATTTCGTCCAAGTCCTCACGAGTCCCCAGTGCGTGGACCTGATAGAGATCGATAGTGTCGACGCCCAGCCGCGTCAAAGAGCGCTCGAGTTCGCGCTTGGCCCCTTCGTAGCTCCGTTCGAGGGTCTTACAGCCCAGAAAGATGCGGTCGCGGTGCTCCCGGAGCTTCGGACCGAGTTTGCGCTCGGCGTCGCCGTACGTCGGCGCCACGTCGACGTGGTTCACGCCGCTGTCGAGGACGACCTCGACCAGCCGGTTCGCCGCCTCGGGCTCCAGCGCGTCGAGTGCGATGGCGCCCAACGAGACGATGCTGCTTTCCTGGCCGGTGTCGCCCAGCGGACGGGTTTCCATATCTGTGTGTTCGGTTCGCACGGCAAATAATTGTGCCCAACTTGTCGGGAGTCGGGAGCCCTCAGTTATTAGAGGCTCTATCTAATTAGATGTAATTACGATGCTCCCGGCTGACGCACCGACGCGTACTGACCTGCAGTTGGCGTTCATCGGCGTCGCCCTCGTAAGCGGCTTCCTCGCAGCAGTGCTCTCCTCGCTGCCCATTGTTGTCGGTGGCCCCATCGGGTCGCTGCTCGCCAGCGTCGCCGTCGTCGATGGCGTCGCGTTGAATCCGCCGACAGAACAGTAGTTGGCGGAGCACAGCAATCTCCTGCTGCCGAGAGCCGTCTCTGCAGTTCCGTTGCCCTCCGAGTAGTAGTAGCGAAAACGGCCGTCGCCGCCGCGGAAAAGTGCGGCGGCGACAGCCGGTTGGTCCCCGCTGACGCTTCGGCCCTCCAAAGCGAAGCGTCAGTCCAACTCAATGGGTGAAACCACTTAAATGTATCCGACGTGCTACTCCGTGACGTGGTTACTGTTCACTCCCGTGCAGGGTGGTGTTCCGGCAGGCGGGCTTGCCCTTCGCCGTAGAGCCGTTCGCGGAGGGTGTCGCCCTCGTACTCGGTGCGGAACAGCCCGCGCTCGCGGAGTTCCGGCACCACCAGGTCGACGAAATCGTCGAGACTGCCCGTGCGGACCGCCTCCTTCACGTTGAAGCCGTGGACCCCCACCTCCTCGTGGTAGTACTCCAGTTCGTCAACGACCTGTTCGGGGGTGCCAACGACGATGGGGGAGGTGCTGCCGAGGCCGGAGAACTCAGCCACCTCGCGCACGGTCCACTCCCGGTCGGGATCGGACTGGGTGAACGCGTTCATCGTCCCCTGAATCGCCTGTGTTTCGATGTGCTCAACGTTCTGGTCAGGGTCGAGTTCGGAGAGGTCCATGTCGAGAAAGCCCGAGAGCAGCGCCAGCGTCGCCTCGACGTCGATGGACTCCGTGAGCGACTCGTAGTTCGCCTCTGCTTCCGCTTCTGTGGGGGCGACGATGGGGACAACGCCCATGAAGAAGGAGATGGAGTCGGCGTCGCGGCCTTTCTCCTCGGCGCGGGACTGCACGTCCTCGATATACTCGCGGATTCCTTCTTCAGTCGGCTGGGAGCAGAACACCGCCTCGGCGTTGGCGGCGGCGAAATTTCGGCCGTACTCCGAGGAGCCGGCCTGATAGATGACGGGCGTGCGCTGGGGCGAGGGCTCACAGCCGTGCGGGCCGGGGACGTCGAAGAACTCGCCCTCGTGGTCGATGGCGTGGACTTTCTCCGGGTCGGAGTAGCGGCCCGCATCAGCGTCGCGCTCGACGGCGTCGTCCTCCCATGAGTCCTCCCAGAGCGCGTAGCAGACCTCGAGGAACTCCGCAGCGCGGTCGTAGCGGGTCTCTTTCTCCATCCGTTCGTCCAGTCCGAGATTGGCACCAGCAGATTCGAGGTAGGAAGTGACGACGTTGAACGCCACGCGGCCGTCGGTGAGGTGGTCGAGCGTCGAGAACTCCCGGGCGAGCTGGTACGGGTGGTTGTAGGTGGTGGATTTGGTGACCGCAAAGCCGAGGTCGTCGGTGACTTCGGCCATCGCGGGGATGAGGTAGGTCGGATCGTTCGAGGGGGTCTGGACGGCCTTCTCGATGGCGGTGGTGCGGTCGCCGCCGTAGACGTCGTAGATGCCCCGCACGTCGGCGAAGAAGACGCCGTCGAAGCCGCCGCGTTCGGCAGTGCGGGCGACCTCGGTCCAGTACTCCCGGTCGGTGTACTCGTGCGAGCGGTCGCCGGGGTGGCGCCACGTCCCCGGGGAGACGTGCTCCACGGAGTTCATCGTAAACAGATTGAGGTGCAGGTGGTCCTCGTCGCTCATTGGAATCTGTGTTGGGTCGCCGGGGTTAGGAACTACCGGAAGGTGGCGAAGCGGGTGGGGTACTCGGGATTGGTCTTCGTTTGGGGATTTGGGTGAGACCAGTGTGGTCGATCTTCGATCCTGCCCTGCTCACGAGAACCTCGCACGGGCTTTTGCACACGAAGGCACTTTCACGTCGTGCCACCGCATGACTGCTGTGCGGTGGACGCCCGCGATCGGCGAACGAGAGCTTTGCTCCCGGTAACGCGTGGGGAGGATGAGGGGCAAGACCATTGCGGTGCTGTGCGGGTCCTCCAAGGTCTCGGGAACTCCGCGGTACTGTTGGCGGAACTGCGACGATTCACCATCAAGAATCAGCAAAACGAATTCGCAAACCCACACCCACCGAACGCCACTAACAGGAGCAGTAATACTCCGTATCAGTGAACTCAGTGTCCAGCAAATGCGCAGCGGGCGCCGGGTCGCTCGGCCGGTAGACGCCCGTCGTCAGATCTCCCGACTCCTCGAAGCTCCCCGAAAGCAGCCAGCGCCAGTCGACGCCGTCCAGCACGCCGCGGAACGAGTCATCGGTGGCCAGCAGCGTCAGGTAATCCCGGAGGTAGACCCACCGGGCGTCCCCCGGTTCCTCGGGGTCGAACGCCTCGTCGATCGCATCCGCGTACGCCGCGTAGGGGAGGTTCGCACCCGCGGCGACCGGCATCGAGACCCACTTCCAGGGCCGGGTGTTGATGTCCAGCAGCACGTACTCCTCGCGGGCAGCGTCGTAGACGAACTCAGACTCGCTGATGCCGTAGTAGCCGGCGTCCTGAATCACCGAGAGCGCGCGCGCTTCGATCTCCGGGCGGTCGACCGTCTGGACCATACAGGAGGTACCAAACTCCTGTGGGTAGCGCACGGCGGCGTTTCCAACCACCGAGAGCGGGTCACCCTCCTCGGGGACGTACGACGCGAGCGAGGTATCCTCGCCGGTGGCGATGTCGACTTTCTCCTGGAGCATGACCTCCACGTCGCTGTGGTCGGCGGCTTCGAGCACGTCGTGGAGTTCCTCGCTGTTCGCGACCTCGACGACGTTGCTCCCGATGGCCTCCTCACCTTCGCGCTTGCGGGCGGGCTTGACCACCAGCGGGAATCCGAGTTCCTCTGCGGCGTCGTCGGGGTCGGTCTCGTCGAGGAAGTGGGTCTCAGGGTAAGGGACGCCCAGCTTCTCGGCGCGGCGATAGAGCTGGCTTTTGTCCAGCACACCCTCGTGGTTTCCCCACGGCACGATTACGTTCTCCACATCAGCGTTGACGAACGCGTGGACCCACTCGTCCATGCAGCCGAACGCGATGACCTCACCTGCGGCGTCGGCGATTGCGGCAAGATCTTCTGCGAACCCGTCGGGGTCGTTGAGCGGATACCGCACTTCGCCGGCAAAATCGACCGCGTCGGAGGGCGGTGCGACACCGTCCCCGACCTGGTCGATTGCGATGATGGGAACGTCGTGTGCTGAGAGCGCGCGGGCGACACTCAATCCGGTGATATGGGCGTTGGCGACGACCGCGGGCGTGCGGTCGAACGACGCGTCGGCGACGGCGTCGACGAGCGCGTCGGTGTCGTGGAACTGCGTAGCCATACCGTCCCTTGGACCCGTCTCGGAAAAAGGGCGTCAGAACCGGCAGAGTGACGGGCGGACCCCGGCCCCCAGCGTGGAGAAGGGGTTGAACAGCGGTTCGGTGTTCGGCGTGTCGGTCTGCTGGTCGGGGATACCGTGATGAACTCGAACAGCGTAACGTAGCAGATGATGCGGAGGGCCGCGACCGGCATATCGTCGTCCTCGTTACCGTTTCCGCGCCGAGGAGGACTGCGGCAACGGTACATTTCTTCCAACGCAACACACAATAATTGTAAATTGGCATATTGCATATATTCTCACTAACCATCTACTATCTGAGCAGAACACTTATCGTACTGTCTTCATGACATCAACTGTGAACGAGAGAATGTGGACACCGCCGAATTCAGCGGCGAGCGACGTTCCGAACCGATTTGCAGATAACGGCTTCTTCCGAGCGCTTGCCGCACAACCGCGCCGACGGACTTTGGCGTATTTACTCTCCACCGAACAGTGTTCGGTCGACGACCTGGTCGACGTGCTCTGTGGCTGGGAAACCGTGGACACGCGGATGGTTTCACCCGACCGAGCCGAACAACTGGATATAGAGTTGGCCGGCCCTGTTGAAATCCTTGTTGAGAAACATACCGAGTGAGTAGCGGAAGAGCGGACGACACCAGAAACTCCAAGAGCGGTTGATCGACGAACTCGATAAGTCACTCCTCGAGCAGTGGACACTCATCAGATCTGCCATATAGCTGGTCCATCGATATTCCAACTTGGATATTGAGTCTGAGGAAGATTCTTGATATATCTAAACTTTATGTTCCGTACAGAAAAATTATTCTGAGCTGGTTAGCCACACAGCACTTTGCCCTATGATCCACCCAATCGACGAAAATAGGATTCCCCAGGCTACAATCAGCATTAGCAGCCGCTCTTGAATGAACGTAAGCGGTGTTTCCGCCTGTATTTGAATTACAACGTAATGGAGGGCCGTAGCTGAGAAAATCGCTAAACCCGAAATCCAAGCAATCAGGATGCTATGGTACCGATAAGCGATGATCACGCTTAGCGCGAGCGAGATAATAACAGCGCTTGGTTGGGTTGCTGGCCCTGCCATTCCAACAAATGAGCTCCGGCCAAGAACTCCGATTGTAAACCCAGCCAGGATAAGAACGACAGATAATAGTATCAGACTGATACCGCCTTTCCAGTCATCCGCATCACCAACTACTGTCCTAAGACAGTTTTTCATAAATACGATTATTTCGCATAGAAATATAGGTCTTCTGCCGTGATGTCGGCTGTTGGTTCCGATTCAGAAGGCCGTATTGGACCCGAATTCGATGCCGCGTTGATTTGCGAGCTGGTACGCTCCAGTCCCACCGCTGTTTCCGTACTGTCTGCGGGAGGCGTTGCAAACATATCCGATGACGTTATACCCATATCCGGTCACGCTGACAATATACGCGTCTCCGTTGCTGATGAAGTAGGTCGGAGAACCCGAATCCCCGCCAGCTAGGTTACAGTACGTTTTCACCCCTTCACCACTGTAGTCCGTGCAAGTATTGGTGTGAGAGACGCCAGTCGCCTGGATTTTCCCGGTCGTGTGGCCCGTAGACCGCCCCATGTTTTCCAGACACGGATCTGTGTAATTTGTGTCACTCATCCATATATCAAGTGTAGCTCGAGTTACATACCCATTCACAGTCGGGTTCGAATGAGCATCATCAATATGCGACTGAAACGTTGCACTCGAATCTGGTTCAACGATGGCCCAATCCTCCTCAAGGTGGGTATCAGAAACGGAGCCAACCACCGTCCCATTCACTTTCGCAGTTGTCCCAATAGTATCGCTGCGAGAGCTACTGCAGTTGTCAACAAATGAATGAGCAACGGTGAGCATTCGCTCCTTACCATCTACTGTAACTCGGCAGCATGAACTACCATATCCTCGGTCCGAGCCGAACATGTAGCCTCCTGGGACGGTGTCCGTAGCCTGATTTTGACCACAGTTGTCAGCTGTAGTCTCATCGCTACACTGGTGGCCAACCTTCCCATACTCTGGCATTGGGCGTGTATCGATCTGAATTCCCTCCTTCTTCGAGGGGATATTTGCGATTCCTGGTGGATTATCTTCATCGTAGAGAAGAACGATTTTGAGTTTACTGAGCCCACCGACAGAGGTGTCTCCTGCTTCCAATTGTGTCTCGATTACACCTGGGATTTTGCCAAGATTCTCGGTGACATTACTCAGCACATCGCGTGCGTGGAGCCGATGATTATCCCAGTCCCTCGGTACCTCTATAGTCTTCACAACTTGGTCACTGGAGACCAACATCGGGTAAGTCACCGTATCTTCACCCTTAGCTACCACGGAGTACGTCGAGGTCGCGGTGACACTCACACCGAGACTCTTCAGAATTGAACGGCGGCTGATCCCATCGGAACTGCTGCCTCTTTTTTCCATTCCAAATTCTACTATACAACCAAGGAATATAAAACCTATATTTCATCTGATAGTCCGTTCGAGTAATCTTTCTCCGGAGTCAACACATGACACAACAGCAACTTCTTCTTCTGAGCAGCATGATTCGACGAGTTCACTCTTGAGACGAACTTCACCTCCTGTTGACGGACACTTGGGTGTGAATACTCGGAGGGTAGTCAACAACTGTCCACGTTGCGACATGGTCAATGTTGACCACACATCAGTTTCACTGGCACAGACACAGGCCGCCGTCGCGTCAGCTATTAGCGCAGCCTCTGATGGCCACCGTCCAATCAACTCCGAGCCACTTCGAATTACTATGCTGTTGAGCCTGTCATAGAATCCATCTCATAGCTTGAGCATCTCGCGGCCAGGGTCGTCGCCCCGCTCGAAGTTGGTGATTGCAACGACGAGTCGGAGACACAGTGCAAGGAACACTTCTGTTCCTGCGTGGACGCGGCCTCGGGCGCGGACGTGCCCGAGGCCGCAGTCCTTGACCGCGTCGTTGGTTCGCTCGACTCCTGTCCGGTGGTTGTACGTCTCGTCCAAGATCGATTGTTTCAGCTGAACGTCCTCGCTGTGTTCCTCGATGCGGTCCTCAACCCTGTACTCGATGTCCAGCGGATCATTGGTGTTTCGCGGGTTGTACGGAGCGATTGGCACGACCCCTGCGGCCAGCAGGTGGTCGTGCCAGTCGAGGATGTCGTAGGCGCTGTCTCCAAGCATCCAGATTGGCGTATCGACGGCGAGCGCGTCACGCGTGACGCGCATCGCCGTCTCCTGATCCGCTTGCTTCGTTTGTGTGAACTCCGCTGCTATCGGGATCTTTGCGCCTGTTGAGACGAGTGTACAGCCGAAGCCGTAGTAGTACTCCTCGGCTGTTGAATCGTAGTTCCACGAGGCGGCGTCGTTGTGTTGGATCGCTTCGATATGTGTCGAATCTATAGAGTACGTGGAATCGAGCAGGCCGCGGCAGCGGCCTGCTCGACAAGTCTACCGAAGACATCGTCAACGACATGTTCGAGGTCAGTGAGAAACCGGTCAATGGTGTCTCTAGATGGCGGTTTGTCGAGTCCGCAATAGTACCAGACAAGACTGTGCTGGAGTTCTCGTGTGACTGGACGAGTGCCGTAGACGTTCTCGTAGTAGCAGTGCAGAAAGCCGCAAAAGAGGTCTGGCGGTTCGTGAACTCGTGTTCGCCCCCGCTTCGAGGGGGCGAACACGTCGTACTCTAGCAGAAACTCGAAGTCGAGATACTCAAACAGTGGAACTGTCTCGGTAGCCGCCGCATTCAAGAACTCGTTGACCGAAGCTACGTTTTGCAGGGCGTTGGAGCTGGTGGACACAGTTTCCAAACCCTGCGGCCTCCCTTGGGAGGCTTTCTATGACAGGCTCCTCCACCGAACAGTGTTCGGTCGACGACCTGGTCGACGTGCTCTGTGGCTGGGAAACCGTGGACACGCGGATGGTTTCACCCGACCGAGCCGAACAACTGGATATCGAGTTGATCCACGTTCATCTGCCCGCACTCGAGCAAGCAGGGCTCATTGACTACGACTCGGCGGGGAGGGAGGTCGCCCTCAAGCCGCTTGCAGAGTCGGTCAAACGGCTCATCCAACAGAGTGTCGAAGCGGAACACGCCTGACACACCGGGCCACACCAAACTCTCGACCCATCGGTTCCCACGACCTGCACTGATGCTCGACACCTACCTCGACACGGTCGAACGTCAACGCAAGCGCTTCACCGTCTACAGCGCTACTGACACCTCCGCCATCACGAACCGACTCTCGACTCGAAACGTGCTGTCGAACATAAGCCGTTACCACCGACCGAAACGCCGTCGTTCGTGATCATCCGCGACGACGACGCGTTCGTCGGCGCGCTCAGCCTCGAGGACCTGGAGGCGTTACTCACGCCACCCATCGTTCGCCCGGGTGAGTGGGAGGGGTTGGCTGTCGGCTACCGGGTCATCCTCGACATGCTCCAGGAGACGCTGTTCACTGCGCTGAGTCGCGCCAGCTGTTGGCGACCAGCCGGGAGATCGAGAACCTCACCTATCACCCCGACGAGACCCAAGCCAGTGTGCTAATCGCACGGGAGGGGTCTGACGGCTATCTCGGTTTCTGGAGCTACGACGAGAGGCTTGTGAGGAATGTCCAGCGACCCCTCGAATCACGCTGACAACTGCGGGGCGAGCCGTTTCGCGGCTTCTCTCCGGGCCTGACCCCGGCCCGTGTTCCCGACCGGCTGGCTCTCGACTGTCTCGGTCACGTACTGCCGAATTCCACGACGTGCGAGCGAGGACGGTGCCGGTAGTCTGGGAGTAAAAGCCGGACGTAGACGGGACCGGAACGGACGCGTTTATTCGCCTCGACCGCCTGTGCTCTTCCATGACCGAGCTGCCGGACCGAGCCCGCCGTGCCTTCCGCGACCACGACGCGTTCGCCCCCGAGGAAGCTACGGACGGCGAGCGCTTCGTCGCCGTCTCGACCCCCTTCGATGCCACCGTTGACTCGAAAGCGGCCGAAGGCGGGCGCATCGAATTCAGTGTCACCGTTCGTGTCCCGATGCTGGACGAGGTGACCGAGGACGACGTTGCTCCCATCGTCGAGGAGGGCTGGTACGAGACGTTCGAGCGCCGCGTCGCCAGCATCGGCGGCGGCATCTTCGGGGGCGAGCAAGAACCCGAACCGAGCGTCAAGGAGACCACCTTCGCCGGCGACCGCGTCGCAGCGGTCTCGGCCACCTTCGAGGATATTGACCCGCGCCGCGGTGTGAACGACGCCGCCGCTGTCGTGGATTTCGTCGAGGGAACGTTCGTTCAGGGAGTCATCCCCGGCTACGACTACACCGAACCCGTGACGGGTATCCTCTCGAAAGCCCGCCAGACCGGGGGGAGCGACGGGGTCGAACCCTAAGTGGCTGCTGGCTCGGACATCGTTAGATAGGTCTGGGTCTCCTCGACACCCTCCAGCCCTCGGAGTTCCTCCCCGACCACTTCGAGGATGCCGTCGGGATTGTCGGCGGTGAGTTTGGCGATGAGGTCCACGTCGCCGGCGACGATGTGGCAGGATTCGACCGCGTCGACCCCGTGAATTGCGTCGCTGAGCTGTTTCACGTTGGCGGTGTTGGCCTTGATCATCACGTAGGCGGTTACCATCTCAGGCACCTCCATTGGCGGCGGCGATCCCCTCCTCGCCCAGGAGAAGTTGCCGGACGGTGTCGAGTGCCTCCATCTCCGTAAGGACGGCAATCCGGTCGCCCGGTTCGAGCGAGTTGTCGGGCAGCGGGATGCTCATGGCATCCCCACGCTTGCCGAAGGCGAGCAGCCGCGAGCGTGAGGGCAGTTCGAGTTCGCTGATGGTGTAGCCCGACACCGGCGACTCGGGCGTGATGGTGAACATCGAGACTTGCAGGTCCGCGGCGATGTCGGCGATGGCCTGGATGTTCCCGCCCAGCAGCGCGTTCTTCGCGCCGATAGCGCCCAGGCGCTCGGGGTAGACGATCTCGTCCACCTGGTCGGCGTAAGTGCGGTAAATCTCCTCGCGGTAGTCGTCATCGATGCGCATCACGGTCCGGCAGCCGTGGTGTTTTGCCACCATGCAGGCCGCGAAGTTGACGTTGAGGTCGCTCGTGAGCGCCCCGACCGCGTCGGCGTCGGTGACGCCCGCCTCCTCAAGGACGGATTCGCGGCTGCCGTCACCCTCGACGACGGTGAAGCCGGCGCTCCGGGCCCGGCCGGCGCGATCGGCGTCAACCTCGACGATAGTCACGTCGTACCCTTCTTCGCGCAGGACACGGGCAGTTCGGAGGCCGACTCGACCCGCCCCGATGATGCAGAACTTCATGTGCATTGGTAGCACTCAATGATTATAACGCTATCTCCACCACTGCCGGGGAAGGTTTTTCATGTGTCAACACGTACCAACCATATGGTTCATGGGTTCATCATGGTCGACACGGCGGTCGGTGCCTCGGAGGAGTTGCTCGGCCCAATTAGCGAAGCGACCGGGGTGACGGCGGCCAACATCATCGCAGGCGACTGGGACATGATCGTCGAGGCTGACGGTGAGGAGGTGTACGATATCCTCCAGGTGGCGTCGTCGATGATCAGCGGCATGGAGGGGGTCGAGGACACCAAGACCTACGTGGCACTCGACGACTGAACAGGGCTGTCCTCCCGTGCTGTCCGTTCCGCCAGCACGGTGCCCTTCCGCGCTGTCCGTTCCGCCAGCACGGTGTCCTCCCGTGCTGTCCGTTCCGCCAGCGCGGTGCCCTTCCGCGCTGTCCGTTCCGACAACGAAAAGGTCGCGCCGCCCCAATCTGGGCTATGGCCACGGTTCTCTCCATCGCGGTCCTCCTCGCCATCGTCGGCGTCCACGCGCTGCTGGCAGCAGTGTTGACGCGCTACTTCCGGATCGCGCTCGACTCCGACTGGGGGACTGCGCTGTTCGTCGTCGCGGGAATCCCGCTCGTGTTGCTCGCGACGACGTTCCTGCTCTCCGGTGTCTTCGGGTTGGGCCCGTCGCTGGGCAATCCGTTGCTCGTCTTCGTCGTGCTCATCGTCGTCCCGCTGGCGCTGGGGGCGCTGGTCGACGTGCTCTACGTCCCGCCACCGGACGAGTACGAACTCCCAGACACAGCAGAGTAGCTCTGTTTCGGCTGGTCAGCCCTGATGGGTCTCGACCAGCCGGTCGACTACGCTCTCGACAGCGTCGATGACCTCTTCGGGCGACTGGGTGCCGTCGACCCGGACGAATCGGTCGGGCTCGGCTTTGATGAGCCGTTCGTAGTTCGCGTCGACTTTCGCGAGGAACGCTTCCTGTTCGAACTGGTTCGTTGCGCCGCTGCGCCCGGCTGCGGTTCTGGGGTCCACGTCGATGTAGATGGTGGCGTCCGGTGGGCGCGTGAACGCTTGGTGGATACCGCGGATATACTCCATCGGCCGGGTCAGGTCCGTCTCCGCGAGCGCGGCGGCCTGATACGCGTAGCGCGAGTCGGAGTACCGATCCGAGATGACCAGTTCGTCGTTCTCGAGCGCGGGACGGATGGTGCGCGAGAGGTGGTCGGCGTGGTCGGCAGTGAACAGAAACAGCGTCGCCAGCGGGTCGGCGTCGCCGTCGATGGCGCGATTGACTGCCTCGCCGTACCAGGACTCGGTGGGTTCGCGGGTGAACGTCGCATCGGGGTGGGAATCGTGCAGCGCCTCCCAGACGGTGGTTTTGCCGCTCCCGTCGAGCCCTTCGAGCGTAATCAGCATGGCCCGACCGTGGCAGCGCCGCCATTAATCCCCGTCGGTCCGGTGGTCCGGCCGTTCCGGCGCAGCCGGAATTTAAGACACCGTGCGCTCATGATACGGGTATGCAGATACTCGTCGCAGGCGGTGACGGATTCATCGGGAGCCGGCTCTGTGCAGCGCTCGCTGACCGCGGCCACGACGTGACGGCGATGTCCCGGAGCCCACCCGAGGATTCGCTCCCGGACGGCGTCGAGCACGCGACCGGGGACGTGACGGCCTACGACTCGATTGCGCCCGTCATCGAGGGCCACGACGCGGTCGTGAATCTGGTCGCCCTCTCGCCGCTGTTCCGCCCCAAAGGCGGCGAGGAGAAACATTTTGAGATCCATCTCGAAGGGACCAGAAATCTCGTGAACGCAGCCGAAGAAGCCGGCGTCGATCGATTCCTCCAACAGAGCGCGCTCGGTGCGGACCCCAAGGGCCCGACCCACTACATTCGTGCGAAAGGGCAGGCTGAGGAACTCGTTCGCAACTCCAGCCTCGACTGGACGATCACGCGGCCCTCTGTCGTCTTCGGTGAGGACGGCGAGTTCGTGAAGTTCACCAAACTGCTCGCACCGCCGTACGTCACGCCGTTGCCGGGCGGGGGCAAAACCCGGTTCCAGCCCATCTTCGTCGGTGACCTCGTGCCGATGCTCGCCGACGCCGTCGAGGCGGCGGAACATATCGGTGAGAGCTACGACATCGGCGGCCCGGAGAAACTCACAATGGCGGAGGTGGCGAAGTTGGGCCACGGCGCCGATGGCCGTAGCGTGAACGTGCTGCCGGTCCCGATGTCGCTCTCGAAGATCGGGCTCTCGGCGCTCGATTACCTCCCCGGCTTCCCCTTCGGCAGTGACCAGTACCGCTCCCTGGAGATGGACAACACCGTCGACCACAATGACGTGAGTGCCTTCGGCGTCTCCGAGTCGAAGCTGACAACGCTCAAGGAGTTCCTCGGCCTACACTGACCACGAGGCGCCCGTTGTCGGGGTAGCCTTATTTGCTTACGGTCGAACGACGTACATAATGCCTTGGTCTCCGGCGCTCCCCTCCGCCCTCGCGTTCGGCATTGCGGCGGTATTCGGTGTGCTGGCCGTGGTCGGCTGGCGACACCGTGGCAAGCGCTGTGCCGGCGCGTTTGTCGGACTGACGATGGCTTTCGGACTCTGGTCGCTCTGTTACGGCATCCAACTCGGCTACACCACCGCTGCCGAACAGCTCGAGTGGTGGCGGGCCGGCCTCGTTTTCGGGAGCTTTGTCGCCCCGGCGTGGGTGCTGTTCGGCCTCCGCTACGCAGGAAAGGACGAGTGGATCACGGTCGATGCCGTGGTGACGCTGTTCGCTGAACCGGTTGCCTTCGTCGCCCTGATTTACGCCAACGGTTCCCATCGACTTGTCTGGTCGGCGATAGGGTTCCAGTCGGGTGGGCCGATTGCGGCCATCTCGGCGGACCTGGCTGCGGGCTACTACCTCCACGTCACCTACCACTACGGGCTCGTCGGTTTCGGCTCGCTGCTGGTGGTCGGCGCCGCCTCCCACTCACTCGGACTCTACCGCCGCCAGGCAATTTCGCTCGTCACCGCCACCGCGCCACCGGCGTTCGCCAGCCTCTCCTACACCGTGGGCAGGAGTCCGGTCTCCGGCGTCGACCTCACGCCGTTCGCAAGCATCTTCACGCTGTTCGGGGTGTCGGTGGCACTGTTCCGGTTCGACCTGCTCGACCGGACACCCATCGCTCGCGAGCAGGCCCTCGCGGAGGCCGGCGACGGTCTCCTCGTGCTTGACGCCGACGAGGTGGTGGTCGACGCCGACGACCGTGCCCGCCACGTCATCGACTGTTTGTCTTTGCTTGGCCGGCCGTTCGCGGAGCTGTTTCCGGAGGCAACGCTTGAGACGTTCTCGGGGACAGTCATCGAGAGCCGGACGCCGAGCGGCCGGCGCTACTACGAGGTCCGGATCGTGAAGCTGGACGACGACGGCGGGCAGTTCACCGGCTACTCGGTGACCTTCAGGGACGTGACCGACCGCCGCGCCTACGAGCAGCGACTGGAGGTTGCCAACCGCGTGCTCAGACACAACCTCCGTAACGACATGAACCTCGTCGAGGGCGTCGCCTCCCGTATCGAATCCGGCGAATCAACGGACCCCGAAGCCGACGCCCGACTCATTCGCAAGCGCGCCGAGCGGGTCGTCGAACTCGGTGAGAAAGCCAGAGTGATGACTCGGATCGGCCCGGCTTCGGGGGTACCGGGCCGGACGCTTGACCTCGTCGGGTCGGTAGAGCGGGTCGTTTCAGCGTTCGCCGAGCGGGAGCCCAGGGCTCACTACGTGCGGGCACTCCCCGACTCGTTGCCAGCGGTCGTCACCGACGAGTCGGCGTTGCGGACCGCGCTCCGGGAACTCGTTGAGAACGCTATCGAACACAACAATACCACCGACTCGCCGCTCGTTCGGATTGAGGGGGTCCGAGACGGGGAGCTGGTCAGGCTTCGCGTCGTCGACGACGGGCCGGGAATCCCCCTCTCGGAGAGCGAGGTGCTGCAGTCTGGCACCGAAACCCCGCTTCACCACGGCGGTGGGATGGGGCTCTGGCTGGCCTACTGGAGCACGCAGGCCGCCGGCGGTGAACTCACCATCGAGCACTGTACTGAGGACGGGTCGGTCGTCGAACTGACGTTCCCGGCGCCGGATGCGTAAGCCCCTCTGACCACACAGCCTTTGCCTGTCGCCTGCAACCACCCCGTATGCACATCACGTTACTGGGTACGGGGAGCGCGATGCCCGTCCCCGACCGGGTCCAGACCGGACTGTTGCTCGAACGCGACGACCGAGCGCTGCTGGTCGACTGCGGCGCGGGCGTGCTCCATCGCCTCGCCAACACTGACGTTGGTTACGAGGGGGTCTCCTCGGTGCTGCTCACCCACCACCACCTCGACCACGTCAACGACCTGCTGGCGTTTCTGAAAGCGCGCTGGCTGGCCGGTGAGGACCACCTCGAAGTGGTGGGCCCCAGCGGTACCAAAGCGCTGCTCGACGACCTCATCGCGAACTTCGACTATCTCGAGGGCCGGGTGGACCTCTCTGTTCGCGAAGTGAGTCCGGGCGAGGAGTTCACCGTCGCGGGCTTCGACGTGCAGAGTCACGAGACGGTCCACTCAGTTGAGTGTCTAGCCTACCGCTTCGACGGCGTCGAGGACGAGGGAACGTTCACCTTCGGCGCGGACGGAGAGGCCAGCCCCGCCATCGCGCGGTTCGCAGCGGGCTCAGACCTGCTGCTGCATGACTGCTCGTTCCCCGACGAGGTCGACGTCGATAACCACCCGACACCGACCCAGCTGGGTGAGGCGCTCGCCGGCGCCGACATCGACCGGCTCTATCTCACCCATCTCTACCCCCACACGAACGGGAAGCACGAGGAAATGTTGGACAGCATCACCGCGGCCGGGTTTGAGGGAGAGGTCGGCGTCGCGGCGGATGGATTAGCATTCGAACTATGAGGGAGGGAAACGCGAGCGAACAGCGTGAGCGAGGGGCACACTCCCTCAGAAATGCGAGCGGGGAGCGCAGCGACCCGCGAGCGTGCGGGGGAAACGCGAGCGAACAGCGTGAGCGAGGGGCATCATGACTGACGAAACCCTCCCTAACGGCGAGTCCCCGCACGAGCACCTGCGCGAGGACCGCTATCTCGGGCCGTTGGTCGCTGAGTTCGGCGAACTCTGCCTCGACCCCGAGGACGATGCTTTCCGCCGGCTGGTCGCCTCCATCATCAGCCAGCAGGTGTCGACGGCGTCGGCGGCAGCGACTCGTGAGCGGCTGTTCGAGGCGGTCGAGCCGACGCCGGAGGGCATCCGGGCTGCCGACGAGGCGACGCTGAAGGAGGCCGGCCTCTCCCGGCAGAAGACCCGCTACGTCAACGCGGTTGCCGATCGCTTCCACGAGGAGGGCTGGACCCGAGAGTCGTTCGAGCCGATGAGCAACGACGAGGTCCGCGCGGCGCTCACCGACATCACCGGCGTCGGCGAGTGGACCGCAGACATGTTCCTGTTGTTCGCTCTGGGCCGGCCTGACGTGTTCCCGGTCGGCGATTTAGGGGTCAGGAAGGGGCTGCAGACCCTGCTTTCGCCCTACGACGACCACGATGCCGAGAACATGACCCGGGCGGAGATGCGGGTGTTCGCCGAGCGGTGGAAGCCAGCGCGGAGCTACGCGGCGCTCTACCTCTGGCGGGTGAATGAGGATCTCGCCGAGCGCGTCGCCGAACTCGTCGAGGAGTAGCGCTCAGGCCGCGGGGTTGCCCATCCCCTCTTTCACACCGAAATGGAGCAGCGCGAGGTTGATGGGGTAGGCCGCGAGGAACCCAATGGAGAGTGATACCGCCAGCGACGCCCAGAACACCGGATCACCTATCGTCGCCTCGCCGGCGAGGTAGATGCCGGCGGCGATGGTGACACCCATCGCCTCGCCGAGGCCACACCCGGAGTAGCAGTGGGCCGTCGAGCGCATCCCCCGGCGGACGAAGGTGTCCTCGGGAATCTGGGAGCGCCGCTGTACCAGTAGACCGCGAGACCGAGCAGCCCGGAGTAGAACACGGTGAGCGTCCAGACCAGCCGCATTGTCGGGGGAATTCCTTCGTTGTTGGTCCGGATATCGTACTGCAACACCCCTACCGAGAGCAGCGAGACGACCAGCCAGCCGACGACCAGTTCGATGTGACGATGGCGTGGAACGCCTCCTTGATGGCCATGACGGGATGGTGGTGGGGCCTCGCTCGGCTTGTGTCTGGTGGCCGTGCCACCCTCTGACGTGGCCGTTCCAGTGACCTACTCCTCGAGTACCGGGCCGTCGGTCGATACCTCGGTGTCGTCGGCGCGGCGGCGCACGTCGACGCGGTAGTCCTTCAGGATGTCCCGCCCCAGGAGCAGCGGGTACTGCATGTGCGAGCGGTCCTCGACGCTCGCGGTGACGGTGTGCTGGGTGCCGCCGACACCGATGACGAGGTCCACGACCGGGCGTGATTTACCAGACCGGGAGGAGCCGCTCTTGACCCGGGTCATGCTTTTGATGGGGCCTGCGCCGATTTCGGCGGCCAGTGCCGTGTCGATGCTGGAGCGGGTCGCGCCGGTGTCGGATTTGGCGAACACCTGCTCGGCGCCGCTGGTGCCGGTGACGACGACCTCCTCGATGTAGCCGACGGTGGGCGTCTCGCCGGGGTTCCGGCTGGTGGGCTTGGGGGCACAGCTGGGCCGCGAGTCGTCCAAACGGTCGGCGAGCTGGACGACGGTGTCCTCGTCGACGCTGCCGCCGGCCGCCTCGATGGCGAGCTGGGCGATGTACGGTGCTGGCGAGACGCCGGTCGCCTTGAACAGCCCTTTGAAGCCGGCGGTGGGGTTCACTTCGAGTACGAACCAGCCGTCGTCGCCCTCAATGAGGTCGACGCCGACGTAATCGAGGTCCATCACGTCCGCCGCATAGAGCGCGGTCTCTTGTGCTTCCTCGGGTATCTCGCCCGTGGCGTCGGCCACGTTGCCACCGAGCGCGACGTTCGTTCGCCAGTCGCCCTCGGGTGCATAGCGGTACATCGCGCCGATGACCTTGTCGCCGACGATGTAGACCCGCAGGTCGCGCTGTTTCTCCTCGTCCTCCTCGACCAGCTTCTGGAGGAACGCCTGCCGTTTGCCGACTTTGGGGTTGACGGTCTTGGTGAGGTCGACCTTCCAGGTGCCCCCGCCGTGGGTGCCGATGGCGGTCTTGTAGACCCCTACCTTGCCGAAGCGCTCGCGGCCCTGATTTAGCCGGTCGTTATCCAGCGCCAGCAGTGCGTCCGGCACGGCGATGTTCCACTCCGCGAGCGTCACTGCCGTCGCGAACTTGTGGATGGCCGAGAGCACCGCACCCGGCTTGTTCAGCATCGGCCGGATCTGGTTGAACGTCGCTGCCAGCCCGAGCCCCTCGGCGGGCTCCTCGGTGTTGGTCAGCAACATTCGGTTGGCGATGATGTCCACGTCCGGCTCCAGGGAAACCTCGCCGTCCTCGATGGAGATGGCAGTGTTCTCGCGACGGAACCACTCTGGTTTGTGGCCCAGCGCCTCCACCGCGTTGCAGATGGCTTTCGTTTCCTTGCTGTTGTGCAGCGACAGTACGCCCACTGTCACAGGCTCATTGCTCATTGGGTGGAAGTGGTTACGGCTGGGCCATAAGCATACGGTCTGTGGGCCATCCCAGATAGCGAAGCCGGTTATCGCCGGACAGCGAGCCAACGGTCAACGGCGACGACAGCACCACCCAGCAGCCCTGTGGCGATTCCGAGCCCGAAAATGTAGAGTCGTTGGCCGGTCGCGGGCTCGGTCGTCCGGGTACAGGTCGGTGTGGCCGTCGCGGTGGCGTTCCCCGCTGCGCTCGCGCTGCTCTCGCAGGTCACGCTGGTCATCATCGGCTGGGTGACGATACCTCGGGCGACGAGGCCGACGCCGATGAGGAGCAGACCACCAGCGACCACGTACCGAATGCGTGTCGCGCTCCCTGGCTTCTCCCGGTCCGGTCCGACCCGTCGCTCCAGCACGCCGCCGACCAGCGCCGCGGCGACAGCGAACAGGTAGAAGCTGAGCGCCTGCCCGGCCTCCCAGAGGAGCTCCCGCCGATTGGGACGGACCCCTCCACGGCGTAGACGACGCTCTCCAGGAACCCGCCGTCGTACACAACGACCGAAACGAGATACGCGGGCAGGACTAGCGGGTAGAGTACCGGCGCCAGCGCGGGGACGAGCGACGGGAGGAACCCCCCCACTGCGAGCGCAGCGAAGACGACGAGCGTGCTCCGGCCGGTGAACGCCGCGACGAGACGGTGCGGTCTCTCACTCATACTTGGAACGAAGGACTGTGGGAACTTCACGACCGCTACTGTCGCAGGTGACAGGGGATGTCGAGATGGACAACCGCGTCCCAGCTACACTGTCTCGCTCCCGTCGAGATCACCCGGTGAGCGGACTCGCTGGGCACCGTCCCGGAGCGCGTCGAACTGCGTTTCGCCCCACGCGACAAGCTCGGGGTCGTCGCTGTGGAGGCAGGCTCGGAGGTTCCCCTCGCCGTCATACGCGCCGAGGAGCATCTGTTCGCCGTCGACGGCCAGCCCAAGCGGGACCGGCGCCGCACGAGTGTAGAGGTCGAGGACGCCGAGACGGACGACCGCGGCAAACTCGAACGGGTTGCGTTCCCGAGCCTCGCGGGCCGTCGCTGTTGAAAGGAGCAGGTCCGTATGCACGCCGCGGCGCGCGAGTTCTGCATGGGCCTCGTGGAACGCCCGGGAGAGCACCGGCGAACAGAGCAGGACTCGCCCGCCCGTGAATCCCCGAAGCGCTTCGACGTATGCCTGAATCGGTGCGTGCGGGTCCGTCGCGGAGGCTGCGACCACCTCGGCGTCAGTCAGCAGTTCAGGCGCCGGCGCGTGGCCCGGGTCGAGGTGGCTGAGGAGCGGGGCCGCCCGGTCCACCGCAGCGAGTCGCTCGCGGTAGTCAGCGTGGACACGCCCAGCGGCGTCACCGGCGGCGGTCAGGCGGTAGCCGCCGTCGCCACGCTGGACCCACCCCCGTTCCTCGCAGGCGGCGAGGTGGCGCTGGACGCTGCGGCGGGCGCAGTCGAGCGCGTCGGCGAGGCTCGCGGGACCCGCGGGCCCGTCGCGCAGGTGCTCGAGGAGGGCGACCCGGTCCGGCGAGTCGGCGAGGAAGCGGGCGGCGTCGTTCATCGGCGACCGATTGCCCCGAGGTGACAAAAGTCCGGGTGGTTCGCCTCAGGTCGCGCTCAGTCCGCCGGCTGGGGATACTGGTGTGTGAACCACCCTGCCCTACCGCGCTCGGGGCTACTCGCCCCTCGCTTGTTGAGGACAGGGCTTCCTATTTCTGTGTCGGAACTTGCACCCGGCGTGGGCACAGCGGTTCCAGACTCCACAGGCGACTTCCCTTCACGGGTGGTTCGGAGTGTCCCACTCCTACCAGTTGGACACTTGACCACAACCGACGGTGCGCGCTTCTTGTCGTCGTTCGAAAGACGCATCGCGTCTTTCGTGATGACGAAACGGCGAAGCCGTTTCGAACCACGCTTGAACACCGTCGGAAGCGTGGTAAGCATCGTACTACCTCCCTTCGACCCCGAGGGTAGTAAGCGTGTTGGGAACCGTGTATGCGACTTGTGCAGATGTTGACGAGACGCGGAGCGTCTCGTTCGCGCACAAGAGCAAAGCTCTTGTGAACGCTGTACCCCCTCCCTGCTCGCGCCTATGGCGCTCGCTGAGGAAGGGGGCTTAGCGCCCTTAATCACAGCTAAATCAGAGGAACCTCACGGCGGATACCCGCGTCTTTAGCCGCGGGAGGAAGCCAACGTGGGGACGATGGTCCAGCCGTCGATGGCAGGGTCGGACCCTCGCCGTGAGTAGATAGCAGCGCGGTTTCTTTATTCAGAATCATTCCTGAAACTGAATTGGGGATCGGTCACTACATGTGCGAACCGTTCACAGATGAGGTTGCGATTTTCTTGAGAAGAATCGTAATAATTATATGATAATTACGATTCTATGACTTATGAACTCCCCGCTCCAGTTTAGCCTCCCCGCTGGCCCCGAATTCACGATATTCGTCCTGTTTTTATCGTTCATGCTGTTTTTCGTGATATTGGCCTTTGTACTGGCCTATTGGATATATACTGATGCCACTAATCGTGGAGATGAGCATGCTGCTCTCTGGGCGCTGGCTGCCGGCGGACTGACGTTGATATCATCTTTTGGTGGGTTACTTGCAGTCGCAGTCTACGTCTGGCAACGTGAGCAACACGAGTGAAAGACGGTGACCGCGTTGTTTGCCACATAGAGTGTACTTAGCGATTGGTCCTGCCTATGTTGAAAAACCACTCTTCGAACAAAACTATCAGCCCTTAGGAGGCGGAGACCTCCCGTTCGACATGGCCACCAGCGCTAATCGACAGTACGTGCTCTTTGCGGAGAACGATAGCCGAACTGCTCTGTCGGAGCGAACCCGGGGACGGGCGAGTGCTGGAAACTGGATGGAAAACCCACCAGCTACCCGCTCGGTGTCTCCGAAAAATTAGCTGCCGGTAAACGATTGCGGACGAGATATCTGCTGTTCGCGCTGGAGGAATGTGTCAGCGGAACGTTCGAATTCACAGCAGACGTGGATTTGAACGGCAGTACCGAGCAGTTGGCCCTCACGATACGAATCGGTTGAGCACACGTCACAGGTCGAACTCAGCCCACCGTCGACCACCAGCCCCTCGCCGCTGCTGTAATCGCGGCGTCGCCGGCGAGAAACACCGCTACGTCGGCCACGTCGCTGGGTTTCACAAACCGCTCCAGCGGGATGCGGTCCCGGTAGCGCTCGGCACACTCGACGCCCACGGTCAGCACGTCCTCGCGGATCATCGCCGTGTCGATGACGCCCGGCAGTACCGAATTCACCCGGACCTCCGGCTCGAGCGCGTTGGCCATCGAGTCGCGTGGTTCGCGTTCCTGCTCGGCTTCGCTCACGAGGAGGCGTTCGAGATTACCGCGCTCTGTGCCGGCTCCCAGCACTGTCTCGAACTGATGAGCGCCTCCGCATTCACCGTCATCTTCGGCCTCGTCTCGTTCACGATGTTGCTGATGGCGGGCTACCACAACGACGAGGAGCGCGCCGAGCGCTACACCCCCTACCTGCCCGCATTCTCGGGGGCGGTGCTGATCGTGATCGGGGTCGGGTTCATCACCGGACTGTTCTGCCGTCCCGGTTCCCGGTAGCCCTATGCCGGCTGAAACCCTCAATACCTCCGTGCACAGCGAGGCGTTTACCTACGACGGCGGTCGGGTCGACCCGGGCGAGCGTCAGCAACTGCGGTACACGGTGAGCCAGACCTATCTCGGTGACCCGGTCCGCATCCCGGTCACGGTTATCAACGGCGTAGACCCCGGCCCGACCGTGTTTCTTTCGGCGGCCTCCCACGGCAACGAACTCAACGGCATCGAGGTGGTGCGTCGCGTCGCCAATGAGTGGGACCTCTCGGACCTCGCGGGGACGCTCGTCTGCCTCCCCATCCTGAACGTCCCGGCGTTCATCGCCCAGCAGCGCTACTTCCCGGGCTCCGGGCGGGACCTGAACCGCTCGTTCCCCGGCGACCCAGAATCGACGGCAGTCAAGCGGATGGCCGACCGCATCTTCCGGAACTTCCTGGCGCCCTGTGCGTTCGGGCTGGATTTCCACACCTCGACCCGCGGCCGAACCAACATGCTTCACGCCCGTGCGGACATGGACGACGACGCGGTTGCCCGCCTCGCCAAGGCGTTCGCGAGCAACCTCATAATCTCGACACCGGGCTCCTCTGGCATGCTCCGGTGTGAGGCCAGCGACGAGGGAACGCCCACGGTCACCATCGAGATGGGGGAGGCTCACCGCTTCGAGGGCGAGTACATCGACCGTGCGCTCGCCGGCGTCGAGAGCGTGCTCGCGGAGTACGAGATGTTACCCCAGACCGACGTGGCGTGGCCCGGCTGGCGCACCGTGGTCACCGGCGACCACGAACGGACGTGGCTCCGGGCCGACGCCGGCGGCATCGTCGACATGCACGCGGACCTGGGCGCACTGGTGCGTGCGGGCGAGACCGTCGCCACCATCTCCAACCCCTTCGCCAACGAGCGGTCGTTCGTCGAGGCCCCGTTCACGGGGCTGCTCGTCGGCTCGCTGGAGAACCCCATCGTCTACCCCGGAAACCCGGTCTGTCACCTGACCGAACTCGAGGCGGGGACCACGCGGGTCGTGGCGGCGCGACAAGGTGTGGATCTCGACGGCTGATTCCGTGGGATCGAGGTCGCGAGCGGGTGCGTGGCGGGCCGGAGACGGTAAGTTCTATACCCCCCGCGCACCCAGTTATCCTGTTACATGAGTCAGTCGTACGATCGGGGAACCGTCGAGGACTTCGGCCGGTGGCGGTCGTTCAGCGCCGGCATGTGGGCGTGGATCTTCCACAAGTTCACCGGCTGGGTCCTCATCGGCTACCTGTTCACACACATCGCGGTCCTCTCGACGGCCACTACCGGCCCGGAGGTGTACGAGACGACGATTCAGGGGCTCGAGAGTCTCGCCGTCGTCCGCCTGCTGGAAGTGGGGCTTCTCGCGGTTGCGGTGTTCCACATCCTCAACGGGGTCCGCCTGCTGATGGTCGACCTCGGGGTGGGGCTTGAGGCACAGGACAAGAGCTTCTACGCGTCGCTCATCATCACGGGTGCGATTACCGTCGCGAGCGTCCCAACGTTCCTCTCGGGGGTGTTCTGAGATGGCGGACCACTACTCATCCTTCGACCGCTCGGGCACGAGCTGGCTGCTGCAGCGCTTGACAGCGGCGTTCCTCGTCGTGGTGCTGGCGTTCCACTTCTTCCTCCTGCACTTCGTCAACCACGCTGCCGACGTGACGTTCGCGGGGACCTCCGCCCGGATGAGCACCTGGACGTATTTCTCGCTGATGGTGCTGTTCCTGCTGACGGCGACGTTCCACGGCGTCAACGGCGTCTACAACACCGTCGTGGGCCAGGACGGCGTCACGGGATGGAAGAAGACCGCGGTGACGGCTGTGCTGGTCGTCGCGAGCCTCCTGATGGTCGTACAGGGGCTTCGAACCGCACTCGTCTGGACCAACCTCTTCTAACAATGAGCACACAACTCGAACCCAAACAGGAGGAAGCCGAATCGGAGGCTGAGCCGGCCGCAGAGGCCGAGCCTGAATCACTCGGCCAGCAGCGCCGCGACGCCGCCAACGCGCGCCGTCGTGCCGAGCGCGAGACCGAACCCGAACCGGACCTCGGCGACGACGCGGTGTCGCTGAAGGTGTTCCGCTATGACCCGGAGGTCGAAGGGAAACAGGAGCCGCGCTTTGACGAGTTCAACGTCGCCTTCACGAAGGGGATGACCGTCCTCGACGCGCTCATCGACGCCCGTGACACCTACGACTCCTCGCTCACCTTCCGGCACTCTTGCCGGCAGGCGGTCTGTGGCTCGGACGCGCTGTTCATCAACGGTCGCCAGCGCCTGGGCTGTCAGACACAGGTCGCCGACCTCGAGGGCGACACCGTCCGTGTCGAGCCGCTCCCCCATCAGGAGGTTGTCAAGGACCTCGTCGTGGATATGGAGCATTTCTACGATCAGATGGAGTCGGTCGAACCCTACTTCCAGACCGACGAGACACCAGACGACGAACTGGAAGAGCAGTTCCAGACGCCCGAAAACCGCGAGAAAATCAAGATGTCCACGCGCTGCATCTGGTGTGGTGCGTGTATGTCCTCCTGCAACATTGCGGCCGGCGACAACGAGTATCTCGGCCCCGCAGCCATCAACAAGGCCTACCGCTTTGCGATGGACGACCGGGAGGGCGAGGAGATGAAACAGCACCGGATGGAGCTCATCGAGCAGGAGAACGGCGTCTGGCGCTGTCAGACCCAGTTCTCCTGTACCACCGTCTGTCCGAAGGACATCCCGCTGACCGAGCACATTCAGGAACTCAAGCGTGAAGCCGTGAAGTCCAACCTCAAGTTCTGGTAACCATGAAAGAATACGACGTCATCGTGGTCGGCGCGGGCGGTGCGGGCCTGCGCGCGGCCATCGAAGCACAGGAGGAGGGCGCGGACGTGGCGATGGTGACGAAGCTCCACCCAGTCCGCTCACACACT
>Ga0306879_100139_pt1 | contig 31167 bp, 28 predicted proteins | sample AntDeeMetageno49_FD_190445 | JGI IMG/M metagenome (GOLD analysis project Ga0306879, IMG submission 190445) | Saline lake microbial communities from Deep lake, Antarctica - Metagenome #49 (v2) (version 2) | ecosystem: Environmental > Aquatic > Non-marine Saline and Alkaline > Saline | place...
AGGACAAGCGGAACGAGCTCAACGCCGATGCCAACGAGCTGTTCGACGAGGTTGAGGAGCTCAAACAGGACATGGAGCTCGGCTCCGGCAAGTCCATCGAGGAGCTCAAAGAGGAGATCGAGGACCTGGAGTTCCGTCAGCAGACGGAGGTCCTCGACGCCGAGGACGAGCGTGAGCTTATCGAGAAGATCGACGAGAAGCGAGAGAAGCTCGCCGAGAAGAAGGAGAAAGTCGACGACACCAGCGAGCTCGACGAGCTCGTCGAGGAGGCCGAGGAGGTCCGCTCCGAGGCGTCCCAGCACCACCAGAAGGTGACGGAGCTCGCCGACAAGGCTCAGGAGCACCACAACCAGATGATCGAGGCCTACCGCGAGGCCGACGACATCCGCGACGAGGCCGACGAGATGCACGAGCTGTTCGTCGAGGCCCAGGAGGCCGCCGACCAGCATCACGAGGACTTCGTTCGCGTTCAGAAGCGCCTGCGCGAGCTCGACAAGGAGGAAGAGAAGGAGCGCAAGGACGAGCGCGCCGAGAAGCGCGAGGAAGAGAAGGAAGAGGCCGAGGAGATCTATCAGAAGTTCAAGGAGGGCGAGACGCTCGACACCGAGGACCTGATGAAGCTCCAGAAGACCGGTCTGCTGTAGTTCGGTCGAAGCGGCATTTCTGCGGTTCTTTCGCGAGGCACCCAGCATCGGCTCCGCGGGTCACCGAATTGTTTATTGAGGAACGTTTTATCCGAAAAAACGCTCGTAAGCGGACGTGAAATCCGCATCCTCTTCGGCCGCTTCCTCCCACGCGGTGAGTCCACGTTCCGTAGCCGTCCCGGCGATCGAGTTATCGAGGAAAATCGCGACGATCCCTCCGACGGCCATACCCGTCGACCCGATGACGTAGATGGTGTTTGCGGCGACGTCGGCACCCAGAAGCGGGCCGACGAGGAAGCTGTCGGCCAGTCCCTGTTGAAAGGCGCTCGCGCTCCCGACGCTCCGCATGTACTCCGGGATGGCCAGCCCGGAGAAGAGCGAGATTCCGATGATGAAGATATTTCGCGACGAGTCGAGGTCGACGTACTTGAGGTTTGAGAGACCGACGCCGACGATTTGGGCGAACATTGCGATGTAGAGACCACCGATGATCGGGCTCGGAATCGTGGCGACGAGCTGGCCGAAATAGCCGACGAACCCGACGAGAATCATGAGCGCGGCACCGATTTGGACGACGTACCGTGAGGCCACACCGGTGAGACCGATAGCACCGATATTTTCGGAGTACGAGGTCGACCCGCCAGTACCCATCACCCCGGAGAAGACGTTCATGAGTCCTTCCATACCGATGCCGTGAGACATGCGCTCGCTGCTGGGGGCACCCATTCCGGAGAGACGGGCGACGGCATGGTAATCACCGATAGATTCGACGATCGAAGCGGCGACACCGGCGAGCATACCGATGACGAACGCGGGCGTAACGCTCGGCATACCCCACTGGAGCGGATAGATGGGATGGACCGGTTCGGCCGCCGCGACGCTTGCCAGATCGATGTAGCCGGGCGTGTCTGGCCCGAAGATCCCGAGGACCGATAAGCCCGCAGCGATTGCCCATGCGACGACGATACCGAGGAGGACCGGAAACAGCTGGAAGATGTTTGACCTCTCTCCGAGGTACTGTGAGAACAAAACGATAGCGACCAGCGTCAGACCGACGAGCCACCAGTTCTGATTGGCTGTCGCGATATCGGGCGAGTTGAACAGTGACAAGCCGATGAGTACGATGACCGGCGCGATAACGACCGGTGAGAGATATCTCCGCAACCGTCCGACGAGTCCGAGATAGCCGATCGCGACCTCGGCGAGCGCGGCGACGATGATCGCGCCTTGGAGTTGGAGCAGCGCCGCCCGCCAGGCGACGATACCCTCCGGCGGGTTCGCCGTCACGACGCCGATGACCGCGAGCGCGGGCGCGAGCATCGAGAACGGCGCTCCCTGCACGATCGGGTAGCGGTTGCCGAACGTCGTCTGCGCGAGTGTCGCGATTCCCGAGACGACGAAGAACGTGCCGACGAAACGCGGAACGACCGCGTCGGGCATTCCCATCGCACCCGCGAGGAGAAGCGGCACGGCGATGTTCGCGCCCACCATCGTGAGATAGTGCTGGACACCGAGAAAGAGTGACTTTCCGAGCGGTGGTTTGTCATTGATACCATACTGAACAAACGTATTTTCGTCCTCGTCCCCTGCCATCCTTGTGGCTTCGGTCATCACAAGGCTACAAAAATTCACTCTTTGGAGCGTTGACGGTCACCGGTCGCAACGTACCGAATCGGCGTTGCGACGAGTGGGTCTGCGACGACTTGCTCGTCTCCGACAGCATAAAACGACCACACGCCTAATCGGAGGCATGGAGCGCAACCCCCGCTCGAACGGGAAGAATCTTCTCGCGGCTGCGGTGATCGGCGCGACGGCGACAGTGGCGGGCAAGCGGCTCGTCGCTCGACTCACCCGCGGGCGGTTCGGCGAGACAGAGGAGTACAACACGGCGAAGGTGACGGTTTCTGGACCGATCCGGCGCGACACCGGCCGCCCGTCCCCGCTTTCGAGAGCGGGTGGGGCGACCGCCGACGACGTGGTCGAGCAGATCGAGGCGGCCGACGAGGACGAGGACGTGGAGGCGCTCGTCGTCGAGCTCAATACCCCGGGGGGCGAGGTGCTCCCGAGCGACGATATCCGGCGCGCGGCGGCCGACTTCGACGGCCCCACGCTCGCGTACGCTACCGACACCTGCGCGTCCGGCGGCTACTGGATCGCGAGCGGCTGCGACGAGCTGTGGGCGCGCGACGCGAGCCTCGTCGGCTCGATCGGCGTCGTCGGCTCCCGCCCGAACGCGGCCGGACTGGCCGACAAGCTCGGGATCTCCTACGAGCAGTTCACCGCCGGCGAGTACAAGGACGCCGGCGTCCCGCTGCGGGAGATCGAGGAGGACGAACGCGAGTACCTGCAGGGGATCATCGACGGCTACTACGAGCAGTTCGTCGAGACGGTCAGCGAGGGCCGAGACATGGACCCGGAGGCGATCCGGGAGACGGAAGCGCGGGTCTACCTCGGCAGCGACGCCGCCGAGATCGGACTCGTCGACGAGCTCGGCACCGAAGACGACGTTGAAGACCGGCTCGAAGAGCTGATCGACACGGAACCAGAGATCCACGAGTTCACGCCCAAGCGGGGACTCGCGGAGCGACTCGGTATCGGGGCCGAGCGCGTCGCGTTCGCGGCCGGCAGCGGCGTCGCGAGCGTGTTCACGAACGAGGGCGGCGACGTGGACGTCGAGCTACGGTAAGCCGGACGTGCCACAGGCGGGAAGGTTCGCGCTGATTCTCCGGCGACGGGGAGCTTTTTATCCGGTCGGATCGAGAGTCGAAATGTGACGACGCTGGTCATCTGTATCGACCGCTCCGGGGCGATCGGGCGGGCCACCAACGTCCCGATGCCGGTCGCCGGCTGGGAGGCGGTCCGCTCGCTCGTCACCGACGCCGGGCTCAGCGACCCGGAGGACGCCAGCGTCAACTGTCTGCTCGAATCGCTGCGGGTCGCTCGCGACCTCCGCGACGAGCGCGAGGAGGCGGTCGTCGCGGTCGTGTCGGCCGAAAGCGACACCGCGGTCGGCGCGGATCGCTCGATCGCCGCCCAACTCGACGACCTCGTGGACCGATACGACCCCCGGGCCGCGATCGTCGTCGTCGACTCCGCCGAGGACGAGCAGGTGCTCCCGATCGTGGAGTCGCGGATCCCGGTCGATTCGGTCGACCGCGTGGTGGTCCGGCAGGCCCGCGATATCGAGTCGACCTACTACTTGCTCAAGCAGTTCCTCGCCGACGAGCAGCTCCGGTCGACGATTCTCGTTCCGTTCGGGGTCGCGCTCCTGTTGGTGCCCGCGCTGTTCTACTGGTTCTCCGCCGGCGAGGCGATCGCGGGCGTCGCCGGGCTGCTCGGGGCCGCGCTCCTGTATAAAGGCCTCGCGATCGACCGGTTCGTCGCGGGGATGCCCGAACGGATCCGCGAGGCGCTGTACGCCGGTCAGGTGTCGGTGGTGACGTACGTCGTCGCCGGCGGGCTCGCGCTGGTCGGCGGCTTCTTCGGCGTGCTCTCCGCGTCGGCCCTGAGCGACGCCCCGGCGCTGGTCGAGGCGGTCGAGTTCACATACGCCGCGGTCCCGTGGTTCGCGGTCGCAGGTGTGACCGCAGCGGTCGGACGACTGCTCGACGAGCTGATCCGCGGCGAGGGAATCCGAACGCCGTACCTCAACCTCCCGTTTGTCATCGCCGCCGTTGCCTTGGTTGTCCGCGGATTCGCCGGCTACTTCCTCGCGCAGGAGGCGATCCACGAGCCGTTCGAGGTGGGTGGCCTCGCCGTGAGTCCGGTCCAGCAGCTCGCGGCGTTCATCGTCGTCGGTATCGTGGTCTCGCTTATGGGAGTCAAGCTCGCGAGCGACGTGGGTACGGAAACGCTGGAGGACGTGATCGACGCGGATCGGGAGACGGACGGGAAGTGAGGGCGGGGTCGTTTCTGTCACCCGCGGTCGCCCAGAGCGACCGCGCCTCTTTTGTCGGTCGCGGTCGCGTGAGCGGGCATGGACGTGTACGGACTGATCGGGAACCCGGTCGGCCATTCGCTGTCGCCGCCGATGCACGAGGCCGGCTACGGGACGCTCGGGATCGACGCGCGCTACGTGACGTTCGAGCCGGCCCCCGACGACGCCGTCGCGGCGATCGGGGGGGCCGGTGCGCTCGGGGTCGCCGGGCTCAACGTCACGGTCCCGTTCAAGCAGGACGCGTTGGACGCGGTGGATCCCGCGCCCCTCGCCGAGCGGATCGGCGCGGTCAACACGGTCGACTTCGGGCCGCTCCGCGCCGGCGACGCTGACCGCCCACGAGGCCACAACACCGACGCAGCGGGCGTAAAACGGGCTTTTTCTCATCACGATATCGAACTCGCGGGACGGGACGCGGTCGTCGTCGGAGCGGGCGGCGCGGGGCGGGCCGCCGCGTTCGCGCTGGCCGACGCGGGCGCGACGGTCCACGTCGCGAACCGCACCGCGGAGCGGGCGGTCGACCTGGCCGACGCGGTCCCCGGCGCGACCGGCGGGGGGCTCGACGATCTCGGCGACCGCATCGCCGGCGCCGACGTGCTGGTCAACGCCACCAGCGTGGGCATGGACGAGCCGGAGGCGACGCCCGTTCCGGCGGACCACCTCCACGGCGACCTCGCCGTGCTCGACGCGGTGTACGCGCCGATCGAGACGCGACTCCTGCGGGAGGCGGCCGCCGCGGGCGCGACGACGATCGACGGGGCGTGGATGCTACTGTTCCAAGGGGTCGAGGCGTTCGAAATCTGGACCGGCGCCGACGCGCCGGTGGAGGCGATGAACGCGGCGCTGCGGGCCGAGTTGGAGTGAGGCGGTAGCGCGTCGGAAACGGAGGAGTGACGCGAGTGTCGGAAACGGGCGAGCCGAGGGCGCGTCAGAACAGCGTCGGGCTCGCGAGCAGGCCCGCCGTGATAATGAGCGCGACGGAGAGCCCGGCGGCACCGTAGAAGAACGGCTTCGCGTCGCGGGCGGGCTCGCGGAGCTTTCCGGCGTCGAGTCCGCTGGTCAGCTTCCCGCTTCCGACCTCGACGAGGCCGGTGATCAGGAACCACAGGGCGATCATCGTCAACACGAGGTGTCCGCGGGCGCTGCCGGTGAGCGAGTCGAACGTGTAGAGCGTCCCCGCCATGTGGCCGCCGGAGGCGAGAAACGCGACCGCGGCGATCCGGGTGATCCACCGGAGACGGTCGACGATCGATCCGAGAGCGCTGCCGTCGATCTCGCCGCGGAGGGCGGGGGGAAGCACTGCCAGCGCGACGAACAACACGCCGCCGGTCCACAGCACCGCAAAGCCGACGTGGACCGACCACATCACCGGGTTGAGAGCGTTCATACCTCCGGTACGCGCCGGCGATCCTTATAAACCGGCGGGACGCGGTCGATGGGGGATATCGACCGACGGTTGGGGATATTGACGGTTGGGGATATTGACGCTCGGTTGGAGGATACCAACGGTCGGTGACGGAGACTGAAAAAGGGAATTGGCGAAGGAAATCGGCGGCGACGAGCAGCAACATGTCCCGGCGGCGACGGCTTTTAAATACCCGACGTTCGTATCTGCCGTCGATGGCCCTACTGCAGAAGATCAAAGAGAAGCTCGGGTTCGGGAGCGGTCCCGCCGAACGCGAGGAGACGGATCCGGAAGTGACCGTCGAGCGCGAGCCGGAACCGGAGTCGGAACCGGAGTCGGAACCAGAGCCGGAGTCGGAACCGACGGACGCGCCGGACGACGCGACCGCGGACGACGAATCGGCCGGTGACGAGCCGGTCGCTACCGACACGGAGGCGGCGGCCTCGACCGACTCGCTGGTCGACGAGGAGGGGGCCGCTGAGGACCCGTCCGAGGCGGCCGAGCCGGCTGAGGCCGCGGGGATCGCCGACGAGGAGATCGCGGTCGACGACGACGACGAGACGGGCGTCGGCGTCGAGGAACTCAAGGGCATCGGGCCGGCCTACGCGGAGCGACTCGCCGAGATCGGGATCGAGACCGTCGACGACCTCGCGGCCGCCGACGCCGAGGGGGTCGCTGAAGGGGCGAGCGTCGGCGAGAAACGGGCCGCGACGTGGATCGACCGCGCCAACGAGTTCTGAGACCGCCGCCCGCAACTGTCTCTGAGCCCGTCGACCGCAACTGTTTCGTCGGCCCCGGCGAACCGAGAGGCATGCAGCGATGGGTACACACCGACCGGGACCGGTTCCGCGAGGTCGCCGCGGCGGCGCCCGCTGGCGCCCGAGTTCCGGTCGAGCGCCGGGTCGCCGTCGACGACCCCTTCGCGGCCTACCGGCGCGCCCGCGACGGCCCGGGCGGGTTCTTCTACGAGACCACCGGCGGCCAGTCCGGCTGGGGGTACTTCGGCGTCGACCCGGTCGAGCGGCTCACCGTCTCCGGGGACGCGGTGGTCGCGTCGGAGGGTAGCCGGTCGAGCGGCGACTACCGACGCCCGAGTCCCACTCTCGCGGCGTTGGAGGGGGTTATCGACGGCGAGGCGCTCGCACGCGGCGACTGCGACGTGCCGTACCCCTGCGGCGCGTTCGGCTGGCTCTCGTACGACGCCGCCCGCGAGCTGGAGTCGTTTCCGGAGTCGGCGCCCGCGGGCCCCGGCGCGGTCGACGATCGAGGCCTCCCGCGGCTCCAGATCGGCGTCTTCGACCGCGTGGCGGCGTGGGAGTGTCCGGTTTCCGCGGGTGGCGATGACTCGCGCGACTCGGCCGCCTCCACCCTCCGCGTGACGGCCTGTCCGCGCGTTCCCGAGGGGCTCGACGATCCTGACGCCGACCGCGACGCGCTCGACGCGCTGTTCGACGAGGGGGCGTCGCGGGCGGACGACCTGATTGACCGGATCGAATCGGGCAACCCCGCTGTCGGGCCGGCACCCGACCCCGACGCGTCGACCGCGACCTTCGAGAGCGACGTGGGTCGAGAAGGGTACGCCGAGGCGGTCAGTCGGGTGAAGGCGTCCATCCGCGACGGCGACACCTTTCAAGCGAACGTCTCCCAGCGACTGCGTGCCCCGGCCGCGGTCCATCCGGTCGAGGCGTACGACGCGCTTCGGACGGTGAACCCGGCGCCGTACTCCGGGCTGATCGAGTTCTCGCGGGAGGGGGGTGCGGAGGGGGACAACGACACCGACGATAACGACGATAACGGCGACAACGACGACGGCGACGACGCCCCGTCCGGCGTCGACCTCGTGAGCGCGAGCCCGGAGCTACTCTTAGAGCGCGTTCCGAGCGGCGGCGCGGCGGAGGCGGGCGCCGACCGCGACGAGGGTGAACACGGCGCTCGCCTCGTCACGGAGCCCATCGCTGGCACCCGCCCGCGGGGGGAGACGCCGGAGGCGGACGCTGACATGGAGGCGGAGCTGACCGGCGACGAGAAGGAGCGCGCGGAACACGCCATGCTCGTCGACTTGGAGCGCAACGACCTCGGGAAGGTCTCCCGATTCGGCACGGTCGACGTGGCGGAGTACCGCCGGGTGGACCGGTACAGCGAGGTGATGCACCTCGTGAGCCTGATCGAGGGGGAGGCGCGGTCGGACGTGGGGCTCGCCGACGCGGTCGCGGCGTGTTTCCCCGGCGGGACGATCACGGGCGCGCCCAAGCCGCGGACGATGGAGATCATCGACGAGTTGGAGGAGACGCGGCGGGGCCCCTACACCGGCTCCATGCTCGCGGCCGGTTTCGACGGGCGGGCGACGCTCAACATCGTCATCCGCACGCTGGTCCGGCGGGCGGCCGAGTACCACCTGCGCGTCGGCGCGGGAATCGTCCACGACTCCGAGCCCGACGCGGAGTACGAGGAGACGCTCGCGAAGGCCCGGGCGCTCGTGACCGCGGTCGACGAGGCGCTCGCGGCCGGCGGGATGGCGGTCGAGGAGGGAGTCGACCGATGACGGGGGTTGGCGGCGATGATGACGACGCCGGCTGGCGCCCCGGCGCCGGCGACTCGGACGTGCGGGTCCTCGTCGTCGACAACTACGACTCGTTCGCGTACAACCTCGTCCAGTACGTCGGCGAGGTCGCCGGCGCGGTCGCGGTGCGGCGCAACGACGCGGTCGATCTGGCCGGGATCCGCGCGCTCGACCCCGACGGCGTCGTCATCTCTCCGGGACCGGGCACCCCCGCAGAGGCCGGGGTCTCGATCGACGCCTTCGCGCTGGACCGCCCCGTGTTCGGCGTCTGTCTCGGCCACCAGGCGCTGTGCGCGAGTCGCGGGAGCCGGGTGCGCCACGCGCCCGAGGTCGTCCACGGGAAGCCGTCGACGATCGCCCACGACGGCGAGGGCGTGTTCGCGGGGCTCCCCGATCGGCTCCGCGTCGGCCGGTACCACTCGCTCTGCGTCGAGCGCGAGGACCTCCCCGACGAACTCGTCGAGACCGCCCGCACCGAGGACGAGAGCGAGGTCGTGATGGGCGTGCGCCACCGCGAGAAGCCACATATCGGCGTGCAGTTCCACCCCGAAAGCATCCTGACGCCGCGCGGGAAAGCATTGGTGCGGAACTTCGTGGAGGTGTGCGAGGATGGGTGAGGACCCGGGCGGGGCGGACGACGCGGCCGAGGAACTCCGCTACCACGTCGACGGCGAGATCGTCCCCGCCTCGCAGGCGACCGTCTCCGTCGAGGACCGCGGGTTCGCCTACGGCGACGCCGCCTTCGAGACCCTGCGCGCGTACGGCGGCGAGGTGTTCCGGTGGGACGACCACGCCGCGCGACTCGCGGACACCTGCGAGACGCTCGGGCTCGACCACGGGCTCTCCGAGATCGACCTGAAAGCCCGGATCGACGAGACGCTCGCCGCGAACGACCTCGCTGAGGCGTACGTGAAGCTCTCTATCACGCGTGGGGTCCAGCCCGGCACGCTCGACCCGCGGCCCGAGGTCGACCCCACCGTCGTCGTGATCGCGAAGCCCCTCGCCCGCGGCGGCGTCGACTCGACACCGGTCCACGACGGCCCCGCCGCGCTCCAGACGACGAAGACCCGAAAGCCCTCCTCGCGGGCGCTCCCGGCCGACGCGAAGACGCACAACTACCTCAACGGAATCCTCGCACGGCTGGAACTGCGCGTGACCGGTGCCGACGAGGCGCTGATGCTCGATCCGGACGGCAACGTCGCCGAGGGGGCGACCGCGAACCTCTTCTTCGCCGACGGCACCGCACTCAAGACGCCCTCGCTCGACGGGCCGATCCTCCCGGGCGTGACGCGTCGCACCGTGATCGAGATCGCGGAGGCGGAGGGGATTCCGGTCGAGGAGGGGACGTACGCGCCGGACGCGGTGCGCGAGGCGGACGAGGTTTTTCTCACCAACTCGACGTGGGAGATCCGGCCGGTCGAGACGGTGGACGGTATCGGGGTCGACGGCGACGGCGAGGGCGTCGAGGGACCGCTGACCGCGCTGCTCTCGCGGCTGTTCGATCGGCGCGTGGAGGAAGCGTACTACGACGGCGAGCGGCTATAAGGGGTTTATAAACGAGTGTTCGGAACGGAACACGAGCGGCCAAAGGCCTACGTATCGGTACCACGTGGGTCGGCTATGTCACTGCGGCGGCGAGCCGCCCTTCTCGGTGGTGTGACAGCGGTCGGGTTCGGAGCGGCCGGGTATTACCGACTGACGACGACGACATGCGACGAGATTGCCTGTTTCGCGTTCGCGTATCAGGGAGCGGACGACGCCCCGAGTCGGTTGGACATCGAACACACCGGTGGGGAGCGTCAACTCCCCGCAGGAGACGTGTACATCACCAACGTCAGCGTCGACTACGAATCGGGTGCAACGGACACCGTCGCGTGGGCGGAGTTAGACGACGGTATCGGACCGACCGACGCGATCAACGGTGAGGCCAGACGGGTGAACCTCGGTTCGGTGGGTATCGTGCAGATCCTCTGGCAGCAGGACGACGTCGAGCGGGTCATCGAAGCGTGGGTGTTCGACGACGACGTTTCATAAGCAACCGGCAAATCTGGGATTTTCTGGCGAGTACTCAGTTATAAGTGGTCGTTGCTCTCGGCGGATCAGCGAGGAACGCCTCCAAAGCCCCAGCCGCTCGCTTATAAACGTCTGACCGCGGATCGATGACGAACACCTCTAAAGCCCCCGCCGCGACGACTCGGGGGCCTTGCTGCGCGCCTCACTCGGTCGCTACCGCTCCCTCGTTGCGGTGCTTGCTGCGGCCACCTTCGTCGTCGCGGCTGCCCCTTTGAGTCCCGCCCCACACCGCAACCGCAGCCTCACGCCTCCCCAGCCTCGTCGCTCACTTCGTTCGCGACTCCCTCGCACGCGCTCCTCGTGGCCTGTCGGCCACTCGGAGGCGTGCGCCACCGCACAGCTATTTATAAAGAGACCTATCGGTTGATCCCGCCCGCGCCGTCGACGACGCTCTCGACGTCGCCGGGCGTGATCACCGCGAGGTCGCCGTCGACGGTGCGCTTCAGGGCGGCGGCCGCGGCGGCCCACTCCAGCGAGTCGGCCATCTCGCCCCCGTCGATCCGCTTCGCGAGGTAGCCGGCGACGAACGCGTCGCCGGTGCCGATCGCGTCGTAGGTGTCGGCCTCGAAGACGCCCTGCTCGTACACCTCGCCGTTCCGGAGCGCGACGGCGCCCTCCGTGCCGCGGGTGACGACCACGGTCTCGAAGTCGAACGCGGACGCGAGCCCGTGAGCGATCTCGACCGCGTCGCCCTCGCGGTCCAGTACCTCGCGGGCGTCCCGCCGGGGGACGAACAGGGTGTCGACGTGCTCGAAGAGGTCCTCGTAGGCGGCGCGAGCGGTCTCGGGGTCCCAGAGCTTCGCCCGGTAGTTGAGGTCGAACGAGCGCGTCGCGCCGGCGTCGCCCGCGGCGCGGAGCAGGGCCGTCGTCGTCTCCGCGGCCCGCTCCGAGAGCGCGGGCGTGATCCCGGTCGTGTGGAAGTACTCGGCCGCCTCCAGCGCCCCGGTCGGCAGCTCCGCGGGCGTGACCGTCGTGATCGCGGCGTCCGCGCGGTCGTAGATCACGTTCGTCCCGCGCGGCTCCCCGCCGTGTTCGAGGTAGTACGTCCCCAGCCGGCTCGCCTCGGGATCGGCCCACGACACGCCCGTCCGGACGCCGTGGCTTCGGAGCTCGCCGATGATTCGGCGCCCGAGCGGCGACTCCGGGAGCTTCGAGAGCCAGACGGCGTCGGCGCCGAGTCGCGCGGCGCCGACCGCGACGTTGCTCTCCGCGCCGCCCGCCTGCACGTCGAGGGTCTCGGTGGTCTCCAGCCGCTCGCCGCGCGGCGGCGAGAGCCGGAGCATCGTCTCGCCGAACGTCACCAGATCCGTCACGCCGACCACCCTACCGGCGCGGTGAGCGCGGTCGATCCGGTCGCCGCAGTCGCTGCGGTCGCTGCGGTCGCTTCGGTGTGCATACCGAAGCGTCGGCGAGGGGATACAAAAGGACCCGCGATCGGCGGCGGGGTGGCGCTCATCGCACCGCTGACGCTCACCGCACCGCCGACGCCAGCGCCACCGCCCCGAACAGGAGCAGCGCGAGCGCGGCAACGGGCTGGTTGCCGGCGGCGGCCAAGTAGACGCCGTAGACGACCGCGACCGAGAGCCCGCCCGCGAGCAGGGTCGTCCCGGCGTGGACCGCGACGTTCCGGCGAGTCCGCGCCTCGCGACCCACCTGCTCGCCGAGCGCGATCCCGTGGTCCGCGAGGTCCCACGCGAGCGCGAGCGCGACCCCGGCCGCGAGCAGGGGCTCGACCGCCCCGCGCAGGTACCCGGCGAGCGCGATCCCGATCACACCGATCCCGGCTGCCCACGAGAGGATCCGGGGAGATTGTCGGAGCGCCCCGGCGAGGAGGCCGACCGTTGCGACCCCGACGAGCGCCCCGCCGGTCGGGGCGGCGAGGAACGCGGACAGCGCCGCGATCGCGCCGGCGACGAGGCTCGCGACGACCGCGAGCGTCGGCGGGCGGGCGTCGCGCTCGCGGTCGTCGGCCGCATCGTGCGACTCGGCGTCGTCGGTTGTCACCTCCCGTCGACTCACCGCGACCACCTCCCGGTGGCCCGCGCGACCGCGACGGGGAAGGACCGGTCTCCCCACTCGGTCGTGCGGATCCCCGCCCCGCGCAGTTCGCGGAGCCGTTCGCGGCGCTCGAACGCGACCAGCCGCGTTCCCGGCGTGTCGCCGGCGGTCACGTCGGGCGAGAGGACGGTGACGAGGTGACCGTGGGCGTCGATCCGGCGCGCGAGCGACGCCGCGGAGTCATCGAGGAGCGGGGTGAAAAAGAGCACCTGCGCGTCGGCCGGAAGCCGCCGGCGGAACCGCCGGAACCACAGCGACTGGTAGAACCCCCCCTCGACCGGCGTCGGCGCCAGCGCGGGGTCGGTCGCCAGCGTCTCGCGCCCGCGGGCGGCGTGCGCCGTGCCGGCTCCCGGCGAGAGCCAGCAGTCGCGCGGACCCAGCGTCGCGATCCCGACCCGGTCCCCGCCGTCGAGCAGCGCGGTGAACGCCTGTCCGGCGGCCTCGACGCTCGCCTCCACGGCGGTGTCGGCGTCGGGCTCGCTCGCGGCGTACGCCGACTCGCGGGCGTCGATCAGGAGCACGACGGTCGCGGCGCGCTCCTCGCGGAGTTCGAGCGTCGCCAGCTCGCCCGTCCGCGCCCGCCGGTTCCAGTCGATCCGCTTGACGGGGTCGCCGCGGCGGTACTCGCGGGTGGCGTGGAACTCGACGCCGGCGCCGCCCACGTCGGTGGGTACGCGACCGTGATATTTCGTCGTCAACCCTCGCAAGGGGAGGTCGCCGCCCGCCGAGAGCTCCGGGGTACAGACGATCCGGGTCGGTGCCGCGAGTTCGGTCGTGCGCTCTTGAGAGCCGGCGGCGTCTCGCGTGATTCCCCGCATCGGCTCCCACTCGTGTTCCCCGCGGCTCGCCCGGACGGTGTACTCGAAGACCGCCGTCGCCCCCGGCCGGAGCGCGGTCCCGATCCGCGCCGGGCCGTCGACGACCTCCAGTCCGGGCGGCACCCCGTCGACGAGTCGGAGGTCCGGGAGGGCAGCGTCGCCGACGTTGTGCGCCCGGACCGTGACGACCACGTCGTCGCCCGGTGCCGGGGTGTCGTCGCTCACGGTCCGCTCGACCTCGATCGTCGCCTCGGGCGCCTCGCCGATCCGGGCGTAGACGGCGTATCCCACGCCGACGGCCCCGGTCAGCACGAGCCCGGGCTGCCGGGCGACGACGCCGACCCCGACGAGCGCGAGGGCGACCCCGGCGATCCCGTCCCACCGTCCGGTCTCGGACCGTCGGAGAGGCGTGCGCTCGGTCTGATCACCCCCGCGGTTCGCGGCGTCATCGTCGGGCGAGTCGCCGTCGGCGGTTTCGGCGCTCATCGCGCCGCCTCCGCCGGATTGTCATCGTCGAGCCGCCCGATCGCGTCGATCGCGGCGCGGAGCCCGTACCCGTACCGTGACCGTCCCCGAATCCCGGCCCGAAGTCGGACCCCGATCGGGTACGACGCGTCGCTCGCGAGGAACGCGGCCGCGGTCGGGTCGTCGGTCCACGTCCCAACCTCGACGGCTCGCTCGGCCGCCGCGGTCGAGCAGTTCCGGTCCCGGGCGACCGCCGCGACCGCGACGGCTCGGACTCGCTCGCGGAGCTCGCGGCGGGAGGCGTACCCTCCGTGGGACGCGGCGGTCATTCGGCCGATCCGCTCGTCGAGGTCGGCTCCGGGCACGGTCGCGGGCACCCGGCGCTCCGGCTCGCCGGGGTCGGCGGCCCGCCGGTCGCGGCCGCGGCGCTCGTTCGCGTATCGAACCCCCTGCACGACGGCGAGCGCGCCGATGAGGGTGACGACGACGGTGGAGGGGTCGATCGCGGCCGCGATCGAACGATTCACGACCGCGACGAACCCGACCGCGACCGCGGCGACGCCGACGAGCGCGAGGGGGCGCATTACGGCTTCCCTCCGGGGTTCGCCGGGTCACCGTGCCGCTCCTCAATCTGACGCAGCGCCGCGACCGCCTGCCGCTCGCGGTCGTCCGTCGCGTCTGCGCCGCCGTACCGGACTCGCTCGAACACCTCGGTGAGCGTCCCGACGGGCTCCTCGTCGACGCCGGCGTCGACCGCCGCGCTCGCGAACTCCGCGGGCGTCGAGGACGCGGGCCGGTCCACGTCGAGGACCGCCGTCATGTCGCGCCACGCCCGGTACACCTCGTTGTCGGCGTCCGACGACTCGATCCGATCGGCGGCTTCGCCGGCGGTGCGCCCGACGGCGGCGAGGTCGCGCTCCGACTCCTCGGGGTCGTCCTCGGCGGCTGCTCCGGAGCCCGGCGTCGCCTCGTCGTCGCCACTCGCGAGGAGGAGCACGCCGACGCTCGCGACGAGGGCGACGATCACGACGAGCGCGAACAGGAGCTCCGGCGCCGACGCGGCCCCCTCCCCGCCCCCGACGCCCGCGCCGCCGGCGGCGCCCTCGGGAATGAGTCCCTCGTCGGAGCCGGCGATGCCGAACTCGAACACGCTTTCCGTCGACACCGACCCGCAAATGGCCAACCCCCACCAGATGAGTCCGATCGGGAAGCCGACCGCGCCGGCGCCCGCGAGAGCGGCGACCGCCGAGCGCGTGTCTCGGTAGACGATCGCCGCGATCCCGAGAAGAAACCCGGTGAGAACCAACAGCGCCGGCGGCTCGCGGAGGAACTCGTAACACACCGGCTGCGTCGCGAGGGACAGCTCGCCGCCGGGCGACGGTGAGAAACCGGGATCGCCCGGACCGTCGCCGGCGCTCGGCGCGTCGCCCTCGACGCCGCCGAACCCGCCACCGCCGAGGCTGACGGCCGAGTCGAGCGTCGCGGCGGCGACGCCGAGCGCGACGACCGCGAGGAGGGCGAGGACGACCGCGAGGAGGGTGTCCCGCTTCACGTCCGTGGATACGCCGTCCCGGAGGAATAGCTTTCGGGGGAGGCGGTCGATACCCCCCGGTCAGCCCGGGCTACGCCTCCGAGCCGTCGACCGCGCCGTCGAGGGGAGTGGTCGGGAACAGCGCGTCGACGTCCGGCTCGGGATCGATCAGTCGGTACGCGGTCCCGTCGGGCTCGACGACGCCGGCGTCCGCGAGGTGATCGAGGTGGGCGAACGCCTCGCCCGGGCCGTGGAGGACGTGGATTTCGGAGAGGTCACCGAACAGCGCGGCAGCGACCTCCCACGCGGTCGCGGGCTCCTCGTCAGCAAGAACGTCGAGCACCCGCCGAGTCCGGTGCCGGTGATGGTCGAGGATGGTCGCGGCCCGTCGGCTCGGGTCGTCGATCCGCTCGCGGTGGCCGGGGTGAGCCGCGTCGAAGTCGCGCTCGATGATCTGCACGAGGCTCTCAGCGTAGGCGGCGAGCGGCGCGTCGACACGCACGTCCGCGCCGCCGACGTTCGGCGTGTACCTCGGGAGGAGCGCGTCGCCGGCGAACAGCTCTTCCGTTGCGTCTGCGCCGCCGACCGGCTCGTGGTCGGGAACCTCACGCGGATCGAAGGCGAACCCCGTGAGGCCGGCCGTGTGGCCCGGCAGGTGCATCGCTTCGAGGGCGACGCCGCCGGCGTCGATCACGTCGCCGTCGCCGAACGTCGTCACGTCGGCGGGCCGGCCGCTGAGGTCGGCGCTCACCGCGTCGAAGAAGGCGGCCAGCCGCTCTCGGTCGGCCGCCGGCATCCCCCACCGATCGAACGTCTCGCGCTGGAGGTCGCGATCGAGGAACAGCGGCGCCTCGCTGCCGTCGACCAGCGACGCGTCCGCCTCGTGGACGTACACGTCGGCGTCGCCGTCGGCCTGTATCTCGCCGGCCAGCCCCGCGTGGTCGGGGTGCCAGTGGGTGAGGGCGATCGTGTCGATATCGGCGAACGTGAGCCCGTATTCCGCGAGGCCGTCCTCCAACTCCCCGCGCACGTCCGGGAGCGCGACGCCGGTGTCGACGAGCGCGGTCGTCTCGCCGTCGAGTAGGTACACGTCGTTTTCGCCCTCGAAGACGGTGTTGCCGAGTTGGATCCGTTTCACAGGGCACTCGTCGTCGGGAGCCCTTTTGAGGGTTGCCACCGCGGAAAGCGGGGGCGTCGCGCGTGACGGTTCAGGCGATGTCGACTCGGGGACTCTCAGTCGAGCACGTCGACCCCGGTGAACTCGAACCGGGCGCCGCCGCCCGCGGCGTCGGTGACGCGCACGTCCCACCCGTGAGCCGACGCGACGGCCTCGACGATTTCGAGGCCGAACCCTGTCCCGTCGTCGCTCGTGGTGTATCCCGTCTCGAACACCGTCTCACGGTCGCTCTCGGGGATCCCCCGGCCGTCGTCAGCGACGTAGAACCCCCCCTCGACGTCGCCGACGGTCACCGTGACGTCCTCGCCGGCGTGCTCGACCGCGTCGCCGTCTCTCGAACGACCGTGTTCCACGCTGTCGCCGGGCTCTGCCCGGCTGCCAGTGGAACCGTGTTCCACGCTGTCGCCGAGCTCTGCTCGGCTGCCAGTGGAACCGTGTTCCACGCTGTCGCCGAGCTCTGCTCGGCTGCCAGTGGAACCGTGTTCCACGCTGTCGCCGAGCTCTGCTCGGCTGCCAGTGGAACCGTGTTCCACGCTGTCGCCGAGCTCTGCTCGGCTGCCAGTGGAACCGTGTTCCACGCTGTTCCGCATGAGGTTCTCGACAAGCTGTCTGAGTCGGCTTCGGTCCGCGCGGATCGTGCGGTCGGTCTCGATCCGGAGCGAGGCCGCTGCGGTCTCGACGCCCTCCCAGCACACCTCCGCGAGTTCGCGGAGGGGAACGCGCTCCGTCTCCTCGACGCCCTCGCCGTCACGGGCGAGCGTCAGGAGGTCGTCGATGAGCGTCGCCATTCGCCCGTGGGCGTTGGCGACGGCCTCGAGGTGCTCGGAGTCGTGCTCCTCGCGGGCGAGCTCCAGCCGCCCCTGCGCGACGTTGAGGGGGTTCCGGAGGTCGTGGGAGACGATGCTCGCGAACTCCTCGAGCCGTTCGTTCTTGCGGCGGAGCGCCTCCTCGCGCCGCTTCCGCTCGCGGACGTCTCGGATGACGCCAACGCGATTCAGCTCTTCGCCCTCCTCGCCGGTCACCCGGTTGAAGCGCATCTCCACTGGGAATCGCTCCCCGTCTGCCGTGAGGAACTCGTACTCGACCATGCCGACGTCGCGATCACCCGCGGCCACCTCGTTGCGGACCCGCGTGGCCTTCTCCACGGTTTCCTCTGTGACCCAGTCGTAGATATCCGTCCCCAGCAGCGCCTCGCGGCTCACGCCCTTCATCTCGGTATAGCGATCGTTGACGTACGCGATGGTCCCGTCGGGACGGACGGCGTAGACGGCGTCGTCGAGTGAGTCGAGTATCGTCTCGTACCGTCGTAACTCCCTATCCCGAGGTGACCCTTCCGTCATAGCTTCTCTTGGACGTTCGTTTCAGCCGTTCAGTAATAAATGGGGCGTCACGGCCGTCGCTCGCGTGATCGTCTCTCGGTCGCTTGTCGATCGCTCAGCTCGCCGGAAACAGCGTGATTCTCGCGCGAATTCGGTGTGTTTTCGTCGCCCCGCGCCCTCGATCCCGTATGGAGTACCAACCGGGCGTGTGCAACATCGGACCGGCCCAACAGCGACGGCGGCTCCTCCTCGGGATCGGGTCGCTGCTGCTCGCGGTCGTCACCGTCGCAGTGATCCTCGGGATGGGGTGGCCGCGCTGGACGCTCATCGCCTCGCTGTTCCCGCTGTACGGCGCCGCGATGGGCTACTTCCAGTACCGCGAGCGGTTCTGCGTCGGCTTCGCCGGAATCGGCGTCTTCGACGTCGGCGAGGGGACCAACCAGGTGCAAGACGAGGCGGCGCTCGAAGCGGATCGGCGACGCGCCGTGCGGCTGAACACGAAGTCGCTGGCCGTCGGCGCGATCGGATCGCTGGTGATCTACGGCGTGTCGCTCGTGGCATTATAAGTTGTTAGCGGGCGTGTCGTGAGTTCCGCTACGTACCCGATCGTTCGCTTATAAATAATCGTCGGGAGATCGACGGTGGCTACCTCCAAAGCCCCAGCCGATCGTTTATACGTGGCTGCCGGCAGATCGGCGGTGACCACCTCCAAAGCCCCAGTCGCCGAGGGCGGCGCACGCTCGCTGTGCTCCTCACTCGGTCGCTACCGCTCCCTCGTTGCGATGTCGCCGGCGGCAAAGCCGCCGGCTGCCCGTGGCGCGTAGCGCCACGCTGCTTACGTCACCTGCGCCGCCCTCGTCGACTGCCCCTTTGAGTCCCACCCGACCGCACAGCACCGCAGCCTCACGCCTCCCCAGCCTCGCGGCTCCCTTCGTCGCCGGCGCTGCGCGCCGGCTGCATGAGGGACCTCCGGTCCCTCTCTGGTCGCCGCGTCCCTCGCACGCGCTCCGAGCGGCCTACTGGCCGCTCGGAGGCGCGCGCCACCGCACAGCACCGCAAGGCGTGTCGCCGTCGATGTCGTGTCGAACCACACGAACGTGCACATAGAAAAGCATTAGAACCGGCTCGATAACCACGTAAGTGAATGAGTCTGTCCGAGCCGGACCACGAGCTCGTCGTCGCGGAGCTCGGCCGGGAGCCGACGGCGGCCGAGGCCGCGCTGTTCGAGAATCTCTGGAGCGAGCACTGCGCGTACCGCTCCTCGCGACCCCTGCTGTCGGCGTTCGAGAGCGAGGGCGACCAAGTCGTCGTCGGTCCCGGCGACGACGCGGCGGTCCTCGCGTTGCCCGAGCCGGGCGCCGCCGACGTTCCGGCCGCCGACCGCGACGCCGACGACTACAGCGATCAGTACGTCACGTTCGGCGTCGAGAGCCACAACCACCCCTCCTTCGTGGACCCGGTCGACGGGGCAGCCACCGGGGTCGGCGGTATCGTCCGCGACACCATGTCGATGGGCGCGTACCCCATCGCCCTGCTCGACTCGCTGTACTTCGGCGGCTTCGACCGCGAGCGCTCGCGGTACCTCTTCGAGGGCGTCGTCGAGGGCATCTCCCACTACGGCAACTGTATCGGCGTCCCCACCGTCGGCGGCAGCGTCGCCTTCCACGACGGGTACGAGGGGAACCCCCTCGTCAACGTCGCCTGCGTCGGCCTCACCAACGAGGAGCGGCTGGTCACGGCCACCGCACAGGAGCCGGGCAACAAGCTCGTGCTCGTCGGCAACGGCACCGGCCGCGACGGGCTCGGCGGCGCCTCCTTCGCTTCCGAGGACCTCGCCGAGGACGCGGAGACCGAGGACCGTCCCGCGGTGCAGGTGGGCGACCCCTACGCCGAAAAGCGGCTGATCGAGTGCAACGAGGCGCTGGTCGACGAGAACCTCGTCCTCTCCGCTCGCGACCTCGGCGCGGCGGGCCTCGGTGGCGCCTCCTCCGAGCTGGTCGCGAAGGGCGGGCTCGGCGCTCGGCTCGACCTCGACAGCGTCCACCAGCGCGAACCGAACATGAACGCGATGGAGATCCTGCTCGCCGAGAGCCAGGAGCGGATGTGCTACGAGGTCGCGCCGGGGGACGTGGCGCGCGTCGAGGCGCTCGCCGAGCGGTTCGACCTCGGCTGCTCCGTCATCGGCGAGGTGACCGACGGGAACTACGTCTGCGAGTTCGCGGGCGCCGGAGAGGGAGACGCGGGCGGCGCGGACGACTCCGACGACGAGGCGTCCGAGGTCGTCGTCGACGTGGACGCCGAGTACCTCGCCGACGGTGCCCCGATGAACGACCTCGCGAGCGAGGCCCCGACCCAACCGGACCGAGACCTTCCGGACCCCGAGCCCGCCCTCGACGAGGCGGTCGAATCGGTCGTCTCGGCCCCCTCGACCGCGAGCAAGCGCTGGGTGTACCGCCAGTACGACCACGAGGTCGGCGTTCGGACGGCGATGACACCCGGCGACGACGCCGCGATCATGGCGATCCGAGAGACGGCGTCGACCGACGCGGGCGACCTCGCCCCGGCCGACCAGGGCGTCGGTCTCGCGCTCTCCTCCGGCGCAAATCCGAACTGGACCGAGACCGCCCCCTACGAGGGCGCCCGCGCCGTCGCCTTCGAGAACGCGACCAACCTCGCCGCGAAGGGCGCGGTCCCGCTCGCGGCGGTCGACTGCCTCAACGGCGGCAACCCGGAGAAGCCCGAGGTGTACGGCGGCTTCAAGGGTATCGTCGACGGGCTCGCCGACGCCTGTGCCGACCTCGACGCCCCGGTGGTCGGGGGCAACGTCTCGCTGTACAACGACAGTGTCGAGGGGCCGATCCCGCCGACGCCGACGCTCGCGCTGATCGGCACCAGAAAGGGGTACGACGCGCCGCCTGCCGCCCTCGACGCCGACCGCGCGAGCGACTCAGAACTCCTACTAGTCGGCGCCGGCGGCGCCGACGGCGGTGCGCTCGGCGGCTCCGAGTACCTCGCGCAGGCCGGCGGAACCGACCGGTTCCCGGCGCTGCCGGACGCGGAGACCGAGAGCCTCGCCGACCGTATCGCGTCGCTCGCGGCGGTCGCGCGCCACGACTCGACGCTCGCGACCCACGACGTGAGCGACGGCGGGCTCGCGGTCGCGCTGGCGGAGCTGGTGACCGATGACGCTGGGGCCGACGTGACCCTCCCCGACCGCGTCGCCGCCTTCGAGGAGACGCCCGGCCGCCTCGTCGTCCAGACGACCGACCCCGAGGCGGTCGCCGAGCGCGCCGGCGACGCGCCCGTGCTCCGGCTCGGCGACGTGACGACCGACGGGACGCTCTCCCTCTCGGTCGGCGACGACGCCGTCGCGCTCGACGCCGACGCGATCCGAGAGCTCCGCGGCGTCATCGAGCGCGAGCTCGCCTGAATCGGCCTCGCTGACCACCGGCCGGCCAAGGCGGTCATCGCTCCTCGCGTCACCGCGGAGAGGGAGCGAGCGATACGTTTTTAGGTTTTCCTAAAATACATAGTCTCAGTTACGAGACGCCGGCCGCTCCGGCGCTCGACACATCGATGGCTCACACGCAATCAGTCGAACGGACACAGTCGGCCCGGGACGCGAGCGAGTCGCCCGCGGACGCGAACGGATCGCGCGCCGACGCGACCGAGTCACCCGCCGACGCGTCGCCGGACCCCGTGTTGTCGCTGTCGGACGTGACGAAGGATTTCGGCCCGGAGACCGCCGTCGACGGCGTCTCCCTCGATGTCGAGCCGGGAGAGCTGCTCACCTTCCTCGGCCCCTCCGGCTGCGGGAAGACGACGACGCTCCGGACCATTGCCGGATTAGAGGAACCGACCGAGGGACAGATTACGCTCGGCGACGAGACCGTCTCCGGCGACGGCGCGTTCGTCCCGCCGGAGCAGCGCGACGTCGGAATCGTCTTCCAGAACTTCGCGCTGTTCCCGCACCTCACCGTCCGAGAGAACATCGCGTTCGGGCTCGACGACGGCGCGGACGCGAACGCGGCTCGCGTCGACGAGCTGCTCGACCTCGTCGACCTGCCCGAACACGGCGAGAAGACGCCGGACCAGCTCTCCGGCGGGCAGAAACAGCGCGTCGCGCTCGCGCGCTCGCTCGCGCCGGAGCCTGACGTGCTCCTCCTCGACGAGCCCTTCTCGAACCTCGACGTGCGCCTCCGCGTCGAGATGCGCGAGGAAGTCCGCCAGATCCTGAAGGCGGCCGGCGTCACCGCCGTCTCCGTCACCCACGACCAGGAGGAGGCGCTCTCCATCTCCGACCGCGTCGCCGTGATGAACGAGGGGAAGATCGAGCAGGTCGGCCGCCCCGAATCGGTGTTCGAGCGCCCCGAGTCGAAGTTCGTCGCCTCCTTCCTCGGGCGGGCGTCGTTCCTCGAAGGGCACCTCCGCGACGGGAAGGTCGAGACCGGCATCGGCCGGTTCGACGCCGTCACGCTGGAGGGGTACGACACCGTCTACGACGGCGCGCCCGTCGACGTGCTCGTGCGACCCGACGACCTGCGAGCGACGCCCGCAAGCGCCGAGCTGGCCGACGGGACCATCGTCTCGCGGCAGTACGTCGGTCCCTCGTTCATCTATCGGGTCGAACTCGACTCCGGGGAGGTCGTCCACTGCCTCCACAACCACGTCGAGGAGTTCGACCTCGACGAGCCGGTGGGGTTAGAGCTCACCGCCGATCACCCGCTGGCCTGGTACCCGCGGTAGGCGGGTCGCTATCGGCTGTTCTCGGTGAGTATTAACCCGCGAGCGACGCCGTCGCTCAGAATGTGAACAGGAACGGGATGACGTACGCGACGAGCAGGCCGACGAGGGTGACGGCCGCGCCGATGCCGACCTCGCGGCTGCCGAACCTTTGCATGGGGGAGGTCACGCGCTTGTCCGGATCGGGCTCGTGGGAGTGGTCGTCCATGTGCGGGGATCGGTACGGGGGACACATAAGGGCATCTGAATGATACAGTCGAACGGGGAATAGACGACGTGGCCCCAGTCAGTCCCCGAGCGACTCCAACAGTTCGCACGGAGACAGACCTGTTGAGCGTCGCGCGGCTGCGTTTCAATTGTCGCCGCTGTTCCCGGTGCTGCCGTCTCGTTCGTATCTGCTCCCGTCGATCGTCACGCTGTGGATCCGTCCCTCGTTTGGGGGGAAAACATATGGCCTATCCCCATCAGACTGAATCGTCTCTGCCGGTGATTCCCCGTTGACTATCACGTCTAGAGTGCCGGAAAAACCCGATATGTGTACTGTTCCGCCACCATTGTTTCCGTTTCCGTTTCCGTTTCCGTTTCCGCCGTTGAAGTCGACATCGAGACACGACACGTCGAACGTTCTGGTCTTTTCGACGGTCGCTCCGTCAGCCTCCCCATCGAAGAACAGTTTGACGTGTCCTTCGCCACTGCCCTCACAGTTGACGGCGACGAACGCCTCGTGACCGATTCCAAGTTCACCGTCGCCCGCTAGTCTGTCGTCGATATCGACACTATCCTCGCTGACAACGCCCTCGGTCGACTCCACGGTTACGGTCAGATCAAGTGGATCGGAGAACTGGTTCTGTATCCTGACGACATCGTTCGGCTCGTACTCCTCTGACTCGACAGTTTGAGCATTCCCACCATCGACTGGAAGGTACTTGTTCACCTGTTCCAGCCCCAGATACGCCTCGCCGTCCTCGACGACGTTCACCGACACACCCCGCTCTGCTTCCACGCTGCTGAACGCGCCGGTGCCGACGCTCATCGCACCGGAACTCGCCCCGCCGAGCAACAGGATGAGGTGTCGTCGTTTCATTTGCGATGGGATCTCACAGTACGTTCACCCGAGACAACGTGTTCCGACCCTAAGGTTATACGGCGCCGGAACTCTCGTATGCGACGCTTGAAACCCCGCGCCCTACGTCAGTTCCGGGGGTTCCTCGGGTTCGCCGACCTTCATCTCCGCGGTGTAGTACTTGTGCGTGATCGCGGAGAACGCGAACGCGACGACGATCGCGACCGTCCACGCGAACTCGGGCAACAGGACGAACGGCCACGCGCCGAGCCACACCGCACCGACGAGCGCGACAGCGACGCCCGAGAGCCCGAGGTAGTAGTCACTCCACGGGATCTCTCTCCCCTCGACCACGTCCATGTACACGTCCACGTCGGTCATCGCGGGCATGGGCTCGACGACGCCGCGGTTCTTGTTGAAGTCGATGACGCCCGCCTTGTCCATCTTCGGCAGGTGCGACTGCTGGAGCGCGGTGTAGACGCGCTTGCGCTCGTTGCCCGTGATCTCCGTCGTCTCGATCCCGTTTTCCCAAGCCGCGATCTGCTCGGCCATGTCGCCGATCGCGATCGAGTCGTCTTCCTCGCGTTTCAGCAGGTGGACCGCGAATCGCCGACGCTGATTGGACAGTACGTCGAACAGCTCATCCTCAGAGATGTCTGTCGTCGGTTCGGTATCCCCTCCGTCAATCTGCTGTACCGACGCCATTTCTGTCAGACACATATGAACATGCCAACATAAATCCCGCGGTTATGATAATCTGCTAAACTGTCTTGCCGTTCACACAACGGTTAGAAGCGAAGTACTATACTGCCGCTTTACTGGCCTGAAAGCACGAAAAAAACGGGTTTGTAGGGGATCGGCAATGCGGGGTCCTGTTCTTCGTTTATCATATCCTATCAAATTTGATAGCATCTCGGTTGCATCGATTGCCGGTTCAGGACGGGCCTGAATGCGTTGCGAGTGGTTGCAGGTCGAGCCTGAAGCGATCGGATCGGGGTTCAGGGCGGGTCGGAACCCTCCGGCCGGATCTTCAGTACCGCCCGGAACTGTTTCTGCAAATTCATAACGATATGGGATAGGGCCCATGGGTGAAGTAGAGCGACCCCGGGTGGCGCGGGATGTCCCGCGTCGGCGGCCCGCGGGTCGTGTGCGGACACAACGAGGTAATCCAACAATGGCAAACCGACGCAAGTTCATCGCCGGACTGGGCGCATTGGCTACGGGTAGTGCAGCTGCAATGGGTACGGGCGCGTTCTCAAGCGTTCGCGCGGAGCGCGCTATCAGTGTTGAAACGGCAGGCGACGTGAATGCATACTTAGGACTGGATGCATCAGAGAGTGTCTATGCTGAGCAGACTGGCAGCACTCTTGAACTCCAGTTTGATGGGAGTAACAGTGGTCAGGATGGAAATGGTCTGAATGCAAACGCAGATTCTGTTTTCCAAAATGTATTCAGCATTAAAAATAATGGGCAGAATACTGTTCGAGTTCAGGTTTATCCGGGTGGTGAGCTAGGAGATCTTCCAAATGGTCCAATGGCTGTCTACCATACTGAAGAAGAAAGTACGAATGTGGCAACCTCCTCTCTGACCGCCTTCGATACGAGCCCCGTTCCTGACTGGCACGATTCTGATTACGGTCGAGATACCCCCGCAATTCCTAGTAGTCAGGACCTTGCTCCTGGTGACGATATTTATGTCCACTTCGCATTCTACCTCAATGATTCTGTTGAGTCGTTGGGGAGTGATGCTTCTACTAATATCTCGGATATTCCGAACACTCTAGGAATCTACGCAGACGCAACGCCTGAGGAGGACAACGAAGCCCTATAAGCGGCTTCAGTCTCCTATACCATGAATCGCCGACGATTAATTGGAATGGCAGCTGGTATTTTTGCTGGATCTACAGCGATTGGTACTGGTGCCATTTCAAGTAGTCGAGCAGAAAGATCAATAACTGCCGAAGTCACTAACGATAGTGAGGCATATTTATCAATTGATTCGGAGAATGTCGGTGTGGCCGGCCGTTCAAGTCAGGTTAACTTAGGAAATAATGGTAAAGTTGCAACATTCAGAATCCCTGGTCCAGAAGACGATCTTATAGCTGGAACAGATCCAAATGGTGTTGGCTTGGAATCTGAATATTGGTTTGAAGATATGGCCCGTATTCAAAACCAGGGTAATAATCCCATTTCTGTCTATAGCGACTATAGTGGTGATCTGGATCAGATTGCGATTTTTGATATTAATAACAATTCTGGGTTATTAACATCCCACTCAGATGGACGTTCACTCGATGTTGGTGAATCCTTTATAATTGGGGTATATATCAAAACGGGGGATCAACCTATAGCAAAATATAATGAAAATTTGGCTATCATCGGAGAACAGACCTCTATGACCACTTCCTGATTATTTTAGAGGATGCCAACCACCCGCCGCACCCTGACCCTCGCACTCCTCCTCGTAGCGGCGGGCTCACTCATGTTCGCCACGGGCGCGGCGGTCATCGACGGCGACGCCGACACCTTCGCAGACGACGAGATCGCGGTCCAGCCGGCCGAGGGCCCGAACGGGCAGTACGCCTACCTGAACGACGACGACGAGATCGCGATCGACGTGTCGGCGTCGAACCCGAACATCCGGGATCCCTCCTTCGACGGCGTGAACGTCGGAACGACCGGGACGATCGACGATGTGTTCACGATCACGTACACGGGAGACGAACGCGCGCGAGTGTGGATCGGCTACCCGGACGAGTCGGTCACCTTCGTTGCCGACGGCGACTCGATCGAGGGCGACGAGAACAACGTCACGCTCGGCCCGAACCAGACGGTCGCGGTCGGGCTCGCGATCGACGCGCGCGGCGAGGTCGCCGGGACGCGGCTCGGCGCCGACGAGTTCTCGATCAAGGCGAACGAGACGGCGGTCGGTGAGTCGGACGGGACGGCGTCGATCTCGTCCACGTCGTCTTCGACCGGCGACGCCGACGCGGTCGTGACGACCAGGGCGCCGAGTGACGACCGCCGCGAGTTCGTCGCGAGCGACATCGACCACGACGACACGGTCCGGTTCGAGGCCGACGGCATGCACCTCGACGGCGAGAACGTTACCCTCGACCGGCTCGACTTAGCGGGCGTCCGAAACGATCGCGTCGAGGTGAACGCGGCCGGGAGCCCGGAGCCCTTCGCGAACGGAAGCGCGCTTGACGCGCCGACGACCCCGCGGTCGATCGCGTACCTCGGCGTCGAGCACGACTTCGACCCCGACGAGGTCGACGCGATGACGATCCGATTTAGCGCCTCGCGGGAGACGCTCGACGACGCCGGGATCGACCCGAAGAACGTGACGCTCTACCGGCAGAGCGACGCCGGTAACTGGACCGAAAAGGGCGCCAGCGTCGTCGGCGAGGACGCGGTCCGGATGCGGGGACTCTCCGAGGACCGCGTGCACTTCCGGGCGACGACCGAGGAGTTCTCCACGTTCGCGGTCGCAGAGCGCGTTCCCCGCTTCGACGTGACCGAAACCGCCCTCGACCCCGCGGCGATCGACCCAGGCGACGAGGCGACCGTCCGGGCGACCCTGCGGAACGGCGGCGGTGCGGCGGGCGAGCGAACGGTGACGTTGACGGCCGACGGCGACCCGGTCGCGAACGAGACGGTCTCGCTGGCGCCCAACGAGACGGCAACCGTCGCGCTCTCGGGCGCGTTCGAGACCGCTGGCGAGTACGATCTCGCGGTCGCTGGGACGGCCGCCGGAACCCTGCTCGTCGGTGACCCGGCGGGTGACGACCGGTCCGCGGACAACGCGGACGCGGAGACCGGAACGGGATCGGGAACCGACGAGGGCGCGCAAACCGGTGACGGCGACGGAGCGGCGGAGGGACCCGCCGGTGGACCGACCGAGGAGCCGGGCGCCATCGACCTCGTCGAGCTGGGGGGGCTGCTCGCTTTCGTCGTTCTCGTCGTCGCCGGGATCGCGCTCGTCCGCCGGATGCCTCGATCGTGAGCGCGACCGCGCCGACAGCTCTTAACCGCTGGTCCGAGACGATCGGGGCGTGACGGCCTCTCCGAACGCACGGAGCGACGAGACCGCGGCGGAACGGGACGCCGGCGGTCCCGGCTTCCGTCGCGAGCTGGTCGCGCGGCTCCGCCTCCTCGACCTGCTTGTGCTTGCGGCGGTGCCCGTGGTTCTCTGCGCCGTCTTCGCGCTGCCGGAGTCGACCCGGCGGTCGCTCGCGTTCGCGTATGCCGAGCCGACGGTGCTGACCGCCTTTACCGCCCACTACGTCCACCTCGATGTCGGTCACCTCGCCGGTAACGTAGCGGGGTACATCCTCCTCGCCGGCGTCGGGTACGCGCTCGCGGTGTTGGCGGGGTACCGGCGGTTCTTCATGGTCGCGCTCGCGACGTTCCTCGCCGCCTTTCCCGTCGTGTTGTCGGCACTGAACCTCGCCGTCCCGCGGAACGCGATCGGCTTCGGCTTCTCCGGGATCAACATGGCGCTCGCCGGTCTGCTCCCGCTCCTGCTCGCGGTCTACGCCCGCGAGCGATTCTCTCCGCAGGCGTCGATACGCGCGCTCCCCGCGGTCTTCTTCCCGCTCGTCGGCTGGATGGCGCTTTTGGCGCTGCCGGTCTCGCCCGGGAGTCTCGACGGACCCGGACTCGCTGGACTCGCGACCGCGGTTGCGGGGATCCTACTCGGTCTGCTGTACGCGTCGAGCACCGGGGTCCGGCTCCGACGAGCGCTCCGGGACGGGGTTCGGGCGGCGGTCTCGACCCCCGGATACGGCGACCTGTTCGCCGTCGGCGTCGCTCTGGTCGTCGGCTACCCGGTCATCGGGTTCCCCGGCGATCCGACGGGATCCGACAGCGTAGTAAATCTGTACGTTCACCTGCTCGGGTTCTGCCTCGCGTTCATCGGGCCGTTCGTCCTGCTCGCGGCCGGAACGTTCGAGGAGTGAGCGGCCTTTCGATGCCCCTCGCCGCACCCCGCCCGACGGCATCCCATCGTCCCCCATCGCGCTGCCCCGAACCACGAGTTTATCACGCATCGATGACATTCTCGGATTGACGACTGATCGACGACCGACGATAACCGAACGACGACCGATTGCGCCGTCCGACCATTGAGACATCACTCATGTCCTTCAAACGCACCCTCTCGATAACGCTGCAGGTCGCGGCCGTGCTCGTCGTCGCCTCGCTGATCGTCGGGCAGTACCTCGGACAGCCGATACTTCTGAGCTACGTCGAGACGGGCAGCATGCAGCCCGTGCTCAACCCGGGCGACGGGTTCGTCGCGATCCCCACGCCGATCGCGGGCGGAATCGGTGTCGGCGACGTGGTGACCTTCGACGCCCAGGAGATCGAGGGCGGCGGGCTGACGACCCATCGCGTCGTCGAGGAGACGGAACGCGGATACATCACGCGGGGGGACAACAACCCGTTCACGGATCAGGACGGCGGCGAGCCCGTCGTCCAGGAGGCCGACATCGTCGCCAAGGCGTTCACGGTCGGCGGGAGCGTGGTCGTCATCCCGAACCTCGGCACCGTCGCGATGGGGTTCCAGTCGGCGCTCGACTCCGTCCAGACGTGGCTGACCGTCACGTTCGGGATCCGGTCGCTGCAGGGCACACAGGGGCTCGCGTACATCCTCTTCGGGCTCTCCGCGGTCGCGTACGCGGTCGACTGGTACCTCGACAGGGGGAGCCGGGAGGCGCGGACGCGCGACCGCTCCCGGGACGACGGCACCTCGGTGTTCGCGATCGTCGGCGTGCTCGCGCTGGTGTTGATGGCGACGGCGACCGCGGCGATGGTCGTTCCGGGCGGGAGCCAAGAGTACGGCGTCGTGAGCGCCGAGTTCGAGTCCGAGAACCCGACCGTCATCGAGCGCGGGACGAGCCAGCAGCTGGAGTACGTCGTCCCCAACGCCGGGCTGGTCCCGGTGTACGCGTACGTCACGCCGCAGAGTCCGGGCGTCGACGTCGACCCCCAGCGCGTCGCCGTCGGCAGCCGGGGCGAGGCGTCGACGACGGTGACGCTCACCGCGCCCGACGAGACGGGATACTACCGGCTGTTCGTCGCCGAGCACCGGTATCTCGCCGTGTTGCCCTCCGGTGTGATCGACGAGCTGTACGGAGTCCACCCGTGGGCCCCGCTGATCGCGATCAACGGGCTGCTCGGCGGCGGCATCGTTGGGATCGGACTGCTGTTGCTCCGGGGCGAACCTGCGCGGATACGCTCCCGGGAATCGCGCGCCAAGCCCCCGCTGTACCGCCGCATCCTCCGCGAGATCTACAGGTGACCGAATGAGCCAGACCACCCCTAGCGAAACCCGACTCCGCCTCCGAGCGGTACTGAACGCACAGTTCACCGTGATCCTCGCGGTCTGTCTCGTCGCCGCTGCGATCGGGGGCGGGCTCGTCTACACGACCCACGTCGACCCGGGGACCGAGACCGAGTCGCGGACCGTCTCGTCGCTGACCGTCGAGTCGGAGTACGTCCACTCCGCTGAGGTGACGGAGCCGAACTCGGTGTTCGACACCGGAACGGTACTCGACGGTCGGGACACGTACTTCACGCGTGTCGCGCCCGTGCTCGACGTCGACGTGGAGACGAGCTACGCGGCCGACGCCGCAAGTGACGTCGATATCTCCTTCGAGTCGGTGCTCGTCGTTCGCAACGTCGGCGATGAGGGCGGTGAGGGAGGGACCGTCTACTGGGACGAACGAGAGACGCTGACAACCGAGACGGTCTCGGGGGTCGAACCCGGCGAGACGGCGACCGCGTCGTTCGCGCTCAACAGCTCCGAGGTCGACGCGACGGCGAGCGAGATAGAGTCGGAGCTCGGCGCTTCGCCCGGCGAGACCGAGACGTTCGTCGCGACGGCGGTGACCGTCGAGGGCGCGATCAACGGCGAGTCGACCTCGTCCGCGCGGACGATCGAGATGACGCTCGATCACGGCGGCGACACGTACACCGTCTCGGAGCCGGGAGTCCAGTCGGACACGACGGAACAGTCCGAACAGGTCACCGTCGAGCAGAGCTACGGACCTCTCCGTTCTGCGGGCGGACCGGTGCTGTTCTTGGCGGGGCTTGCTGGGGCTAGCGGGCTGGTGTACGCCCGCCACGAGGTTGACTTCGCGCTCACGCCGGCCGAGCGCGAGTACCTCTCCTACCGGGACGACCGCTCCGAGTTCGCGGAGTGGGTCACCGCGATTCGGCTCCCTGAATCGGTCCACGAGCGCCCCGAGGCCGAGGCGTCGAGTCTCCGAGATCTGGTCGACTTCGCGATCGACAACGACACCGGCGTCGTCGAGGACCCGGGGACCGGCGCGTACCACGCCGTGACCGACGAGTTCGTGTACACCTACG
>Ga0306879_100153_pt1 | contig 28701 bp, 25 predicted proteins | sample AntDeeMetageno49_FD_190445 | JGI IMG/M metagenome (GOLD analysis project Ga0306879, IMG submission 190445) | Saline lake microbial communities from Deep lake, Antarctica - Metagenome #49 (v2) (version 2) | ecosystem: Environmental > Aquatic > Non-marine Saline and Alkaline > Saline | place...
ACTGTCTCGGTAGCCGCCGCATTCAAGAACTCGTTGACCGAAGCTACGTTTTGCAGGGCGTTGGAGCTGGTGGACACAGTTTCCAAACCCTGCGGCCTCCCTTGGGAGGCTTTCTATGACAGGCTCAATAGTCATGGGTTGTGACAATCTCGGCAGATAATCAGCGAACAGATTACATTTACTTAGATGAGGTGTCTGATTCGTTGATTACTGTTGTACGATTTTTGCTGTTCGGATACCGATGCTAGGCTGAACTTTGGCCTGAACAAATTCGAGTGGACACCACTTACGAATGGTGATTTTTGACGCTTTTTGAATGGCGACGTAATGTCCTATACCAGGATTTGGCGATGGTGCTGGTAAACCGACCGAATGTCGATATCAGGGTCCGGGCCGGACGTGGCACCACAGACCACCATCCGGCCGCCCATGGCAACGTATGACTATTAAATAGTAGATTATATTCATCCAGTTAGGGTTGCAACACGATCTTGCCGAAGATTGCGCGGTTTTCGATAGCTCGGTGCCCCTCGGCGATTTCTTCGAGCGGTAGTACCCGGTCGATCTGAGGGACGAGTTCCCCGCGGGCAACCAGCGAGAGCACGTCGCGGAACTCCGCTAAATTTCCCATCGGTGCGCCGAGGATCTGGCGATGGTGTTGGTACACCGACCGGATGTCGATATCAGGGTCCGCGCCACTGGTCGCGCCACAAACAACCATCCGGCCGCCCATTGCGAGACTGTCGATGCTTGCCTGCCACGTTTCCTGCCCGACGTGCTCGGCTACGAGGTCGACCCCTCGACCGTCGGTCAGAGCCATCACCGCTTCGTCGTGGGGTGTTTCGGTGTAGTCGATGACCTCGTCGGCCCACTCCGCGACCCGCTCGGCTTTCGCCTCTGAGGAAGTAGTGGCGTACGTCGTCGCACCCAGGCGTTCCGCGATCTGCAGTGCGGCGTTCCCAACACCGCCGCTGGCGCCGAGTATCAGCGCCGTCTCCGCCGGCCGGAGCGCACCAGCACCTACAACCATCCGCCACGCCGTCGTAAACGTGACCGGGACAGCTGCAGCGGTCACGTAATCGAGAGATTCGGGCTTCGGGACGAGACACTCAGCCGGAACGATGACGGACTCCGCCAACCCGCCAGGCCGGCCCTCGCCGATGATTTCGTACTCCTGGCACATTGTCTGCTCCCCTCGTTCACAGAACTCACAGTCCCCACAGGAGACGCCGGGGTAGACAACAACATCGTCGCCGACGCGGTAGGGGTCAACGCCCTCACCAGTGTCGCTCACGACACCCGCGATGTCACAGCCGCTGCGTTTTGGGAACTGTCCCTCTTCAGCGGGGTGTCCCTTCCGGGCGAACACATCGAGGTGGTTGAGCGCGACCGCCTGGACGTCGACGCGAACCTCGCCAGGGCCGGGGTCGGGCCGTTCCACGTCGACGATTTCGAGTGCCTCCTCGGGGTCGCCATGCTGCGTGATGTGGGCTGCTCGCATGCGCAATTTGAGGGGGTGAGCGGTCTTGTAGCCATGGGTTGCGGAACCATACTGTGCGGAGTTTTAACAATATTCGTGCTGCGCCCAGCCAATGCCTGAACGCGAACCACATGAGCCAGCCTATTACCTATAGGAAGGTCTTGACGACCTCAAGCCGCGTCTCGTCGACGACGTGTCGCTTAATGACGTGGGACCTTTGTTTGGGGGCTTGCCAACACCGGTCAGTTCAATGTCACCACCCACCCTGCTGTTAACCTGAGCGGTCTGCCTATGAGACCCCAGTCTGTTGACCGATGCGGCGACGATGCGACTGCATTACAAGCCGGGGTGTGGCGGGACCTCTAGCCGTAAGGCTAAGACTGTACCTACCCGAACGCCTAAGTGGCCGTCTAGCACCAATGAAAACGATACACATGGGTGCAGACAAGCAGTACGACGGATACCAGCCGTACGATTATCTGGAGGCCGGCGAGGACTACCGTTCCTTCGAGCTAACCAGCAAGACAGCCGGGTTCCAGCCGCGAGAGATCGAACTCACCGACGAGGAGGAAACTCGCGTCAACGAGCTGACCGAGGATCTCGTTCTCTCGCTGCACGACCACGCCTTCCAGTTCCCCAACGACATCGACGCCGACCTGTTCGACTACATCCGGGAGGGACGTATCCCCACCGCCTACGAATTCTTGGCTGAAACGCCGCTCGATGCGGTCTTCGACATGCAGTTGGATGGCCTTTCCTCGGTCCACTCGCTGCACGGCTGGAAGTGGGACGACATCACTCACGAGGTCAGCATGCGGGCCTGCGACCTGATGCACTCCGACTACGCGTTCCAGTGCCGGGACGTCGATGATATCCACCGTGCCTGTGATGAGGGGAAACTTGCCGTCGTCCAGTGTGTGGAGTCGGCCGCGATGATCGAGAACGAACTGGACCGCATCGAACAGCTCTATGGCATGGGTGTGCGCTCGATGGGCATCACCTACAACACCTCTAACGCGCTAGGCACCGGAGGCGGCGATATCCACGAGCGTGACGGCGGCCTCACCGGCTTCGGGGCTCGCGCCGTCGGCCGGATGAATGACGTGGGGATGGCCGTCTCGGTCAGCCACGCGAGCCCTCAGACGTCCCTCGACGTGTGTGACGTGAGCGAAAAACCAGTCTTCGACACGCACGCGCTCGCCAAGGGTGCGGGCATGGGCGCTCGCGGCACTTCCGATGAACTGTTCCAGGCCATCGCCGACACCGATGGCGTCATCGGGTTACTCTCTTCGACGCACTTGCCCGACATCGAGACGTACATGGAGCACTTCGAATACGTCGTCGACCTCGTGGGTATTGACCACGTTGCGTTCGGGCCGGACGTCCTCTACGGCGACCACACCGAACTCCTACGGGTGCTCTCCTCGTACCACGGCATGGAACTGCCCGAGTCGACCCTGCAGAGCGAGTACGTCGACGGGCTGGAGAATCCTACCGAAGCGTGGAACAACATCCCCCGCTGGCTAGTCGCCAACGGCTACAGCAACGAGGAGATTGAGAAGGTCCTTGGTGGGAACGTGTTGCGCGCGCTGGAGCAGATCTGGTAACGCCGGGAACACCCCGTAGCTGTTTTTCGTCGACACCTCCGCCGAGCACGTGGCTTCAGCTCCAGCCACTCAAGAATACCATCTCTGTGGTTGAGATTACCAAAGAGACCGATTTGTTCGGTGAAACAAAGGAGACCAACACGTGTCGGCTCACGATCCGGAACGAGCTTGAAATAGACTTCGTAGTCCTACATTACTGGCTCAGTGCCTCCAGTATTGTCGCCATTGATGAGCCAGCAGGTGTGACAATAGACTGCCTCGAATATTGGCCTTGCACTGATGTCACGTGTCGGTAAATTAGTCTTGTAGACATCCAAAAGCACAATCTGTGCAGTAGTAGCACCCACGCAACTTTCCCACCCATGGGGGATGTTACCAATCTTTATGGTCTCTGAATCCTTTCGCGTGAATGCACTCATGAGCCAGCCGACTACCAGCAGTTATTCCCTCGATTGCTTCGAGGGTGACCGCTTCGACGATGTCTCGACCGACAAACCATGGGAGGTAGTGGATGTGTTCTCCACGCCGACCTACCTCCCGGAGACAGACAACGTGACTGCCCCCGACGCCACTGGAGGTGCGGCCTGATGGTCCAAGTCTGCTACCTCGTGCCGGGAGTCGGACTACCCACCGACGAGAAGGAGCGTCGGGAGCGTATCGCCAACGAACTCACGCCCGGGCACGTCGACGTGACCGTCGTCGAAGCCGACGGTCCCGGCCCGACGAGCATCGAGAGCGCCGTTGAAGAGTATTGGTGTGTCGTCGGATCGATGAAGACAGCCCACCGGATGGAGGACGAGTTCGACGCCTTGGTGATCGGCTGTTTCGGTGACCCGGGAATCCGTGCGCTGCGGGAACTGCTCTCAATTCCGGTCGTTGGCCCAGCGGAAACGACTATTCATACCGCAGCGATGGTCGCGGACCGCTTTACCTGGCTGACGATCCTCGAGGAGACGGCGCCGATGAGCCACGAACAGGCGCACGAACACCACCTCTCGGAACGCTGTGTCAGCGTCCGATCTGTCGATGCCCCTGTCGAATCAATCGACCATGGCGACGACGATCTGGTCGAACGCATGGTTCGTGAGGGGAAGGCCGCGGTTGAGGAGGATGGCGCCGAGGCACTGTTCCCGGGATGTATGAGTCTCTCGTTTGCCCAACGCCACGACGAGATCGAGGAACGGGTCGGCGTGCCGTTCCTCGACCCCGCGAGCCTCGCACTGGAGCAGGCCGCAACGTGGGCCCGTCACGGTGTCTCCCAGAGCCCCAAGACCTACCCCCAGCCGAAGTTCGAGAAGCTCGGCGACCTGTTGGGTGGGTCGCCCGCCGCGGCGGACGACGACTGAACTGCAACGGTGGAGAGTCACACCTCGAATCGGGGGTGATATCGAAACGAGACGGCGACGCTTGGCGGATCAGGCCGAGAGTCGTCGCCGGCGGATTTGTTCGTTAACAACCCTGTGGGTGGAGGGTCGAGCCGAGCGTCGCGGCGAACGACATCAGGCGGATTCTTCAAAGAGATCGCCTCACAGAAAGCCAGCGTCGAGTACTCGGAGGGGCCGGCGGCACTCGGAATGGTGGCAGCGAACCGCATTATCGCCACCATTCCGGACTACCGGTAAAGAGCTACCCTCTACAGGGATTGGCGAAGTTGCCGAAGTTCGGCCACCACGTCGTTTGTCGCGCGCTGCAGCTGGATTTCGAGGAACTGTTCGTCGTCGCCATCCAGTTCGGGGAGCTGTTCAACCGGCGCAAGCCGCGGGAATGGGGCCCGGCTTTCGGCAGGGTCCTGTTCAAACGCGCCGTCGGTAACGAAGTTCAGCCGTGTCAGCGACTTCACCAATCGATCAGCCTCATCGGGGTAGCCATCAGTATCGTCGAGGAATGTCGCTGTCGTCGAACGGAGCGAATCAAGTTCATCAAGCACAGGCCCGAGATCGAACTGGCTCGCGTCGTCGTACTTGGCGGCCACCGACACAAGGCTGTCGATGGTCTTGAGTGGATCAGCGGGCTGCTCCGCACGACTCAGCCGCGCAGTCGCGAGCGTGTACACTTCCGTGTCTCGATTCAGCACGGCAGGATCTGCCTTCTCGATGGTGTCTGTCGTGAGGTGCCACGCGTCGCTGTGGCCGCCCGACCCACCGACGGGGTGGTAGCCCCGCTCGTCTCGCAGCGCTTTCGGGATGCTCGACTGGAGCGACATACCCGGAATGCCGAGATTGTTGAACGAGTAGTCGCCCGCCCTCGCCGGGCGGTATTTCGCCGTTTCCTTGCCACTTACATCGGTGATAGTGTCGGTCGCGATATCGTCGACTGCAGCCATCCACTTCACGCGCTCATCGAATTCCGTGGCGTCGGCCACACCCGGGGAGTCTATGTTGACGTGTGCTACACAGCGCTCGGCGAGCTCGGTGGCATACTCGTCGGTGAACCATGTTGAGCCGGCGTAGCGGCCGGTCGAGTGTCCGGGCCACCACGCGACCCACACATCCCGCCGAAGATCTCCGCGGTGCTCGTTCAGGACGCGAGCCAGTTCGAGCAAGGTCCCGTCGCCCGTCGCGTTGTCAGTGACCCCGACGTGCCAGGAATCGATGTGGCCATGAGCCAGCACGAACCCGTCTTCGTCCGGTGCGGCCTCGCCCGGTATCTTTGCCAACAGCAGCGGCGCAGACTTCCACTCGGTCGTCGTCTCGGCCGAGACCGTGACCTTGGCGCCGTTGGCAGCTTTCTCACGCAGTTCGCGCCCCTCGCTCGCGGAGACGTTAGCGATGAGTAGCTCCGGAATCCGCTCTTTCTCGTCGTAGGGAGGGACACCGCCCCAGACCGGCGTGACGATGCCTTCGTGCGGTTCGCGCTCGTGCGGGTGGATGCCGATGAACGCCTCTGCGCCCCGATCGGAGAGCTCCTCAATCGCGCTGATCGGGATGATCGACTCGCTCATCACTACCTTCCCCGAAAGATCGTCCGGCAGGCCGGCGAGCGACACCGAAAGCATCGACTGGATCGACTCCATCTCGTCGTCGTTCTCGGCGTAGACGAGTTCGCCCTCGACGGTCCCGTTCGCCGAGAACGAGACGGTCTTTGCCGTCTCCGACACCCAGCCGTCGTCGGCTTCGATGCTCGCCCCGTGGGGCGTGCTCAGATACAGTTCTGGCTCGAACAGGTCGTGGTTGACACCGAAGCTGTCGAGTCGATCAGACAGATACGCCGCGGCCTCGGCCTCGGGTTCCGTACCTGAGACGCGCTCCAGTTCTGCGAATCGCTCTACGACGTTCCACGGCTCCTCAGCCGAGATGTCGTCGACGATTGCGGCGTCAACACCGGATACCGATGGTGATCCCTCTTCATAGAGTCGCTTACCCATACCACCCCTTCGAGACCTCTTCTGTAATAGTTTCCCATGCCTCACAAGAGCGTAACAAGTGCTCCTTGGGTCGACCGTCGCGGTCAGCTACAGGCCGAGTGACCTGGCAGCCACCGTCAATCGCTGATCTCACCACACGATGGACCTATTCGAACAGGCTCGCTTCCCGTTCCTCTGGGAAGGCTGGGTAGGTGATCGGACTGTGACGCAGATCCTGTTTGGCCCACATCGCCGCCGTTCCGAGGCTGGTGCGGACGGGGTCAAGGAACGGCACACCGAGTCCGTCTGCAACGTGATCGTGGACCTGCATGAACGCCAGACTCATACAGCCGGGAATGACCGACTCAGCACCGTCTTCTGCCACGGCGTTGGTAGCCTCACGCACCATCTTCTGGACGATCTCCTCGGACTCGTGATCCACCTCGAGCACCCCCTGCTCGACGACGCGAACGCTCGCCAACTTCGAGCCGAGGTGGTCGGCGAATATCTGCCGGCGCTTCGAGGCGGGTGTCGAGCGGATCGTCAGACACGAGAACTGATCGGAAAGCTGTGCGGCCGTATGGAACGTTGTTGAGGCCGGACCGACGACGGGTTTGTCGACGAACTCGCGGGCCGCTTCGATCCCGGGTCGCCGAAGCAGCCGATGACGAACGCGTCGTAGTCGGTCTCGTGGTCCCTGAGCAGGCCCAGTAGGCTCCGGACACTCAGCTCATGTTCGACCTCACTCTCGATTGAGAGCGGCCCGTGGTCGGCGTCGAGGACGGTGACGGAGGCGTCGGTGAGTTCGTTGGCGATCCCCTCTCGGCGGTCCAACTCTGCAGTTTCCAGTCCTTGTCCGGGGACAAGGTAGGCAATATCTGTCACAGAACGGACTAGCGATTCGGCTGCGATAAAACTACCTCCGATTGGGCAGCTCCGGAGAGCAAGAACGAAATCACGATCGGGGCAGAGTAGGCTGAAGAGAAGCTGTAAACGCTGTTTTCACTCGATTCAATCAACAGACTCCACGCAAAACCGACGGGCGACGGCTCGCGATAGACTGCCCCGTCTACTGCATCACGAAGCAGTTCTCAGCATGCAACACGCGTAGAACACTAAAGCGGTCCCGTCGGCAGCCGCCGATGGGCTGTCGTCGGGACCCTACGCTTCGTCGATCGCTTCGACCCGCCAACAGGCAGCCGCATGCTCGCCGTCGACAGTCATGAAAGCATCGAGTCCGGGTTCCTCGAAACATTCCTCGGCGGCGAACGGACATCGCGGGCGGAAGTTACAGCCTTCGGGAAGTTGGACCGGGTCCGGCGGCTCGCCCTCAAGTTGCGGTTCGGAGACCTCGTTTGCGGGGTTGGGAACGGGAACCGCATCAAGTAACGCTCTGGCATAGGGGTGTTTGGGCTCTTTGATGAGCCGCTCCGTCGGACCGCGTTCGACCACCTTCCCGAGATACATTACGCTGGTCCGGTCGCACATCTGTCTTATCAGCGAAAGATCGTGGGAGATGTACAGCGCCCCCATGTCGAGTTCATCAACGAGGTCGCGCAGTAGGTTTAGGATGCTCGCCCTGACGGAGACGTCTAGCATCGAGACGGGTTCGTCCGCAACGATGAATTTTGGTTCGAGGACGAGCGCGCGGGCAATGGAAACGCGCTGTCGCTCGCCGCCGGATAGCTCGTGGGGGTGTTCCCCAATGTAATTCTCCGGCGGCGTCAGCTCCGCCCGTTCGAGCGCCTGGTAGATTCGCTCGTCCTGATTGTCCATATCGTGGACCTTCAAGGGCTCGCGAATCCACTGCTCGACAGAGAACCGGGGGTTCAGTGACTCGTAGGGGTCCTGGAAAATCATCTGGACATTCCGGCGGAACTCCTTGTGCTGTTCGGAGGACATTGAGCTGAGCTCAGTCCCGAGGAATTTGATTGAGCCGCCAGTCTGCTCTTGAAGCCCAATCAGGACCTCACCGAGGGTGGATTTTCCACAGCCGGATTCGCCGACCAGACCCATCGTTTCCCCGCTCTCAATAGCCATATCGACGCCGTCAACTGCTTTGACGTAGCTCGTTTCACCGCCGATTAACTGGCTGATTATCCCCGTCTCTTGGGGAAAATACTTCTCTAGTCCCTCTACCTCCATGATGGGGCCATCATAGTCCCAATTCAAGCTTGTTTTTGTCGTTGCCATGTCTCGTCCTTACCTGTTTCTTCACGAATCTGTTCGAAGGGAATGGGTTCGTGACAGCGGACCCTGTGACCCTCTACCGGTTCCTTGGTGGGCAGTTCCTCCCCACAGACAGGGGCTGCAAACGGGCAGCGGGAGGCGAACGGACAGCCTTCGATTGGCTCTGACAGGTCGGGAGGAGAGCCTGGAATACTGGTGAGATCCCGTTTTTCCCCCTCCACACTCGGGAACGCGTTCTGGAGTCCGAGCGTGTAGGGATGATAGGCACTGTTGAATATCTCGTCGACATTGCCAGCTTCCATCAGTTCTCCGCCGTACATGACGACCATGCTGTCACAGGTCTCAGCGACGACGCTGATGTCGTGAGTGACCATCATCATCGAGTTGCCCAGTTCCTGTTGGAGCTCCTTTATTCGATAGAGGATTTGCTCCTGGATAATGACGTCCAGTGCCGTCGTCGGTTCGTCGGCGATGATAAAGTCTGGGTCAAGCGCGAGACTCATGGCGATAATCACCCGCTGGCGCATGCCACCGGAAAGCTGGTGGGGATAATCCTCCACCCGCTCGGGATCCAAGCCGACCAGTCCCATGAGTTCACGAGCACGCTCGTAGGACTCTTGGTCCGACATGTCCCGGTGCTCCTGTATAGCCTCACGGATCTGGTCTTTAACCCGGTAAACCGGGTCGAGACTGTTCATCGCGCTCTGGCTAATCATCGACATCTCTTCCCAACGAATCTCACGACGCTCCTTGTTCGTGAAATGGGTGATATCCTCGCCCCTGAACAGTATCTCTCCACCTGTTACCTCGCCGTTATCCGGGAGTGACCCCATTATTGCTTGGGCGAGCGTGGTCTTCCCACACCCGCTCTCACCGACGATACCGAGCGTCTCACCCTCCTCGACGGTGAATGAGACACCGCGAACTGCCTCGACGTCGGGAGAGCCCCTGTACGTGACGTGCAAGTCGTTGACTTCGAGTAAGGTCATGGCTCTTGGAGTTCAGGATTGAGTTGCTCTTCGTATCCCCGACCGATGAGGAACGCCGAGATGACCGTGAGCATGATCGCCATGCCGGGCATCGTGAACCACCACCATGCGTCCCGGGCGAGTGCCTGAGACTGCTGAGCGGATTGGAGCATCTGGCCCCACGTGACCGCGGTCGGGTCACCGAAGCCGAGATAGCTGATTGCCGCCTCGGTAAGGATCGCCCACGCGATGGCGAAGCTCCCGTAAAGGAACACCAGCGGGAGGACGTTCGGCGCGATGTGTCTGTAGATGATCCGTCTGTCGCTGGCGCCGATGGTACGGGCGCTCTTGACGAACGGCTTCTCCTTGAGGTTCAGCACGCTCGAGCGGACGACGCGTGCCGTCTGTCGCCAGAGCAACAGTGCGATGGCGCCGACAATTGTCCACTTCGATGGTTCCCAGAGGGCGACGAGCACGATGATGAATGGGGTGAACGGTATGCCGTACGCGAAGTCCACCAACCGCATCAACACGTCGTCGACGTAGCCACCGTAGTAGCCAGCTATCAACCCAACGTTCATGCCGACGAACGCTACGCTGATTGCACTGAGGAAGCCGATCTGGAGAGCCGGCCGTGCCCCGTACACCAGCTGGCTGAAGATATCTCGACCGGCACTGTCAGTGCCAAGGGGATGCTCAGCGTTGGGTGGGGCCAAGGAGTTGCCGTAGTCGGTTTCCGTCGGCTCATAGGGGGCGATCACCGGCGCGAAGACCGCGACAAGGATGATCGCGAACAGGATAAGGATTCCTGCAAGTCCCATGGGTTCCTGCTTGAGGAAGGCGATACGTCGACGCCACGCGTCGACCTGCCGTTCCCGCCACGTTGAGAGTTCCGAGTCGAGACCAGTCATGTCAGAGTCACTCATTTTCTCAGTCATACGTGATCCGTGGGTCGAGGTAGCCGTAGGCCAAGTCTGCGAGGAAGTTCGCGATCAGTACCAGCCCGGCGAGGATCAGGAACGTCGCCTGTGCTACCGGGTAGTCGTTTGCGATTACCGCCCGAACCATCTCCCGGCCCAGACCCGGCCACGCGAACACGGTCTCGAGGACGACGCTCCCGCCCACAGCAAAGCCAGCAGCGACTGCGAACGCCGTCACGATGGGGAGCAGCGCGTTCCGAGCGGCGTGTTTGAGCATCACCGAGAAGTCGCTGATCCCCTTTAGCTCCGCGAAGTCGACGAAGTCCTCGTTCATCACTTCGAGCATGCTGTTTCGCATCAACAGCGCCGGCAGGCTGTAGAAGTAAAACGCCTGAATCAACGCTGGAAGGATCAAGTGTCGCAGGAAATCCGGGCTGGTGAACTGTGCCAGTTTGCTCGAGTAGGTCACCCCGGGTTGGGACATCGACCCCGCTGGGAGCCACCCGAGCTTGAACGAGAACAGCCAGATGCCGAGCAGGCCGGTCCAGAACACCGGCGCACTCCGCGAGATCAGCGCGAACACGACGCCAAAGCGCTCGCGCTTAGTCCCGCGGTTCCACGCGAGGTAGGCGCCGAAGGGTACGCCGATCAGGTACGCGAGCCCGACCGAGGTCCCCATCAGGACCAACGTGTTCCAGAAGCGGGTCTGGATTATCTCCCAGACCGGGTCGCCGGTGATGTAGGAGAGCCCGAAGTTGAACGTGACGAGGTTGGTCATGTACTTCCAGTACTGGACGTGTATCGGTTGGTCGAGTCCGAACGTCGCGCGGATCTGTGCCGCTTGCTCCTGTGTGAACCCCGTCCCGATGTACGCCGCGAGCGGGTCACCCGGCGCGGCACGAAACAGGAAAAACAGCATCGTCGCTATCGCGAAATAAAGGACGACGATCTGAATGATACGCCTCGTGACAAATTCTTTCAGTCCCATAATAGTGTGGAATGGATGGTGTTAGAGTTCGGTGTTGTCGGCGGGCATGTAGAGCATACCGTCGCTCTCGTCCCAGACAAAACCAGCCTCAATGAGTTCGTTTGCGGCGGCCTGCAGGCTGAACTCATGGCGTTCGAGCTCATCGTTGTGCCACGATTTGAGCGCCGAGGAGACCAGCGAGTTCGGCGCGATCGACCCCCATCCGCCGTAGATGTCGTTGACGATGGTGTCCTTGTCGAAGCGGTGGTTCATCGCGCGGCGGAACCCGTCGATGTGGAACGGGGGGCGGTCGTTGTTGTAGGAGATCTGCTTGAACCCGACCGTGGTCGTGGCGGCCATACTGAGGCTGTCGTTGGCCTCCACCCGATCCTGGAGCACGTCCTTGTTACCGCGGTAGTTCGCCAGCATATCCAGCGTCCCGTTCTCGAGTTGGGTGAGCATCGTCTGGACGCTGGGGATGATGCGGGAGTTGCGCGCCTCGTAGGCGATGGGGTCGAAGTGGTCGTCGAACCGTTCCAGACGGACCTCCTCGGAGGCGTTCCAGTGGACGAACTCCATCGGTCCTGAGCCGAGGGGTGTGTCTTCCTGGTACAGCATCGGGTTCTCGACCTCCATCCGGTTCTCGATGATGTCGGTCCACTTGTGTTTCGGGATGATGGCGATACGACCCATCGCCGCCATCGGGAACGGCGCGTAGTGGTAGTCGAAGCTGAACTCCACGGTGTAGTCGTCGACGACCGTGATCTCGTTGACCGGCTTGACCGGCCCCGAGAAGTACGTCGAGTAGTTGCGGTGAATGTCGTAGCTGTACTTCACGTCCTCGGCGGTGAGCTCCTCACCGTCGTGGAACGTGTGGCCCTGCTTGATGGGCACTTCGAGGGTGGTGTTGTCTTTCCAGTTGAACTCTTCGGCGAGGCGGGGCTCAGGCAGCGCCGACTCGTTTGGCCACGCCAGCCGGTCCCAGATCATCCGGTGCTGGATCATGTCGATCTCACCGGACTGGTCGAAGGGGTTGAGCGCCTGAAGCTCCTGGTCGTAAGCGATGTTCAGCTCCGTCCGGTCGCCGGTGGGCTTCATATTGGAGAACGTCAACATGTTCACCGCGCCCATCCCGTTGAGTTCGACGACCCCCTCCCAGCGCTCGCTGTTCCACGGGATCGTCTTGTTGGGGTACATCAGGAAAGTGCTCGGTCCCCGATCGTGGAAGATCTGCTGACACTCCTTGATCAGCTGTTCGCGGGCTGCCTGGTCCAGCTCCTCACGTTGGGCCATCACCTTCTGGTCGTACTCGTCGTCCTCCCAGAAGTAGTAGTTGTACCCCTCCTGGAAGCTCGAGTGGCCCATCTGGACCGAGAACTCGTCGGGGTCCAGCCGGGACGGACGCCCGACCATCTGCCAGAACGTCATGTCCCAGTCCGTACCGTCCCAGACGGCGGAGGACTGGGCAGGCCACGTCATCGTCTCGACGGTGGTGTCGAGGCCGAGTTTAGCGATCTCCTTCGTCACGAACATCGACGTCTCGTGGTCGTCAGGCTGTGCTTTCGGGGGGTTGACGATCAGACTGAGTTCGGGGATCGCCTGTGCGTCGTCCAGTTCGCTCTGCGGGAGGACGCTTTCGGCGGGCACCTTGAACCCCTCCATCTGAACGGTTTCGCTGCCGCCGCTTGCGACAGTCTCAGTGTCGCCGTCGCCTCCCTCGCCGTCACCGTCATCGTCGCCGCCCGCACAGCCGGCAAAGGACGCGAGCGTTACAGTCGCCCCCGCTCCTCCAGCCTTTTTCAAAAAGTTACGCCTCTGAATACGGTTGTCTGATCTCTGGTCGGTCATGGACTGACGTTTGAGTCTATCTGTCATGGCATATAACACCTTGGGTTGTAATCTCATGGGGAACCACGGTATAAGCCGTCTTACGTCGTGATTCCGCAATTTTTGCACTCTCGAGCGGGGGCCGGCAGCGTGCTGAGTCCCGTGTCACTCGGTGCCGTAGAGATATAGTGGTGGAGTTCGTCTACCCGGGTATGCGAGCTGTTCACATCACGGATAGCGGTGCACCGGAGGACGTCCTAGAGATCCGCGAAATCCCACGACCGAAGCCGGGACCGGAGGAAGTCACGTTGGAGGTGCGGGCGTGTGCGCTCCAGCACGCGGACGTTTTTGCTCGAATCGGGCACCCAGAGATTGAGGACGAGTTCCCCAAACGCCCCGGAACCGAGATTGCCGGCGTCGTCGACGCCGTCGGCGACGATGTCCAGGACCACTCGCCGGGCGATAGGGTGAACGTCTATCACCACGTGAGCTGTGGGGTGTGTGAGTTCTGCGAACGTGGCGAGCAGACCATGTGCCCCAACGACCAGAAGTTCGGGAGTGACTTTCCGGGCGGGCTGGCGGAGTACGCCGTGGTTCCTGCGAATAATCTTGAGCCAGTCCCCGAGAGTGTTACCATGGAGACGGCTGCGGCGTGGCCCTCCTCCTTCACGACCGCGTGGCGGATGTTGGTCAGCAGTGGGGGGTTGGAACCGAGCGAGACGGCACTGATCCTCGGTGCCAGTGGCGGCGTCGGCCACGCTGCCCTCCAACTCGCCGACCGAATCGGCGCCGAGGTGTACGCGACGACCTCGGCCGACTGGAAAGCTGAGAAAGCAGAGAAGTGGGCCACCTCGGTAATCGACTACACCGACGTTGCCTTCGACGATTGTATAATCGAACTCACGGATGGCCGCGGCGTGGACCTCGTCGCAGACCACGTCGGCCAAGAGACGTGGCAGCAGTCCATCAATAGCCTCGCTACCGGCGGGCGGATGGTGATCTGTGGAGCCACCTCGGGTGCGGATCCGGACATCGACATCAGATCGGTGTACCAACGACACCGACGCATTCTCGGTACGCCGATGGGGAACCGACAGGACTTCCGTGACGTTGGCCGCCTGATCGCCCGCGGGGAGGTTGCTCCCGTCATCGATCGCGTGCTTCCCCTTGATCGCGTCGCCGAGGGCCACCGCGCCATCGAGGACCGTGAGGTGTTCGGTAAGGTGGTCGTGACACCCCAGGAGTGAGGATTGTCCCGGCGACTCACCGGGAGTCGTCCCACTATCACCACGCGAAGATTTTTGTGCCGTGAATTGACTTAGCAAGACGATGTCTCAGGAGAGAGCAGTCAAGAAGTCGTTAGACTCGTATGAATCACGGCTGAGCGATGAAGTATCGATCACGGAACCGTGGGCACTGCTCGAGGAGTTCTCGGAGTTAGTGCGGATGTCCGGAACCGAGGACGAACGCTGCGCGGCCGAGTATCTCACTGAGCGCCTGGAGGAGTTCGGCGTCGAGTACGAACGGTACGATCCGGAACTCTACATCAGCCAGCCCCACAGTGCGCAAGTGACTGTCGACGACGGCGTTTTCGAAGCGCGGCCGGTGAAGACAGTCGCGTTCTCGGCGTCGCGGTCGGTGACGGGTGAACTGGTCTACGTCGGCGAGGCCAAGCAGAGCGACGTAGGCAACGACGACGACAGCCAGTACCACGCAGTGAATCTCACCCAACCCTACGCCGATGTGGGCGACTTGAGCGGCAAGATCGCGTTGACCGCAGCGGGCAGCCTCTCGGTCCGAGCGACACGGGTGCTCGAGGAGAAGGGTGCTGCGGGTGTGATTGCGATCCACGAAAACGAGCGGGAGCCACACGACGGGATCGCAACCTCGGTCTGGGGCGGCGCACCCCCTTACGACGAGAAAGACCGAATTCCGGACGTTCCCATCGCCAACGTCACCCGTCCCGACGGCGACGAATTGGAGTCGTACGCCGACACCGAGGAGACCCACGAGGTGACCCTCGAGACCGACGTAACCACGGACTGGATGGCGTGTCCGATCATCGAGGCACGCATCAAGGGCGGCAACACCGACCCCGACAACGACGACTTCGTCCTGCTTCACGGCCATTACGACTCGTGGGGCGTCGGGATTGCCGACAACGCCACGGGCGACGCCGGACTGCTCGAGCTGGCCCGTGTGTTCAACGAACACAGCGACGAACTCCAGCGAGACCTCCGAGTCGCGTGGTGGCCGGCACACTCCACGGGCCGCTACGCTGGGTCGACATGGTACGCCGACGAGTTCGCACTGGATCTCGTCGAAGACTGTGTCGCCCACGTCGACATGGACAGTCCCGGGGCAAAGGGCTCGACGGAGTACGTCGACATGGCCTGCTGGATGCCGGAGATGCACGGCGTCGTGTCGGGGGCGATCGAGGACGCCACCGGCGCTGACTACAACGAGAACCGACCTCGCCGTGCAGGTGACTACTCGTTCAACAATCTCGGAATTTCGGGTGCGTTCACTCTGTCCTCGAACATCCCTGAAAACGTCCGGGACACGATGCGCTGGCACACCGTCGGCGGCTGTGGCGGTAACGCCGATGCGTGGCACCTCAGCACAGACACCCTCGAGAAAGCGGGGAAGCCCGAACTGGTCCGGGACATCGAGATGTACGCAATTCTGGTCTCACGACTCCTCCGCTCGGACGTGCTCCCGCACGACCACGCGCGAAACGTCGAACGCCACCAGGCGATCGTCGAGGATTACGACGAACTGGCCGGCGACGCGTTCGACTTCAGCCCGACCTTGGACGCACTCGACGACCTCGCCGACGATGTCGAGGCGTTCTACGATGCCGTCGATGCTGGCGAGATCGAACCCGAAACCGCGAACGAGACGATCAAGACACTCTCGCGGAGGCTGACCCGACTGAATTTCGTCAGCGATGGACAGTTCGAGCAGGACCCGGCGTACAATCGGCCGCCGTATCCCCGCTTCGAGCACACGTCGCTGTTCGAGGTGTACGGAGAGGACAAGGACGAGCACCGATTCCTGCAGGTCGGCCTGCAGCGAGCACAGAACGACGCGGTCTTCGAGCTTTCCAGGCTCCAAGACCAGCTTCCGAACTAACGGGCTCTCGCGAACCGCCGACTCAGTCGAACAGTGCGTCGTCGAGCTCGACGCCCAGTCCCGGCCCCTCTGGGACCGGTATCTCCGGCTCTCGGGCGATGGGCTGATCGACCGGATCTTCTTCGATAAGGTTCCCGCCAAGCTCCGCCGCCGAGGAGAGCGTCGGCAGTACCGACGCGATGTGGAGATTCGCCGCGACCCCGAGGGAGGTTTCGAACGCGCTGACGAGCGTGACCGGCAGGTCGACGTCGTTCGCGAGCTCTCCCATCCGAACGATCTCGATGAGCGAGCCTGCTTTCGCGAGTTTCGCACAGAACCCCGACACCGCCGACGGCTCTCGAGTGAGTTCTCGGACCTCCGGGACGCCGTGGATCGCCTCGTCGGCGAACACCGGCACCCCGCGGTCGGTCCGCAGTGAGCGGAGGTCGCCGACGGCCTCAGCTGCCACCGGCTGTTCGTAGTACTCAAGGAACGGCTGTCGCTTGATGCGGTCGATCACCTCGACCGTCCGCTCGTAGGACTCCCAGCCGGTGTTGGCGTCGGCTCGGACGAAGACCTCATTTGGGTCGGCCCGATCGGCCAACTCCCGCGTGACCGCGTTGATTCGTGCGGCGTCACCGTCGAGGTCGCCGTCGACTTTGATCTTGAACGTCCGGAATCCCGACTCGAAGGCATTGACGACGTCCGAGGCCACTGTCTCCGCCGGGAGCGCTCCGGAGGCGAATGAGACCGGAATCGACTCCCGACGAGCCTGTCCGAGCAGGTCCCGGACGGGGACCCCGATTTGCTTTGCTCGAAGGTCAAGCAACGCCATCTCAACGCCGGCGCTCGCCCCGGGATTACCCGGAAGCCGAGCGGTCAATTGCCGGCAGCTGCCGAGGGCCTCGCTGACTGACTTCCCTTCGATCACCGGCACGAACTCGGACCGAACGATCGATGCCATTGTGTCGGCCGTTTCGCCAGTGAACCACTTCAGCGCCGAGCCTTCGCCGTAGCCGACTTCGTCGGCCGTCCGGATCCGGATGAACACGTGTTGGGTTGGGCGCTGATCGTCGTAGGACGTTGGAAACGCTTCAGCGTAGGGAATCTCGCGACTTACCACATCGATACTCGTTATCACGGATACACCACAGGAAACGAGCGGATTAAGCGTTCCCCCCGAAAACTGGATGTGAGTTACCCCCATGCAAGTGTTCAAATAGTTCGGTTCGCAACATTCGGTCGCATGAGCGAGGCAATCACTGACAGGAACGCGCTGAGCGACGTTGAACAACGGGTGGTGGACGCGGTCGATATTTCCGAACCGTGGGACCTGCTCGGGGAGTTCGCCCAACTGGAACGACTCTCCGGCTCCGAAGACGAGCAGCGTGCGGCCGAGTATCTCACCGGGCGACTCGACGCGCTGGGCGTCGATCACCAGCGATTCGACCCAGAACTGTACATCAGCCAACCCCACGACGCGACGATCAAGACGATCAACAAGACGTTCGAACCCGGAATCGTCAAGACCGTCGGCTTCTCGGCGTCAACGACGGTGCGGGGCGAGGTAGAGTACGTCGGCACGGCGAGCAGCGACCTCGTCGACGACGGCGAGGAGGGCCCGCGCGAGCCCTTCGCAGAGGTGGACAACCTTGATGGGCGGATCGCACTGGTCGACGGTGGGAGCTTCTCTATCGGCGCGACGACAGTGCTCGAAGAGAAAGGTGCTGGCGGCGTAATCGCCATCCACGAACACCGCCGCGAGCCACACGACGGTATCGCGACGCCGGTCTGGGGTGGCGCACCCCCCTACGACGAGAAAGACCGGATCCCCAATGTCCCCATCGCCAACGTCACCAAACCCGACGGCGAGGTCCTACGAAAGTTTGCGACGGCCGAGGAGGGTCTGGAGATCGAACTGTCGACCGACCTCACGACCGACTGGATGGAGTGTCCGATCGTTGAAGCACGCATCGAGGCCGGCAACGCCGACCCTGACAACGACGATTTCCTGCTGCTTCACGGTCACTACGATTCGTGGTACGTCGGGATCACCGACAACGCCACGGGCGACGCAGGTATGCTCGAACTCGCCCGTGTCTTCGAAGAACACGCTGACGAACTGGAACGGGACATACGTATCTGTTGGTGGCCGGCCCACTCCACGGGCCGCTACGCTGGGTCGACGTGGTACACTGACGAACACGCCGTAGAAATCGCCGAGCGCTGTGTTGCACAGGTAAACATGGACAGCCCCGGCGCGAAGGACTCCGCAGAGTACACCGACATGTCCTGCTGGACGCCTGAGGCCCACGGGCTTGTCACCGACACGATTGACGATGTTGCAGGCATCCCATCTGCAGAGCAGTTCCCGCCACGGGCGGGCGATTACTCCTTCGACAACATAGGCGTGACCGGCTTCTTCATGCTCGGGTCGAACATCCCCAAGGAGATTCGTGACGAACGGGGCTACCACCCAGTCGGTGGCTGTGGTGGCAACTCCGACGCCTGGCACGTTTCGACGGACACCCTCGACAAAGCCGGGAAAGACGAACTCTTGCGGGACATCCGTATCTACGCGGTTAGCATCCTGCGTGTGGTTAACGCCGACGTGCTTCCGTTCGACCACGCCCGATACGCCGACCGACTGATCGAGGTCGTCGAGGAGTACGACGAGACTGCCGGCGATGCATTCGATTTCGCGCCGACGCTTACGGCGCTCCAGGACCTCAGGGAGGCGATCACCTCGTTCCGAGAGCGCGCCGACGCCGGTGAGATCGATGCGACGGTCGCAAACGACGCCATCACCGACCTTTCGCGAACGCTCACCCGACTCTACCTCGTCGAGGACGGGCAGTTCGAACAGGACCCGGCGACGAGCCGGAACCCTGTCCCGCGGTACGACCCAGCCAACGATTTCCCCCGCGTCGACGGCGACGATACGCGCTTCCTGCAGGTGCAACTGAAGCGGGCGCAGAACGAGACGGTGTATCAGCTCCGACAGGCGCACGATCAGCTGCCGAACTAATTCGGTCGCTGACGCCCGCTGTCTCATCAAATCGGTAATATTCCGGAGAACGGAACCTCCGCGCGGAATACGGGTGGATAGTGAGTTTTCGCGACCGCCCGATTCCGCTGTTCAACACGCACTGAGCGTGAGACGGCCTTTCTCGAACGGTATGGCCATTCGGCGGACGCAATAGCTTTCTAACGGCCAGAATTCTCTCAATCGAAGCCGTTCATTGAGATACGAGCCCCACATTGGTGCACCGTGTGAAGAACAATAATCCACCAGAGTGGGAGTGTTGTTCCATTCAGCAGAACTTCACGCGGTGGGGATTACAGAACTGCAACTGTAATAGTTACCGAACACACCCACCCTACTGTTTATACTATACTACATACCAGAACGCCAGTTCATCATGGTAGTAATTCACACACCAGTTCATTGCAGTCGAATGTTCAGTTCGACCTCTTTTTTCGCGTCAAGGAGGAGTTGGGGATACGTCCCATCGCCGTTCCCGACCCGGTTGATCGGTCCCGAGATACCCAGCGCGCCGACGACGGCGTCGTCTGTGTTCTCAATCGGAACTGAGACTGCGCCAAGTCCCTCGACGGTCTCCTCGTTGTTGGTCGCGTAGCCGCGATCCCGGATGCCCTCAAGCTCGTCGAACAGCGCGTCCGGGCTGGTGATCGTCGAGTCAGTAACTGCTTGGAGGCCGCAGCGGTCGATGTACGTTTCGACTTTCTCGCGGGGCCACGTCGAGAGGATGGCCTTCCCGCCGGCGGTTGAGTGGAGCGGCCGAAACGTCCGGGCGTCCGAGCGTGAGAACAGGCCGTTTCGGCCCGTTTCCTTGAACAAGTACACCAGTCGGTCCTCCTCGTCGGTGGTGAATTGGACGAGCTCTCCGGACTCGTCGGCGAGATCACGGACCTTCCGCTTGATCATCGGATAGGCGGGGTCACGCAGTTGAATTCGATTTGCGTAGCTGAGGAACTCGAAGGAGACGCGGTACTCCCCGCCGTTACGGACGAGATAGCCAACCGAAACGAGCGTCGAGAGATGGCGGTGAATGGTGCTCTTCGAGGCGCCGAGGGTCTCCGAAATCCGGGTGAGAGAGACAGGCTCGTTGTCTCTGATGAACTCGAGTATTCGGAAGGATCGTTCGACAGATTTCAACGGATCTGAACCGTCCGGCATGGGTCAGGTGCACATTCCCATGGAATCCCCTTATAGGTTCTGCCAGGCGGAACGACGCTTCCGTAGAATTGGACACAGTTGGCTGCTGTCGCCGATATCACTATGTTGTTCGGCGTGACTCCTCGAAGTATGCGTGCTGGACACATCACCCACGAAGGACCGGCAGCCGAAGCGATCGAGATCGTCGACGTCGAGACACCCGAGCCAGGGCCGGATGAGATCCGCCTGCGAGTCAAGGCCTGCGGCCTCAACCGACTTGACGTGTTCGCTCGTGTTGGCCACCCCGAGGAGGACGACGAGTTTCCCAAGCGTACCGGCGGGGACATCGTCGGCGTCGTCGATGCGGTCGGCGAGGACGTTCCACCTTCGCGGGTCGGCGACGAGGTGATGGTCTACGGCGGCATCACCTGTGGCGACTGTGAGTACTGTCTCGCCGGCGAGCACACGATGTGCCACGAGTACGAAATCATCGGCGAGGACCGCCCAGGCGGGCTGGCGGAGTACGTAATCGTCCCTGCAGACAACGTCGATCCAAAGCCGGCGTCGCTGAGTTGGGAGACGGCCGCGGCACTGCCGGGCGCGTTCACCACCGCCTACCGGATGGTGGTCACCGTCGGCGACCTAAAGCCGGCGGAAACAGCGCTGATCCTCGGCGCCAGCGGCGGCGTTGGCCACGCTGCCCTCCAGTTCGCGCAGATGCTTGGCGCGACTGTGTACGCGACCACGTCGACGGAGGCCAAAGCTGAACGAGTTCGCCAGTGGGCCGATGAGGTCATCGACTACACCGAGGTCGACTTCGACGAGGTCGCGATGGATCTGACCGACGGTCGCGGGGTGGACCTCGTCGCTGACCACATCGGCGAGGAGACGTGGCAGCAGTCGATCAACTCGCTGGCCATGGGCGGCCGGATGGTGATCTGTGGTGCCACGTCCGGCCCGGACCCGGATATCGACATTCGGTCGGTCTACCAGCACCATCGCCAGATCCTCGGCGCGCCGATGGGGAGCCGACAGGATTTCCGTGACACTGTGGCACTTGCTGCTCGCGGAGCGGTCGAACCCGCTATCGACCGTGTGCTCCCGCTCTCGAAGCTCGCGGAGGGCCACCGCGCCATCGAGAACCGTAAGGTGTTCGGCAAAGTCGTCATCGACCCGACTCGGTAGGGGTTATGTCAGGGACAGCATGCTCGTAAGAGCTATCCTTGCGGGGTAATAGCGTTGTGCATGGGTAGTCAGAAACAGTACGACGGTTACCAGCCCTACGAGTATCTCGACGCCGGCGAGGACTACGAAAACTTTGCCACCCAAGAGGAACCACACTTCTTTGGCGAGCCTTACAGCATCCCGTTGGACGCTGATGAAGAAACCCGTACAGAGAAGCTCTCAGCCGACGAAACCGTTATCTCGCTACACGAACACGCGTTCTACTTCCCTGAGAACATCGAAGAGATCAACGACTACTGCCGGCAGGGTCGGGCAATGACCGCCTACGACGCACTGGCGGCGTCGAACCTCGACGCGGTGTTCGACTGGCACCTTGATGGGGTGCTGCGGATGCACTCGAAAAACGGCTGGAAGTTCTCAGAGGTAGTCCACGACCTCGGGATCCGTGCGGCAGACATCGAGAAACAAGATTTCGTGACCCGCGCCGGCAGTGTCGAGGATATTCGTGACGCTCACGACAACGGCCAGGTCGCGATCGTTCCGAGCATCGAGGGCTGTATGATGATTGAGAACGAACTCGATCGACTCGACGTACTCTACGGGTTGGGCGTTCGCGCGCTGGGGATCACCTACAGCGAATCGAACGCACTCGGGACAGGCATCAACGACGAGGACAGTGACGGTGGCCTCACTAGCTTCGGCAAGGACGCTGTCAAGCGAATGAACAAGCTCGGAATCCTGATCGACCCGAGCCACGCAAGCAGGCAGACCACCCTCGACACCTGTGCAGTGAGCGAGGATCCGGTGATGCTCTCACACAACGGCGCCCGAGAGCTGCTCGACATCACCCGCCTAGACGCTGACGAGGTGCTCAAAGCCGTCGCGGACACAGGTGGCGTAATCGGGATTCAGTCCGCGCCGCACAACGTCGCCTCGCCGGACCACCCGAAACACACCATCGAGTCCGTGATGGACCACTTCGAGTATGTGAAAGATCTCGTCGGCATCGATCATGTCTCGTTCGGCCCCGACACGCTCTACGGCGACCACGTTGGCCTGCACAAGTACATGGGGAAAAATTACGACAAGTACCCCGACTGGCAAGATATCGAGTTCGACTACGTTGAGGGGATGGAGAACCCCACGGAAGCGTGGCACAACATCCCCCGGTGGCTAGTTCGTGAGGGCTACACCGACGAAGAGATCCACAAAGTGCTTGGAGGGAACACGCTGCGCGTACTGGAGACGGTCTGGTAGGAAGGCTGGGTGTGATTTCCGGTGAGGGGCGGCCACGTCAGCACTGACCCCGTTCCTAGGTGGGGGGTGCTAACACCAAACACTTATTGCACCTTCCACCTTCGTCCGTTCTCACGGATGGGACGTAACACAGAGTACACCGGCTATGAGTCGTTCGACTATCTAGAAGCTGGAGTCGACTACGAACCGTACGATCTTGTCGAATCGCTTTCTGGCGATTATGCAGAGCAGTACGAGGTCTCCCTCAATGAGGAGCAAGAAGAGCGTGCTAACCGCTTATCGGACGAGCACACGATCGTCTCCCTCCACGAGCATCCCTCGAAGTACCCACGGGACATGTCCGAGCGCGCCGGTCTCGCCAAACAGGGCCGCATGTGGCTTGCCTACAAGGCCCTTGCAGAATCCAATCTCGACGCAGTATTCGACTTCCACCAGAACGGAGGACTTCGAATGCACTCCAAAAACGGCTGGAAGTTCTCCGAGGTCGTCGACGACCTTGGCTACCGCGCGGCAGACATCGCTCAGCAGGAGTTCGTCATCAGGGCCGAATCAGTCGAGGATATTCGCCGTGCCCACCAGGATGGCAAGGTCGCCATCGTCCCCGCCATCGAGTCCTGTATGCCCATCGAGAACGAACTCGATCGGCTGGACGTGCTGTACGGCATCGGCGTCCGGCTGATGGGGGTCACCTACGTCGAGTCCAATGCACTCGGACAGGGCGAGGGTGACATGCATCCACACGACGGAGGGCTCACCTCGTTCGGCGAACAGGCGGTCGAACGAATGAACAAACTCGGCATGGCAGTGAGCCTGGGGCATGCGAGCGACCAGACAGTGCTCGACGTGGCGGAAGTGAGCGAGAAGCCGGTGTTCCTCTCACACAATGGCGCCCGAGAGCTGATGGACTCCACACGCCTCAACACCGACGAGGGACTGAAGGCGGTCGCCGATACAGGCGGTGTCATTGGCATCAACTCCGCGCCCCATGCGACCGCGACGAAAGAGCATCCACGTCACAGCATCGTCTCCGTGATGGACCACTTCGAGTACATCAAGGACCTGGTCGGCATCGACCACGTCACGTTCGGCCCGGATACCCTCTACGGCGATCACTTCGCGGTCCACGGCCGTGAGGTTCCCTACGAGGTTGACTTCGATATTGAGCAGGTTGAATACGTCGAAGGAATGGAGAACCCGACGGAGGCGTGGATCAACATTCCGCGTTGGCTCGTCAAGGAGGGCTACTCCGACGAAGAAATCGCCAAAGTCTGTGGCGAGAACGTGCTTCGCGCACTCGAAGAGGTCTGGTAGCGGATCGCTGGCCGCCCTGGTCCGTTTTCTTTTCCAATTGAATTACCGTCTAGCGACCTGTTCGCGGTATTCATGAGTCCATTGTTCCCTGGAATACAGCCCGAGAGGGTGTGATCCTCAATTGCGACTGACCGGCTCATCGACGCAGCGGTGTCGGGATTGTTGACGTCGTCCTGCCCCATTGCTCGACATCGGACACCCAGGTTGGACTGCGCCCGGTCGGATGGGCCCGTGGGAGTGTGCGTCGACTAGGCCGGGGAGAGCCTAACGACGAAGATCCCGTGCGCAATGATTGTCTACTGCTGAGACCAATTGAAACCCGAGAACGAAATTGAACGGCCGAACTACACCCTGTAATCTACTGGTTGTCTGTCGTTTCGTCGAACGCGGCGCCCACGTCTGCAGACCGCTCGGGTGCCTTGATATGTGAGTAGTGCGCTTGAACAATCTCAGGCGTGTTGTCAAGCTGCTCTGCCGCCCGATCGTACCCACGCTGTTTCACGAGTACCTTCCCAACTCCGCGGCGAGCACCGTGAGGCGCGAGATAATCATGCTTCGAGTCGTGAAGGTTGAGTTCACCGACAAAGTCGTCGTCCTCACTGAGTGCTTCACACAGCCGTTGCATGGTGTAACGCCCTGAGGACGTATTCATCGACGATGGCGTCACGTCCCACTCGTGGAAAAGGTCGAACAGATCCGCCCGCCCCTGAGCGACGTCGAGAGCGTCTTCCACATCCTCGTCTGGAAGACTATCCGGTGCTTCCTCACGGAGGTCAGCGTACAGTGTCGGCCACGCCAGGGACGGAAACACAGGCCAGTCATCCGCTGGTTTGAGCACGTTCTCCAGTCGCTCCAGCGCTGGTACAGGCTTTGGCGTCAGCGGCCGGTCGTCGATGTTCGCGTTGCGCTTCTTCGGGACGACCCAGATGACCTCTTGCTGGAGGTTCACGTCGCCCCACCGAAGGCCACGCCGCTGTTCGTCGTTTGGGTCACGAAGGATTTCGCCGCCACGGACGCCTGTAAAGGCGAGCACATAGACAAGCGCCCTGTCTCTGAGTTCTTTCACTGCTTCGACCGCTTTGTCAGCGTCGTCGAGCGCTTCGTTAGCGATATAGTCCGTATAGCGCGTGATGGTGTATCGTTGATTCTGGCTCCACGTTTGCTGATCACGGACAGAGCTATCACCGTTCTCAGGAAGAGGTTCTCGGGCTGCTTCCCGGTTCGCGTAGTGTGTCGGGAGTACACCTTCCCGAACACACCATCCACACCAGGCCGACACATTGGCGTAGTACGTGAGCACTGTTCCTTCCGAAATGGGTCGGCTGAAGCTCGTTTGATCGTCAGGTAGGGGGTCTTGGTGCACGTCAAGCCAATCGTTGAGCGTCAGATACCGGGAATACCGGCGAAAATGCCCCTCGTCGAGGTCGTCTACGGTAGCTGGCGGTGCGTGGTCCTCGGTGTTGAGGTACTCAAAAAATGTGCGTAGCGCTCGAGCGCAGTTCCGCCGATAGTTACCCTTCGAGCCACGGGCCTTTGAGTCCAGGAAGCGGTTCGCAGCGTCAACAAGGCCATCGTCGACGGCGTCATAGCTGTCTTTCACGCTAGTCCTCCTCCCTGGTGTTGACCGCTCTAACCCTTGGAGTAGTGTCTCTCTGAGTGTGTACAGCAGACATGCTCTGGGGTACAGCCCGGCCCCACTAGAAACTACTGTGTATTAGCAGAGTAAGCAATAGTAGATGTTCAATCCGTGAATACTCCACAGAAGGCAAATAGAAGCCTCAATAAGGAGGAACACCGAAAAATTCAAAAATATAAACTATATGTGGGTATATCGAACTCTGATCTCTAGAAGTCACAGTTTCGGAGGATAGGCTAGTTTCAGGCTGAATCTCCATCAACCCGTAGTTCTTCTCCCTGATCGAGCATCGAATTCAAACACTATCGGATGCACCTATCGGACGGGTGTGAGAAATTGCGTGGATTCTGGCGCTACCGAGCAGCGTCGCCACTCCCGAGAGGCGGATTCAGCGAGGGATCAGCCTGTTAGTCAGGCGGGATCAACGCCGAGACGACGATTTCGACGCATTCGCCTGCGGTCAACACAGGCGCATACTCCATCTCGCCATCGACGCCTGCTTTCAGCAGGAAGTCCGTGAGTCGCCAGATGTTGTACAACAGCACCGCGAACACGAAGTAGAACAAGCGAACGCGGTAGTCCTTCGAGGATGTCTTCGCCAAGAAATCGCCTTTGATACTCTTGTATTCGTTTTCAATCTGCCACCGACGGCTATACCGCCGACAGAACGTCTCGGCCTCATCTGGGCCGACCCGGAGATTCGTCGCGAACACGGTCGTCCCTTCACCGCTCGTCGATGGAACGTACAGGAACCGCATGGGGTGCGACCCTGCCTCGACGTGAACAGACGCCGATTCGACGGCGATATCTTGGTCATCCTCGTCCATCTGGTCGATCACTTCCCGTTCAGAGCTCGCGATCCGCTTTGGAATGAGGTAGTTCACCCCCAGGTTCGAGAGGGTCTGAAACACCCGCATCGAGTCGAATTCCCGGTCACACAGGACCGTCTCGATGGGGACCTGCTCTTTCGCGCGTCGAACGAGTCGTCGGACCGTACGATGGATCTGATTCGGTGGATTCTCATCCCACGCCGAACTCTCACGCACCGGCTCGACGGCCAGGACGAGCGGGATATTCCGCCCGACAATCGAGAGTGTGGCGAATTTGAACGCCCGGCCCTCGCCGTCTTTCGTCCCGCTCACCATCGGCATCTCCTCGACATCCCCGTAGTAGGGAATGGTCGTGATGTCGATGGCAGCGGTTATGGGCCGGCGGAACGAGGCTTCCGAGGCGATGACCGAGAGTAAGCGATCCGTCGTCTCATTGAATCCATCCACGATTTCGTCGGGGTCAAATTGCTTGACAGCGCGGAGGTGAGTGTCTCCATGAGGTCCGTAGTGTTCGCCTCGTCGGTACTGGAAGCGCGCGGCTCCTTGTGCGGTGCCACAGCCGACCATCCCCATGAAGGTCTGTAACTCGAAGAACCGGGTGTCCTCGTAGGACGCGTTCGCGGCACGCCCAGACTTGAAGTGGCCGAACGCGTGATCGCGTGCGAGGCGCGTCGTCTGGACGATCTCGTCCTGCGAGAACGATTCGTCTTCTGTCGAATCCTCGGCTACGTGGGCGTCCTCAATGATCTCTGTTTTAGGTCGAACCTCGGGCGCAGGGATGTCGAAATCGTGGACTTCTTTCACGACGAAGTGCGCTGCAGTCTGGACGTATTCTTGGACAGCGTCGTCGAATCGATTCCGCCACGCCCGCGAGAATGCCGATTCATCGGGGACACGACTGAACCCGAGGAGAGTGGCCACTTCCGGTTGTCGCGTCAGTCGGCGCGTGAAGGTGGCGTATGAGTCGCCCGTGATCTCCAGGAAGATGAACGCGAGGACCATCGCGCGAAAGGAGAGCGGGGAAGGATGCCATGCTGGATAGCCATCTTCGATTGAATCAATTGAATGATCTAGGTTCTCGAACGCGGTGACGAGATCGGATTCATGGAGATCGTTTCGGATGGCAATCCCAATCTGGTAAGCTTCACATAGATAGCGCATTCTCGGACTCTCACTGAGATCCGAGTCGCCAGAATCACTCATACGATGTACGGAGAAGATGCGTTCTAGTTTAACGCAGCGACTGACCGCCGTCTCTGTTCAACTTAGTGGATCAGTCTATCTGGTCTCCTTCAGCTTACTCCAGAAATTGAGTCGGCAACCAGGACTGATGGAAACTACCAACTGCGCCACTCATTGAACGCTCGGTTCGACATTCGGGCAACCACTACTTGTGGAACATCGTCCTCGATAGATGTACGTGCCGCCCCTCTATTCACGGGGCACTCACTTGATGGACCGCTCGAAACAACGTTTGCGACTACATCCGAGACAATAGGGAGCGGCGTGTGATTTCCAAAGTTCTAAACTCCGCCAGATAAATTGTGGAAAGGAACTGTACAGCGACTCCACCGTTCCCACTTGGCACGTCGGGTGACGACTTATTCACCACTAGTGAACGTCTGGATGAGCCACCAATTAACTGGACATCAAGTCAGAGACGCTGAACGTAAACGATTGTTATCGACCTACCGCACTGCGCGAGTAGATGGGGAATCCACGAACAACTTTCGTGAGCTGGTTCCGAGACAGTTGAATAGATGGCCAACCGGCAATCTTTTGGTCGTGTTGCAAAGCGGTCTAGACTTTGCCGCTGGTACTCTCAATTGAGAGGTCACAGTTGATTGCTGTTTTGGTCGAACGTTGGAGCAGTTCGTCGAGGAACG
>Ga0306879_100204_pt1 | contig 22561 bp, 19 predicted proteins | sample AntDeeMetageno49_FD_190445 | JGI IMG/M metagenome (GOLD analysis project Ga0306879, IMG submission 190445) | Saline lake microbial communities from Deep lake, Antarctica - Metagenome #49 (v2) (version 2) | ecosystem: Environmental > Aquatic > Non-marine Saline and Alkaline > Saline | place...
ACCACATACATATTCTCTCCACAATCTGTGAATCCACCACTACTACCCCATCTATCAGTGTTGGCTATTTCAGCTGTTTCAACACTGAATATGGTGGCGATTCCATCACAATTGAGTTCTAGATTGTCAAGAACTACGTAATCTAGACCCATTTCGGTGAGAATATGTGTGGTCGGTTTTGCGTTTAGGATTTTGTCGAAATAACCGATATTTCTTGCTATGCGTTGTATGTATCTGTTTGTAGGTCCGTCTATTCCTCTCATGAACGGTCCCCCGTTGTGCTATCGCTCCACATGTTCACACACATATCCGATTGGTAAATAGTCACTAATAATAAAACCCGATGCTATATGTATGTCCAATACATAACTATGGTATTGATATGAATAGCATGGGTGGTGAGTTCGGCTTGGCTGGTGATTCTACCGTTGATCGGTCTTCGGGTAAAGTTAGCCTCTTATTAATCGATGATTCGCCTTACTCAGATGCTCTATTGACCGAATTAGATGATGCTATATGGGATGTGAAACACATTGAAGATTGTTCTGAAGTAGAAGATTTGTTAGAATTAGAACCCTTCAATTGTATTGTTGCTGATCCTGAGTGTCTGGCTCTTGGTCCAGCTGTGTTTCTTGAAACAGTGCAGTCTAAGTCTTCTGACATTCCTTGTGTATTTTGGGCATCTTCTGTTAATGAAACCCAACTTCGCGAATTAGCTGGTTCATCTATGTATTCATACATTCCAAAAGAATCTGGTGAAGTTGATTGCGATCTTGTGGTTAATCAAGTTCGAGAGAGTATATATGACCGGCATGGGGATGATTTGGAGTCTCTCTCTAACGATCTACCTTCTGGTCTCACATCTGTTGATAGTGTAGAACAGGCTGAAAGTGTTTTAGATGTAGTTCCTGAACCGATGGTGGCTTTCGATTCGCAGTCGTTTGAAGTTCTAACTGCGAATCGTGTGGCATTCCACTTGTTTGATTTTGATGGTGACGATTTTGTAGGTGATGGGTATTATTTCCCTCTCGAAGAGGATCGTCAACGCTATTCTAATTTGTTTGATGTTATCCGAGAACAGGGTTCGGGCAAATATACGTCTTATCTTGATGGAACTCCGATTTATCTCAAAACTTCTGGGGGTAATTCGATACCTGTAGAGATGACTGCTAAACAAATTTCACATGCAGAGGATAATGTGATGTATGTCCATATGCGTGTTGTGAGTCAACAAAAACGATATGAGGTGTCTCTACGCAAGGTGAATGATATTACTGCTGATTTGTTGAATTTTGAACTGACTGGGTTTGATGATGTTGCTGAGTTCGTTGTCGACCGTATTATAGAGGATTTAGATTATACGAATGGTTCTATATTTTTGTACGATGAAGTAGAATCTAAACTTGAACCTAGTTATGTCTCAGGAGATGTTACTGATGTAGTTGATTCAGTACCTGATTTTACTCCGGGCAATTCAGTAGCATGGGAAGCGTTTAGTAGTGGTGAAATACAGATATATGATGATATTCGGAATTCTGACCATGTTTATAATTCCGAGACACCGATTCGTAGCGAGCTTGTAGTTCCTGTTGGTAAATATGGAGTACTACTCATTTCAGATACAGTTGCATCTGCATTTGATGATGTTGACGTTAAAATGGCAGAGATTCTATCTTCTACTATACAGGCAGCTTTCGAGAATACAGAAGTTGAAGCGAAAAAGAAAGAGCGGGAAAAACAATTGAAATATGAGAGACAGCAGTTGCGGCACGCTGAGGAACTAAATGATAGGATTCGATCTTTGAACGAAGTGTTGGTTGGGGCACACTCAAAAGATACAATCAAGGCTCAGGTTTGTCAAGGTCTGGCTCAACTATATGGTTTTGATTCTGCGTTCTTTGGCAGTCTGAATGAAGGACATAACGAGATGCAAATTGATGTCGATCACAATGTTTCTGATGGATATTTCGACCTTGTTGATCTATCCGTGGATGAAGATAACTTGTATCCTCCTATAGCGGCTTATCGCAATAATGAGATCGTGTCTGTTGACTATATGGGTCAAGGTATTTTTGATCAAGATTGGAAAAAAGAAGCGATAAATCAGGGGTTCAAGTCTATGATTAGCATCCCGATTACACATCATGAGTATGTGTATGGTGTGTTGACGGTCTTCAGCACAGAAACAGACAATTTCGGTGATACAACATCCAATATTCTACGTGAATTAGCTTCGCTTATTGGTTATTCGTTTAATACAATTGAACAGAGGATAGCTCTTACGAGTGATTCTCAAGCCGAGTACGGCTTCGAGATTACTGGTCAAGAAGATACTTTCACAAAACTTTCTTCTGACTTAGATGCCAAAATAAACATACAGAATTTCGTTCTCAAATCTAACCCTTCGAATGATAATACTGCTTTGTATCTCGTACATTGTAATGTGAATGGTGTTGATCAATCTGATGTGATTAATGCAGCTGATGATTTAGATCGTATAGGTTCTATCAGGCTGATTGATGACGAACCTAATCTGTACGAAGTTGTGTTTGAGTCTGGTTCTATAGCAACTGAAATTGCCGAACTTGGTGTCCGTGTTGGCTACGTGGAAGTTGATTATCAAAAGACTGTGGCTCACCTTACAGTGCCTCTAGATGAGAGTAAGAAAGAGCTTGTCAATAAGATACAACGGAAATTGGGTGATGTTTCCATTAAGACTGTTGAACATCCTGTTTCTGAGCATCCTGTACCATGGAAGTCTGTTCTAGATGATTCTCTAACTGATAGACAAAAAGATATCTTACAGACTGCATACAAATTGGGGTATTTCGAATCTCCCCGTCCTGTGTCTAGTACTGATCTTGCGGATTCATTCGATATAGCTCAACCAACAATGTCTCGACTTCTTAGGATGGCTGAAGCAAATCTATTTGAAGCTATTTGGGATTGATGTTTTTCGATATTATTCGGTCTTCACTTTTCTCTGGTTTTTTTCTTCTTACCAAGCGTTGTAATGGGTGTTCCTATACCACTTGGTAAGAACTATTTTGTTCCCGTATTGTATACTCATCTTGCTTTGCCACACCTTAGAGGGTGTTTCAGCCTTCATCAAGAGTTATGTTCCGTTGATTGTGTGTGGGATTTTTATTGTGGTTGGGTAGCCAGTTTTCCGAAAGTATAATGGCTGTTGATAGGAATATACCTGTTACGTCTCTATCAATGACTTTGCAAACTGGTGTTGCTGGCGAGACAGATACTGGCTTCCAGTTGATCGATGACGTTATTGGTAGTGTAGTGGCTAGTCTCTCTGCGTTTGTTGATATTATTGTCGCTATCTTCAGAGTCTATCTTATCACTACGACTAGTATGATGCTCGCCCTGTTTGTGTTATTCCTTGTTTTCTATTTTGCAGGGTATTGGCCCGATAGCTATGGGAATAAGCTCGCTTTAGTTCGTGTCCGTAGGTCGTTCCTCGGGGTGTTGGCTTTGTTCGCACTCTTCCCTATCCTGTATGTTTCGATGTGGCTATTCACTGGGTTTCAGGACCCTGATTTGGAGTCTGGTCAACTTCCAGCTGATGGCGTGTTCGGTACTCCGTTTGAAGATCGGTTGATTGGCCCGGAGCCGGTAACAGCTAGCGCACAGGAATTCGTTGATGGGATGATTAATCTCTTTACTGCTTACTCGCTGACTGTCCCTTCAGTTTTCCTTGCTATATTTATACTAATAACTACCCTGTATCGGTTTACTGCTCTTCCACAACGGTTGGGTGCTGATCCGGGCCTTCTTTCGGGTCTTAGTTCTCGACGGTTCGCGATGGTTTTCTTCGCATCGTCAGCTGTTTCTGTGCCATTTTATCTAGTTGCTTGGTTCGTTACTGGACTTCAATATCCAGATGCTCCTGGTGATCAATTGCCTGAGGACGGCTTGTTCGGGACTCCATTGGAAGACCGTTTGATCGGTCCTAATATTGGTGAAGGTGGTCTCGGATATCTAGCTGAGTTTCTGTCTAATATAGTTCACACTTACCAAGTTACAGTGACGTTCTTCTTTATCTCGTTTTTGACCTTCTTAGTGATTCTGTTCTTTTTCACTAAGTGGCCGGGATATGAAGAAGTACCTCAAGAACGCATCTATCAAGCGGCTATTGCGATGGTGGTTTCGTTTGCTTTCATACCACTGTTAGAAATGGTTGCATGGGTTTCTGTTGGGTTTCGATCTTATCAGAGATCGTTTACTCGTGTTGCTCCGCAGGTCCCACTTCCGTATGAACATCTGTTTATCGGTCAGTCACAGCATCCGTTCTTGGAAGAGCTTGCTGCTAATGAAGACCAACTTCAGGTTGTTCTAACCAATCTGGTAGAAATTCAAGTTGAAACTCTTCTGTATGTTGGTATTGCTGCTATTGTTGTAGGATCGCTTGTGATGGTGTTCCTCTCTCGGTTTGACTATATCAATACCACATTGGGGCGGAATACCTTCCGTGGTGGTGTGATTATCCTCATTGTTGTGTTCTTTGCACCATCTCTTGCTTCTGGAGCAGCTTGGGTTACAGCGGGAGATAATGCTATCCCACCGATCAATGAGGGGCCTCCTGGTTTCTCTAACAAGTGTGTCGATTTCGAGGATGGTTCGACTGGCGAATGGGAACTCTCTGAAGGTGATGCAGTGGTCAACCCGAATGATTGGGCCTTGGAGTTAGATGGTACTCTCACACGCACGTTGCCCCCTGTTAATTATGGTGAGCGTGTCGTTCAAGTCACACCGCTAAACCATGAACAAGATGAGTATACGGTTAGGATGTATGAAGAGGGCGATTTGGTTCTTGAGGAAAATGCCTCTGAAAAATCTGATTTCTACTATGACACCGATAAAGAACTGAGAGTTGAAGTCAGCTCTGAAGGTGATTCCATTAATAGAATTTGCCATGGGTTTGAGAATACGGATAATCCTAATCTCGCTATGGAGCTTCACGTTAACGATGGTGAAAAGTTCATTCTGCGCGATGGTGTTCCAATCAATTACACTGTCTTCAACATTGGTAGTACCGGCACTGGTCAACGGTTCGATGTAGGAACTGGTGCTGAAGGAACGAATTATTCTGGTGGGGACGCAATTTCCACTAAAAATTGGACCATGGCTCCTCTTGATGGCTCTGAACACCAAGATCGTAGAGTCACTCTTGATATGACTGATGAGAGGCTTGTTGGTGAAATGGTCTTAGCCTCTTATATTGATCCAGGGAGTGAGTTGTCTCAAAGAACTACTATTGACGACATCGATAGAGCGGTGATTAATGTTACATACGCCAATTTGATTTCGTCTCTATCTGTCGATGACGTGCTTTACGATAATAATGTCGACATCAACACCGGTGTTGAAAATAATGGGACTGCATATAGTGAGTCGGTAGTCTCCGATATCACAGTGCGGGATGAGAATGGCGATCTCGTTGGTGAATACACCCATTCTGTGTCCGAACTTGATCCGGGTGAACAGTCATCTGCGGTTTCCAATCACGTCTTTGAGACGCCCGGTGAATATAGCGTGAAGTTTGAAACACCAGATTCGTTGTTCCCAGAAGGGAATGTTCGAAATGAGACGATTCTTGTTGAAAGCCATGACCTTCGAGGTGAATTGAGAAACGTCAGCGAAGAATCTCGTGTTGATACTGAAACTGAATTCGATGTTGTTGTGGATAATGAAGGGAACAAGGAATTGCGTGATGAGACCACAGCTGAAGTGGTTATTCGAGATTCTGGTGGTGACGTTGCTGAGAGACGTAACATTACCGTTCCTCCGTTGGCTGTCAATGAGACCTTCGTTAGCACTGAAACAGTTACACTAACTCAGGGGGGAGATCACAGTATTGATCTTGATGTGGATGATGAACTTTACCCAATCGGTACTACGGATAGTGATTCAATCACGGTTATTGGGCCTACATTGGGTGGGTCTGTAACTGCTGATGATATCCGAACAGGCGGTGAAGTAGATATCCAAACTATCACCCGTAATGATGGTACTGATACCGTTGAAGCTACCACTGGTTATCTCGCAATCTATGACAGCACTGGGTCTCTCGTTGATGATATGGATCTTAATATCCCGTCTCTCCAACCGGGAGAAACCTACCGTAATGGTTCGATAGACACTGTGATTGAAGACAGTGGTGACTACACTGTTGAATTTGAAGTCGATGATACACCTGATGCAAGTGGGTTCACCGATAATGCTACTTTCGAGGCTAAGTTCTCTGAGCTTGGCGTGAATGTAGATGCTATCTCTCAGAGTGGTACTGATGGGGCCTTCATCGATACCACTCTGAATAATAACGGGACTGGAGATAGTGACCCAACTGATGTTCAGCTCCTTGTCAACAATTCAGATGGGGATACTGTCTACAGTGAAGTCTTGTCCTATGGTTCGATTGGTGCTGATAGATCTAGCACTCAACGGACTACGATCAACAATCTTGACGATGAAGGGACTCATATCGCGTTTGTTGAAGTTCAGCCCGCTGGCGATACTGATCAAGATACGTTTGCTAATACAGAGCCCGATCTCCTTGGTGAAGTAACTGCGAACAACACTCAAATCACCCGCTATGAAGATGAAGTGTTCACGAACGTTACTAACAATGGGACCGATCAACAGGATTCGACGACAGTTACTATTCGTGCGTATGATGAAGCCGATAATGTCGTGTACTCTAATTCATACGGAACTGGAGTGATTGAACCCGGAGAGTCTGCTGTACAACAGGATACCGTCCAATATCCCGATGTTGGGAATTATACGGTTGAAATGGAAGTGGATAATCCACAGGGCGATTCTAATATCTTTGATCGGACTGAGACCGTGCGGGTTGTAGACTCCGTAGTTAGTATTGAGACGGAAGCGGTGAGTACTCCAATCGCACCCGGCCAAGATGGTGAAATCGATGTCACGATAACGAATGATGGAAATACGGAAACAGATCCACAAACCGTTGAGAGTGAATATGTTGCTCCTAACGGCACTACAATATACGAGGATACGACTGATATTGGATCGATAACTCCCGGCGGTAGTACAGTAGTTAGCTTCTCTACTCAACTCAATACCGTTGGAGAACATACTGCTGTTGGGTCAATTTCGGATGTTGGTGTATCTGATTCTGCTACGATTGAAGTCGTCTCCGTAGTTAGTATTGAGACGGAAGCGGTGAGTACTCCAATCGCACCCGGCCAAGATGGTGAAATCGATGTCACGATAACGAATGATGGAAATACGGAAACAGATCCACAAACCGTTGAGAGTGAATATGTTGCTCCTAACGGCACTACAATATACGAGGATACGACTGATATTGGATCGATAACTCCCGGCGGTAGTACAGTAGTTAGCTTCTCTACTCAACTCAATACCGTTGGAGAACATACTGCTGTTGGGTCAATTTCGGATGTTGGTGTATCTGATTCTGCTACGATTGAAGTCGTTGAAGCTGACCTCATCACTCGCATTGAAGGAACTGATATCAAAAGAGGTGAGACTGTCGACGCCACAGTCTCCTTCGAAAACACTGGGACAGATACTAGTTCATCACAGACCGCATATGCGGTTCTGTACGATAATGCCGGGAATGAGATTGAACGGCAAGAGGTCTCCGTGAGATCGCTTAGTCCTGGTGAAACTCAGTCTAGTAATCCGTTCACTAGTGAGTTGAATGATCTGGGATCGTATGATCTGTATTCGTATATTGATTCTCCAGATCACGATGCTGAAAACTACGGAAGCTTTGAGGTGACAGATAGTGATCTGCGTGCTAACCTAGTTGCAAGTGACGTTTCTGACACTAATGAGAATACTGTGTCTGTAGAAGTGACTAATGATGGTACTGGCTCTTCCGAATCGACGACTGCTGAATTCGATATTACTGATCCCTCTGGGACTGTAGTGAAAGAAGAGACACTGAATATCCCAAGTGTGTCTTCTGGTTCAACCCATACCCAATCTGTGAGCTTTACTGCTGATCAGGCTGGTACCCACACAGCTGAAATTGATGTTGATGCTCCGTCTGAACCGGCTGGCAGTACAGCTAGTACTGATTTCGATATCACGTGGCCTAATCTCACTGTGCAAATCGAACGTCAGTCTGAGGTTGTTGAAGATAACAATGCAGACTTCAATATCCAAGTTGACAATGTTGGTCCCGGTCAGAGTGAGTCTACAACAATGTATGTGGATATCATTGGCCAATACGGAAACACGATAGAGACATACGAGTTAGAAGTTCCATCCATCTCGTCTGGTTCGTCCCACTCGACGACTGTGAATCACCAATTTGAGCGTCCGGGTGAATATCGGGCAGAAGCCAATGTGATCGATAATGAATTCCCAGAGGGCAGTGTGGACCAATCAGATTGGGTCCGTATCGTCCATGGAGATCTCGAAGCTGGTGTTCAGTGGGATAGTAGTACCACTGCTATTGGTGACTCAGAAACGTTCTCTGTATATGTTCAGAATGTAGGGAATGATGTTTCTGATCCGACCACCGCTGACGTTGAAGTGCTTGATGGTGACGGATCTGTTGCACTTGAACGCGAAATCAATGTGTCGTCTCTCAACACTGGAGATACGGAAGTGTTTGAATTCACTCCAACATTCCAACAGGACGGTACTGGTAATGCAACGGTGAACGTTGACTACCCAGCATTCCCCATTGGCACTGAAGCCCACCAGACAATTGAGATCCAGTCGCCAGACCTGCGTGCTGATGTCACCTTCGAGGATGTCTACTATAACGATTATACCGAGATCACGGTTGAGGTTACGAATGAAGGAGCCGTAGCATCTGAATCGACCAATGCTGTACTCACTGCGGAAAATGTAGAAGGTGATCGAGTTGTTGAACGCCTGATTCACGTACCTGCTCTTGGACCGGGTGATTCAGATACGACTGTGAAAACCCAACTCATTTCGGACAAATGTTGGAGAACGGAGATGAGTTGTGCCCCCGGTGCTGAACTTGGTAGTGAGGGTATGTTCACCGGGTTTGTTGATGTCGAAACCGATTATGCCCCTGAAGGGTCTACTGACTCAGATACGTTCTACGTCGAATAAGACGAATGACTGTTTACACTGATCGGCTACAAGAATAGGCTCAGGCGGATTCGAACCACCGATCTCAGCCTTGTAAAGGCCGCGTCATAACCACTAGACCATGAGCCTTCGTGTTATTATGGTGTTTCTTTCCGTTGATAATACTTTTCCTCTCTGTCGAAACCTCTTTGATGATCACATATGAAGTTGGGTTATGAATCTGTTTCGATGGTCGATTGTAGGACTACTCTGTTTTGGTGTTATTGGTGTCGGACTATCTACTGGTATAGTTGAATTTGATCAGGGCCAATCATTCGAGTATGAATCTGCTACTGTTACTGCTGTCGACAATGAGAGTCGGGAATTGGCAACTGTTGATGTGCGTATAGCTGATACGGACTCTAAACGATATCTTGGGCTTAGTGATACCGAATCTCTGGGTGCTGATGAAGGAATGTTATTCGTCTATGAGACACAACAAGAGCCTACTTTCGTAATGCGAGATATGAGTTTCCCCATTGATATTGTCTTCATTGGTAGTGATGGGACCGTTACTACTATTCACCACGCTGAAGCCAATGATGATTCTCTGTTTGAGGGAACAGCTCAGTATGTTTTAGAGGTTCCGTATCACTACACAACAGAGAATGGCATTCAGGTTGGAGATCGGATTGAAATCCCCGAACGATTTAGCTAAACATTAAGACTGCCCAAGCTCCAGCGAAGTCTCCAATCGTTACTGCTGCGATCAGACCTAACCAGAGTGGGACAATCAGTGGGAACGCTGGTAAAACTCTCAACTCTTCGTTTTCTACAAGATGCTCAAGTGTTCGTCTAAATTCGTTTGGCTTTGTCCCGTATGCGTCGTGATCGATGGAGTCAAGGAACGTTTCTATACCCCATTCGTCGTTCTGATCTATCTCTTCGATGAATTCTGCTTTCTCTTTGCCACCGATCTCGAAATACCCTGTCGCTGCAAAGTGATTTTCCGTGGGTTTTGAGTATATTGCTCCGTTTTTCACTTTGTACGTCTGGCCTATACTTTCGGGATTTCGGTATTCGTTTGGATTCGTCAATAGCTGTTCCAATCGAATGCCTCTCCATCGCAGGTACATTCGTAGAGCGTCTGTATCTAGGTAGAATGGATTGTCGTCTCCTTTCTCGCTCTTGAGTTTCCCTGTGACTGATTCAAGATTTGCTCTACGGACCAATTTAGAGGTGAATAGGCTGAATGAACGATCTCCCTTTCTGTAATTGTTCACCCACATCAATAAGGGATATGCACCTGCTAACAGCATCCCATTCATCACAATGGATACTGCGGTGATTGAGAGAGGCCCTTCGAGGATCGGTAAGGTTGTGTTGAGGGTTTCAATAGGGTACGTTATCTCGGTGGGGAATAGAAGCCCTATGATGAATAATCCCTTAGCATCAGCACCTCCTAATTCCCCACCAATGAATAGAACACCTGCTATTGAGCCTATTGTTGATGGAATGATGATGAGCCGGGTTACTGTTGTAACATCTTCAGCTGTTCTCATTGGAGTAATTTGGCCTACCTGCCACATTGATGCTACTGCGCCTACAGCTAGTAGAACTACCCATAGACGCGGGTCGACACGACGGGTATGATAATCCATCCATGCAGCCCATGCAAATGCCGGGAGTGCAAGTAGCCGCAGAAGATTTGGTCCGTTTTCAATCACGTTGTTGATGACTCTCGCTAGTCTAATTATTTTGTTGATTTCAGGCTGGTGTGCCTGATTACGATTCGAGATCTGGTCTCTGTTCGTTGGGTTCTTACCAGCCCATTTGAATAGGGTGTGTCTGAACGGCTGGTAAGAATTGATTGTTTATCCCCACTGTGCTAATTCTGATTGTTCCATTACTTTAGAGACTGGACAAGCAAAGCACCATTTGTAGTGTTTGTGGATTTCTTTGGTTTCTCTGTTTCCTGGCGTTGAAGGTGGTGTAATGCTAATCGCGGTCCAGCCTTTGTCTCGTAGAGCCTTAATCATCGACCCATTAAAGTCAGCTCTCACATAGGTGATGAGGAAGTCGACTTTAGAATCACAGGCTTCTGACTGGACAAAGAATTCTTGGCTTCGTGCCATAGCACAGCTTGCTAGGTTCGCCATCCGTTCACCCAGACAGATCCGGTTTGCCTCGACTGCTTCATCCCCGATCACGACCCGGCTTTCGTGGATGTCCTCTTTTTCGACTTCTCCGAATAGGTTCTTAGCTCGTTGCCTAATCGCCTTTGGGAGGTCGTCGAGTTTTTGATCTGAATAGTATTCAGGGACGAGGTTTCCTTCCTCGTCGAAATTCATACTTTTGCGAGAGAATGGCGGGAGTCGCCATGTGACTGCACCCATCAGGTTTGATTGATAATATAGACCGTGATTTGCACAGGTCGCATTGTGTAGGTCTCCGTTCATATATCCGTGATGTGCATCATAGATCTCCTCGGCTCGCTGTTTAGTAATTGGTTCGGCCCATACTTCATCAGCGAATTCCATTCCGAGTGGGGCCGTGAATGGGGAGATATTTCCATCGCGATGGATCGGGCAAGTGCAGTTCCCATCCATCTGTTTGTGTTGAAAAGCACCGTTGGTCGTGGGTGTAGTAGTCGCTTCCTTACTAATGGTTTGGCCTGAAGACATGATTATTTTAGTTTTAGTCTGGTATAGTATGAGCCGAAAAACAGTGGGCTACTGTTTAGGGTGCCTGTGCTTTGTTTTCGATTTCGTTGAAGCCAGCAAGCTCAAGCCCACGCATGAACGCTTGCAGCTCGTCTTCGGTGAATGCTTCACCGATGTCGCTTTCGAATTGCTGTTCTACACTTCCGTCTTCAGTGGGCTTCACACGGATTCTGTGGCTTGCTTCCCCATTCGGGAATTCTCCAGTGATCCGGTGGACGATTTCGAAATCGTCTCCGAGTTCGTCACTGTAGGTGTTGTTGAGTCGCGTTACAACCTGCTCGATAGTTCGGGAGGTCATGTGGTCGTCAGTCATGTATTAATTGCTGTTTAACTGCGGTTAGTTGTCTGCTACTCTGCTTTGAGGGTCACTGCAACCATCTCAAATCTTCCACTTCAACCGAGATTCAAAAATACACTCAATCTTCACCTTCACCCACTGGAGTTCTCTGCTGGGTTGGGTTGGGTTTCAGCTTCGATTTCTCCGTCTCTGTCTGGTTCCACTTTATCTAACTCATCTTCTTCTATGGATTCGTCTCCATTAATGAGATCTTCAATACTGGCGTCGACTCCGGCGAGGAGGTGTTCTTCTTCGGCAACACCGAGGGCTTCACGGTCACGTTGGATATTGAGATATTCTCTGATTGTTTTTTGTTTTTCTCGTTCAACTAGGTACTCTTTGATGTCATCTACACCTACGTCTAGGATAACAATAGCGCCAACCAAACACAGGATGATGGTTGCGATGGCGTTTCCCAGTGATGTGATTATGGTTCCGATGGTCATAGTTGGTATATTTGTGGTTGTTTAGGTGTTTAAATCTGGTTTTCTGTAATGTCAGTATGAGACCAGTGTTCGTCTGTAGTCACATGGTTCTCGCGAACATATTTTCCCAGCCGGTTACTGAATTGATCGTAATGGAACGGGAACTTGGATCGGACTACGATTCCTTCTCCACCGTTTTCAATAACCTCTCTTGCGTGGTTGATACAGCATCTTCTCTGTGTATCTTAACCAATTTTCTTCTATTTAATACCACTCAAAATGCATTTCAAAAACTAACATATTATTATTATTATTCTTCTGTATTCCTGTTGTAGTTTACTGTTCTTGACAATAACTTTATTAAGTGTCCCTCTTTTATCCTCATATGCGGCACCGAGATTCAGAAAGGGAATTTGGGGAAAACACGTTGATCGAAGAGTTGCGGGGGAATGCCTACCACTGGGGATGGGATCTGGAGGCTACCATCTCCGGTGAGTTTGGCAATTATGCACTCAAATACGATACTGGCGAGGATATTCTGTACTGTACCGCAAAGGAATATATGTACCGCGAGATGGCATCTTTCCCTAAACCTGTAGTGCTGCGAGCTGTCGATCACAAGCGACCACTGGTGATATTTTTCGGTGAAGATCCAATGTTGGGGTCTGCGTATGTTTTCCGCCCGGATGTAGTCAAAGAGGAAGGTGTGCCTAATACCCAACAGGTGCCATTACCAAAGCGGGCTCAGTGGTTAGATATATCGATAGATCGTGGTGTAATCCTTGGTGACTATGTTAGTGGACGGAAGGCTCTACCGCGTTGATTTGACTGTTTGTGTAGGCTTTCACATATGAGGTTGTTCACCCAGGTCCTTGTCTGGGTGTAATTTGTGCTGGGCTTTCCAAATTTCACCTCTCCCTCTCCCGACTGTTTCTGCATCCCAGTCATCTGAACAATGTATGCGGTAATTTTGAGGTGCTTCATTTGGTGCGTACGTTTGGTCGCATCTGATGTATCTGATTTCGTCTGCTTGTAGGATTACTTCATCAACGTTAGCAGAATTGTCTTTTCTCATTTCCCCACTCTCAACAACAATTTCTGCATATACCCAGTCTGCACCAACAAATCTACTGGCATATTGAACGTTTAGTGACGACCCATCAGCGAATACGATTGTTACGTCGTTGTGATTTACCATCTTGTGGCACTATTATTTGTATCCTGTTAAAGACTGGCCTCACTTTGATTCTAATTCTGCTTTAATTGCCTCTCTCATTCGTTCTTGTGAGATCACTTCTGGCCTGTTATTGTTGAGTCTCTCTCCGTTTATGATGGTTGTTGGGGCTTGTTCTATCCCTAGTGATTTTGCGTATGATTTGTCAACTTCTGAATCTTCTTCATAGGTTTTCCAACTCCCATGTGCAATTGTTGCACATGGATCTGCGCCGATCTCTTTCGCTGCGTCTCCGATAGACTGCCATAGATTTGATCTGTCGTAGGCTTGGGCTCTGTGTAGCTCGTAGATGAAATTCAAATATGTATCATCACCGTGGACTGCGTGGATGTATCGACCCACACTAGCTAGTTGGTTAGCCCACGTTGTGTTTTGATTGAGTGGGTAGTCGTGGAATTTGATGTGTGCTTTTCCTGTTTCTACGTATTCTTCGATGATCGGTCTTAGTCTGTTTAATACGAAAATCCCTGTCGGTGGTGACGAATAGGCCTGAAAAAATTCTATCTCCACATCTGCATTTGGATCTCCTTTTTGCGGTCTTGTTGCTTCTGGGATGTTCTGCGGTTCGTCAACGGCACAGTCATATGAGACATCGACTATTTCACCCTCGACACACCCTGCAAGGGCTGTCACTGTACCGACTCCACCAACTCTGATGATATCCCTTCGATTAAGCGAAAACCGATTCTGAGCCATTTGTTGTGGTCTGTTACGATTGTGATCGTTACTGGTTTTTAATCCTACTGTTATCTGGGGGTGTCTTGCGTCGACGTGGTTCTATGAACAGAGCGTGTCCTGTGATCATTATGGAGATGATTGATCCGATGACTATGGCGTAAATTTCCCCCACACAGAATTGTTGTAATAGTAGTGGGATCAGAATTAGGGCGATTGGAATCATTATTAGGATTCTATCGTAGTAAGTGAGACCGTCTAATTTCACATCTCTCACCCTCAACGAGAGATAAAAACACCTCTATCAGAGGTTCTGTTTCTCTTCTGGCGTGTTTGTGAATTATCTGTTTTGGGAGGGCCCCATGTTTTGTACCTTTCTAGTGCTTTTCGTTGTTGACGGACTGAGAGTTTTCGGTTTATTTGAGCTAATACTAATCCTGTTGCGACTGTCGCGAAAGTCACTGCTAATATTGGAAGTACCATAGGTTGTTTTCAATCCTTCAATTATGCCATCTACTATTGTGTTAGTAAATTTATCGGGTGTTGCTTGTTCTAGTGTGTGATGTTTCAAACCTAGAAGGGTACATCCACACCGGCTTGAAACAGATGAAACAACCTAAGGGAGTATCAATGTCTTAAACCCACAAGGGTACGTCCATTACGGTGGTCACATTGGTGTGGTATCGACTCACCGAGTCGTTTCAAACCCACAAGGGTACGTCCATTACTCTTCGGAGAGCGCGACTTCGCCAGTGCGTTCGTTTCAAACCCACAAGGGTACGTCCATTACTCGTCTCGCTGATCCCACCGGAGCTCGTCGATCACACATATGGCGAAATGCTCGTAACCCTCGACGCGGCGGAGTAGGTCGTCGACGTCCTCTTGGCTCCATCGTGGCGACTCTAGTAGCCGGCGTTCCGTCTCTCTGTGTCCTTTGATAAATGCTCGTTCTCTCTCGCCGATTTCGTTGGTAATCTCGTCGTCGTCAGTCATGATTTAATCTCCTCGATCTGCTGGTCGTCGTATCCGTTTCAAACCCACAAGGGTACGTCCATTACTACTCGTCTAAGTTCTCTATATTCAGGCTTTCACCGTTTCAAACCCACAAGGGTACGTCCATTACCAACCCGTAATCGGGTTGTTATAGTTCTCTATATGCTGTTTCTACAAAACATTTTCCGTCGACCTCCAATAACCCTCTCACCCCTGGGGGGTCGACTAAAATAGTTGGGTTTAGCGTTAGTTTACTATACTTTCGGAAACTCTGGGTTGTTGTAACTGCGGTAGTCTATGGGGTTGTAGTTTGCTATCTCTACGATCTCGAAATCGTTGAACCTGTAGTCTTCAGTTCCTTCTGATTCTTGGATTCCACCCTTGAGTCTGGCGGTGATTTGGTGGCTTTTATCGCCGCCGAGCCATCTGACGCTTGCAACGAATTGCTGATCATGGCTATCGGTACTTTCAGGAGGTTCTCCAGTATGTGTTAGGAGTCCGTCGACAGCGAATCTTGCTGTTTCACCTACTGGAATGTAGTGGTCTCCATTCTCGTGTGGATCTACTCTTTTGATACGGGTTTCAACCCCTCTCTGTGAGATTGCTGTTCGAGCGAAGCCTGTTTCAACATTCGAATTCTGGAGTGGGATTTCCTGATCGAAATTGAGTATCGCTAATTGCTTCAGACGTGTTGGTACATTTCCACTGTTGGCTATCTCGAAGACTGGAGTGGCAGCTTGCGAATGAGACTCAGGTGTGTATTCGATTTCTTCGGCTTTTACGACGTTGGTTAGTTCGATTCCTGGATTGAAAACCCACTCTCTAGTGTCGACGGGGCCGTCGCTTTGTTCATCGCCTTCGATTTCACCGTTTAGTCTGATCGAGAATTCGGCCCCATTGCTTAGTTTTTGATCTTCAGTTCCAATCGTCTCTGGGTTTCCGAGTTGGTAGATCGCTGTAGGTTCGCTTTCAGATACTGTCTTGGTTTCATTGGACCCGCCTTGTACGTCGAATTGGATTGAATCTGCAAGATCTGCGTTGGTAACTGTGACTTGCAATTCCAACTTGTCAGTGTTTACACTTTGAATGGAGGGTCTTCTGGCAGGATTACTTCCTCCGCATCCTGCAATTGCAGTTAGCCCAATGGTGCCACTTGTCGATATGATGAACTGCCTTCGTTTCATCATATCTGATTAATTTCTTCTGAGTATTAAACTGATTGCACTGGCTGAATTTTACTAAAGGAGACCCATCCATGGGACTTGGATGGTAGCCGTTTGAACACGGCGTGTGGGGGACTATAGTGGGCTTCGACGACGGGTTTTGGCACCTCTGCTGCCAACACCCATCTGCTACAAGTGATTTATGCTATATACCCTTTGTGTTTGTTCGTTGTTCGTTAGTTGTTCTTGTGTTGTTGCTACTACGTTAGAAGTCGCCTAGATGGGTTCCTGTACTGTTATTGTCTCCAAGTTCCGCTGATGCATTGGCAGTTTCACCGGTGGTGGTTAGGGCGTTTTCTTCACTCGTAGATTTGTTTGTGATTTCGATTTCACCTTCTTTGATGAGAGCAGCTAGGTTTTTCCCTGTAATCTTACCGATCATCGGCGTCTGGTCAATGAGTACATCTACGAATTTCTCTTCGCTTCCTGTGTGGTTGTAGAAGTCTGTTAGGAGTGTCCACAGGTCGTTATCTGCGTCTACCTCTAGGGTTTGTCGGGCCATCTTTTCGAGGTAGGTGCGAAGGAATCTGATTCTCACACGACCGAGAGCGTCGATATCTGCAACGATGGGGATTGCGTCTTCTTGGATTCCCTTATCGACTCGGAATACAAGGTCATCTGTCCACTCGTGGGTTCGAGCGTTTGGTGCAGCTTCGACTACGTATTTTGTTGCTCGAATCGTGTTACTGACCTTTTGAGCTAGACCTGGAAGGTATGTGGCATCGATTTCAGTTTCGTCTTCGATTTGTTCCATCGAGTAGTTGCCCATCCAGTACCATCGGATGAGCCCTGTTGTGATCCCTGCCTCGTTATCGTCATACCCGCAACTTTTGATTGCACTTTCGAGTCGACCGTCTACGCCACTTGTTCGAAGGGTCAGATCGAAGTTTGTTACGACTCTGTAGATGTAGTCCAGTTGCCTGATGTCGTTGTGGTCACTATCTTCGATCCAGTTGTAGAAGCTTTTGATGCTTCCCAATTCAGCGTTGACAAAGCTTCCGTAGTGGAAATCAACTGCTCCTCGGCCTAGACTTGTTGTGGTGAATCCTTGTTCAGTGCTGCGTTCACTGATGAAGCCCTCTTTGTCAAGCCATTCTGTAGTGTCGTCGAGTCTGGATTCGAGTTTCTCTTGTTTCGTTTCTGGACCTCTTCCCCACGGATTCTCTGTGGTCATTTGCTCCCAGTAGAGGGTCTCGTGGATGAATTTCTCTATGTCTTCAGTTGTATCCCACCCGTTTGCGACCAATTCTAAGACTAGCCAGCGGAATTGCTCGTCGTTGTCGATGTGGGTTTTGACATCCTCTAGCTCTCGATCTGGGCTGAAGTATCTATCTGCCGTCTCTTCTGTGTCGTTGGTAAGTGTGTAGCAGTAACCTGTATCATAATTGAAACGAGGTCGTGCTGCCCGACCTGCCCACTGCACATATTCGTATACGCCAACATATTCGCCCATCCGGGTGATATCTGCAATAATGACTGACTGCACTGGACTGTCAAAGCCGTAGGCTAGCGAAGTTGTTGTCGTGATCGCTTCAATTTCCCCATTTTCGTAGAGGTCAAGAACGTAGCGTTTGATTTTGCCGGATAGATCTGCGTGGATGTATGCTACACCGGATTTGATCATCTCGATGATTTCTTTGTGGCTTTCGGTTAGCACTCCATCAATACGATCAGTGAGTTCAGCTCGGATGTCCCTGTCCTTTGATGGGCCTTCAAGAATGTCTGCCTCTGCTAGTGCTTCAGCTCGTGATTCCGTCCACGATTTCGCGAAACAGAACACCAGATACGGCGATTTGTCTGGGTTTTCTTCGATGGTGTCGACGACGTGCTGTTTGGTCGAATTACTGCTTGAATCGATAGCAGTTTCTTTGATTGGTGTTTGTCGGTCTTCTGGAGAAATATGAACGTCGGCGTTCATCCAGTCCCCGATCTCGTCTGGATTACCGAGTGTGGCCGAGATCCCGTATAGTTCTGCGTTTCCACCACCTTTTGCATCATCGTTATCGTCGTTATCCCCGTAGAGAGCGGCTGAAATGGCAAGTTCTATCGCATTCCCACGGAAATCCGAATATAGCTCATGGAAGTCGTCGAGAATGATCGCGTCAATGGAATTTACTCCTTCTCGCCCTTCTAGGATTGCTTGGTAGAACGATTCAAATGTGCCGACAGCGATATCTGCATTTCGATATTTGTTTTGCCCGGAGTAAACAGAGTAATCGTCACCTGCCCATTTCTGGATTGTTTCTTTCTTTGACCATACAAGTTGGTTAGAGGGTACAAGATACGCAACCCGATTGTCCTTTTTCAGGTGTTTGTATGCGATAGCTTCGGCGGTTAGCGTTTTTCCATTCCCGGTTTCGGCAACCAAGAGGTCGTTACCATCTTCGAGGATACCTTGGTTGAAGGCGTATGCTTGGGTTTTCTTCAGGCTCGTGTACCCGTGAGCCTGCATTAGTTCTGCAATCGTTGCTCGTTGTTTTGCTGGAATATCTAGTTCTGCTGGTGTCGTCATTGGTTTTTGATTTGTTTTTTAGTTCTGATCGCTTCTAGTTTGTCTGCTTCACTTTTATTATGTGTCTGACTGGTTTTTGATATTGATCTACAGAACACACCCATTATACATCTTTCAAACTAACCGGGATTTAAAAACACTTTCTACTACACCTCAATTCCACACCGTTACACACATTGGAGGGAGTGTTCAATTTGAATTCCGTTCGTAGTGGGCTATTTCGAACTTGTCATATTTCTCCCGGTCTGTGACTTCCCATTGTGAATTGTCCCATTCTGGGAATTTTGTTGTTCCAGAATACGTGTTGGGGATTTCTGAAAGGATCATTTTATCTGCAAGCTCCAAGAAACGTGAATAGATTTCTCCGCCTCCGAGAACCAACAATTTCTCTACACCCATCTCTTTAGCAAGGTTGATCGTTTCATCTACGTTTGAAACGTATGTTGCTGAATTGTTGTCGGTGGATCGGTCATCACGGCTTAGAATGAGCTGGTGCTTACTTGGTGATGATCGGCCATGGTCTGGGTCGAAACTTTTCCGCCCGAAGACAACAGTTTCGTCTTTGATTCGTTCTTTGTATTGCGATATATCCTCTGGGATATCCCATGGGATGTTCCCATTTGAGCCAATGATCCTGTTTTTGCTAACAGCTGCTATTAGTATGATTTCCATTGTTAGTTTGTTCTGGTGTCTGTGTTAGTATGTGAGCGGTTTTCTCTCTCGCATTACGATATCCATACCGTCTATAACTCGCTCATCAAGAGCCATTTTGTGAAGTCCCTCTTGGACATTCGCTACGTAATTGTACACGAAGTTCTTTGCTTTGATGTGGCTGACCGTTACCCAGCCTTCATCTTCTGTTGTGTCGTAATATACGACTGTGAATTCATCACCTTCGACAACAATAACTGCGGGAACTGATGTGAAACTCCTTTCTTCTGGATCGTGTACTTCGAATATTGGATAAATCTCGTCAACGTCCGATTCGTTTCTGATTTGCTTGCACTGGGTGACTGACAGCATTGAATCTGGTAGGAAATCGTAGTGTCTGTGTGCTTCTCCGCATTCTGGGCACTTGCTTTTCCCTACGTGTTCGGGTATACATTCGATCATGGGTGGTTGAGTGTCTTGTATTGTTATGTCCGGGTACTTAATCCTACGCTGCTACCACTCTGTCTCTTAGATACCTGGTGAGCCGACGAGATATTCTTGGATGAAAAACTCTGTTTTGTCATCAGCGGCACGACCTCTGATCTCGACGAGGCAACTTACTGTTTCTGTGTTGGATTCTCCGATGACTTCTGCGACAAAATAGAAGAATTGCCCTTTCATTTTCCTGAGGTGGTTTTTCTCTTTTGCTCGGCTTCGGGCGTTAAGATCTGAGTACGGTGTGTCGAAATCGACCATCCCGTTTGTGTAATTTGGACCCGTCCATTCGTTTGTGAATCGGGATTCGAATAGATCGTCCATTTCCATAGCGTCTCTGGTCTTCTTAACTACTTCTTTGATATCGTCTGGAGCGTCATCCAGTTTGCTACTTACTCTCTTAGCGACTTCTTCTACATCGAAATCTTTGTCATGGAAATAGAATCCTTTGCTGCTGGTCATTAGCGACTACTTTCACATGAGGGTGAATGAATGTTTTGGGTGATATACGTCAGATGATGACGATGCCTCTAGTCATTTCGAGATACAGCTGTCCGAACAGGGCGGCGTTATATGTTCCATGTACGAAAGCAACGGTCACTAAATTCTCTGTCCATGCATAGATGAATCCTAGTAGGAGTGAGAGAGAAAAGACAGTTCCTAAGCTAACGAGTACACTTGGGAGGTCTCCATTAGCGTACGTTGGATAGTGGATCGCAGCAAAGACGATACTTGATAGAATAACAGCTGACCACTTCCTGAAATCCTTATATAGCCGCTTCTGCATGAGGTTCCGGTAGACGAATTCTTCACTTGGTCCGATGACTAGTATAGAAAGTGGCATCATCAACAAAATAAATCGGGGATCGGTCGTGGTTGTGACCATCGATTGTTGAATCGAGTGATCAGCAGCTTCGACCTCAAAGAAGCTCGTGAACACACTGATTGTGTAGAGTATTAGTAGGAGAGCTATTACTCCACCGACCATTGTGTAGAACGATTTCTTGTTGGGTATGTTGATGTCGATGTAGTCGGTTCCTTTGTCGGTATATTTTAGATAGATTGCTCCGATAGTTACTGCTGCGAGTGCTGATACGATATATTGGGTGAGCATCATTGTACTACTTCCGTTTGTTAGTGCTGTCTTTCTGAAAGGGATGTACCATAGGATTGTGAGTGAGTAGCCACTGATTCCCAACCCAATGGCTATTCCGAGTGTTTTGAATTTGTTTTTTAGCCTTTGTTTCAAGCCTGGATCTTCGTTTTCAGTCTTCAGATCGGTACTATCTTGCTCCTCTGTATACTGTTCATTTTTCCCATCCGAATTTTCACACATCTGAAAATGGTTTGTAACGTGTGTTCACAGCCACGCTAGGACCCAGACAACTTCGAAAGCATACATCACTCCGGCAATACCAAGGGCTTTCGAACCTCCGAATTCGGATTTCATCGCTTTATATAGCCCAGTTGTTGTGAGTAGTAGGATACCCATTACCGCTAATTGTACCATACTAACTGCTCCTCCCAAAATTAACGGTGTGAGTGTTGTAGCTTCAATCGAATTAGTGGATACGAGTCCAGTCATACTCTGTCCCATTCTGTTTACGCTAACACTTTAACTGTTTTCGTTGCAACACACTAGAGGGTGTGGCAGAGGTGTTTCTATTCGTCACAAAAATCTTATCCACTTTCTGCCTGTGCATGGTAGATGCAGATGGATGAAAACAAACTAACTCGTAGACTGTTCTTAGCAGGTGCAGGGTCAGTCACAGTTGGGAGTTCGGCACTCTCGTCTAGTGTCGTCGCGAAAGGTCGTGGTAAGGCAAAGGGTAATCAAAATACTGGTCGAAAGGCCTTCCCACCAAAGGGCATAACAGAACAGACTGAGGGCCAGCGTCTCGGGAATGGGAAAGTCAGTACCTTCTCCTCGGTCACACCGAGTGGGAAGCCGAAATACGTCGGGATTCACTTCTCGGCGGCTGCGCAGGAAGGACTTCCGACTCCTGAAGAACTCGAAGAATCTGGTGAGGGGGTTCAGGTTCACGGGAAATGGTCGAAACCATATCGACTCAAACTCCCAGACAATGTTCCGGCTCCGTTCGAGTATGTTGGGTTCGCGTGGAATCCACAGGGGCATCCTCCTGATGATGTGTGGGGCTACCCCCACTTCGACTTGCACTTCTATCTTGAAGATGCTGCGACAGTGGGAGAGATCGGTCCTGGCACCATC
>Ga0306879_100207_pt1 | contig 22410 bp, 22 predicted proteins | sample AntDeeMetageno49_FD_190445 | JGI IMG/M metagenome (GOLD analysis project Ga0306879, IMG submission 190445) | Saline lake microbial communities from Deep lake, Antarctica - Metagenome #49 (v2) (version 2) | ecosystem: Environmental > Aquatic > Non-marine Saline and Alkaline > Saline | place...
GAATTGTCCGCCCCCCCGCAGGGGGGAGGGGGACAATTCCGACGCAAGTCGCAGACTTCGAACCCCCTTTTGAGAAAGGGGGTTCGAAGATCTGCGAGTTGCTCGAAGGGATTTACGCGCCTCCCTCACGGGCGCGTAAATCCCTTCGACAAGCGCTCCGTACCCGTGAGGGAAGCGACCTTATTAAGCTTTAGCGTCCCTCACGGGTAAGCGACATCGACCCCCCTACGGGGGGAGAGCGGACCTAAAACTCGAAGATTTTCCCCCCGCGGATATCCTGATATAAGGGGGGGAAAACTTCGACTTTGATATTGAAAATCTTTAGGTCAGCGAGCCTAGGTCGCTTATTAAGTCCCCGCCCCCGGCGGGCCGAAGGGTGGGGATTTACGCGCCTCCCTCCCCGTGAGGGGCGCTCCGAGTCTATTCGCGAGTATAGGATTTATCTTTTGACAAATAGAACAAAGGTAGCCAAATTCTACTAAGAGCAAGTACACTCACAAATCCCACGCGTACGCGCTTAAAAAAGTTTACATTTATTCTTTTAAATGTTAAACTCTATTTGGTTGTTATAATTTTATTGATCTTATTATGGAGGAATTTTTATGAACCCTATTGTTGCTGCTGCTTCTGTTGTGTCTGCTGGTTTAGCTGTTGGTTTAGCTGCAATTGGCCCAGGTATGGGTCAAGGAACAGCTGCAGGTTATGCTGTTGAAGGTATTGCACGTCAGCCTGAAGCTGAAGGTAAAATCCGTGGTGCTTTACTATTAAGTTTCGCCTTTATGGAATCGCTTACTATTTATGGACTAGTTGTAGCTCTTGCTCTTCTTTTCGCTAACCCGTTTGCAGGTTAATAGTTATTAGCTAAAATTTTTTTTTTAGCTTTAATGTATAGTCTGTATATACTACCTTATAATACTATTTATATGTATATATAGTCATAGTTAATTTATAAAAGATAAATCTCTTTAATGTTTGATCGCGGAAACTAATATTCTTATATTATTAGTTTCCGCGATCAAAATTCATAATAATAAAATTATGGATTTTTAAATACGTTGATAAAGAGATTTATCTTTATCAGTACTAGTTTGGAGGGGAACATTTAGATAAATAACACAAACAAATTTTTTTGTGTGGCGTTCGCTAAAAGTAAGGGAGACGTAGTTAATATCTGTACAACATTGTACGCTAATTTTGTTTTAGCCACCAATAGTTTATTTAAAAAATTTTGTATATATTAAAAATAAGAATATAAGATATATAAATTTATATTTATATACTAAAAAAATAGAATTTTGTCCTACTAAATATCTAACATAATCATACATTATGATAACCTAATTCTAATAGATAAGGAAGCAAGTTAGGTATTGAGAATAATAATCAAGAAAAAAGTCACAATAATTGTAAAAATGAAAAAATCCGAAAGGTCCGCCCTAGGCGGAAAAGCATATACAGTTAATTAATGTCTTGTTACTATTTAATAAAAAGTATTAACCTATAAAGATATAGGTACAATTTTTGTGTTGTATTCAGAAAGCTAGGGACAATAACATTAGACTTATAATTGTTAAAAGTCTTTCAGCTTAAGTGTTAAGTGTAAAGTGTTAAAGTGTTAAAGTGTTAAAGTGTTAAAGTGTTAAGTGTTACGTTAGTTTGTGTTGTTTAACAAATGCTACTAAACGTCGCATTTTTTAGGATTTGTTCTCAACGAGTTAGAAGGTAGCAGCCCTCTAGGGTAGAGGAGCGCTTGTGTCGGATTTTTGCTCAGTCCTCGCGAATAGCGGTGACGCGTCCCTCACGGGTTGGCGAAGACCAACCCGTGAGGGACGCGTCACCGCTATTCGCGAAGCTAGGTTCGCTCGGAGAGTCCCAATTAGGTAGGATGGCGTACCCGTAAGGGGGAGCTATCCACCAGCGTCCCTTATATAGGGGGCGTACGCCCCCTATATAAGGGACGCTTTGTTAGCATCGTAATTCGGCGTACGCCGAATTACGATGCTAAAGCCCATTACCTAGGAGAGATTTTTACGTAAGACAAATCCGACCCAAATCCGACCCAAATCCGACCCAAATCCGACCCTATTACGGCGTACGGCAATTACGCTGGAGGATTAAGCCTCCCTCACGGGTTAACCCGTGAGGGAGGCTTAATCCTCCATACAATTAAGCAGGTGTATTTGTCCGTAAGACAAATACGACCCAAATTAGACCCACTTATGCACGCGCGTAGTCGCGAGTGTCGTCAGCTGCGATCGCGTCAGCTGGCGATAGCCAACCCCCCCCGTAGGGGGGAGGGACGCTCGCGTCTCATATATATGGGGCGTCGGTATCCCAACGGGGAACAAGTCCGCAATGCAAATTGTAAACACATAATTGGGGTTCGGCAATTATGTGATATGTAACCTCTCTCGCACTTAGTTTTTTTTTGTGTTGTTAGAGGTCACTAGTGGTCGCTTTAGAATTGCTTAGATAAAAACTATTTGTAAGACTTGCCCTAAAAGTGGCAGTTTAGTCGCTAAACATACCTTACTTTAAAGAATAACACTAATTAACTTTTTATTAAATTTTAGGATTCAATGTGTGAAAAGGTACCATTCTATAAATTTGGAGGTTTGCGGTTACTAGCTTTACATAGTAAGGTCTAACTGCTATCATAATACAGTGTTACTGGTGCGTGAAGTAAAGGCCCCACAAAAGCCCCTTTCCTATTTTTATTAGTTTTTAAACTATAGTTAAGTTAACTCTAACCAAACTATAAACTCTATATTATGTATATATATTAATAAAAGTATGGTATTAAATATACTTTAATAAAAAAAAAAGAATTTAATAAAAACTAAAATATTAGTCATATAACTTATATTGAAAAATTTCTTAAGTTACCGCCTTTTTAAAAACAAGCGGACAATCCTAAAGGTTAAAACCCCCTTAAGGTAAGCACTCGCTTACTAACCTAAGTTATTAGCTAAATAGCTATTGAATAGTTTGAGCGCCTTTATTGCTATATTTAATAAAATTAATGTGCCCCGAAGGTGGGAAGCAAGTTAAGTTTTTTTAAACAAAAAAAAAGAATAAAAACCGGATTTACCTAACAAAGGAAAATCCTTAAAGAAAACTTAAAAGAAGATTTTAAATCCCTGATTTAAAATCCGATGGGACGCTTAGCACTATAACTGACGTGGTGGACCCGTGCAAAGGGTAGAGGTAGCTTAATAGGTGTGCACGTGTTAAGCTAGTCGACAGTTAAGAGTAGATCCTAGTGCTTAATTGTTTCGGATTTGTATTTGTCCTAAGAACAAATCCGCCAGCTTCCCCGCCCCTGGCGGACACGGGTTGGTTCGGATTTCGCGTAGCGCAAAATCCGTAGGACCCCCTCACGGGGCGGGACCCGTGAGGGGGGCAGGAGACCCGTGAGGGGGTCGCTTACCCCCCCTTCGGGGAGGGACGCTAAAGCGTAATTAGCGCTCGGATTTTTGCGCCCCTCACGGGGCAAAAATCCGACACTCGGATTTTTGCGTCCGTCCGAGCGAATAGACTCGGAGCGCCCCTCACGGGGTCCTGTCCCGAAGGGACCCGTGAGGGGAACTCGCAGATCCCCTCACGGGCGACCCCCCTTTCTCAAAAGGGGGGGTAAAAGTCTGCGACTTGTCGAAGGGACCCGTGAGGGGAACTCGCAGATCCCCTCACGGGCGACCCCCCTTTTTAGAAAAGGGGTTTCGAAGTCTGCGACTTGTCGAAGGGATTTACGCGCCCCCTCACGGGGAGGGAGGCGCGTCCCTCACGGGTCCCTTCCCCGTGAGGGGAACTCGCAGATCTTCGAGGACGGCCCCCTCCTCCTAAAGAGGAGGGGGGCCGTCCTCGAAGTCTGCGACTTGTTCCAGGACGGCCCTATATATATATATATAAAGGGCCGTCCTGAGGATTTTTGCGTCATGCGCGCCCCTCACGGGTCCCTTAGCAGAGCGCTCAGTCGGAATTCTCCCCTCCCCCGTAGGGGGGAGGGTCGCCTAATTCGGGAGTATCAGCTTAATTGTCCAGGACGGCCCCCCTCCACCTAGGGAGGAGGGGGGCCGTCCTGAGGCTTTGGCCGTGTGCAACAGAATTGGCGTACGACCCTATTAAGGTGCGTAAGCCAATTTAGACGGAGCGCTTCCCAGCCCTCAAGTTTATGGCACGGCCTTCGGCCGTGCTGAAGCGCAAGGCGTAGACTTGAACCCCCTTTTGACGTATATATAAGGGGGTTCAAGATCTGCGAGTTGCTTCCCCGCCCCCGGCGGGACGAAGGGTGGATATTATCGCGTATGACGCGACCCTCACGGGTACCTTCGGGACAGGACCCCGTCAGGGGCGCTCCGTAATATGCTATCTTAGCTCATGGCTAAAGGCCGCACGGAAGCCTCCCTCACGGGGCGCTCCCTAACAAATACGACCCAATGAAATAAGTAGGATTTGTTCTACGTACAAATCCTACTTATTAAGCGCCCTACCTACGGGAAAACCTTCGCTAATATAGGTACCAACCACCAGATGGTACCTAGACCTACACCATAGGAGGTCACGTTTGGTTTTTACGCTTTTCACATAAAAAAAACACATAATAAAATTATGCTTCCTTTAGGTCATAGTGGTTTTGGAATTAATACTAATATTTTTGAAACTAATCTTATAAATTTAGCTGCTGTTGTTGGAATCGTTGTTTCATTTGTGGGTAATAATTTAAATGCTTTATTAGAAGATCGTAAAAAAACAATTCTTTCTAATTTAGAAGAAGCTAATCAAAGAGCAATTGAAGCACAAGAAAAATTACAAAATGCAAAAGCTCAGTTAGAACTATCTAAAAAAAAGGCACAAGAAATTCGAGAAGAAGGTGTTTCACGTGCAAGCAATGAAATTCAAACAGTTGTTAGTCAACATCAAATTCGATTAGCTAATTTGGAGGATTTTAAAAACGAAACAGTACAATTTTATCAACAAAAAGCTTTTAAAGAAGCTTATGTTTATGTAGTATCACGTATTATGTCTCGTGTACGCGAGCGTCTAAACAATGGTTTAGATTCTACGTATCATGTTATTGTTAACAATTTCTACGTTTCAAGATTTACAGAATTCAAACCAAAATCTATCTCTTAAAACAGTAAAACATAATCAATTAAAGTCGAAGTTTATCGAATAAATTCATGTCGCAGACAATATTACTCCCTAAAGGAAGTAATATTGTCTGCGAGATCTCCGCGATTTTTTTCCATATCGCAGACCATTTTTATCCTAAAAAGTCGCGAAGAAATTTCGTACTCGCGAACCTAGCCTCGCTAGGTTCGCGAGTACACGAAAACATCGTCGATCCCTCCCCCCCGCGGATATAAGGGGGGGGCAATTCCTTTATAAAGGAATTTTGTTACGGTATAGAAATTTATTCGAGTACGAGCGAACGATCCCCTTATATATATAGGGGATCGTCGCTCCCCCCCTTCGGGGGGGTAGGTTCGCTCGTAGAGTCGGAATTGGCGTATGCGTCGTAATTGGCCCCGTGAGGGGCGCCAACCCGTGAGGGACGCCGGCGGATTTGGCCGTAGGCCAAATCCGACCCAATTCCGAGCGCATAAATTGCCCCGTGAGGGACGCAATTTATGCGACCTCCGTCGGATTTTTGTAGGTTCGCTCAGCGAGGTCGCTTATTACGCTTTAGCGTAATAAGCGCTAGGATTTTTGCATCCGCAAAAATCCGACGAAGGTCGCAGAAATTGCGTCCCTCACGGGGCAATTTCTGCGCTCGGAATTGGCGCACGCCAATTCCGACTCTCCGAGCGAACCTAGCCTCGCGAATAGCGGGGCGATTCGCTCGGACGGACGCAAAAATCCTAGCGCTTATTACGCTTTAGTGCGAAGGTCGCATATTACGCTGAAGCGTAATCTGCGCTAGGATTTGTCCACGGACAAATCCGACTTCAGCGTAGGTCGCATAATTTGCCCCGTGAGGGACGCAAATTATGCGCTAGGAATTCGCGATCGCGATCGCGAATTCCGACTGAGCGCTTCGCAGAGCGCAAGTCGCAGACTTCGAACCCCCTTTTGGGAAAGGGGGTTCGAAGATCTGCGAGTTGCTCGAAGGGATTTACGCGCCTGACGCGTAAATCCCTTCGACAAGCGCTCCGTAATAAGCGACCTTATTACGCTAAAGCGTAATAAGCGACCTCGCGGGATATGGGCAGGAGAGCGAACCTAAAAAAATCCGACGGAGGACGCGTCCCCCGCCCCTGGCGGAGGACGCGTCCCCCGCCCCTGGCGGAGGACGCGTCCCCCGCCCCTGGCGGGGGACGCGCTCGGAATTGGCGTATGCGTCGTAATTGGCCCCGTGAGGGGCGCCAACCCGTGAGGGACGCCGGCGGATTTGGCCTACGGCCAAATCCGACCCAATTCCGACTCTACGAGCGAACCTACCCCCCCGAAGGGACCCCCCCGAAGGGGGGGAGCGACGATCCCCTAAGGGGATCGTTCGCTCGTACTCGAATAAAATTCTATACCGTAACAAAATTCCTATATAGGAATTTCCCCCCCCCCCCCTTCGGGGGGGAGGGATCGACGATGTTTTCGTATAAAACATCGTCAATAGAATTTTATTCGATAAAAGAATAGATTTTAGGTTTGCCGTGTTTAATTTTTGAAGCAAAACTAAACCCGGCAAAAGTGAAATGTTCCGCAGGGATACGACGAATGATAGACTTTTCTCTGTTAAGTTCCATTCCTCTAGGCGCAAGAAATTCCTCCGCCGCCTTGAAAGCTAAATCTACGGCCGCTTCGGTGTTGCACAACACAATGATGAAGGAAGTCATCAGCAAATCGGGCTAGATAAGACCAGCCCTCATATTTATCCTTCCTATAGTAATCCATAGTTGTGACTTTGTGACCCAAAGGTTGGCATCTCCAACCGGCGCAGTTCTTTTCTACCGTGATCTGTCAGGCACAATCCTAAATGGGATCTGTCGGCATAAGAACCTATATCTGTTCCATAGGATTGAATAATATAGCTAATCGCGCGATTATTGGCGTTTGGTGTACTACAGAATAGAGGTTCATGTTTGTACGAGAAGACATACATAGGGAGGGAATACCCTTCGGAGCGTCACGCTTTATAGCGTTAAGGCTGCGAAGATTTGGCTTGTCCACCGAGGCGGCGATACGTCCAGTGATATGCGTAGGTCCGATCTCCCCCCGTAGGGGGGTCGAGGTCGCTTACCCGTGAGGGACGCTAAAGCGTCCCTCACGGGTAAGGTCGCTTATTACGCTAAAGCGTAATAAGCGCTCGGATTTTTGCGTCCCTAACGGGGCAAAAATCCGACACTAGGATTTTTGCGTCCGTCCGAGCGAATAGCCCCGCTATTCGCGAGGCTATATTCGCTCGGAGAGACGGAATTGGCGCATGCGTCGTAATTGGCGCCCCTCCCCCTACGGGGGGGGGCCAATTACGACGCCCCGTCCCGCCAGGGGCGGGGGACGCCACCCTCACGGGTCCGACTCTACGAGCGAACCTACCCCCCCGAAGGGGGGGAGCGACGATCCCCTAAGGGGATCGTTCGCTCGTACTTGAATCCCGTTCATGACCATATTGCAGATACACGGATAAATAGGACCGCCCTGAGGCACCCCTGTTGTGTCGTAGAAACCTCCTGCGATGTCGTCGGCAAGGACATAACCGCAAGTAAGCCACTGTTGCATGATGTGGTGGGGAACGATATCGACCGTCTCCTCTCCGAACTTAACGGAAGCCACGTTGTCAAGGATGTAATGATGACTAATTCTGTCAAAACACTGCTTGACGTCGAACTCAATCGCAAATTTAGGGGGGCCAAACCCCTTTCTAGTCCAAAAAGTCGCGAAGAAATTTCTGTAGGTCCCCCTCACGGGTCTCCAGCCCTCCCCCCGTAGGGGGGTCCCCGTGAGGGGGTCGCTTACCCGTGAGGGACGCTAAAGCGTAATAAGGTCGCTTACCCGTGAGGGACGCTTTAGCGTCCCTCACGGGTAAGCGACCCCCTCACGGGGCGGGACCCGTCAGGGGGGCAGGAGAGCGAACCTACAAAAATCCGACACGACGTCAAGAAAGAAACGATACAAATGTTGTACAGCGCGATCAATATATGTAGGAACATAAATAGGGCGGAGGCCCCCTTTAGCTTTAGGAATCAGAGTTCGCTTCAGTGGTGAATATTTGTAACGTCTAGGGGCTTTGACTATTTGCCAAAGTTGTTGGACCAATTGAGCATAGTCCTTGACGGTCCTAGGTCTCTTTTTATCTGACAGACCACGATATTTCGCACCTTTTTTCGAGATTGTCATATATACTGCGGGGGCACGAGCTGATTCAGAGCGAGCGTATCGTCTGATCAGAGTGCTAGCTAAACGCTATTTTCCCTTACGTAGCACCGTAGCACCGTTGCACCGTTGCAACGTCAGTTTGTGCGGCAAGAACATCACGTCTAAGATCTTGCACGCCCTTACCATTGTAAGTGAATCTTTCCCTAGGCTCACGCTTCTTCTTGCGTGAGAATTTAAGTTTTGGATTTTTGGACTTCTGTTTTAGCTGCCACTTTTTGTAACCAGACTTCATAAAACTGGAACCCTCCTAAGAACGTCGTTTACCACGACGTTTTGTGTTTTTACCAGGACGATGAGCCGCTTCAAGGAACGGGTCGCCGCCGGTATCACGAGGGAGTTCCGCTTTAGGAGCGGGTAGACGTCGGATGAATTGTTCACCAAAAAGATTTTCCATAGGTACTTGGTTTAATTCATGTCGAAGAAAATCCTATATTTATAGGATTTTCTTCGAGATCTCTAGGTCCGCTCTCCCCCCGTAGGGGGGTCGAGGTCGCTTACCCGTGAGGGACGCTAAAGCGTAATAAGCGCTAGGATTTTTGCGTCCGTCCGAGCGAATAGCCCCGCTATTCGCGAGGCTAGATTCGCTCGGAGAGCTTCGCTCGCTGAGCGAACCTACAAAAATCCGACGGAGGACGCGTCCCTCACGGGTTTGCGTACGCAAATTACGCGCTCGGAATTGGGTCGGATTTGGCCTACGGCCAAATCCGCCGGCGTAATTGGCGCACGCCAATTACGACGCATACGCCAATTCCGACTCTACGAGCGAACCTACCCCCCCGAAGGGGGGGAGCGACGATCCCCTAAGGGGATCGTTCGCTCGTACGCGTTTTTCCTATATATAGGAAAAACGCGGACATGTTTGCTAACGCGGATACCGTCAGCGTATAGAAGAGGATCCCCGGTACTAGGAATAATTTCGCCAACAATTGCCGACGCACAAAGGTCAACAAAACTGAGTTCTTGACCTTGTGTTTCTCCTTTTGTCCACGCTAATTCGTGGACTTCATCAATTAAGTTTACACCAATTGATGAACAAAGAGAATGAACCAAGCCACAGAACGTCGAGAAATCCAAGTTGTTAATGGACGCACCGTTAACAACATTACCTGGAGAGAAAACGGATTCGCTCTGCCAAATACCACGTATTTGGGCAGCAAAACCGCGCAGACAGATGATGGCATCATCATCCGTAGGAATTTGATAAGGTAATAGGATTTTCTTTGGACCACTATAGTTATTTACCTCATCAAGGAGGTCTACTAGGAAGTTACGACGTTCTTCTTGTGGGAGTTTGGCGTAAGTGGGAGCATAGTAAAAAGCCATTCTAAAAATAGCGATCCCATGAAGGAAGTCACGTACGTATGAATTACGCGTAAGCATACGCCCCGCGATAAATTTGTTAGAGGGAAGTCCTAAAAAAAAGGACGTCCTTCTTATCCATTAATTGTGTGGACGCAATTGACGACAACTGCGCCCTCCACACAATTAGGAAACTAATAATTAATACGCATAAGCCTGGCGCGTTAACAAAGGAAGACACGTATTTCAGTGCCTGGATGTTGATGTCGCCAAGAAAAACAACACGACCCTTTATATATTTATAGATTTATATATTAGAACGCGGAACGGATTCATATACCGATTGTGAAATTTCCGGTATATTTTCACCGTTTGGGTCTCCGACATCCGGTGATGAAGGAGATTATTCAGGTTTTGCAGCAGTATCACCAGTTTGAGATTCACCACTAGACGAAGAGGGTTGCACCTCAGAGGGTGCAGGACCTTCCGCAGGAGGTGAGCCAGAAGCTGGGACTAAAGCTTCTTTGGTATCAGCAGTAGAAGATGCTTCACCAATAGCTCCGGTTACATGTCCGCGTTTTTCCTATATATAGGAAAAACGCGGAGATCTCGAAGAAAATCCTATAAATATAGGATTTTCTTCGACATGAGAAATTCCCTCTGGAGGGATCTGTACAGCATCGGGTGCTGGACTACTGCTGCCGACCTTTCCCTTTTTAGGGGGAGGAGGTGAGGCTGAAGAAGAAGACCCTTTCTTTGCAAAAACGTTATAACCACCAATGTTAATAATAGAACTCATAATTAAAATTGAAAAATATTTATGTCCGCGTTTTTCCTATATATAGGAAAAACGCGGAGATCTCGAAGAAAATCCTATATTTATAGGATTTTCTTCGATATGTAAAAATATTTCGTTTAGCAATAAGCTAGTTGACCACAGTGGAAACGAAAGCAGGGGCAAATAGTATTAGAGCAAAATGCGTGAGACCAATTTAAACGAAGTGGTGTGGGCAATTTGCTACGCATAAAATCCAAAAACAGAAGGTAGAGCGCTGTTGGGACAGATTAAAATATAAGGGAAAAGTTGTGCAAAGTCCGAAGGCGACGGATGCAGCTCCGCTCAGTCTTATAGAAGACTCAGCCTCAAGGCTTATTCGCACAAATAACCCGTCCCGCAAGGGGCGGGGGAGACGCAACAAAGTTTCAAACAGCTGATTCTGACTGTTTTTGGGGATCGGATTAAGTCAGCTACCATTACTGGCGTTATGGTGCGTATCCTAAGATATAGCCCGAGGCTCTAAATTAGGGGAACTGGGACAAAACCCAGACAGCAACATCCTACAGAGTTCGGTACAAAACCGCTCCGACCCGGCGCCCTCACGGGTCCCGGGGGCATCTGCTTCTTATCATGTCACTCGTCCTCCCTACATGCCTACATGTAGGGGTCGGACGTTTTGCAGCTTGCGTTTCTTGTTTTATCTCATCCTGATTTGAACAGAATGAGATAAAAAAATAACCTTTCCCTTTAAGGGAAAGGTTATTAACCTATACAGTAAAGTATAAGAAAATCCCAAAAATCCTAGATTTCCCCCTCGTAGGGGGGAAATCTAGGATTTTTATTGCATAAAATTATATTTAATTTAAGCAATAAAAGGGATAAAATTAACCGTTAACTGAAGGCGCTTCTACAGACGCTAAGTCTAATGGGAAGTTGTGAGCATTACGCTCGTGCATAACTTCCATACCTAAGTTAGCACGGTTGATGATGTCAGCCCAAGTGTTTAATACACGACCGTTTGAATCTACAACTGATTGGTTGAAGTTGACAATGTTATCCTCCCTTTCGAAGAGGCATTGGACTATATAATCAGCTCTTTTATCGAAGATAAATTCTCTATAATTTTATTTAGGTCCCCCTCCCCCCTTATATATATAGGGGGGGGTCCCATATATATGGGATATGGGAGGTCGCTTACCCCCCCTTCGGGGAGGGACGCTAAAGCGTCCCCCGCCCCTGGCGGGACGGGTAAGGTCGCTTCCCCCGCCCCTGGCGGGACGGGTACAGAGCGCCCCTCACGGGGTCGCAGACTTCAGAACCCCCTTTCGCAAAAGTCGAATTTTTCCCCCCCCTTATCTCCGCGGGGGGAAAAATTCGACTTTTCTCGTACGAGCGAACCTACCCCCCCTTATATATATAGGGGGGGAGCGACGTTCCCCTATATATATAAGGGGATCGTGCGCTCGTACGAGAAAAGGGGGGTCGCCCCTATATATAGGAGGGGCGCTCCGAGTCAATTAGCGAGTTCGAGAAAACTCGAATTTTTTCTCCCCCGCGTATATCCTGATATAAGGGGGAAAATATTCGACTTTTTATAAACCTCAATAAAAGGTCTTATTTATCAATAAATAAATTTTGAGCTGCCGGGCGCTGAATGGTGGCTTATTGGTGAGGTCCATCACCACCTAGTCTCTGAGCCTTCCATAAACATATTTAGGTTAGTTAGTCTAAATACCCCGTTTATGGCTTGGCTGCGAGTTGTCATAGCTAAAAAGAAATAAAATTGTTTAATCAATAGTAATATTAACTCCTAAAATACGCCAATTTTTATAACTAAATACTCTTTTCTGAGTTTTTTTATCAATATGACCTGTTAAAATTCGTGTTAAAGCAGTTACAGCAGAGTCTTTTTCTTTATGTTGACAAAGAGTCCAGCTTTCTCTAAAGCTTTCCATTTGTGTGTCATCCATTCATTTGTTTACAACATCCACTATACTAGTGCACTCAAAGGGTCCTATTTTTACTAAACTGTTTGACGTAGGATTAGACAAATCAAAACCTCTTTCTAAAGCAGCCAAGACAAAACGATTACGTGCATAACATGCGCGTTGTTTTTTAGGACGTCGCGCTAGTTCACTTTGTACTTGAGGGTTAAAGAAATCGCTTTTATTCTTTTTTCTTGTTTCTAGAGCTATCCTATGAATCGTTTCCCAGCCTAAATGAAATTGACCACGTATCATTTGACTAGCACCAAGATCAGCTGCTTTATTATAATGTTCATAAAGGAATTCATGAGCTGTTGCATGTTCTTCAATTGTTAATCTTATTAGATTCCACGAAGAATCAGGGCCATTTAGATGGCATGGTATAATATGATGTTTTTGAGTTATAAGAGAAATTTTAGTTAAACTTTGGAGATCACGATCTAATTTAGAGAGAATAAATACGGAATACGAATTGTTCTCATTTTTTCATAAATCTACCAGCTGTTCGAAATTATTAATGTTTTGTGTATTTATAAGCATATTTTTTAAGTTTTCTTTTTTCTTTTTTATCTATTTTTTCTCTTTTTTTAGCCTTAGATTTCTCGCAATTCACCCGGTTGGCTAATGTTCTATATAACATTAGGGTCTCTGTCGTTAGACGAAACCGTTAAGGTTGAAAGCCATAGTTGAGATACCTAATGAAGTTAACCAGATACAAGCAACTGGCCATACTGCAAGGAAGAAGTGTAATGAACGAGAGTTGTTGAAAGCAATTATGTTAAGGTTAACAATTTGAAAACAATTTATCAGAAAACTGCAAGGGGGACGGCCCTATATATATATAGGGCCTATAAAAACTTTCGAGTTTTTGTTTTTGATTAAAAAATTTTATTCCAATTCAAGGTAATATTTTTCGGAGTCATTTAAAAAAGCAATTGTGCACTCAAAAAAATGAACCAAAAATTCAGTAGGATAAAGATGATTAAATTGTCTGATAAAACGTTCACGCAATGAATTAGATTCTTCTTTATTTAAATATTCATTTTGTATAAAATGAAAAAGATTAGAAGCTATATCAATATCAAATTTTAATTCTCCAAAATTAGGAAGACTTAATTCTTTTATCGACCAACCAGATCTCCTTTTTTTATCGCCACGTAATACTTGCGAAAAAACATGAAATTGGTTTCGAGGTAATCCTGTGGGTCGAGATTTGTTTAAATTTTCAACAAGATAAGATACAGTATAAAATTCAAAGGAACGCGGTAATATAATATCTGTTTCAAAATTAGAGATGTGAGACCAAGTCATATGTAAAGTAGTTACAAAACGAGTAAAAGGATTGACTCGTTTAAAACTGTTTTTACGCTGACTTGCGAGGCCTGCAACCGATCCTGAAGCTCTTTGCGCGTTAGAAACTTGCTGTTGAGATGGCGTATGCCCTCGTTGCAAAGGTCTACCCACAGGTTGATCACCCAAAACTTCGCGTTGGCGATTTAAACGACTTTGATTAGCTTCATCAATTTCACTTCCTGTACGTAATGAATTATTAACCCCATTAATATCATTATTGTTTTTGCTAGTAACAAATCGCAATAGATGTGCAATACCATGAAAATAAATATCTAATGTTACACGATTACTGATATCGTTTGAGCCATTTTCGAATCGTGGTTCAATATGGTGTACTTGAATAAATTTTTTTGTGTTTTGCCGACGAATAAATTCACCTCGCAATTCTTTTTCTCTTAAGAATTCATTACAAAAAAGTGAATAAATTCTATTTAAAGTTTCGTTTGTTAACGACAACCATAAGTTTTGTAAAGAGCTTTCATTGAAAGAATTGATAAAATTAGCGGTTAAAACAGAAGTTATAATTCTTTCTTCTTTTTTATATGTTATTTCTATTTCTTTCGAAATAAGCCAGTCAAAAAAAGAAACTAAAGGAGATAACAAAAGCATATTTATTTTTAAATACGTTTCATTTTTTTTTGAATTTAACAATTCAAAATAAGCGTCAATTACAACTTTACCTAATTTATTAGAGTTATTAATACTATTTTGTTCAGAATTATCTCTATTGAAGACTCTTAGAATTGAGAAATTTAAATATTTTAATCTAGAATTTGTTGAATACTTTCAACTTGCAATTTGTATTTGTTAACCTACTTCTTTTAAAAAAAGAAGGCTTCTGATTTATCAGAAGTTCAGACTATATTATCATTTATTATAAAATGTTTAGCGTGTAGTCGTTGAGGATGTCTATAAAAAATACATATAGATCTTTCCTGCTGATTATCAACACGAGTTGTAAAAACTATATTGATGTTCCAGCATATAGCTAAATTCTTTACGTTTTAAAAACGAAGCACCATTATATTAATGCGTATTGGAAGATTAAACGACCAAAGTAACCGTGAGCCAAGTGTTACTACACCTCCTTTTTAACGAGATAGTTTTTATCTCTATCTTTTTACCACTCTCTTAAAAAGGAATGTAATCGCCCCTTTTTTAATTAGGGCGCCCAAGATTTCCTTGGATGTCGGACTATATCTTCACCTTGGATATTTTTCCTCATTTATCTTTTCTCGAATGTTTTCCCCCCGCGTATATAAGGGGGGGGAAAACATTCGACTTTTTCCAAGGTGTCGGGCACTCGTGCGAGGTTTATTGATAGGGCATCTCACCTCCTAGTCTCTGAACCTTCCGTAGACTTGTTAAAAATTCTTATCGTATAAGTAACTTTTCTAACACCCCGTCTACGGCTTGGCTGCGGGTTACCATACCTAATCAGTTAGAACAAGTTGTTCTAACTTTTGTTCGACAAAAGTGATAAATTCCTCTAAAGGAAGTTCATCCGAAAAGAATTCTGTATTACCAGGAAAATCAATAGGACCACGTTTATAATATTTTTTAAAGGCGTTAAGAACAACATTTTCTAATTTAAAAATAATTTTATGGTTAGAATGCCATGTTTTAATAATTTCTTTATTTTTGACATTCCAATTGTACCTACGTTTTAATGTATTAAATGTTCGCCCTATTTTGTATTGAACTTCTGGTTCCTGATCCGAGGTAATTTTAATTAAATATAGCATATCATCATCATCAGCGCGGTCTCTATAAAATCCATAACGTCCTCTATTTTGGAATCGAATGGAATGCGAAATTTTATTTTTATCTTTCTCAGTTCTAGCGACACCCTTGGTAGGCGATTCTTTTCCTTTATTAGGAGAAGAGTAAGGATAACTTTGAGTTTGCGCCATTCCTGAATTCCATACTTTTAATCCGGTTTTGCCTTTATTCCAAGCAATTCTGCCTTTTTGGGCTTCTGAATGAGTTCTTGCAAGACCTCTTTCGCGGATAACTTTTTTAATTAGGGATAAACTTGGACCATTTGCCGTTGAGGAATACTTATAATAAATTTTTTGACATGTCGAAGAAAATCTTCGATTTTCTTCGAGATCTCCGCGTTTTTCCTATATATAGGAAAAACGCGGATATGAAAGACCTTTTTGATAGTCTTCACACCAACTTGTATAATCTTTGTCACTAAATTTTTTATGTACCATTAATTTTTTTATAATATTTATTCTTTTTTTTTACTAATCCGTCATTAGGTTTAGGCTTCCCGCAGTTCACCCGATTTAACGTAACCTACTCTTTAAGCTACGATGTTGTAAGTTTCTTCTTCTTGACCAAATTTGTACCCTGCGTTAGCAGATTCGTTTTCAGTAGTTTCACGGATTAAAGATGAAGTTACTAAAGAACCGTGCATAGCTGAGAATAATGAACCACCGAATACACCAGCAACACCAAACATCGCGTAATCCAAAAGTTTACCAATTGGAGCGGACTATATCATAACCTTTATAGGAAAAGGTTTCGGGCACTATTTGAACTATTATTGTTAGGACTCAAGTTCTAGTCTCTGAGCGTTTTCTTAACTATTATTCTTTCTAAAGATGAACTAAAGATGAACTAAAGATGAACTAAAGATGAACTAAAGATGAACTAAAGATGAAAGAATAACCCTATTAAGAACTTCGCGGCGGGTTCTCATAGTTTTTTTACGTTAGAGTTCCCGCATTTCACCCGATTTTTTCTAGGCTTTTGGCAGCATAAGCTTAAAGTAGTGTAGTGCACATTACAATATGCGGACTACACTTTAAAGTGAAAGTTAAAGTTGTACGTAATGAAAATTGATTGTAATAGAAAATTACAAATCTAAACTTAATAGTATATCGTTTCTTTTATCTTTAAGAATAGATAAAAGCGAATCGATTCTGTCTAAATCATATAAACTCTCCGCCGCCTTCACGGGCGGCGGAGAGTTTTTTAATGCTAAAAGATAATCTAAAAATTGTTCTATAGTATTACTAGTATATCCATATGATATATGAAATTTTTCATGTATATCTTCAGATAAAACGATACTATTTATTATCGAATAAGCAAAATTATCACCTCTTGAAGCATTAAAAAAATGGTGGCACACTAAAGAAGTTTCTGAAAAACCTTTCCCTGTAATTGCACATTTATTATCCCAAGCTTGTAGCACTTTGGTCCTCCAAGTCCTAGCTTGGCTAGAACGTCTCCAGTCCCTTGTCTGTCCACCTCGCGATTCTCGCGCTACATTTTTACAACAAGCTAAACCTGCTAAAGAACGATTATAATTGTAATAATTAGTTTCATGTATTTTATTATGTTTTGTACACAAAACCTTTAATGGAGAAAATCTATTTTGATAAACTCCTTCTTGAATTATATGTCCATTAAGCGCCGCTTTTGCCGTGTTTTCGTTCTGTTTTTTTTGCTGTGTTTCAGATAAAGAAACAGAGCTCGCTGTTTCGCAAGGCCTAGGAATAATTATAGGTTTTGAACAACAACTAAGACCTCTTTTTGATCTTTTATAATTAAAAAGAGAAGTATTATGACTTCTGTCATGAATAGGACAATAAACGCCAAAACGAGAAGTATTATTTATATATGTGCCTTTGACTAATTTATGATTTCGACTACGAACTAAATTTTCCATTTCTAATTGTTTACTAGCTCTAAAAGTAGGTCCGCTCTCCCCCTGTAGGGGGGTCCCCGTGAGGGGGTCGCTTACCCGTGAGGGACGCTAAAGCGTAATAAGGTCGCTTACCCGTGAGGGACGCTAAAGCGTAATAAGCGCTCGGATTTTCGCGAACGCAAAAATCCGACACTAGGATTTTTGCGTCCGTCCGAGCGAATAGCCCCGCTATTCGCGAGGCTAGATTCGCTCGGAGAGTCGGAATTGGCGCACGCCAATTCCGAGCGCATAAATTGCATACGCAATTTATGCGACCTTCGCTCGCTGAGCGAACCTACAAAAATCCGACGGAGGTCGCATAAATTGCGTACGCAATTTATGCGCTCGGAATTGGCGTACGCCACCCTCACGGGTCCGACTCTACGAGCGAACCTACCCCCCCGAAGGGGGGGAGCGACGATCCCCTAAGGGGATCGTTCGCTCGTACTAGATTTTTATCTAAATTTGTATTCATATTTGTTTTCATTTATTTGTTTTCATTTATTTGTTTTACTTTAAGCTACTAGACCACAGTTTAGTCTATGGAATGGGTGCATTAAGATGTTCAACTGTTACGGGAAAAAGTATTACTTTTTCCTTTTTCTATTTTCCCGCCGCGACCTTTGAACTTTTCGAAAGGTAGCGCCCAAGGTTTCCCTCGGGTGTCGGACTATATCACAGAGTAGCCGTTTAGAATTTATAGGCTTATTTATAAACGCTAAATTATTTTTTTTTTTTTTGGCAACTCCCCGGGAGCTAAAAGGTGGTTTATTGATAGGGCACCTCACCACCTAGTCTCTGAACCTTCCGTAGACCTGTTAAATGGATTAACAGAAAGTTTTTTCTTTCTCTTAAATCCTCTAACACCCTATCTACGGCTTGGCTGCTGATTAGCATAGTTGTATTTTGGGCTTCGGCAAGATGTTTTACAAACAATTCAAACTGTTCTAAAGTGTTAGAACGAAAGCCATAACGTTTATGAAATTGTACATGTAATTCATGTTTAAGAATAATACCATTTTCGGGAATATAAATAAGACTCTCGTTTTCGTTTGTACCGTAAAGATGATGACATTCTAAGTTTTTTTTTTCACCCGAAATAGCACATGTATAATTACCATTTTTCAATACTTTTTTACGCCAACTGCGATACTTACCTTCTTCTCGCCATTTTCGTGGCTTTCCTCCACGTTCTGGTCTTGAATAAGCAGATTCACTTTGGCGATTAATAGTTTCTTGTGAAAATACACGGTTAATTCATTTAGAGCTAACTTGTTCACGCCCACAACAAGAACATCCTGTGCGAGAACGTTTGTAGTTAGTGAAAGTAGTAACATTTTCTGTACCATGTTTAGAGCAAAAAACAACTAAACGAGAAAACTTATCTTGGTACGTTCCTTCAATATAGAGATGTTCTCTATCTTCAATTCTTTGCATTGTTTCTTTATCGAATAAATTTCGATAGAAATTTATTCGAGAAACTCGAAGTTTTCAATATCCTGTAGGGATATTGAAAACTTCGACTTTTGTTTTTTTCAATTTGAACTGCTTTTTGTTGTGTGTAAACCATATTTTATAATTTATCAATTTTTTTTTTATTTTCTTAAATATTTTGTATCTTTTCCGTACCTCTTTAATCTAAAGATTTTATTTTTACAACCTTAGCTTTCCAGACACTTTACCCGATTTAATGAGCACAACACCTAGCTATGCTCAGCTTGGAATACGATCCATCTGTTATGTATAGACTCTTTATTCTATACTCTTTTCCTTTTCGGAAAAGTGTCGGACTATATCATAATTCTTTCATATTATATCACTTGTTTTTTTAGGAGCGGCTATCTAGAGCTTCCTAGGAGACGAAAACTCTGAGAGTTTTCTAACGCCTTGCGGGTTTCTTAAGACTTCGTCCGTCGCTCTCGCGCTCTGCTTTTTTATGAAAGAATCCTGGGCACTCGTGGAAGGTTTATTGGTAAAGAACCTCACCTTCTAGTCTCTGAACCTTCTTTACTCTATAGAAGATAAATAAATCTTCTATTCTTTGAATATACCTTATTTAAAGGTATCTATGTCGGTTTCTTTCTAAGAAAACCGAAATCCTAATTCTTTCGTTAGAAAGTCTAATACTTTCGAGTAGACTAGTCAATAGGATCATTTTAAAAATCATAAAAAGCTTGGCTAATGATTACCTTTTTTATAAAAATACAGTTTTCATTATTTCACCCAGTTTGCAATGTTTATACAACATTGTCACGAACGTTCATGAAGTTGAAAGTACCTGAAATCATTTATGTTCAGAATAGTTCGCTACGCTATTCCCGGAAAGAATTTTTTTTTTCCTGCTCTTTATTACTAAAGAGATCAGACCATATCTTTATCTTAAAAGTTTTTTTAAGATACTTACCGTTTCGATGCGCTTGCACCTACTCCCCTTCGGGATGGCCGTTAGACATTTAGTTGAAAAAGAAAGAATTACTAGCTTAAGAATTCGTTCCAAAAGAAAACACAGAAATTGAATTTTTCAAAAATTAAGTTACCCACAATTATCAATTCGATTCTTTTCAGAATCAACTAAATAATAATTAGGACGTCCACGCTGTATAGATCGTCTAATCGCAGTAGAAGAAACATTTCGACTACGCGCAGCATCGGCTATAGATTCATATACGGTACCCTCAATAGAAACACGCATTGGTGTGCCCGGACTTCGTTTTTTAACAGGATTGTAGACTGGTATATTACAATAAGGGTTAGGGTTTTCATTTAAAGTAGGACTTAGTCTTCGTGCTTTTTCTAATTGAATCTCTTCAAGAGTAGCTTCTCGATAGGTACCGCTTCGTAGTTTGTATACAACGGCAGTACGATGAATACATAAGTTTCTCGCTGCTTCAGTAATACTAAGATAGGTATTACCATTAGCAATAATCGCTTTATCAAATTGATTTGGAAAACGTGGATGGCTGTGCATTTCATTACGCAACCTTTCGATTTCAGTGGATTCACTAAAAGAAGTGAAAAGCACAGGAAAGTTTCCTTGTCTACCTGAGTCATTATCAAACGTGTTATAAACAATACCTCCTTCAGAGATATGGTTTTGAATTAATTCAGTTTCACGTCTTTTACGTTTGTTTTCATCTACCCATTCTGTACCATAATCAACTGCTAAAAACTCGAAAGATTCCTCGCCATAACGAAACCAATCCACTTGCATAACTGTATTAGTTGACTGATAGTATCTTAAATTCGACTTATGTTTAGTAATCCTTCCAGCAATACCACGACGTTGACCGGTTTGACCAAAATAGCAAGCATTATTTCTTTTACAACGAATACAATAAATACCCGGTTGGCTAGGATAAAACCCTTGACCAGGTCTTTGCAATGTTTCAGTAATGCCTTTATTATACGATAATGATACAGCGGATAATTCTGATTGAAGTTTGTACTCAATGTATTTTCTATACATAAAGTTTTCACAAATCTGACCACTTTGAAATAGAATTAATTCAAAATTCTGAATTCCGTATTCTTGAAACTCTTTAAAAAATTTGGAATTTGTAACTCTATTTTGAGTTAAGTCCGATAATCTAGTTAAAATTCTGTGTTTTCTATTTTGCGATTCTCCTACAAAGCATTTTTTTGTTACTTTGCAACAAATTCCATAAATACCTGGAGTATTTTCTATAATTTGAGCATTTACGTCTGGTAGTAAAATTTTTACTCCAGGTATTTCTTTTTCACTAGTTAGTAAGGAATTTTCCATTTGGTATCCGTGTTGTGCAAATTCAGCATCCCTATTTGGATAGCAAAAGCACACAACTTTTGAACGGGTTGAGTTTTTTTTTAATGTATTTTCAAAAATACTTGATTTCAAACCAAATGGAGGTTTTCCTTTTAGGTAAGTTTTTCGATATAGCCCACCATCATAAATTCCTTTTTTCTTTTTTCTTTTTCCCCGAACTTTGTTTTTAGTAAACAACTCAGGTCTTTTCACAGTTGTTTCGTAAGTACATGTGTTATTATCCTTATTTAAGATAATTAAATAAATTCATTTTACTAAGACAAAAGAACAAAACAAAAGCGAGAATAAGAAATTGCATGGATTTCTTAATTTATGCGGACTAGTAAAGAGGCAAATTTCACCTAAAGGCATACCATCGCTGAATGAACCTTGACCAATTGGGTAAATGATGAATACTGCAGTTGCAGCTGCTACTGGAGCAGAGTAAGCAACAGCGATCCATGGACGCATCAAAAATGTTATAGTTTTGATATTTAAATCAAAACTTTCTTTAGTTTTCACTAAAGTTCAGACTATGTCATCAACTAGAATTTAAGTACTTTTCTAATTGCTGGGAACTCGTGGAAAGATTATTGGCAAAATGTCCTCACTTTCTAGTCGTTGAACGTTCACGTCTACATATCGAAGAACTGTGATGGAACGGGCTTTTACCTATTGGCTTTTCCCTATTGCCTTCAGGTTTATTCGATGTCTCAGTCGTTTCAAAGTACTGATAAAATTATTCAACGTGCTTCGCTGCAAGGTGTTTAAAAAAAAAATTTAAAGAATAATAAATAAATTATTCTCCCCATCTATAACTTCTTACTTTTCTTTTTTCGGCTTTCTTTAAGAGGCGATTTTTCTAGTACTCGCGACTAGCCTCGCTAGGCGCTCCCCCCCTTCGGGGGGGTAGGTTCGCGAGTAGAGCTCCGTCGTATTTTTGTAGGTTCGCTCAGCGAGCGAAGGTCGCATAAATTGCGTACGCAATTTATGCGCTCGGAATTGGCGTACGCCAATTCCGACTCTCCGAGCGAACCTAGCCTCGCGAATAGCGGGGCGATTCGCTCGGACGGACGCAAAAATCCTAGCGCTTATTACGCTTTAAGCGTAATAAGCGACCTCGACCCCCCTACGGGGG
>Ga0306879_100215_pt1 | contig 21503 bp, 20 predicted proteins | sample AntDeeMetageno49_FD_190445 | JGI IMG/M metagenome (GOLD analysis project Ga0306879, IMG submission 190445) | Saline lake microbial communities from Deep lake, Antarctica - Metagenome #49 (v2) (version 2) | ecosystem: Environmental > Aquatic > Non-marine Saline and Alkaline > Saline | place...
CGGTCACTCGCGCGGACCTACTCTGATCGAGTCTACCCCGACCCGTTCGAGAAGGTCGAAGACTACCAACGCGTGCAGGCGTACGCCGCCGAGAACCCGAACGCCGGCCGGACGGCCGTCGGAAACGCACTTGAGCTACCCGCTTCGCGAGTTCGTGGGTGGTTAAAAAGCGGAAAACCGGACCCGGTACGCGGGATCGAGATAGCGAGTGCGCACGGGTGGCTCGATCCTGACGACGACATGGCCGGCGCACTCATCGAGCTGCTCGCACACGTCCTTGCAGGTGGCAGTATCAACGCGAGATTCGTCCCCGCAATCTCTGTCGGGCGTCGAGTCGATCACGACACGATCGTAAGCGTGTTCGAGGCGGTCGGCGTCGACGCCCAGCAACGACACGCAGACAGCGACGGACGCGCGACCGAGGTATACCCGACGACAGACGCATCCGTCCTCGGGCGCTGTCTCGTCGCGATGGGCGCCCCACAGGGTACAAAAACGGATCTCGATGCTCTCCCGGCAGTCGTGTGGGAGAGCCCCAAGCCGATTCGACGGCGATTCGTAGAGAGCTACGTCGCACACCGCGGGGTCCACTTCGAAACGAAAGCAACGACGCGTATCCAGGAGGAACGCCCGGCGTCGTATCTCGCCGATCTCCACGACCTGATCGACGAGTCCGTTACCAGCACTGTCTCGCGAGGCCCCCGTGGACTCACGATTTCTGCAGATGCTGCTCGCGAACTCGGGTTGTAACGCGATCGACGACCTCGCAGCAGATTCTGCTGCTCAAGATACTTCTGCCCCACTCGTACGTTTTGGATATTTTTGAGTATGCTGACACGTCGATCGATTCAATAGCGAATGTCGACCGGCAGCTGAGTGCAGACACCCTCGTACCGAGTGTATTGCGATCGAAATGGAACCTCACCGGAGTGAGTCAACAACCGCTCGGAGACACACCCCGCACCGAGTGAAGAGTGAGCCCATGTCGGCGATAGAGTGTCTGCTATCTACTCGTGGAGTACCAATCACCCCCGACAGAGACACTCGTGTGATACCCGGGTCATATCGACAAGGTCCCGGTGAATGTCGTCGGCGAGCCAGTACATCGCCTCAGCCTGTTCCTTCGTCGCGATACCGAGCCTGTAATATGTCTTCGTTCGGTTCCGGTTCCACAGCTCGGCGAGATTATCCCCGAACGCGTCGTCGTAGAGGCCAATCTCGGCACCACGTTGGTAGAGCCGTCGGTGGCTGCTGATGACCTCCGCGGCGGACATTGCCCCATCGTGGATCAACCGGAACTGGATTGTGCGCTCGATGGCGACGAACGCCGATTCGATCACGACCGTGTAGTAACCTTGCTTGAGGAGGTTCGATCCGACCTCCAACAACTGGCACGCGCGGCGAAGTTGGACCAACTCTGCGTCGTCGACGTCCAATCCCTCCTCAATCGTTCCAGGGCTGCCCTCGAACGTTCGCTCGGCCTCCACCAATTGATCTCGGATATCGTTATTCATCGGCGTACACCTCGGTCCGGAGCTCGGAGAGTTGGTCAGATCCGACCAGCGTAACTCCGTCGTCGAACTGGGGACGGAGTTGGTCACCAATTCGTTGGACGCTGTCCGTCGACTCTACCAGCGGCTGGTACGTATATCGGTTCCCCTCGAACCGTTGGTCTTCGAGATCACTAACGACTGATTGGACGGTCCGACGAGCTGCCGTTCTATCTTCGTCGACAATCACCAATAGGTCGATGTCGCTGGCCCTGTCCGCCTCTCCTCGTGCGACGCTTCCGAACAGAATCACTCCGATTAACTCGTCCAATTCGTCCTGAAGTCGTTGCAGAAATACTCGGACTGGTTGGTGGAACTCGGCCTGCGGGATCGAGAGAATTGGGTCCGGTTTCGTGAGCCGCTCGCGATTGATCCGGACCTGCTGGGTTCGCCCGTCCTGTACAGTTTCGATGACGTCGAGCTCGGAAAGCAGCTTGACCGCCTTCGAGATCGTTCCTTGACTTGCTCCCGTGAGGTTCGCGAGCTCGCTCATCGAGTACGTCGCATACGGCTGGTCGATGAGAACGTCGAGAACGTCCTGCATCGCCTGGTATCGGAATACTCGATCCTCTGGAAACGGATACTGCAACGCTATTGAGATCGACTCTTTCCTATTAGGCATACGATTCCTATTAGGAAACAATATGAAAAATCTGGCGGTGAACTGGTCCAACGACGGCGTGCTGGCCTGCGATCGTATCTTCACTCGGCACGGGGTGTGTCCGAGATGCAAACGAGTCAGGATCGTTTCGATCTCGCCTCATCACGACGACGACAGCGACGTTGGCAGACTCTCGATCTTAACCAACAAAATGACCCAAATGCACAAATTGTTGGTTAAGACTGCTTTGTGTTCACAATTAGGCCATTTCCACGGAGATCGAACTGACTGTCACGTGGAGATGATACTCCGGTGCGTTACTCAGCCTGTAAGTCTGGAAGCGTAACGACGAGCACGTTCCCGTCGTCGTACTCGAAGTCGATCCTACCGTGCAGCTTCTGTATACACCAATAGACGATCCACAGTCCGATCCCTCGTCCATGCTGCAGGGGCGTTTCATCGCCCTCACGGAGTGTTTCGATCTCAATTTCCGGGATCCGTTCATTTCCATCACGGATCTCGAAAACCACGTCTCCGTCGGTATCAGATGCTCTGGAGACGTTGATGTTCACTGTTTGCTCGGACGCCTTGGAGTGAATAATCGCGTTCTCGACGATATTCTCGAGAACCACCGAGAGCAATACCGAATCTGTTCGAAGCTGAAGCTCTGATGGAGTAACAGTCCACTCAATAGTGGCGTCGCTGTGAGCAGGGAAACCGCTCTGTGTAACCTCGCGTAAGACGGTAGAGACATCGAGGTCCGCTGGTTGTCTGTCTCGTTTTTGAATCTCCTCGAACGTGCGTACTTTTTCGGCGATGGCAAGTAACCGATCGCTTGCGTCCTCGATTTTCCCTGCCTGTGCCGCCCGTTCGGGGTCTGAAAGCGCGTTTTCAAGGAGATCTGCATAGCCTCCGATAACCGTCGTTTCGTTTCGGAGATTGTGTCTGAGAACTCGATTCAACACTGCGAGCTGCTGTTCACGCTGTCGATCTTCGGTCACATCGTACAACAGGAGCATACTCCCGACTGAGGTGCCGCTCGGATCGCTCAAGCCCGTGTACGACACAGCAAACGTCCTGTCTCGCTCCATCTCAAGTCTGATCTCTCCGTCTTCACGAAGTGTCTCCAACTCGACGCCGAGGACAGTATTGAGACTGATCGGTAACGTATTCGATAGTGTGCTGGAAAACAGGGCCTCTGCGCGGTCGTTCACGCGAACGATCTGCTGTTCCGTATCGAGGATGAAGACGGGATCTGAGAGTGAGTCTAGTCCCGTTTGTTCGGCCATCCGCTGTGTCGCTGGGTTCGTCTCGAACATGTGCGTCCCGACGAACGCGTACGCATCAAGCGACACGTGGATGAGCATCAGCGGTGCCGTGAGATGCAACTGTGGAACCGGGCCGAGCTCCAACAGCCACACAGACACGCCCACCGTTGGCGGGACCGTGCTCAGGACAACCGCGATGGCTTCATGTCGATACAGCGGACCATAACTCAGAACTGCACCGATCAACAGCAGTGAGCCGACAGCGGCGGTTCCAATAGAGAACAACAGGAAAAAGACACCCCAGGGCTGGACCGTGTACTCAGCCGTTGCCAGCCCGAACACCGGTGCGATCTGAAAATCGGTCCACACGAGCTGATGAGCCGGATTCGTCGCAACAACGATGACTGCTAGCAGCGGGACGATGGCGACGATCCCAAACAGTGGTGTGCGGATGAGGTTCCCACGCCCGGTGTAATCGAGGCCGAACGCGAGAAAGAATGGCCCCATAAAACTCAAAGAGGTGAACGCGACCGCTTCGAGTGCGATCCGGGTCGCCGGGTCGAAGATGAGTAATGCTCCTCCGTAGGTGGCACAGAATATGGCAACGGACGCGACATTCCCCATGAACCAGCTTGCTCCAGATCGCGTCCGCTGGTGATACAGGTACCACAACAGATACAACGCACCGAAACTAGCACCGATAGAGGCCAGAACGATCCCCGTTCCAAGCGCCCCCAACATCTTCGACATATGATCCGACAGGTATCAACTAGAACATTGTGAAGTCTAGATCGGTAGCCACGTTCACCGAGCCCGCTAGTGGTTTCTCGCGAGGATTTCGCGTATCTCTTTGTGGTGCAGTAGACGGGCAAGTTCGATCGCCGCTTTCTCCGAACGCGGTGTCCCCTTAGCTAATACACCTCACTTCTAGAAGACGTGTTACAGCAATCAAGACATCTCGATCTGCGATTGTGAACACAGGATCGAAAACACCACCACGTACCACTCGCACATCGAACACTTCTGTCCTATAGACCTATTCCTGCGGCTGACGCCTGTATCGATCACAAACACGAATTTCCAAGAGAAATAGAGGGGTGACAAACAATAACGGCCCCCGAGATCGATCTGGGGACGGCAGCCGAATTTCCCTCCTGACTGAAGCCGCAGTTTTCCTTCTTGTAGATCTGTTTGGATTGCTGTGTTGAATAGCGATCTAATCGACTAATATCGCGGAGTAGAAGGACGAAGCCGAGGAAATCGATTCTGTCCATGGAAGTCGATCTCCTCGACTTCGTTGAGCAGTGTCGTCGCCTAGTCAAACAAGCGTTGGGAAAGCACGCGGGCGAACCCGCCAGCGGCGGGTTTGCCCGCTGGAAACACGTTGTGCTACACTGTTTTCGACTCGAAGACGGCCACAGCTACCGTGAAACGCCGAATCGGCTGAAGTACATGTCCGAGGTTCGTAACGTCCTCGGCTTAGATCGAGACGATCTCCCAGACTACAGCACGATCTACAAATCGTTCGATCGGCTGAAAATGTGGGTGTGGCGGGCGCTGCTGCGCGTTTCCGCGCAGCAGCACCCGCAGTCTGGCCACGCCGCTCTCGACAGCACGTTCTTCGATCGGCGACGTGCGTCGTCGTACTTTCGCCAGCGAGCAGGACGGACGATACAAACCCTAAAAGTGACGACATTGACTGATGTGGAATCGCTGGCTGTGCTTGACGTTCACATCGCAGCTCGGTGGAAGCATGACACGAAGACGGGACCGCAGGTCGTCCGCCGAAACGCGGACGACCTGCAGTCCGTCGCCGCCGACAACGGCTTCCAAGACTGGCATACCGAATACGAAATCGCCGCACATGACGTTGAGTACCTTGTTCACTACCGCGGGTCGTCAGCCAAAGCAGCCGCGAACAACGCGCTCAACCGAGCAAACGGCTACTCTCAGCGGTGGATGGCCGAAACATCGTACTCGACAACGAAGCGCTCGCTCGGCGATGCCGTGCGAGCGCTGGGCTGGTATCGGCAGTTCCGTGAAATCGTCTTGATGTTCGCCATCACCAACATAGAACCACTGTGTAAACCGCTGTAACCGTGACTCAGCATCTATTCAACACAGCAGTTTGGATGGGTTATCCAATGAATATTCTCCACCCTCCGACCGAACTGAATGAATATGTCTCAATTATTTGGAAGATAACTAATATGGTACGAGGGAACTGGAGCAGTGTGAAGGGGTCGCTCAGCTTGGTAGAGCGCCACTCCGGTGGTGGCTGTCTGAAAATGACTGCTTCAGTGGTTCAAGTCCGCTCCCCTTCATTTTTCTCAACCGAATGACTTCTTTTAAATATCTCTTATACTGAGTATCTGTATGATTGCAATGTTGTCGGGTGTGCTTGCAGGCACGCCATCAACAGCAGTTCTCGCTACGGTCGGTGCCCTCATCTTCGGTCTCGCACTCACGTTCGTCGTATGGGCTTTTGATTAGCACTCTCCGGCTCTTGCACCGTCGATACGTCTATGGCTGCGTCCCCGGTCGACGTCGCCGGGCGTGAGTCGGACGGGTGACTGGCGCTCGTTGAGGAACCTTCCTTCGGTGAAGGCGTAGCTGTCCACCTCGTCGATCGATTCGCTCATCTCGTCGTCGACGCCGTACCGGTTCGACGCGATCGACGCCGGTCAGCCGCAGTTCATTTCGAGAAACTCCACATAGATCACGAACAGCAGCATGTCGATCATCCGATGAGCACCGAATCTCGAAGTAGGAGTTGATCGCCTTGTGGGTGCCTCTTCGACGTCGTCGATGCGATTGCCGGCGTCGACGACGAGTAGAGTAATTCGTCATCGAGCACCCAGATGGTCCCCACCGCGGTATCGGCGCGCCAAGAGTAGTCGTCCAAGCGGGATGGTCGACCCGATCTGGCCGGCGTGTTTGGAGAGTATGCACCCAGCATGTCGATCGACAAGCATGCCGGATGATGGTCGACGAGTCTTAACCAACAACGACGATCAATGTGTTGGTTAAGTCTCTCAGTCGATGATTGACTTGGTGACGAACAGCACAAGATCGACACTCACGACGACAAGCGGGTTCGAGAGCCATGCAGCTGCTCGCCGAGGATTCCCAATACCCACGACGTCGAAGTCTACGTCAACGAGATGATTCGTCCCGACAGGTCAGTACTCGCCCCAACGGGGTCGCGCAAGCCGCCATCCGTGCGTACCTTACCGGCCAGGTGAACACCACGCCCCTGTGTAAGCCGGATCTAACTATGTTTGACGTCCTCCCCGCGCTGAAGCGCGAGGATTCCTCCGGTGGGATGTTGGCTATACCGTACCCACGGAGGCAACTTTCCCGTTGCCGGTACTCTGGTTTGTGCGCTCCTCGTTGGGACTTTCCCTCTCGGGAGAGTGTGGTGTCTCTGACCAGTTGTGGTCGTCCCACGTGAGGCGCACGGGCCGAGCCATCGACCCGCCTTCGAGTTCGCAAGTCTGCTGTTCGAGGAATGTTCGAGACGCACACAGATCGGCGTGTGCTTCGTGGCCGCACGGACACCGGAACACGTCGCCGTCGCGATCGGTATCCTCTCGTTCGCCACACACCGGGCACGTTCTGGTTGTATTGGCTTCTGACTGCACCTCAACCCGGATGCCGTATTCCTCGGCTGCGTACAATAGGCGATCGATGAACGCCCGAAAGGCCCAGAACTGGTGAGTCTTTGCATTCACTTCAGCACACCAGTGCGTCGAGAGGACATCCGTGAGATCGCCGACGTACACCGTCTCGACACCGTCGGTGTAGAGCCGTTCCATTAGGTCCCGGGCTAGTGCCTCCTGTGCGTGGTCGCGCCGCCGTGTCCGTTTCTGATACAGTTGCCGAATTCGGTTGCTACTGTATCGCCCCTCACGGAGCTTCGACTGTAATCGGGCAATTTCGTCGGTCGTCTCGCGGAAGTGATCAAACAGGTCGCGGCCCTCGTAGAGGTACTGCTGGCCGGTCGTCGTGGTACAGGCGATGAGATTGTTTGCGCCCACGTCCAGTGCGGCTTCTTCCGAAGCCAGTGGTGAATCCTGTTGTGAATCAGGCACGGTAACAGGCTGAAAGGCCCTGAACGTGTCGTCTATCTCGTCGTACTGTATCTGTAATTGGCCCTGCTTGCCATCCCACTTTGGGTCGCCAGCGACTTCGAGACGGAGGCGACCAGTGTGGTCGTATTCTTCCTTCAGAGCGGATCCAACTGGGATCTCAATTCGTGACCGGTCGCCGGTTTCTAGCGTATACAAGTCGTTCCGGATGAACGTGCGTAGTTCTCGTCCATCGTCTTCGTTCCCCCAGTATCCGGGAGGCGAGGGACGTTCATCACGTTCGCCGTTGTGCCAGTCGCCTAGGGCGGCGAAAAACGAGTTCCACGCAGACTTGATTTTTCGGATCACTTGCTGTGCGGTTCCAGAGCCGGTCACATCGACATACTGCTTGCGGTAGTCGGCAGTGTCCCACACTGATTCGCCGTCGAAGAATTGCCGGCGACGCTCGTAATTGAGCTCGTTCCACAGGCTCGCAGAGGCGTCCAACAGGTCACAGAGTAGTCGCTCGTCGCCGTCGGACAGCGGACGTACCGCGAACGTGTTAGTTCGCCTCACGACATCAGACATTTGTAGCCCTATGTCTAAATGTCTTTTGGACACAGCCAATGCGACCAAACATCAACATTTCACACACCCTAAACGGCCGCGTGAAAGACTACGCTGAAGATCAAGACGTGAGTCTTGAAGAAGCCTACCGAGAAATCATCGAAGCAGGATTGGAAGCGGTGGAACATCCAGACGAACCGTAGCACGTGGGTTGTGGCATTGTGGTGTCGCTTGGACCCCGCCCTGAAGGGCGAGCTTCCGCTTGCGATCCGTCAAAACCAACGACCGAAGCATCCCCCACAGAGGGCGCCAGTAAGCCAAAATCCACCCGTTCACTCATAGTGACCCTCGTCGCAATTGGCGTGGGGGGTGTTGTGACAGTCCTTGTCTCATCGGTTGTTCCGCTCGTCGCCGGAATCTTTGCGGGTTCATTGTTCGTAGTTGTACTCGTTCGTCGGAGTGCCCCCCAGTCGTACGGTCTGGCGGGCGCCCTCTACCTCGTCACGATCGGCGTGCTCACGGCGATGCCGGCTCTTAGTACCCAATCACCCGACCTAGTGCGATGGAGTCTGCTCATCGTGGGCGGCCTGTACGCGACGTTCCTCGCCGTCAAATATGGGGTGAAAGTTCTGCTTCGGCGGGCCGGACGCCGGTACGCCAACACTGAGACACTCTCCGAACTCTGGGACGTCGCCGTGTCGTCATGGAGCGTCATATACATTCTGTGGCATGCTGTTCACCTTCTCGAGCGCGTATTCCGAAGTATTGCTCTCTCGATCCTCGGTCCCGGCTCGATGGCGACGAATATCGTCTTCGCAGGTACTGGAGCTGGGACGAGTGGGATCCTGCTGTTCGACGTCTCGTTCGTCATTTTTGTCGTGTGTGTGATGCTTGGTTTCCATACACTGGCCACCTGGTATTCCGCAGCGAAACTCACAGAGTCAGTCTCGACCGACGCCAAAAGTGCGCACGCTGCATTCCAGCGTCGTGTCGGGTCAAGGCAGAATAGAGCCTCTCAGGGATCGAAGGAGGGCGATGAGTGAATGTTGGGATTCTGGGCCCTCATCAGCCTCATACTTGGTGTATCCATTGGCGTGATCATCGTAAAACTTCTCGCATACCTCTCCAGTCAAGCGATTGCAGCAATGCGTGAGGAGAGTGCGGAGGACGAAAAATAACAAGAACTCCGATACGTTTGTGTCGCTGACGCCGGCCGTGGATATGGGCGCTTCTCCAGGGTATCGCGCTTTTCATGCTTGTGTTAGACCCAATTCTCTTGATCACTGTGCCGTGTTCGAGAGCGACACACTCTGCGCGTCGATCCGTGAGCGCACTGGACGGTACGCCAAGAAATCTTAACCAACAATATCGGCCTGATCGCTCCGGCTGTTGGTTAAGGCGTCGTCGTTTCCGTGATCAGAACATTTTCGTTAAGCTAGTACTAACGATCTTGTGGAGGGCACGATCCGATCAAGGTAGTCCCCCCTGCCTTTGCCCCTCCAATTCTGAATGGTACACCAATCGTAGGTGTCACCGTTCCATTCACCAAAAACGTCTGTTGGACGGGCGAATATTTGTCAGAGGCACCGTCCCATCTCTATCTTTCTTCGAGGAGAGAACCCCGCCGTTTACGGCGTTGACGAGACGCTTTGCGTCTCGTTCGCACATCAGAACGTGGAGCGTTCTGAGGACGGGAGTGAATCCGACACTCCCCACACACTCCACCATTTGGTTGACAAGCGACAGCACTCGACGACGGCATCGTCTTGCTTCACTCGAACAGGGCAGCGAGCTCGTCTAGCCCGTACAGATACACGTCGGGACGCTCGTCGGCAACTACCTGCACTTCTTTTGTGAACCCGGCACGCGAGAAGAGCACGTAGCTCACTTCCCGATCATCTCCGTGCCACCGAACAGATGGCTCTAGTGCGGTGAGATCGTCGAATAACGCCCGCCCGACGGGTGTTGATGTCCACTTGCACTCGCCGAGCAACATGGCGTCCGTCTGTTGGTTGAGCCCGACGACGTCGATCTCCTCGCCGCCGTACCACCAGCGACCGACGCGCGAGCAGGACACGGGAAACGCGGACGTCTGGACCGCCTGCTGACACACAGTCTCGAACGTTCGACTCGTGTGTGTTGGGAGCGTCTCGGCGATCGCTTCTCGGACCGGTTCCGTCCGCCCCTGCTCAAGCGTTCCCTGATTCGGTGCTACGTACCGGAACCAGAACCGAAGGAAATCATCTGTCAGCTGATACAACCCACGACCGTCCGGGTCTGTGACTGGGTGCTCCCGCTCGAGGATAGCCAACCGCGTGAGGTTTTGGAGGTATCGGGAGAGGCTACTTGCCTCCTTGCCGATCTCGTTAGCGATTTCGGTGACGCGGGTCGCTCCACCGGCGATCGCTTCGAGGATCGCCATATAGGTCGCAGGCTCACGAAGCTCTTGGCGAAGCAGAAACTCTGGCTCCTCATAAAGGAATGCGCCTTTCGAGAGAATAGCCTGCTCGATGTTCTCGAAGAGGCCCCGGTCTGTATCGAACTGTTCGAGATACGCGGGAACCCCTCCTAAAACGCTGTATGTCTGGATCTGCGTCTGTATATCGTTGTTCGGGAAGAATGCGCGAACGTCTCTAAACGACAGCGGAGCGAGCTTCCACTGCCCAGTGCGGCGACCGTACAGTGGGCTCTCGTAGCTCAATACCCCCTCTTCCATCATTGAGATCGACGATCCCAACAGCACCAGTGAGATCTCCGTGTCGGTGAGGACGTCGTCGACGATCGTCTGAAACACCGACGGGATGGCCTCGTCATCCTCTACGAGGTACGAGAATTCGTCTAGTGCAATGACGCACGGTTCGTCGACGCGAGCCGCGAGATAGTGAAACGTCTCTGCGAAATCGTCGACATCCGGAGTGATGTCGCCGAACGCGTCAGCACACTGAGCCGCAAAACGCCGAGCGTTGTGACTCGATCCACGCTGATCACAGAGGTAGTAGACCGAAGTCATCTCCAAATTCTCGAGCGCCGTCGTCACCAACGTCGTCTTCCCGACTCGACGCCGACCATATAGTACGAGGAGCTGTCGCTCATCCCGAGAGAGGTGTGACGTGAGCCACTCGAGTTCTGCCTCTCTGTTGATCATTATGTACACGATAATATTATCGTATTCATAATGGCTGTTTCGGTTGATGCGTTTCTGGCTACCATTGACAAATCCGCATAGAACCCCTGCTCCAGTTCGGTCTATCGCTTCGCAAACCATGAGCTACCCCATCTATTAACAGATCTCATATATTACCAGATGAAATATATACTCTATTTATGTTAGAACCCACACATACCAAAAGCGAAATTCACCGATTCGAGGGACGGAGACTTCGATTGGTGAAGGATTGGAGTTCCCACAGAAATGTTACCCACTTTCGCCACAGCCAGCGGATCGAACTCGAACAGAGGTGAACTGTCCGAAGACGAGATCTACGAGGTACTCTCGAATCGTCGCCGACGATTTGTTATCCACGCGCTCAAACGCACGGAGGAACCGATTGAAATCTTTGAGCTCTCACAGTACATCACTGCCTGGGAGACCGGCGTTGAACTAGAGGAAGTGTCGTCTAAGCACCGCCGAAACGTGTATAGCACGCTCCAACGTACCCACCTACCGAAATTAGAAAAAAAGAACGTCGTGACCGTCGACAAAGAAAGAAATTACGTCCAAGCGACGCCCAAACTGAAGAACTTAGAGATCTATGTGGAGGTGCTGGGCAGCAAAGAGATCCCCTGGAGCCTCTACTACGTCGGGCTTGCGGGCGTCGCGGTTTCGCTCCTGATCGCGGTTATGATTGATACACCGGTATTCGGCGCGTTCGATCCGTTTGATGTCGGAGTCTTAACGATCACCGCCTTCGGCCTGTCGTCGATTGTCCACCACATCATTGGGAAACGAACCCGCCTCGGAAACGCCGAAAAGCCGCCCGAACTCCGCAAATACAAATAGGTGAAATTCACGACCTCAAAACAACGACTCCAACTCCCCGTCACTGTCCATCAACTCCGAGAACCGATCCTCGCTTTCACCGGTGATCTCTCCGATGTTCTCCTGTGCTTCGACGGCGACCTGCTGAAGCTCTTTCACCCGCGGGACGTTCGTCACGCCACCCAACAGAACGAGCGCTGCGACTGTTCCCTCTCCGCGCCGTGGATAGTCACCACCGCGAACCTCCATCGATCCTGTCTGCTCTTCGAGCCACTTCCGACCGTGTTCGATCCCCTTGCGGTTGAGGTACTCCGGTGGACCAGCGACAACGAGCAGCGCCCGCTCCGTTCCGTTCACCTCACAGGGTAGCGTGAGTCGACCGAGTGTCGCCTTCCGGACGAGACTTGTGACCCGGTTGGTCGTCTCTGTGCTGTCGATCCCGCTATCAGAATCACCGCGGAGCCGTGAGAGCAACCCTCCTCGCTCCGGCTCGTCCACTTCGACGTCGGCGTACCCAAGCGAGGAAATCCCGCCACCTTTGAGCGTATTGATAATCTCTGAGGAGTCGACCACGCTTTCGGCGACGTCGCTTCCCGCCTCAATCTCGCCTGCACTAAAGAGCACACCAAAACGGTGTACTAGCTCCTTGTTGATCGCATCAAATCCTTCCCCGACGGACTCCCCAGAAGAGCGCCACGCGTCGTTGTCAAACAGCATGAGGTTGTCCACCTCGTCGACGAACGTCTTGAGCGATCGTGCGGCGTTCAGCGTGTAGATCCCACCTTCGTCGCTGCCAGGTAGGATGCCCAGCCCGTACACGGGCTCAGTGTGGATCCGCTTGAGGTGCCGGGCGATCACGGGCGCACCGCCTGAACCTGTTCCACCACCGAGCCCCGCAACCACGAGAAACGCGTCGATCTCGTGGACCGCCACCGAATCGAGCGCCCCCTGAATCTCGTCGATGTCCTCTTCAGCGATCTCCGCGCCCATCTCGTTGTCTGCACCTACCCCATGGCCCTTCACGCGAGCCTGACCGATCAGAATTCGCCGATCCTCAGGGAGTCGATCGAGTCCTCGGAGATCCGCTTTCGCGGTGTTGACGGCGATCGCTCCACGAACGACGTCTGCACCCGTTCGCGCATCGTACTCTAGGAACTCGTCGACCACCTTCCCACCCGCTTGTCCGACCCCAATTAATGCGAGTTTCATGAGAACACACTGCGTGAAAACACACAGGCAGGGCTCATAAAGGTTAGAAGAGCGAAAAGAGGCAGCTGGAAGACGACATCTTCAGCGGATCGGTGAGGCTCCCTGTCAAAGACGACGATGTGGCTCTGTCGAAGCCAATCGTTCAGACAGATCTCGCCCGGAATGGCTGGTCGCTGAAAACTGCATATGTGTCGGTAGTATGGATCGATGCATTCTGATCCTAAGGCCGTAATTTTGGCTCTTGTCTGGAGGTTCAACCGCGTTTATCAACTTGTTTCTATTCTTTTGTGCTAGGTGCATTAAATAATTTTTAGCCTATCAGAAGTGATGTATGATATATTCCCACTAAGTATTTATCAAAAAGCATATCTGTCAGAAGAGTAAGGTTCTACTTGTGAAAAAGTCTCGCAGAGAGATTCTCAAAGTCAGTTCAACAGGGCTTGCAGCGGGAATTGCTGGGTGTTCGAGCTTACAAACATCTGAACTTCAGTCTAATACTACTTCATCCGGTTCTAACAGTACAACACAGGATCTTCGAGAGCGAATTACGGAACTCGAAGCGACAGTTGCAGCAAAGAACGCACGTATCGAAGAACTTGAGCAAGGAGACTCAACGACAACACCATCTCAAGAGTTCCCTAGTGATGTGTTTGAGCAAGCGGAAACGATGGCAAGAGACGCTCGAAATGGTATCGTAACGATCCGCGGAGAGAGTGGGTCTTCTGGAACTGGATGGATTCTTGATTCCGATCAGGGTCATATTGTGACCAATTCCCACGTCGTCGCCGATTCTGAGTCGTTTTCGATTGAAACATTTGAAGGTGCGACCGGTAGTGCCACTCGGGTAGGATATCATGAAGATCTGATACCGGATGTTGCGCTTCTTGAGACCAATCTAAACGGATTACAAGAATTTTCTGTTGGAGACGAATCAACTCTGGACAAGGGTGATCCACTACTAACTATAGGACATCCAGGCAATGTTGGTAATTGGATTATGAGTATTGGGCGACACGATTCGTACGAACGCGGATTTAATTGGCTACTCTCGACAGTCCCAACATCATCAGGAAATAGTGGAGGACCACTATTGACAGTCGATGGTGATGTTGTCGGAGTCGTAAGCGGAACAACGAGCATGGGTGATGCTCGTGACGCCCATTCGAAGTCTGACAAACTGTATGCAGAATTACCATCGTCTCAGGAGCTAACGACGAGTACCCCGGTATCGACATTAATTGAGTCAGTTAACGAGTGGGCGTGAAAAATACCAAGTAGTTGCCCCGTTTAGAATTCTGATTTTCATATGTATGATCAGCCGTGAGTTCTCACCTTGCCCTTCCGCAACGCATGTCTCCCCAACAGCCACGACGTACACTCACGAGACTGCACGCCAAGTCGGACACCGAAAAATTTGTGTTACCCGGCTGATCTGTTTTCTGAATGCGCTCTTGGCTGTCGACCCCTTCGCCCCGCCCGCCACAACTCGATGTGGAACTCGAGCAGACACACCTCCAGCGGCTTCTCGAACCGCTCGTCGCCGTCGACGGCCGTACGGAACTCACAGTTGGTGACGATGGGCTCGTAGCCACCAGTGTCGATGAAGCGATGACTACGTCTGTGGAGGCCGCACTCCACCAGAGTCTCTGTCATGACTACGAGGCGGCGCCCGGCAGCATCGTGATCGATGCTGCGGCGTTGCTCGATGCCGTCGACGGTGAGCGCGACGACGACAGCCTCGCCCAACTCACATACACCCCAGATGGTTCAACGCTGACGCTATCGCTTCCCTCGTTCGTTCATACTCAAACAGTCGATATCGACGTCACCACCGAGCGTCCGGATATCGATAACCCGTCAGATAGTGTGACCACCTATCACCCACAAGACGACCTTGCTCACGCACTTGAGTGCTTTACCGATCGATCGTCTATCGTCGCGTTTGGCTACGACGACGTCGACGACGAGTGCTACCTCGAAGCGGTATCGACGAGCGAAGCCGCATCGAAGATCACCACTCGGTATCGGTGCTCACGCGAACGACGTCCGAATTCGTCGACCCCCGGGCCGGCGCGCTCGACGTTCTCGACGGCCAAGCTTCGCGCAATCGTTGATACGGCTCCGCCAAGCACGATGATTCGGGCTGACTATGCAGATTCGTTCCCAATTCGGCTTGCGTGGGACCTCACTGGTGAGAGTGGCATCGACGAAGGAACGCTCACGGAGGTTACGATGCTGCTCGCCCCGCGTGACGCCGTTGATACGGCTGAGGGGGAGTGAAACGGCTCCAACTAGCTACGGAATACAACGGCGCCCTCCACCGATTCTGGTCATGCTCTCAGTGCTCCCAGATCGAGTTGTGCCGGCGAACGTGGGCTGAACGCTCCACGCACCACACCGTGAACTGCCTCGGGGTCAAGCCCCGAGGCTTCCCGTGGATTAATCGGACACTCCCACGCGACCATCGGCTTGATAGCCTCGAACGGTCGAGTGGGTCACGGTCGGCTGGTTCACACAGCCCGATGCCTGCCGTCGCAGTTTCCGAACAGTCGGTAACGTGTTGAGAGCAGGCACATTTCAATTCAACGACTCCAATCCTTTCTTCGCAATATTCACTGCCGCGTTCCGGTCAGCGTGGTCTTGCCGACCACACGCATTGCACTTGAACCTCTTCTTCCGACGATTCGACCGAGCCGTATGCCCACACCCAGTAAAAGAACACGTCTGGCTGGTGTAAGCCGGGTCGATGTCATCGCTCGGAATCTCCTCGAACGCCGCTTTGTACGCGACAAACGAGCGGAGCTTGTGAAACGGCAACGAGTGCAACCGACGATTCATCCGAGTGCCGTAATCAATCGAGTCTCGCATGTGCTTGAGGTCTTCAAACACAACGAGCGGCGACTCGAGTTGCTGAACCCACTCCACGATTCGCCGAGATACTTTGTGGAGTTGGTCGTGAACATATCGTTCTTCCTTATCCTCGAACACTTGGCCGAACGCTCTCTGTCCCGCGTTCTGCATTCTCTTTCGCATCGTGAAGTACCGATGGCGCTCTTTCTTGACTTCTGGGTAGTCAATGATCACCGAACCAACGATGTCATCTTCACGAAGGGCTGAGAGAGCCACACAGTCTTCGTTAATGTCTACGCCGATGACGGTTTGAGCGTCCGTTTTGTCCTGAACAGTGGCTTCGAGATGGGTGACGTTGATGTGGAGTTCGTGGTTGCCGTTGCGACTCATCGCTTCGGCGGTCCCCACACGCCATTCGCCACTTTCGAGGGCGTATTCGAGAAGTTCGAGGTTGTCTGGTGAACCACGGAGTGTGCCTTTCACCGGATTGTACGGCTTGGCACTAACTCGGTAGTGTATCTCGCCGTCTTCGAGGGAGAGGTTGTAGCCTTCGGTGAAGTTCATCCGCAACGGGTATGGCCCTGTCTTCTCGTGGCTGGGTGTGTTGTAGTCGTCGCGGTCGTAGGATTGTTCGAGCGCGTCGAGTGCTTTGGCGACAATGCGTTGCGTAGTGTTCTTCACGAGGCCTGCTTTATCTTCGAGACGTGGCGAGATGTCGTCCCAGTCCATCCCATTTTTTGCTAATTGGATGGTCTGGTTGTACACCCACCGAGCTTCGTGGTACGCTTCGGAGAGAAGTCGCTCGTTGTCGGATTGGAGTTGGAAGACGAGTGTCTTCGTGAGCGACTTCTCCATACCCTAATTGATGGACTACGGTGTTGTAAAGGTATAGATTAGAGTTGATAGGTTAGGCGTTGTCGGCATTCACCCTCGGGTCAAGCCCCGAGGCACTCTGCCTTGACCGTCTGGTAGACAGCACCGAAGATGGCACCGTAGACGATCAACGCAGCCAGGCTGCCAAGATGCAGTAGAGGTACTCCTGCTCCAGTCATGACGGCAAGGGGTACTGGAACGACGATCAGCCATACACCGATCCCGATTAAGAGACCAACGACCGTGGTCGACACCGGATCGATGCGCGTTGGCTCGGGCAGCGTGACTTCCAGAGTCACCGCATAGAACACGCCTAGTGTCCCGCCAGCGAGAATCGTCAGCAGTCCGCCCACGAGTACGCTGGAACTTCCGAGAAGTGCGGCTGCAAGCAGGAAGCCATCCTGTACGGTCATCGTGGCCCAGAGTGCAAGCGTTGCGAGCCCGCCGGCAAGCCCAGCTGCAAGTCCCACTACGAATGCGTGCTCCAGCGGTCGTCGAGCCACAGGCGTCGCACTTCGAACTCGGCCTGCGGCCCAGAACCCGGCAATTCCGAGCAGAAAAACGCTAATGGAGCCGAAGACACTCACCTCATACCGCGCTCTGACGGCTGATCGATCGAGTGTGTAGTGAAACCCGAACAGATCTGCCCACGGCGCATTGTGGAACGCATACAGCGATTCCACGAAGATGGGCGCGATGTTGTGAATATCGGGGACGAGTCCCCACACGCCTCCAAGCGGGATCAACCAAATTGCGTGCTCACGATTGATGTCGTACCGAAGCACGATCGGTATCGCCGCCGTGAGGAAGAATGCGGCGCCGATCAAAAAATGCGCGATCGCGGGGGCCATAGGAGTCCTCGACGGGGAACGGAGAAAAATCCCCGGCTCAGAGCGATACAGCGCAGACGTCACCGACATCAATGAATCTGACTAGTCGGATCCCTCTTCAACATCGACTTCAACTCCGGTAATCTCGAAACGAGCCCCACCCTGGGTTCCCTCAGTGACCGAAATTGTCCATCCATGTGCTTCAGCAATCTGCTTGACGATACCCAGACCGAATCCAGTTCCATCCGACGAAGTTGAGTACCCAACCTCGAATATTTTCTCACGGTCATCTTCTGACACTCCGACTCCAGTATCCTCAATGTAGAATCCATCATCCATATTCCCAACACGAACGGTTACCGCTTCCCCACCGTGGTCGATGGCGTTCCGAAACAGATTTTCCAAGAGCTGGCACAGTCGATTATAGTCTGCCTCAATCGTCACTAATCCGTTCTTTTCTAGAATAGCTAATTCATTCTCACCCTTGTTTTCGACCATCATCCAGGCGGCCTCCACAGCGTCGTTCAAATTCACGGGCGCCGTCGAACCAATCACCTGTCCTTCCCGAAGCAACCACAGCATATCTTCAATTATCCGCTCTATTCGGTCAAGCGCTCTGGCTGCTGCAGCGTGATGCTCGCTCTCGCACTCCTCTTGGGCGAGCGTCATTCGCCCTTGGGCAACATTCAGTGGATTACGAAGATCATGAGAAACGACACGGGCAAACTCTTCCAGCCGTTCATTTTGTTGGTTAATATCACGCTCGTACGCTGCCTGGTCAGTAATGTCTCTGAAGTATACGGAAACGCCACTTTCTGATGGATATACCGTCGCTTCAACACGAAACTCTAGGGGCTTATAATATAGTTCGTAGCTCTGAGGAACTTGAGTCTCCATCGCTGTGTGGAAGGCATCCCACACCTCTTCAATGTCAGCAGCCTCTGGATATTGTTCCCACAGTTTCTCACCGAGAAGCTCGTCTGCAGATGCCTGGAGCAATTCTTCAGCTTGGTCGTTCACATGGGTGAACCGGAAGTCGTCATCAAGTGCATAGAACGCGTCAGTCACTCGTCCAAGAATTTCTGCTAATCTCGTTTCCAATTCGCGCTGTTCAGTGATATCCTCAAACGCAAAGATCGCTCGCTGCAAGTTCCCGGCGTCGTCCCACTGTGGAGCTCCATTCACCGACACCCAGACGCGGTCTCCGGATGGGTGGAGAAGGCCAAGAGTCTGGTCATGTACCGGTTCTTTGTGAGCGACCACTCGATCGAACGGCGCGTCACCGCTATCGAGAGGTTCACCGTTCTCATCAACCAAATCCCAACGAGGATCGTCGTGGGTGAATTCTCCGATCCCTTCACGTGGGCGTCCATAAATTTTCTCGGCCCGTTCATTAACGAATGTAAGCGCCCCATCTGCATCAACAACGGTGATACCAATCGGGCTGGTTTCTACGATCCCTTCGAGAAGATCCCGTTCTTGTCGAAGTTCAACTTCAATCTCTTTGTGATCGGTGATGTCTTGGGCTGCACCACGTAGTGCGACAACCTCGTCATTTCTGACGGTGGGTGTTCCCTGCACCCGGAGCCAACGGACTTCTCCATCCGGCCGCTCAAACCGTACCTCAACGTCGAACGGCTCACCGACATTAAGTGCGTTTTCAACGGCGTTTTTAACGATTAGGCGGTCGTCCTGATGGTAGACTGTGAGTGCCTCATCAAGAGATGGTTCTTTGTCGTCATCGATCCCCAAGATTTCGAAGAGGCTCCCACTCCAGAACACATCCATCGAGTCGGTATCGACCTCCCAGCTCCCGACATCGGCAATCCGCTCCGTGTGCTCAAGTAGTTCGTGTGTCCGTTCGAGTTGTTCCTCGTACCCGATACGATCAGAGATGTCCTGAAGTACGTAGACGACTGCCTGGCTGTCATCCCAAGTAATCGGTCGTGCTGAACCATCAACCGGAACCTCCCCATTGGGCGTGTCGAGCTGGAACCGTTCGTATTCGAGGTTGGTTTCATCCTTTTGAACTGCTTCGAAGACGGTGTCTTGCGGATCAGTCGGATGGAGTATGGAGGGTATCGAACTGTCAAAAACGTCTGCTTCCGACAAGGGGGCGAGCAGGTCAAATGCAGCGGCATTCGCATAGACGATACGATCATCAATACTGACGAAGACGGCGTTGGGCGTAGCTTCGAGAATCGTTTCGGCCCGTTCCTTCGCGCTGGCTGCCTGTTCACTAAATCGGTGGCGGCTAACCGCGTTACGGATACGTGTGGCAAGCACTTCGTACTGGTCAGTTCCCTGCTCTTTTTGCATATAGTCTGTCACGCCAGCACTGATTGCCTCACTGGCAATCTCCTCGGAGCCACGTCCAGTAAAGAGAACAAACGGGAAATCAGGGTATTCAGCGCGGATGATCGCCAGAAACTGAAGCCCGTCTGTCCCCTGCATATCGTAATCGCTGACAATGCAATCGTACTCTTCAGGATCGAAGATGTCGAGTGCAGCTTGGGGACTTGTTGTTGGTGTCGCTGTTATATCTCCTCCAAACCGCTTCAAATACGCTCCAATAAGATCTGCCATCCCCGGCTCGTCATCAACGCAGAGCACAGAAATCGAGGACGTAGATTCAGTCATATGTCTACTGAGCCGTTCAAGTCATATAAAGAGCCATACAGCTCCTTTGGTTGGGTTCCTTCTGTAAGTGGGGTGAGTCTGCGACCCACGGTTTTACTATCAATCGACTATCAGCTATACTAATGGCTGATGAACACCTTCACGCGACGGTCAGTGTTCGCGGCATTGTCATAGAACCTCGCGGTCGGATCCTCGTTCTTCAACGTGCAGCCGATTCTGAATGGGAACTTCCGGGTGGACGACTTGCTCCCGGTGAGCCGACTATTGACGGACTCCACCGTGAAATAACCGAAGAAACGGGTCTTCCTGCTGATATCGACGACATTGTGGCCGCAAACTCATGGATCAACACTGATGAGCAAGGACGATTTGCTGTCCATTACCGATGTTATGCACCCCATCGTGAAATTCCCTTGAGCGATGAGCACGTCGACGCTCAGTGGATCACACAGGCAGACGTCGACGCGCTCCTCCGTGAACCGCAAGTAGCCGCGGTTCGTGCAGCTATCGATCCTTCTGCACCGCAATCGAGCCCATCTTCCGCTCACGACTGATCGACAATGTGTGCTGTCGCTCGCTTCATCGAGTAATAAGCTGATCGAGCTCATACAGCAGGATCGGCAAAAATACCATCGCTAGCGTAAGTAACCCCAGTTCTGGGAGAAACTCACCATAGTGATCGGCCTCAATAAGAATTGACGTCTCACCGCGAACCCACATCGCACCGAACAGTGCCCACAGCACGCTCAGTGATGCGAGCGCGGCACTCAATACGCAGATTGCGACGAGTCGGGTGAGTGTCATTGGGTGGTCCGCCGTGACGTGGGTGACGTGAGAAACGAAGCGTTCTGTCGATCAACGGAAACTCGATCAGAATTCCCAGCAGGTGCTAGGAGCCATCGAGTGGTCGGTCCGTTGCCATGCTCCGCGATCACACCAATATTGTCTATCGCTGTACCGCAAAGGTATACACAGCTTACTGACCGCTACCGGTAGAACCGGTCAAGAGGAACTGCACACTGCCCAACAGAGCCTCAGGATCGAGGTCGCGTTATCACGGTTACTT
>Ga0306879_100217_pt1 | contig 21339 bp, 23 predicted proteins | sample AntDeeMetageno49_FD_190445 | JGI IMG/M metagenome (GOLD analysis project Ga0306879, IMG submission 190445) | Saline lake microbial communities from Deep lake, Antarctica - Metagenome #49 (v2) (version 2) | ecosystem: Environmental > Aquatic > Non-marine Saline and Alkaline > Saline | place...
CGGCGGCCATAGCGACGAGGTTCCACCCGTACCCATCCCGAACACGGAAGTTAAGCTCGTCTGCGTTCCGCGCAGTACTGGAGTGGGAGACCCTCTGGGAGTCGTGGTTCGCCGCCCCTATTCATAACTTCATCACGCAGAGCAGTACCACCGATTTGGATTTACAACGGTTCGATTCCGTTGATCGGCATTACGGCGACCATAGCGACGAGGTTCCACCCGTACCCATCCCGAACACGGAAGTTAAGCTCGTCTGCGTTCCGCACAGTACTGGAGTGGGAGACCCTCTGGAAGATGTGGTTTGTCGCCCCTATTCATAGCTTTACAGAATAGCAAGGCAGAGGACTAACCTCTCTGGGAGTGGATGGCAACTCTCAGTCTCCTCCAACACGGAGCAACCTCCACAGCATCCGACAGATACCCGCCGACAATCCATTTGTACCAAGCTGGTCTATTTATTGATGAGGAGTGTGGATGGTATCATTCAAATACGTCTAGACGTAACCCCGCGTTGGTGACCATAACTCTATGAAGTTCTACGTTCCTGAGTGGGATGATGCAGTCGGGGGCGAACGCGGACTATAATTCGGCGAAGAATATCGGGATGCGGTATGTCCGTCGGGGCCAACAGTCGTCTCGGCGGACGGGCAACAGTCAGCTTGCCCTGAAGTCTGGGACTGTGACGCCGAGTGGCGGATTCATCGCCCACCCGGAAGGGTTTGACGCCGAGTCCATGGACAAGCCCCATCACCAGAAGTCGGAGACTTCTGGTTAGCAGCCAGAACTCGAAGAGTTCTGGTGACACCCTCCACGAGCGACCCCGTCAGGGTGAGCGAAGTAGGGTGGGGTTGTTGACAGACGATACACGGTCTCTCGAACTGACGGCTCCACTCCACGATGTGCCAAGACATCTTGTGGAGTCGGTCGCGGACGAATCGTTTCTCACGCCCTTCGAGGGCGTCGTGGATGTTGTCCTTGCGTTCTGCACGCGCTTTCGCATCGTGAAGTAGCGGTGGCGCTCGAACTTGATTTCGAGGAAGTCGATAACCAACGTGTCCTCAACGCCATCTTCGGAGAAGGCGGTGAGTGCTACGTTGTCCTCGTTCACGTCCACGCCGATGACCGTCCGCGAGTCTTGCTTGTCTCGAACGGCCTGTTCAGTGTTGGTGACGTTGACGTGCACCTCTGCGTTGTCTTTGTGGAACAGGTCTTCCGCAGTCCCAATCTTCCACTCGTCGCTTTCGAGTGCAGTCTTGGGAATGTCGAAGTGTGCGTCGTCACCGTCGAGGACGCCCTTAACGTGCTTGTAGGGCTTCGCGCTGATGCGGAACGCCACGTCACCGTCGACGTTCGCTCCCCATTCGAGAACACCGCTCTGAGATTAACAATGTGCTACACAAGAGCGCAAATGTTTATACAGATTCAAGGAGAATACTGGTGACCTCAGCCACCAGATGAATCCGACAATTTAAGCGGTAAAATACCCTGTAGAGAGATGTGCATGGAGAATTGGCAGTTGGTTCGGTGTTTGCCACGGTCTTCGACCGGAATCAAAAGGTGAGCCGACCATGCCGACAGTCGTTAAACAATCAGGTAACTCGAAGCCCTTTACAGGGTACGAGTAACGGCTTCGTGGTGGTTCGAGAGAGCTTAGCTCTCTCGTCATCACGAAAATCTTTGATTTTCGAACGACAGAGCCACTGGCTGACTGTCCAGCAAACCTTAGACTCTCAACCTTCAGGATTGACCTACCCGGCCAACACCGGGTGCGAGGCCCGCGTCTTTAGACGCGGGAGGATGTCACAGATCAGAAATCCATCTCAATACCTGTAATCTCAAATCGCGCACCACCAGTCTTCTCCTCAGTAACGCTGATTTCCCAGCCATGTGTTTCTACAATTTCCTCGGCGATCTTTAGACCAAATCCAGTACCACTATCCGAGGTTGAGTGGCCGAATTTGAACACTTGGTCACGTTCATCAATGGGTATACCTGGCCCATCATCAGAGACGTAGAATCCATCTTCTAAGGTTCCAACTGTTACAGTCTCTCCACCGTGTTCGACCGCATTTCGAAAGAGGTTCTCAAAGAGTTGCTTGAGACGATTTTTGTCTGCAGAGATTATACTATCAGTAGTGACATTGAGTGTTGTAGCCGATGTTTCTACATTCTGCCAACAACCCTCAGAGAGTTCAGCAAGTGAGATAGGGGTAACGTCTGCTGTAGTAGCACCCTCCTGGGCAAGTGTAAGGAGATCATCAACCAAGGCCTCCATTCGATTGTGTGCATGCTTTACTTTCTTGAGATACTCGTTATCACCGTCTTCCATAGCGAGTTCCAAATTACCTGCAGCGACTGTCAGTGGATTTCGAATATCGTGTGAAACAACACTGCTAAACTCCTCTAAGCGCTCATTTTGACGCGTAAGTTCTCTTTCACGAGCCTGCAATTGTTGTGTTTGTGAAACCTGTTCAAGTGCTGTGTTGATGTTCCCTGCCAATATTTCACCAAGTACTATATCTTGATCATCAAACTGTTCTGACTCTGGTGAACCACCGATTAAAATACCATAATCACCGATTGGGAGATATATTTCACTCCGAATAGGTGTATCTGGATTATATCTATCTGAATTTGCAAGGACATTATCAAGTGCAAGTGCATCTCTTTTATTGTAGACACGCCATGCGATACTATCATCGCATGTGAATACTGGAGGCTCACCGATGAGATCAGTTAGACCATCAGTGGTTGCCATCGGTACAAGTCCTGATTTATTCTCATCGTAAAGATGGATCCCATTTAATTGAAGTCCAAGAATATCACGAGCTGCTTTGGTACCAATCTCACAGATTTCATCATGCGTTTTTGCAGCCATGAGGTCCTGACTCGTCTTATTTAATGCTTTAAGTCGGCGTTCTTGATTTGCTCGGTCTGTAGCGTCATAATAGACCCAGAGATGCCCATCCCCACCAGCAAATTCAATCGGTTGGTGACTCCGTTCAAACGTCTGCCCATTTGTTCGAACAATTTCATTTTCTTCAACTGGTTTGCCTTCACTCGCTACTGTGTTGATCTGTTCAAAAAATTCGGCAGAATCGACCGCTAATTCACTCACTTTGCTTGCGAACTGCTCGCAGTCTTTACCAATGGCTTCACTCGGTGAACCAGACATCTCAAAAAAGTCATAGAGTTGTTGATTGACTGCCATGACATTACGAGCGTCATCCTCGGCAAGCACACCAACTGGTAGGGCATCAAAGAGTGTCGAAAGCAAAACATTTGTTTGCTTGTGCTCTTTTTTACGCTCTTCTTGTTCGGTGATGTCTCGAACAGTACATACGATTCCGCCAGCATTAGTCCTCGCAAGGACGTGATCTTCAACAAAGGTACTTTGATCGGCCCGAAGGCCAGTTGTAACTCCATGCCAACATCCCGACTCGTTTAGAATAGGCAAAATCTCTTCGTAAGCATAGGGGATGTTATCAGCGGGAGAAAGAAACTCCCAGTGTTCGCCAAGAATCTCGTTAGGTTGGTATCCATAGAGGTCAGCATAGGCTTGGTTAACATACACAAAATACCCCTCTTCATCGAGAATGCTGATTCCCTCACGGGCAGTTTCAATGGCCTCAAGATGGCGATCACGTTCGTTTTGAGCCCACATACTTTCGACAGCGTTTCTAATTCGGTTTGCTAAAAGTGCATACTGAGAGGTTGCAGTCTTTTTTTTGGATATAGTCTGTGACACCCATCGAAATCGCCTCGCTGGCGACTTCCTCACTTCCTTTTCCAGTAAACAAAATAAATGGAAGGTTCTTATCTTGTTTTCTAACGGATCGAAGGAATTCTACCCCTGTTTTATTAGACATATCATAGTCAGAAATAATACAATCGATGTTCCCTTCAGCAACAATACTTAGCCCTTCGTCAATGCTCGCTGCTGTCTGCAATTCGATTTGTGTATCTTCTCGTTCGAGATAATTTCCTACTAAATTCGTCAGATCTAGATCCTCATCGACGTGTAGGACTTGTATTGGTCTTTTGTTCATAGATACCAAATTGTAATCGTAACTTACACATCCTAGGTATATGTATTTACTTGATGAGTGATGTTAGCATATTTGCTGGCAAAAAGATACTAATTCTTTCTTTGCTCTCTGTCACATTAGCATTTATTCACAATAGATCTCTCACAGAATTATGTCTACCCATACAAAAATTATAAACAAATAATAATGTATTCTGTGGGAATGTATCGAAGAATTATATAAAAATTACAGGTATAAACGCTAATATGCTGACTAGAACGAAAATCAAAAGAAAATCAATGGTCGGTGAGATTAAAATCGGATAACTTTCTGACTGCTGGGTTGCCAAGCCAGTATCATCAGATTCTTTTTGAACCATATTGGTGCTGGTCAGAGAGACAACATCAACATTGTGTAGCAATTATCATTCTTAATACTCACCACCAGTAAATATTGTCGACCAAGTCGTAGAGTCACAAGACTAGGAAATCAGGGTTATTGAGGACAACGAAGACAGTGCATGATTTGAGACTACTATTGTTGAAATAAAATTTTGATTATTCATTTCGACAATAGTAATGACACCCTGATGAGTATCTTTTCGGACTTGATATTCTCATAATTGTCATCAATCGCATCAATCACTAGATAACCGAACAATAGGCAAACCGGTCGCTAACTAGATAACACTTAAAATCATAACTAGGTTCCAAACTGTAATAACTCCGCCAACAAATATAAGAGCGAGTGGGACAGCAACACGCGTTGGCTTCCAGAGAAGATACCAAATCAGCACAAAAACAAAAAAGGAGGCGATTTTGGCAATAAAAAGTCCACCGAGTCCATATGTCTCCATTAGTGGCCCGACAAGAGGGCCGATCTCGTTGGCACCCTCTGTAGAGAATCCCCAGAGTGTTGTTGATGTATCCCCAACCCCATAGAGCAGGATAGCTATAATCCATAATAGATACTCATTGTCGACAAACTGCCACAATACTCCCTGGTTACTCACAATAAATCACTCTAATATTATATATGCTCATACAAAAGTCTAGTAAAGAGCACAATTACATGATATAAAAATATGTCGAATAGTTATACGACTTACAAGACTAGATCCCATCCTATAGATGGGAGATGTATTGATTTTCCCACTCACGGCGCTGAGAAAGAAACTCCTTGCCACTTTCAGTGATTTCATAATAGTTTGTGCGTTGATCTTGTTCACCTTTTTGAACGAATGAGTATTCAACGAGTTGATCTAGATTTGGATAGAGTCGTCCGTGGTTGATGTCTTGGGTGTGCTCTTCGAGTTCGCGTCGAACAGTTTGTCCAGAGGGCTGTTCAGTGCCTGCGATGACGTACAGGAGGTCACGCTGGAAGCCGGTCAGTTCAAATGGTTGCTCCATCTCTGTCATATCCAGTTACATACTGTAATAGCTACTAATTAAATATTAGGGCGTCGTCTGGTTAAGCCGGTTTGAGGAGCGAGCAGGTTGTTGAATTAATAGGTTAGAATTGCTTAGCGAGTCGTTAGCTGAAAAGTAGGGTGCTAAGCCCCTTTCCTCAGGGAACAAGCGAAGCGAGCGAGTAGGAAGTGGATACAGCACCCGCACGAGTTACAAACACGATAATCAGCACTATTAACACACCGCACTTCGTGCGAATGGACACGTGGTATGATGTACAGCCCACGCTTCCGCTTGTTCCCAACTGAGGAGCAACGCGTCTGGATGGTCCGTGACACGCTCCCCGCACTCAAAGACTGGTGGCCAGACCTCAAACAAGTCTACTTCACCGTTTTGCAGAAAGCCATCGAGCGAATCCGAGACAACATCCAGAACCTCGGGAAACTCAAATCCAAAGGGTACAACGTTGGCTCGTTGAGCTGGAAACGACCGCGAGAGTACAGGAGTTTCATGTACCGACAATCAGGCTTCGAACTCGACAAACTAGGAGTGGTTCACTCCGAATCAACGCCTGTGGAGACTGCAACCGCTGTGTCTACCGATGGTGGTTCTTCAGCTATCGTCGTGGATGCAAGTCGCGTCGTGGAAACAGGAAGCCCCGCCCTCAAGGAAGCCGCGTCAGCCGTGAGCGAGTAGGGTGGAGTAGTTCACTCAAATGTTTTTGGCTCAAAGGTGATCCCAGTGATCTCAAACCTCAATCCACCATTCTCACCAGTATTGGCTGTAATTTCCCATCCATGGCTCAATGCAACTTGTTGTGCAATTGTAAGTCCAAACCCTGTCTGGCCTTTTTTTGTCGTATAACCGGGATCAAATATCAATTCTTGATCTTCATCAGTAACGCCACTACCGTCATCTTCGATAAAGATGCTTGAATTTGTCGTTTCTACAGAAATGGTCACACACTCCGTATTGTGTTCGATAGCGTTGGAAAACAGACTTTTAAGTAGTTGTTGGATCCGATTAGGATCTGCCTTGAATTGTTTTGAATCCATACAATTAAGCTTGGATCCATTTGTTGATATTGTCGACCATGCATCTGCAGCTGCATTTTGAAGAGAAAGTTCTTCGACTTCAATCGTCTCTTCACCTTGCTTAGAGAGCTCAAGTATCTGTTCAACTAGTGTTTCGATCCGGACAAGTGATCCCTCTATTTGTTCAAGATGTGATTGATCCCCTGATGATTGGTACAATTCAAGTGCTCCAGAAGCGACGCTAATCGGATCTTGGAGGCCCTGAGATAATGTTTCTTTAATATCTTTTAGTTGCTCGTTATGCTGTTTGAGCTTCTGTTCACGTGATTTGAGCTCAGTAATATCACGACTATTAATAATAAATCCATTAACGAATTCATTATCCAGTAAATTTTGTCCACGAGATTCTAGAACAGGCCAAGTCCGATCTGGATCCTTGAATCGGAACTGGACAACAGGTTCTGTACTGGTATCTTCAATTGCTTCAAAAAATCGTTCCATAGCATGCTGTCGGTCATCAGGGTGTGCAAAACTGAAGATGGATTCACCAAGTAGTTCTTCACTGTCGTAGCCAAGTACTTGTTCGGCAGATGGAGATACATAAGAAAACTGTGCATTTTCGTTGACGATTGAGATGACATCTGATGAGTTTTTTACCAACTGGCTAAATCGACGCTCAGAATGTTTGAGTGTCTTCATCGCCCTGTGCCGTTCGACTGCATTGTTGATTCGATTTGCTAACACAGAATATTTACTTGATCCACTTCCTTTCTGCAGGTAGTCTGTCACTCCTTTTGAGATCGCTTCACTTGCAATATTTTCACTCCCACGGCCAGTAAATAAAATAAATGGTAGCTCTGGATATTCTTCTCGGACGATCTCAAGAAAATCAAGACCATCTTGATTTGGCATATCATAATCACTTACAATTGCATCGATATCATCAATATACTCAAGACCATCCTGAACGGAGTTTTCAGTTCTGACTTCGAATCGAGGTTTTTCTCGTGTTAGAAATGTCGAAGTGAGATCGGCTATATCATGATCATCATCAACAATTAGTACATTTATGTCACTAGGATTAACACCTTCTCCAAGTGATAATAAACTGTTTGATTGGACATCTTCATCGGAAAAAGACGGTGATAACTCACTCATTGGATTGCTCCTGTAGAATCCGTTCAAAATAGGGTATCATCACATCCCTTGCTTGTTCCCAATAGGCGTCTGTATGCATATCATGGAGTTCAACAGCCAATACATAGCGCATCGACTCTGGTCCAAATCCTGACTGTCCATCTTTTGGTTTTCGTGGATACGTACAATCTTGTAGTGCGGCACGTAATTCATATTGCTGGGCTTTCAAAAGTGGTTTCCAGTAGTCATCTTGCCTTGTTTTGCCGCTGGTTGACGGCGGGTAGAGACGCTCTTAGAGTGAGATTCCGTCAGATTAACCGGGGAATGGACGCCGTCTGGCGATATGGCATCGCTCAGACGGCTAGCACGGATGTGTCGAGACCTTGCCAAACAGCACGTTGACGAGCCGGACGTACCCGCCGCGCCGGATGGCGCGGACGGGTACGCCGACTGGGTGCAGATCGCGTTAATTCTGTACCGCGTCGAATTAGAGAAGAGTCTCCGCGAGACAGAAGACTACCTCAACGAAATGCCCGGTGTCCTCACCGTGTTTGGGCTCGACGAGGCACCGCACTACAGCTCGTTCTGCCGGTGGGAAAATGAGTATCGAATGCGTGAGCTCCGCCGCCTGCTCCGCACGTCGGCGGAGCAGGCGGGCTGGAGTGGTGAAGCCGCGATTGACGCCAGTGGCTTCCAGCGTGACCAAACCAGCTACCACTACCGCGACCGCGCGAACTACTCGTTTCAGTCGATGAAGACGACGATCTTGATCGATGTGAACTCTCTAGCGATCAAAGACGTTCATTTCACCACGCAGAAAGCGTGGGACGGCCATATCGGAATGCAGGTCTTCCGCCGGAACGCGGAAGACCTGCGTGTCTTGTCTGCTGACGCGAACTACTCGTGGAGCAACCTCCGTGAGGAGTGTCGCTCCAACTCAACGCGACCGTTGATCAAACATAGGGAGCAGACACCGTTGCAGAAGGCGCACAACGCGCGAATGAACGAGGATTACAACCAGCGCTGGATGAGTGAAACCGGGTTCTCGCAGCTGAAGGAAGACGACGGCGAGAAGCTCCGCTCCCGGAGCTGGCACGGCCAGTTCCGGGAGCTGACACGGAAGTGCATCGTCCATAACCTAACGCAGGCGGCGAGTTAGGATCGCCGCCTGCTCACCTTCTCCGGACATATCCGGGAGAGGCATCGCCGTCGTCACCGGAACAACGGAGCAAGAGATCATAGTTGTGACCCTTCAGCAACCGCCGTGAGTGACAGCTACTGCATCTTCTGACTTCAAGAACTCGCCTCTGACGCTGTGAGACCGCGAATAATCGACCCTATCCCGACGCTGTCTTGCGTTCAACAAGGCAACTATTGTGCCACAAGTCCTCTCCGAGACAGGCCGTGAACTACCCACCCTATCGCTCGCCTGACGGCTCACGCTTGAGGGTGTCGTCAGAAGCGGAGCTTCTGACTGCTAACCAGAACCGGAGGTTCTGGTGATGGGGCTTCCTGCTTCCATGACGCACTTTGCAGACTCCGAATCGGTGTCCGTAGGGAGTGCAGTCTCCACAGGCGTTAACGAGAGCAGAGCTCTCGTTTGCACATCAGAATCGCCCTGCGATTCTGAGGACGTTGATTCGGAGTGTCCCACTCCTAACCGCTTTTTGATGCCGCGAGAACGGATGTTCCACGCCGCGTTCGCGTCCCTGTCTGCCTCAATGGTCATAATATTAAGTTAATCCAGCGATGAGGTAACATATGCCAACCGACCGAGTTACAGTCTCTCTTGACGAGGACACGAAAAGTACGTTAGAGAGCCTAACTGACCAAACTGAGCAGAGTCGCAGCAAACTGATCCGAGAGGCAATCGCGTTTTACGGGGCGAATTTTGATTCAGCGAATGCAAGCGATAGCGATCACCTTCAGACCTACTACGAGATGCTCTCGACGGGTGAACACGTCCTCTTGGATATTGACCTACTTCACGCACTTTTGAGCCAAGTCGACGATCCAGAGGATCGAGATGATGATTTTCTGAGCATGGTTGATCAAGTAGCACAATATCATGCTCAAGAGTACGCTGAACGGTTCGACTCTCTTGAAGATGTCCTTGATTGGTTGTCGCTGTGTGGGTTCCTAACTGTCCGACGGGCTAAAGGCGGGAGTTTCCACGTGGTCTTTCCCTCAGAATCGCTGAGATGGTTTATGATTCGATTTATTCGTGGTAGTGTCGCAGACCTTCCGTTCGAAATCATGGTTGAAGAAAGCGTGTCAAAAGTGCTTATTACCAAACAGGACGGTTGAATTCAATCAGGCCGAACCGTGTACGATCAGTTTGTTAGTATATCTTCTCACTATATCATACTCTAATGATGCCAATATGAAGTACTCATACAACTGGTGAGCCAAATGTGAAAAATTCTCAATTAATTTTTTTATCCATTGCTGAAACCATGATATTGGATATCAGGGTTGTCAATAATGAGCATTATTCAACGATTCAAAGCCATTGGCCCCGGAGCGATGGTTGCAGCTGCGTTCATCGGTCCAGGCACGGTCACGACTGCAAGCGTAACTGGAGCGGAGTTTGGTTATGCACTTCTGTGGACAATCGTCTTCTCGATCTTCGCGACGATTGTTCTTCAAGAAATGAGTGCACGGCTTGGTCTCGTTTCGGGCAATGGGCTCGGCGAGGCACTTCGAGAGCGTTTCGATAATCAGATCGTCGAGTACGTGAGTATTTTCCTCGTAGTGGGTGCGATCGGCATTGGAACTGCCGCCTATGAGGCTGGGAATATCCTCGGTGGGGCTGCAGGTCTTGCGACGATCACTGGCATTAGTTCGACCATCTGGGCCGTCGTGATTGGACTTGTCGCCGGTGCCCTTCTGTACACAGGACGGTACAAGCTGATCGAACGGGCGCTCGTCGGTCTCGTCGCCCTCATGGCGATCTCATTCGTGGCATCGGCAATTCTCATCGGTCCTGATCCCAGTGCGATCGCAATAGGGTTCGTCCCGAGCATTCCTTCCGGATCGCTGTACCTCATAACTGGCCTCATCGGGACGACTATTGTCGGATACAACCTATTCTTGCACGCGAGTAATGTCCAAGAGCGGTGGGATGGTCCCGAAGACATTAATCACTCACGTGTTGACACGATTCTGTCTATCGTTGTCGGTGGGTTGATCACGATTACGATCATGGTGACTGCGGCCGCAGCATTCGAGCCAGGGACACAGATCAACGACGTCGGCCAGATGGCCAATCAGCTTCGTCCGTTGGCGGGTCCGTACGCCGAGTTATTCTTTAGTATCGGGCTTTTCGCTGCCGGGTTTACGAGCGCAACGACCGCACCACTCGCAGGTGCGTGGGCAACTACAGGTGCACTGGGCTGGGATACCGATCTACAGAGCACGCGATTCCGTGCCGTCTGGGCCACGATTCTTGGCGTCGGAATCCTTTCGGTAGTGCTGGGTGGCAGTCCAGTTCAGATCATCGTGTTCGCTCAAGTGGTTAATGGGATTCTGCTCCCGATTGTCGCAGTCTTCCTGATTTACGCAATGAATCAAGAAGACCTCCTTGGTGAGTACACAAACAAGCCGGTGACGAACGTGCTCGGTGCGACCGTGACGATCATCGTCGTTTGGCTCGGGATCCGAACTCTCCTCAACGTGGCGGGGGTATTATAAATGGAAATGAAGAGAATTGGTGTTGATGTCGGTGGCACGTTTACCGACGTGACGCTATCACTCGACGGTGAGCTCGTGACTGCGAAGGTTCCGAGCACTGAAGACCAAAGTGAGGGTGTAATGGCCGGGATCGAAAAAGCTTGCACGGAAGCCGGAATCGAACCTGAGAGCATAAGCGAGTTTTCTCATGCAATGACTGTCTCGGTCAATGCACTCCTCGAAGAGGACGGCGCAAAGACCGCGCTCGTCACGACTGAAGGATTTCGAGACGTCCTAGAGATCGGCCGCCAAGATCGGCCATCGCTGTACGATCTTAATGCTGAGAAGCCGACGCCGCTGGTTCCCAGACGCCGCCGATTCGAGGTCTCCGAGCGGGCGACAACCGACGGAATCGAACAGCCAGTCGACGAAGATGAGGTGCGGGCGATTGTCTCGGAGATTCGCGAAGCGGATGTCGAATCCGTCGCTGTCTCTTTTTTGCACGCCTATGCACATCCTAAAAATGAAAGGATTGCCGCAGACATACTGCGGGAGGAACTCGATGTACCGGTCTCAGCCTCGCATGAGGTCCTCGCCGAGTTTCGTGAATACGAGCGGACATCAACGACAGCCGTCGACGCGTACGTGCGGCCGGCGATCGATCGCTATGTCAGCCACCTTTCCGAACGCGCACGAGATTTCGGTGTCCCGCAGCCACGAATCATGCAGGCCAACGGCGGGATCACCGATGCTGACACTGTCAGACAGAACGCCGTAACAACAGTTCTCTCAGGACCTGCTGCGGGCGTGGTTGGCGCGAGTGAGATGGCAACCGATGACACCGACAACCGAGATGGATTGGTTACCTTTGATATGGGCGGGACTTCTAGTGATGTGAGTCTCGTCCGTGACGGTGAGGCAGAACGGACCACTGAGGGGGTAATCAACGGTCGACCGATCAAAACGCCGATGGTCGACATCGAGACGGTCGGTGCGGGAGGCGGGTCGATCGCGTGGGTCGATGCCGGTGGCGCACTCCGGATCGGCCCGCGGTCGGCTGGAGCGGATCCCGGTCCCGCCTGCTACGGCAAGGGTGGAACGGAGCCGACTGTCACAGACGCGAACCTCGTCCTAGGATACATTGGTGCGAGCACCAGCCTTGGCGGCGAACTATCGCTCGATGAAGATGCCGCCTACGACGTTCTTGCGGATCTCGCCGATGAGATGGGAATGGACGGACCGAGAGAGGCAGCTCGTGGCGTCTACCGTGTCGCGAACGCGAATATGACCCGAGCGATCCGTTCAGTGACTGTCGAGAGAGGGTACGATCCGCGGAAATTCGGTCTCGTTGCATTCGGCGGTGCAGGACCAATGCATGCAATGTCGATCGCCGACAGCCTCGACATCAATCGGGTGGTGATCCCCCGGGCTTCCGGTGTCCTGTCTGCATACGGCCTGCTCGCGGCCGACGAGAAGCGCGACGCGGTACAGACATACCAGCGCTCGCTTGCCGAGGTTAATCCCGACGACGTCGAAAGTGTGTACGATGCATTGTCTGAACAACTGCTAGCTGAGGTTAGCGACCGTAATACGGCAGCTGTACGGTACTTAGCAGATCTCAGGTATGCCGGACAGAGCTTCGAACTCACTGTGGATATTGAGCGACCATTCGATATCCAAGAGGCTGGTGAACGGTTCGCAGCCGCACACGAGTCGGCATACGGATATCGGGTGGACGAACCGGTTGAACTGGTGAACTGTCGCGTGATGACTACCGTTCCTCGAAGTGCGCCGTCGATTGAGTACGATGGCGGCGAGGACCCACAAACGGGATCGCGTGATGCGGTGTTCGCCGACGCTGTTCACGAAACACCTGTCTATGAGCGCCAACAGTTCTCTCCGGCCGATTCGATTAAGGGCCCCGCAATCATTGAGGGCGACGAAAGCACGATTGTCGTCCCGCCTGCGTGGGATGTGCAAGTGCGCGATGATGGTGCGCTGATCGCTGAGGTGAGAGAGACATGAATGACAAACGTGAAGCGACGAACAGGAGTACACCAGAAATCGACCCAGTGACCTTGGAAATCCTTCGGAATCAATTGGAGAGTGTTGCCACCGAGATGGGCCACGTGCTCATTCGTGGGGCCTACTCTCCAAACATCAAGGAACGCCAGGATTGTTCGACGGCGCTATTTGACGCATCGGGCCGGATGATCGCGCAGGCCGAACACATCCCTGTCCACCTCGGTGCGATGCCCGATGCAGTCGATATCGTTCTTCAAAAGGATCCGAAACCGGGGGATGTTTTCATTGTCAATGACCCATTTGCGGGGGGCACACACCTCCCTGACATCACACTCGTCTCGACGATCGCACCCACTGATGAGGTGATAGGATTTGCGGTATCGCGGGCACACCATGCCGACGTAGGTGGCAGTGCACCGGGGAGTATGCCACCTGGAGCACAGGAAATCTATGAGGAAGGGCTCCGACTACCGGCTGTTCGCCTCGTCGACGGCGGCGATCCGAACGAGGCAATTTACGAGCTGATCCGCGCCAACGTCCGGACGCCGGACGAGCGCGAGGCGGACCTCCGAGCCCAACGAGCCGCGAACGCTCGTGCCGAAGAACGGATTGGCGAGCTGCTTGCCGAACACGGATCGACGCTACTCGATGCGTTTGACGCTGTCATCGAGTACTCACGAGACCGCGTCGAAGCCGAGATCGCAGACCTCCCGGACGGTACTTACCGTGCCCGGGATATCCTCGAAGGTGACGGCGTGACCGACGACGATATTCCGATTCAGGTGGCAGTCACTATCGATGGAAAATCAGTCGACGTCGACTTCGCTGGGACGTCCGATCAGGTAGCCGGTAATCTGAATGCGCCGCTTTCGGTTGCGAAGAGCGCGGTCTATTTTGTCGTCCGTGCAATCACCGATCCGGAAATCCCACCGAATCATGGCTGTTACGAGCCAGTGTCCGTGTCTGCACCCGACGGCTCGGTGCTCAACCCGCGGCCACCTGCAGCAGTCGTCGGTGGCAACGTCGAGACGAGCCAACGTGTTATGGATGTCACGTTGGCAGCACTCGCCGAGGCGGTTCCGGATGTGGTTCCTGCCGGTAGCCAGGGGACGATGAACAACCTCATCATAGGCGACCGAACCGGCGAATTCACGTACTACGAAACAATCGGCGGCGGGTTCGGAGCTCGTCCCGGAAAAGACGGCATGGATGGCGTACAAGTCGGCATGACCAACACCCTCAATACACCCGTCGAAGCGATGGAGACTGCGTATCCACTCTGGGTCGAGCAGTACGCGCTGCGCCCGTCGAGCGGCGGCGACGGTCGATATCGGGGTGGATTGGGCCTCGAACGAACGGTCACCGTCGAAACGGACGCTACCGTTTCTCTGCTGACCGAACGTCGGCGAACGTCTCCCTCGGGAATCAACGGCGGTGAAGACGGCACACCCGGACGGAATCTCATCGACGGCGAGGATGTCCCCGCGAAGGCTTCCATCGACGTTACGGCTGGGACGACTGTCTCGATCCGCACGCCGGGAGGGGGCGGGCACGGAGATCCCGAAGAACGCGATGCAGCGGCAAGAAAACAGGACCGAGACGACGGAAAGGTGGACGATCAATGACCCGCCTCGGTGCTGTCGTTCCCTCCTCCAATACGACCGCTGAACCAGAGTTTTGGGCGTCACTCCCTGACGAATGCACGTTCCATGCTGCTCGGATGCCGCTTGAGGACGTGACCGCTGACGAGCTCGATGCGATGGCTGACGACGCCGAACGTGCCGCTTCGCTGCTCTCACACGCATCGGTCGACGGTATCGCCTACGCCTGCACTACTGGGAGCCTGATCCACGGGTCTGGATTTGACGCAAAGCTCGAGTCTCGTCTGTCCGATGCCGCCGACGCCCCGGCGGTCGCGACGGCGTGCTCGGTTGTTAGGGCACTCAACGCACTTGACGTAGATCGAGTTAGTGTCGCAACGCCGTATACGAAAGATTTGGACCGACTGGAGCGCGACTATCTGACCCAGAATGGATTCGAAGTAGTCTCGATTGATGGCCGCGGGCTCGTTGAGAACACTGCGATCGGAGAATTGGACGCTAATGACGCCGAACAGCAGGGTCGGTCAATTCTTTCTAACGTCCCAGAGACGGATGCACTGTTCATCTCGTGTACGAACTATCGAACACTTCCAGCGCTGGCGGCACTAGAAAAAGAGTTCGAGATCCCAGTCATTTCGAGTAACGCAGCAACAATCTGGGATCTGTGCAATCGAACCGGTATCCAAGCAGATCTGAATATTAAACTCACAAAAACAGAGTGACATCCTCCCTGCCGTAAACGGCGTGGCTTCCCCTACGAGGGGAATCCGGTATGGTGAAATTACTTCTTCGAGACTTCGATGCGTCACAATCAGCTCAAATCTTTTTATCGTAAATCCGACTCCGAGTCTCTGTTTGGTAAAATCGATATCGAACTACCGGCAATGACGACGGAGCCATACAACGCCACGTCGACGGCTGTCTGTACAGAAAACCACGCTTCGGTGTGTTACTCTGTGTTATCAATCACTCCCGGTTGGATTATCAAATGTTCCTAACACACGCTGGATACGATCTCTATACTATGTGGTGTGTTAGCGAAGCACTTATAAGCCATTCTGGTCTAGAAGACCGTAGTAGATGTTGGAGCAAACAACGAACGGAGTGAGGCCGTAGCGACGGTCGATGGTTCGTGGGCGTGTTGTTTTCGTGGAGGGTGGTGATTCGTGGTTTAGCTATGTCTCAGCATGTCTTGTGGCAATGTTGACTGTGTTGGCCACCTTCGAGGCGGAATTGATCACAAAAAGATTTCACCCGTTTCACGCGTCACTCGTAATATCTGGATTATTAATTCAGTGGGGACAGTAGATCGTGTCTTTGCGGTAGGTGCTCTATGGAAGTCGTCTCGGGGAGTATTGGGAGATCTCCAGCTGACCGCAGGCCGTACTGCTTAGTTCACAAGCCTACCGCTGACCGCACACCGCAGTGTACAGCCCACGGTCGACCGCACAGCATAATTCACAGACGCCGCAGCCGACCGTACAGCGTTGTTCACAGCTCAGCACCCAACCGCATAATTCACAGCCCGCCGCTCCCAATCCAGCCTCCACACCGCATTTCTCGTGGTTCAACTGACGGTCCGAGAAGATACACATAGTGGGTAATTGTCGACTGTCGACCGACTGTTGGCACTCAAAGCGCTGTTTCGTTTCTCCCTACCCAAGAGATAGCTCTCTCAGCCTCGCTCGTCGACCTGACGATTGAGACGGTCTATATGCCTTCTGGGGCCAGTAAGTCCACACACGCCTCCGACATCCGACTGCGGACTGCTGTGGGATACTTTGCTCCTGCTGTTGTGAGATACTCTCTACAGTAGGCGTTCTTGAGTGAAATGATGTACTGGCCGAGATCGGTGTAGGTGTCGGGATACGTCGCTGGGATGCGGTGGGTTTCGGTGACCGTCGTAACGACCGATTTGAGTGCTGCGACCGACTCCATCAGTCCGGCAACGTCGTCGAGCCATCGGTCAATGCTTTCGTCTGTTTTGCCACCGATGTTGAGACAGCGATGCCACCGCTCAACATTCAGGACATCTTCGGGTGTGTCGACGTACTCGGGGACCTCCAGTCGACGCTGCAAGATTGCTTCGGCCGCATCGATCTGTGCACTCTCGGTTGTGAAGTACGCCTTTGAGTCGGGGCTTGGACTTGCATAGAGGTGGGCTTCGATCAGTGGGCGGTAGGTATCGTGGATGTACTGTCGACCAGCGTGTTCGTTGAGGCGATCGTGAAGCGAGCAGAGGTACTCGTCGATTGTGTCGGTGATCGTTGAGTCGGGTACGAGATCGTAGTCGGTTGCTTTGTGCCGGAGGATCCCAGCGATAATGCGTGGGGTGTACTTGTGGGAGGATTTGAGTTCGTCTGTGGGTACTCTGTCGGGATGGATGACGAGGTCTTCGTTCCAATGGGTGTCGTCTTTCACACTTTTTCGGAGTTGAGACCAGGTGAGTTCAGGGCCGCTTTGTTGGAGTTCGGCCGGTCCCAGCGTCATCGAGTAGTTATTGGGTGTGGGTGTGGCCCCGCCATCGGTGTCGACTGGGTTGTCTTTGGTGTCTTCGTCTTCAGGCGTGAGTAAGAATGACCTGTCGACTATGTCTTCGGGGGATTCGCCATTGATGATCTGGTGTTTTTGTTTGTCCGTTATATGGCCACTGGCGAGGGCCTCGGGATCGAGCTCGCCGAATACGTGGTGGTATTGTTCTTCGATGTACTGTCGGATTATGGCGGATTGGCTGCAGTTGCCGTAATCGTGGGCTAAGGCTCAGTCGATCACATCCAAAACCTCTCGATCTCCTCCAGTAGGTGCTGAATCTATGTCTGCGGTGGCTGACTAGTCTTCACCAAGACGGTGACTGTGAGTTCGACCGGTACCCAGTCGCTGTCGGCGGCGATCAGCCGCCGACGCGACGGTGTTGCCACTCACCAACGCTGCCCTAATCCGAGGGCAACTACCGGAAGAACCGTCTGTCGAGCGGTTGGTTCGCTGGAACGGCTCGACGAACTCCGAGTGCTGTCCAGGCAGCACGGAGTACCATCTCACAGAACTCTACGAACGACCACTCCAAGAGGCGGCGCCCCCCACGGCGGGGCGCCGCCACGTACATCCAGTGCAGATAGCGCCAGACGTTCTGTAAGAGTAGGCTCACGACAAACAGCAACAGCCGTAATCCGGCATCACGAGAGCTCGTAAGAGCGAGGCTCTTCCTAGCCAACCGGTAGGAAGATTCGATGCCGAACCGCTTACGGTAGTGTTCTCGGGCATCGCGCGGAGTCTGGATAAACGGCGCGTCAGCGGCGTAGCCGTGACGCGCTACCCCATGTTCGTCGTATCTACCTTGCTGATAGACGCAATCGATGTACACAGGGAACGTCACCTTCCCAGCTAGCTCGTGTTCGATTACACGGCTCCAACCACTGCTGAGTTCATCTTTGATGGTATCACCCCACCTGACAACCGGTATGACGTAAGCGTAATTGTAGGCGTACAGCAACCCTAGGCAGGTGCTGTTGTAGAAACCCCGATCAAGATAGACGGCCTTGACGCTCAGGTCAAGGCCGTCAAGCAGTTCGAGGAACTCACCGAGTACGTCACCTGAGGTTTCGCCAGCGACCAGCTGGCGAACCGCTAGCGTGTAGCGTTTGTTGCGCACCCGTGCGTAGAGTGTTACATAGGCGTGAAACGTAGTTGTTCCACGCTTGGCCAGTGAGGAGTAGAGAGCTTCTGTCTCGTCTTCATCGCCGTAGTAGGGATCGAGGTGGAGGTCGGCGACGACCTCCACCGGTCGATCAGGAAGCGTTTCGATAGTATCCTGTTGAAGTAGCGTGTCTCCAACTTGCTCGACAGTATCGAGGTCAAACTGGTCGGTAAGGTGTCCACGGACGGTATTGGCGTGTGGAGAGTCTTCGGTCGTCTCGCAGATGTGATTGACAGAGGTCCCGCTGGCGCTGGCGCCAGCGAGGACCTCATAGAGTTCCTCTGTCGAGACCCTTACACTGTCTGCGAGATCTATCGGAAGCTCCTCGTTGAGAGTGTTGACGACAAAATTAAGCAGATGCTCTTCTTCGATCTGATTGTCTGCTTGGTTAGGTTTCACACTACGTCCAAGCAGACACTTCCTCTAACCCGATGTGATCGACTGAGACTCACGTTCGGGATTCCAGAACCCTATGAAGTCATTAGCCGCGACTCGGAACAGCAAACGCTGGTGGAGGCCGCTACTGACGGTGGCGAACCGCTCAGAGTTGTTCCTTTCAGTAACACATATTTATCTGTACAGACAGATAGTGAGAAATAATGAGAATCGATAACGATGCAACATATAGTAGAGGAGTAGAACAATGAGAAAAATACAGCCCGGTACGAGATACATATGTGCGTTATTAGGATTAACCGGACTTACAACTGCACTATTTTTATTGCTCACAATGCAATCTATGAGCCGTTTATTGATCGTTTATTTTATTGGAAGTCTGAGTCTGATCCCAACAAGTGTTTATCTTAACTTCAATCGAGGAATGGGACTCATAGGCACAGTAGGCATCTTCCTTTCCGTATTTGGAGGTATCCTTTGGGAGGTCACACATGGGTTCTGATAGTCCTGGAAACGAGATGGAATACGAGTGCGGAAACTGCCTCTCGGCGACGACGCAGTTTGGCGACTGCCCGGTCTGCGGTACGGCTCCGCACAAGGGAGAGGGTTACAAAATCCACTGCAAGGAGTGTGGGTCAGTCGAGTATGCTGGTCGCGGTAGCAACATCCAGTTTGACATGACCCATCACCGAGATCAGCACTGTCCCGGTGCAGAGTTTGAGGTGACTGCTCTATGACTCGACACGCAACAGACAGCGACGATGACAACCGATACCACTGCAAGGACTGCGGCTGGGAGGGGCTTCCTGAACGTCGGGCTCGTGTTTTATGTTGCCCCGAGTGTGGATCGACTCCTCACGTCGGTGCGAGTCCTAAGAGCGAGGACGAGACAGAACTAAGCGACCACGACGGTCGAGAAGCAGAGGATACTGAGGCCGCCGAGAACGTGCTGCGGGATGCGCTCGGCGATGAGGTTGTCGACCAATACTTAGGAGACAACGATGAGTGACGATGCTACAGCCGGAGACGGCAACGACATTAACCGAAAACAGTGGGTAGAACTCTACGAGCGCGGTTTTGAACTCGGCACACGCGAACGGTCGTTGGACCCAGCAAAGCGCCGAGACCGCGTGGAACCGAGGCTCGACGCCGACCACGGACACTCCGATGTCGAGATCGAAGCTCTGCAAGCAGGCTACGAACTCGGTCGGGATGAAGGATTCCCCGGCGCAGAGATCGACGTCGACAAACGAGCCAACAGCGCGTTTGACCGAAGCGGCTATGCAGCCGACCTTTCGGATTGGGGTGATCAGTGATGTCTGATAGTCCTGGAGACGGGAACGATCACAATCGTCGACCATCTTGGTATCCATCACCAGACTCAGAGCGCGACGGTATCGAATGGGAAGCACACACCCACGAGGACAACCCCCACGTCTACCACACGACTAAAAGATGGATGGCTTTGAGATGGCAGCGTCAGGGGTTAGATGTGCAGCCTCCTATCAGTGATCCAAACAACGACATGGACAATCCACAGGAGGGCGACCATGCCGAGTAACGACGGTGCTTCATCGCGGGACAACGACGACAAAAACCCTTCAGACCCAGACTGGAGGTTGTATCTTGATGAGATTGAGGAACGCCACTTCAGCCACAGTGCAACTGGCTATGGGGTTGAAGTTTACGGCGGGACGCCCGAAGCTCGTGAGACGATCCTTCGAGAGCGGTTCGACGAGCCGGTGGTCGTAGTCGTCGGGCGAAATGCGACCTCGGAAGAAGAGCTCGTGAAGGCAGCGTTGGTCGAAATGGGAGCCGAAGAAGAAGACCTAGAAAGCCGATACAATATCGGTAGTATTGACCTCAGACGCGCTCTCATCGAATCTGAGAGTAACTTCATCATCAACGAGTTCGATGCGATGGACCAAGAAGTGCAAACAGGTGTCGCTCGGATGATGAAGGGGATAACCGAAGGCATGGACCGCACCGATGCCGAGATCATGGTGGGTTTCGCTTGTGAAGAAGGTGGTGCGGTTGTTCGAGCCGAACGTGACCTTTCAATGCGGATTCGCAGCTTCGAAGTCACTCCCGGCAACGACGATTATGACCCACTTGCAGCGTTCGAGGAAGGAGACATGATCGACACATCAGCCCGGAAAACGCCGATGGAAGTCGATGAAGTGGAACCAACCCCGCAGTCAACAACGACTCTCACAGTAAAGAATCACCACGGACGATACCGGCTCCGAAGCCATACTAATGGATCTATCTCGATGCGGGGCCTGAACAGCAAAGGCAAGCTCATCGACGGAGATGTTGAGGTGAACCATGTCGAATAACAGC
>Ga0306879_100246_pt1 | contig 19869 bp, 20 predicted proteins | sample AntDeeMetageno49_FD_190445 | JGI IMG/M metagenome (GOLD analysis project Ga0306879, IMG submission 190445) | Saline lake microbial communities from Deep lake, Antarctica - Metagenome #49 (v2) (version 2) | ecosystem: Environmental > Aquatic > Non-marine Saline and Alkaline > Saline | place...
CTCATCCCAGTCTAAAGGTATTTCGTCCGTATCACACGGCAGTCGCTCCTCGTCAGGATCCTCGTAGTCGTAGAGGTTCGTCGGCATATTGATCAGAAAAGCGGGCTCGTCACCGATCGCTTTGAACCCATGCCAGCAGTCACCGGGAATGCGGATGACTTTCTGGTTGTGCTCGCCAATCACGAAGGTGTTTACTTCTCCTTGGGTGGGCGAGTCCTCACGGTCGTCGTAGATGCCGACTTTGATTCGGCCTTTCGGACAGACGAAGTGGTCGATCTGCCCGCGGTTGTGACGATGCCATGCGCGAGTAATTCCGGGGTAGGTCATCGAGTAGTAGCTCATCGCAGGATCCGGATCATAGAGGTCCCAGTCATCCCGAAAGATCTCGACAAGATGACCGCGCTCGTCCGCGTTTACCTGTAGTTCTCGTACGTCGACGCCATCAATCATGTATGAATCCCCTTTTCTATCATGAACTAATAAGTCTTCTATAATACTACTCATACAAACCCGACCGCTATGTGAGATCCACCCAGTATGACACAAAGATGGCAGTCACTGAATAGTCACGTTTATAACTTAGTAGTATGGTTGATGATTTTCTTGGTTTGGTTAGAGAATTTTAACCGTATTGACTTGCATGTTAGGAGGACTCCTGTATAGCAGACGACCCCTAGTAGAACAACACCTAGTAGTACCGGAATACTCTGAATAACAACAAGCTGTTCTACCCCTGCAACAACGCCAAACATCAGTGCCGATCCACCGAGGATCCACGTGAGCTCGTGGCGGTTTACTCTAATATCAAGGAATCGAGAGAGGTATACAATGTGCAGTGTCGCGTTAAGTGTCGAGGCCAAAAGTGTCGCGATGGCGGCACCGGCAATGCCAATCGTTGGGATCAATAAAATATTCAGTATAAGATTAAGTATGACAGATATTACGCTTGATCTGGCGGCCAATTTGGGTTTGTTTATTCCTAATAATGCCCTTCCAAGGATAGTATGCCCCGCTTGAATAATTCGCTCACCGAACAAGAGTATCAGTGCTAGCCAAGCAACAGCAAATTCGTCACCAAATAATAGTCTAAGAATCTCGTCGGAGAGGATAACTACCCCAAAGAATCCAGGGATAACGAGGACAAACGATGCGGTGAGCGTATCGGGAAGTAAGTCTTCGATTCGGTCAGTAGCTTCTTCAGCACTCCACTTGCTAATTTGTGGGAAGATCACCTCACCAAGTGAGGTGCTGAATAGGGTCACAAGCATCGCAACTCGCCAAGCCATTTCGTACTGACCGACAGCTGATGTCGTGAGGACAAAGCCAATTATGGCCAGATCCATCCAGTTGTACACGTATCCACTAATGTATGAGATGAAACTATACTTTGAATAATCAAATAACGAATGAAGTCGGGTAAACGAAGGCCTCCCAAAGGATGTCGACTTGAGATGGTAGCCAAGTACAAGGACCGCAAACCAGCCCAACAAGTACGCGTATATTAGTTCTCGGGCACCGCCATTGTTCGTAATGAAATAACTACCAAGCCCGATCCAGATGAACACCTGCACAAACCGAAGTTCTGCAGTGCTTCCGACCCGTAACTCTCCAGCTAAAGTCCGGAGCATCAGTCTGCCACCCTCATGAACTAGTAATCCTATAACAAGAAGTGGAGCAACACTAGCACCAACGTAACTATCAATCCATGGTGCGGCGAGAAATATAGTACAAATAATAAGAACCAACAGCCCTATTTTTGCCACAACTGCTGTGGCAAATATCTCGCTGGGTGATTCACCTTCACTAATACGTTTTTCAACTGCAAATTGAAGGCCCATATCCGATGGAATAGACAATAACTCTAGCAAGAGTTGGAATAGAAAGAAAACACCGAGTTCAGCGCTACCCAATGATCTAGCAAAGTAGGTCATTCCGAGAAAAATGAGTGCTGCATTAACGAGTTTCGCAGCGAATATCCGGAGTGTTGATTGTGAAAGGTTCATAGACATTTTTGAGATTTTCTTTTGAGTATTTATATGGCTATACTACAAATGCTTTGGACAAGTTCTTTCTAATCGAAGCTTATATTTTTCTTTTCATATATGATAGAAGCAACTATTCAGAACAGTAAATAGTGACAATTATAAACAATACCAACAGATTTACTGTATATTTCTCCAATGAAAAATAAATGTTGAAGATACAAGCCAAAAAGAAATTTGAAGTCATACATTAGTTCTGTAGGCAAAAGTTGGTCGAAATATTTCAAGTAGGAACGATACATATATTATACCATATCCATTTTACTGAGTTGGATAATCTCTGCTACTTCAGAATACATTACGATTATGTAACATATATGAATATTGTAATGGTAGCCCCATTTGCGTACTCTGTGAAAGGGACTGTCAGAGCGCGAATGGCTCCTATCGCAGAAGAACTCGTCTTACGGGGACATAGCGTTCATATTGTTATACCTCCATGGGATAATCCTCAAGAAGGTGGGAAAACGCAGCAGAATAATGGGGTTATGTACTACCATATAGATATAAAAGAGGATTCCCCTATTGAGCATTTAAAACTCATTTGGAGAACAATCAAAAAAGTACAGTCACTCTCCCCGGATCTTATTCATGCATATAAACCAATTGGGGAATCAGGAATGGCTGCAGCATATTTCACATTATTCTCCAAGTGTCCAGTAGTCATAGATACAGATGATTGGGAAGGAGATGGAGGACAAAACAAACGCTCTCAGCGATCTCGCCTCGTACAGATTCTTTTGCATCTCCAAGAGAAGTTTATTCCGAGATTAGTTGATAGCGTCACAATCGCTAGCCGCACGCTTGAAACACAGATGTGGGGATATAAGGTACCACCAGAACAGACATTTTATGTCCCGAACGGGCAAGCATCAGATCGGATTAATATAAACGGTGCAGATAGCAACATTGTTAGACAGACACTCAAGATTGGTGATGCACCGATAGTATTACTATACACACGGTTTTTTGAATATGATCTCAAACGGGCGGTAGATCTATTTGTACGGATCAAAGACCAGCACCCAAACACAGAGTTCATCGTCGTTGGAAAAGGAAAGGATGGCGAACACGACGAGTTTGCTGCCGAAATTGAGACACGTAACTTAGCGGACTCAACTCACATGATGGGATGGGTCGTGTTTAAGGAGTTGCCGAACTACTTCGCCGCTGCGGATGTTGCAGTGTACCCGTTTGCAGATACACTTATTAACAGATCAAAGTGTCCTGCAAAACTCACCGAATTGATGCTGGCAGGAATTCCTGTTGTCGGTGAAGATGTTGGCCAAATCTCAGAGTATATCGAACATGATGTGTCTGGGTTACTTGTTCCGTCAGGTGATCAGCAAACTTTTGCAGATAGTGTTGCTGCACTACTCGCTGATGACACTAAACGAGAGTCAATCGGTAAGTCAGCAAGGGACCGGATTCTCACTGAATTTTCCTGGTCTTCAGTCACAGATAGCGTAGAACAAGCGTATAAATACGTAACTAACTAATTTTATTTTCTTGTGGTGTTATAGAGAACAGTGAGAATATGTTATAAATTTCATCCACTCAAAGGATACCAGTTCGGAGACTGTTTTATACTCATTTTGCCATACATGATTTCGAGTGCTTCATATGGCACCGCAGAAAGCCCTACAATTGTATGCTCCCAAAGAAGCGGTACAACTCCGCTCCAAAGGATACTCCCAGCAGGTTTTAATATGTCAGTTTTCGGCACTGAGTTAAGAGCATTGGAAATTTTACTGACTGTTTGAACGTATGGCACCGACGCAGGCCAATTACCTGTGGTCATACGAAGATAACTAGCCATTTGATACTTCTCAACTACGTTTACTAGTGTCTCGTAATAATTATTTTCAAGAGAATTGCTAGTTGAAACATGCCAGACATCTCCGGGTAGAGTATATACATCCAAAGAGGTGTTATATTTAAGACGCAAACACAGCTTTGCACCATATAGATGCCAGTGAGGGCATGTTTCAATGTCGAATTGATGTTCAGAAAAACATTTTTTGGTAGAATTAAACAAAGTTCGTCAAGGGTTTCAACTGGTACAGGATGTGTTATTTCAGTGCCTGGCAGCCATTATTGAGGCGGATTACAATGCCATACTGTGTTCCGCCCGCGATGTGCAGGCACAACATCATCCTCAGATATTCCTGCGAGTCCCGCAATACCGAGATCATCTAACGAATCTAGCATTTCTACTGCTTTTTCAAACCAGTTTTTCTCAAGAAAGACAACATCTTGATGGACGAACATTAAATACCGACCAGTAGCTTGTTCACCCCAGCGTTGAGTGCAGCTGCAGCAGATGAATACTGGTTATCAGAATTATCAATAAAAATCCTCTCAAAATCACAACCATTCTGATTCTGGAGACCATATTCAAGATATTCCTCAAAATCTTTCTTTCGGTTATAGACACAGATAATAGTGAGATCGGGATTCACCGTCATGGTTTAACTAATTAACGCTATTATGATAGATCATACGGTTAGATTATCAAGAGTCTGGCTTAATAAAATAGATTGCACCAACAGCAGCAGATAAAAGTGAGGCTGCTCCTGCAAGCACACCGAAAATTAGAGCTTCACTTTCAAGTACACCAACGGGTGTAAGCAAAACTACGAAAATACCTTCACGAAGTCCGTGACCATTGATCGATATCGGAATTAATAGGATCATTTGATATACAGGAACGAAGACTAGCAAAAAAGCCAATTGAATATCAATTCCGATAGCATTCGCTATCAAATAATGTTGTAAAATATTCAAAGACTGGAACATAAAAGATACTGTGAAAGCACCTAGCAGTACTCTTGGTTGAGTTCTGTACTTCAAGATCGAATTGAGTACTGGTTTAGATTTCAATCGGATAAAGTTTGGAAAAATTCTGAGTATACCAGTTGAAAGCTGATAGCCAGGTGTAGTAAAGAAGATAAATAACATACCAACCAAAAAAAGACTAGCTGTTCCGACAGCGAGATCAAGACTACCGCGTGCAGTTATTTCAAAAACGAACCCGAGTAAAGAAAGAAATAATAGTGAAAAAAGTCCTGTGAAACGTTCAATAAATATTGAGGAATATGATTCTGTTGTGATACCCGTTTTAGTTGCCAACGCCTTACCCTTAATTACGTCACCCCCTGCTATTGATGGGAGAAAAAGATTCGAGAATGCGCCAATGTAGTAGCATTCCAATACAATCCAAAATGAGATTTTATGGTTATTTGATAACAATAGATAGTGCCACTTCCAGGCACTGATACCAATCGCAATAATGCCAGCAATAACACCTCCAGCAAAGAGCACTGGATTAGTCGTTTGAATGTGGGAAATGAGTTCAGTGATACCGATTGAATATATAAGGTAAATAATAAGTCCAATGCTTAGTACCGCTTTCAACCCTTTTTTTAGATATGGATGGTTGAAATTAGCGAGATTCATTTATTCATTTAGAAATATGTACTCCAGTGGGATTTAAGCGCTAAGAACCCATAGTAATAATATCCGACGATGCACATCGAATCGTTTATTCTCTTCACTAAATATCTGTTTCCATGATCATTCGCGATGCTATAAATCTCTACCGTAATCAAGGTACATCTCAACTCTTAAAATCAGGAACGGTTTTTTTTGCGGAGTGGGCTGGACTCGATCGACAACCTGCTACATTCAATGAGGTAGCGGTACTCGCAAAATCAGTTTTAAATCAACTACTACTGATTTCACCGAACCGACCCACATACGAAAGTGGAATTGTTAACGCGGTTCAGTCACATGTTAAAAGTGGTGAAGACGTTGCGATTGTTGGTGGTGGATGGGGTGTCTCAGCTGTCGTTGCTGCGAGAATGGTCGGATCAACAGGCCATGTCCTTGTTTTTGAAGGTGCGGAGCGAAATGTAAGACGTGTTCACGAGACAAATGAAATCAACAGCGTTAGCGAAATCGTTGATGTTGAACATTCGATTATCGGTCCCGCGATTTCGCTCAACGGGAACCCTGGTCAGTCAGATCGTCGAGATCCATCATCAATTCCATCATGTGAAACACTGATTCTTGATTGTGAGGGTGCCGAAATCCCAATTTTAGAAGGTATAAAAACACGACCTCGTCTTATTATTGTGGAGACACATGGTATGTTTAATTCGCCAAAACAAATGGTTATGGATACGCTTCAAGATATTGACTACGAAATCATTGAAGTAGCTATTGCAGACGATTCTAAACAGGTACTATGCGAAAAAAATGATATTCATGTACTGGTTGCCGTCGATTCAAGACATTCTAAATCATAAATCGATTATATCTCACTCAATGTGTAGCTGATTGATATACACCCACATCGTGATTAAGTAGTGATAGATAAATAAGAAGGATTAATATCTTGCACGGATTGGGAACCAATATCCTCAATGGCATCGCAGAGACCTAAATTGGCAGCCTTGAATGATATTGGCGTCCCTTGGAAAAACCATCCGATCTTAGTACGCTTAGTAGTGATTCTCACGTTTGGCATTCTCTTTCGACTACTTTTATTCGACTATGTTCCAGTGAATTATGATGCTGGCTACTATTTATATGATGCAATTCAAATTCTGAGTGGCGAACGACCAATTGTAGACTTCTATTCACGATCGCCCCTTTTCCATTATATACTCGCTTCAGGCCTCACACTTGGATTCAGTCCTCTTGTAACTGGTCGAGTTATAATGATCCTAACAGCGGTCGTTATGGCGGTGAGTTGTTACATACTGGGAGCTCGAATTCACTCTCGCAATGCTGGCATATATGCTGCCGCATTAATTATGATTACTCCCTTAACAATGGTGTGGGGGCTGTGGATCAAAACAGAGCACCTTGCCGCTCTCTCAGCAATACTCGCGGCAGCGGTATACCTGCCTCAACATCAGGATAATTTACTATTAAGATATCCGTTTGCAGTTGGTACTCTTCTAGGAACTGGATTTCTGATCCGACGCACGACCATCGTTTATTTAGGATTGTTTATTATCTACGCCGCAATATATAAAACAAGTTCCCATCAGACATCGGTGTTGGCAGGTTTACGCAACTCTATCGCCATTATTGGAAGTTTCGCAATAACTGTCTTATTTGGATATCTCTTACTGGTAGACTTTCAATTAGATGTAGTACCGAGAGTGTTTCGAGCACACTTTCTATCATTTCTTCCAATAATCTCACCAGACGGACCAAACACAGCAAATGGAGTCTATAACGCAGGCATCTTTGATTTCATATTCTTCTTCTGTCGAAGCTGTACCGACCGAACAGTATCTATTATCACGCAAGCAATTTTCCTCCTTATCCCTTCAATAGTACTGATTTATCTTTGTACCGTAGGGATTGTTAAAAATCAACTTGAGCGATTTGAAGAGACAATCGCAAATAAATACCGTCTTGTGGGTCTGGTTGGAATTGTTCTACTGCTTAGTACACTAATTCACGACATATCCTCTCTACTGTTTGGGTTCTACACAGTAGGGATATTCATACTTGGATTAACCATCCTCCTTTGGTCTCTCTCAATAGTTGGAGCGCAAACTAGTTGGGTATATGAGATTATGGAACGTAACGTACGGGTTGAGTCCATCATTATCCTGTTTTCTGTGCTAGTTTGGTACACACAGTTCTCTAATGTGTTAAATAGACATAGTATTCCAAATGGGCTCTTAGTTGGAATACTATCTTTATTATCCTTTGTTTTACTCCTTTTATTTACACAAGATCTACCTCGACAGCGTATCGCACAAGATATCAATTCAGAGGTTATATTCGTTGGCGGAATTGGTGTTACGCTACTCCTGAGCTATCTAGTCAGAGATCGCGTTCTATTTGTTGGCTATTTTCAAGAAGCATTCCCGTTTTTAGCGGTTCTCTCTGGTGCTACTCTTGCTGTACTCACAGAAAATATAGATATTAGAAGAGTCTCGAAAATCATCTTAGTGAGTATAATAATAGTAGCGTTAGTTATGCCGACCGGTATTGGACTCTATTTGGCAGCAGATCATGGTGGTGTCCAGAAACCATACAATCCTGATGGACCCGGTACAGTGTCTGGGATACAGTCTGCTGGAAAGTATATTGAAAGTACGACAGACCTTAATGACAATGTTCTAACAGTCATGCCCCTTTATACATTAGAGTCTAACAGACAGAATGGATTCACAATCTCACGTCTGTATTGGTGGCTATCTAGCTTCCCAGACGCTGAAAGGACACAACACCTACTGACAAGTGTCGAAGAAAATATGGATTCTGGTAATATAAAATATGTAGTCGTTGAAGAGCGTTTCCAGAAGATTTTAGGGACTCATCCAGATTTGAACAGTGCATTTTCACAAAATTATTGTGTAGTAAGAGATGCTGAACCCGTATTTACACCTTTGAATGCACATTTGTATGAATATTGTGGGGATACAACGTGAAATGAGAAATACCTAACCTAAGTACGGATCAGCCCGAACCATTCAGAAAATCAAAAATATATGGAGTCGAATAACATTTCTCAGTTGACTTCCGAGTAGACTCCTTCCGCTCTATTACGGTAACAACATCAATTCGAAAACTCCATACTCGCTGGAAATAACTGATGATTTAATGGATATACTCTTTGTTCTTGCTGGAGACGAAACCCGGGCCAGCACGCGATATAGAGTTCTCAATCTGCTTCCTGCGCTTACCGAGGCTGGCATAAAGTATGAAACGGCCTCAGCAAACAAATACGAGGACGTGATCCCGGGGCCAGATTCGATTGGCTATGGACTGTTTACATTCGAACTACTCCTCAGAGCCCCACAGCATGATGTCCTGTTCTTGCAGAAAGTTCCGTTGCCCGCGCCGGTCCTGAAGGTTCTCTCGAAGGCCTATGACAAAATCATATACGATTTTGACGATGCACTGTACGCAGCACCAGAGTGGGAGGACCGAGAGAGTCAGTGGAAATCATTCCTCAACCAAACCCTCCAACACAGCTCAGTAGTACTAACGGGAAATCCGGTACTCTCCGACTATGCTCGGCAGTTCACCGATACAGTCGTCTGCCTGCCGACCACACTTCCTGCAGAAGCCTACCGAGCAAAGAGGAACCAAGGATCACACTCAGACGCCGACACTGTCACCCTCGGCTGGATCGGCAACCCACAGAATCTCCATTATCTTGCGTCTATCGAAGCAACGCTCGAAGAGATTCTCAATGCAAACGACGCTGTGGAGTTCCACATAATCACCGCGGGCGATCTCCCTACAACCCCCCTCCAGAACCACCCCGACGTGACATACAAAACGTGGACACTGGAAGACGAACTCGATCTGCTCGAAGCCGTCGACATCGGTCTCCGACCACTGTTCGACGATGAGTGGACGCGTGGCAAAGGCGGCTACACGTCTGTTGTCCAGATGATGGCACTTGGAATCCCAGTCGTCGTATCGCCCGTCGGGATGATTACTGATATTGTTGAGCACAGCTACTCAGGATACCACGCCAACTTACTCGAGGAATGGACCCGCTACATCTCGGAGCTTATCGAAGACGAACAAAAGCGAACATCGTTCGGAGAGCATGCCTACGAGGCAGTCGAAAAACAACGGTTTTGGACCGACCAACGAGCCGAAGAGTGGGTCAACGTGTTTGCGGATCTCAATAGCGAATGAGCGATACAGAAGCCGATATGCAGAAAATTGTCCTCGTCGCACCGTTCGCTCTCGAACCCCGAGGGACAGTCCGGGCACGAATGGTCCCGATTGCGCGAGAACTACAGGCACGAGGATATGACGTGACTATCATCGTTCCACCGTGGGACAATCCAGAATACTCAGAACGCCACCTGGAAGTCGACGGTGTAAATGTTATAAACGTACAGTTTAAGACCAGTAACTCACTTGAACATCTGAGAGTCATCCGACGTGTTATCAGTGCTGTCCGAGAGCAGGATCCAGACGTAGTTCATGTTTTCAAACCGGTGGCTCATGCAGGAGCTATCGCGTTATTCCTTATTTTATTAAAAAAGCTGAGAGTTGGCTGTCCGGTTGTCCTCGACAGCGACGATTGGGAAGGTGATGCTGGCCAAAACGAACGTTCCCGACGGTCTCGACCGGAGGAACTCATCATGCATTATCAAGAGCGATTCATCCCCCAAGTTGTCGACACCGTGACCGTCGCCAGCCGAACACTCGAAACCCAGATGTGGGGTGCTGGCGTGGCTTCGGATCGGGTATTCTATGCACCAAACGGACAGGACCCTGATCAGTTCGACCAGTCAAATGTTGATCTCTCAGTAGTTCGGAGTAACCACGGAATCGGAGATGGGCCAGTTGTGCTGCTGTATACCCGCTTCTTTGAATACGAGCTTGAACGAGTTATCGATGTCTTTCGCCGAGTTTCCGATCAGATATCGAACGTTCAGTTTGTGGTTGTCGGTGAGGGAAGGGATGGTGAACACGAGACTTTCGCCCAACTCGCGGAACAAGCTGGTATTGGTGAGTCGACTCACCTCATTGGATGGGTTCCGTTCGATGAACTAGCTATGTTCTTTGCACTGGCAGACGTGGCAGTCTATCCATTCGATGACACGCTCATAAACCGTGCTAAATGTCCCGCAAAATTAACCGAATTAATGCTCACTGGGCAGTGCATCGTTGCTGAAGATGTTGGACAAGTAAGCGAATATATTGTGAACGGCCAATCAGGCCTCCTCTCATCTCCCGGCGATACAGACGCGTTCGTGAACAACCTCCTCCGGGCACTCGAATCCCCAGATTTACGTGAGACGGTTGGAGAGAATACCCGAAACCGGATTCTCCACACGTTCGACTGGAAAAAAATCACAACCCAAATACTAGAGGCATATAAACGCGCTTACTGACAAGACAGCTCCGGAGATGTTATTTACTTTCAGTAGTATTTTGTTGATAACCATGAGTAGTGACGCATTACATTTCAAACAAGATTCTTCTGAACAATCGGAATATGAGGGATTATCTGTAGTCGTTCCAGTGTACAATGAGCAGGGTAATCTCGAACCACTTACAAGCGAAATCGTCGACGTGCTTTCGTCTTCAGATTTCCCGGACTATTCCCCGTTCGAGATCATCTTCGTTGACGATGGGAGCTCTGACAACTCACGGGAACAGCTGCGAGAACTCGCTGATCAGTACAGTATCGTTCGCGTACTCTTTTTGAGTCGGAATTTCGGGCAGACCGCCGCGCTGGCTGCGGGCATCGACTCCGCAACTGGCGAGGTGATTGTGACAATGGATGCGGATCGACAAAACGATCCACACGATATACCGGGCTTACTAAAAAAATACGAACAGGGATACGACTGCGTAAGCGGGCGGCGAGTCGACCGTCAAGATCCAGTAACGAAACGGTTTCCCTCAGCCGTTCAGACTCGCCTTGCCAAGTTGACTGGCCCGGATATCCATGACTTCGGATGTACGCTGAAAGTATACAACGGTGATGGACTCCGGGATATCAATCTCTACGGTGACGGCCACCGGTATATTCCAGCCAAACTTCACGACAAAGGCCATCGAATCACTGAAATGGAGGTCAACCACCGTGAACGGGACCACGGAGACTCGAAATATGGGGCTAAACGGTTAATCAAAGGCTCGCTAGACCTGTTGTTTAATTTATTCTGGAACCGATATTCAACTCGCCCGTTACATCTATTTGGGAGTGTTGGTGCACTGCTTCTCGGCACCGGTGGTCTGCTTGGTGGACATATGCTGTTTCTGCGGTTGGTTCTTGGTGACTCTATCGCACAACATCTCCCTCGACTACTACTTATTGTCGCTCTTATCCTTTTTGGAGTACAGCTTTTCATTTTCGGTGTGCTCGCGGAGATGCTGACCCAACTGTATTATCAGGACAAGAAACCGTACCAAGTCCAATCGGTCATCGATTAGTCAACTGTTCGAGCACTGACGTCGTCTTCCGAACAGTATCGGTCCACTCAAACTGTTCGGTAACGCGTTCCCGACCACGCTTCCCAAACCGCTCGCGGAGGTGGTCGTCTGTAAGCAACTCGATGACTACATCCGCCAGTGCTGCGCTATCCCCTGTTGGGATTGTTCGGCCAACGCCATCGACAATATCGGTCAACTGAGGAAGATCACTCGTAACCACTGGGGTCTCTGTCGCTAACGATTCGAGGACAGTCCGTGGGAGCCCTTCCATCTCACTGGGGAGGACGAGAACGTCGGCACTCCGATAGATCGCTGGCATCTCATCGTACGGGACGGTTCCACGAAACGCAACCGCATCGTCGACAGAGAGCTCTACCGCACGGGCAGACAGTTCGGATCGTAGCGGTCCATCCCCGCAAATAACGACTCGCGCATCCGGAACTGCTGATCGGATCGATGGAAGCGCGTTGATCACGCTTTCCGGCCGTTTTCCGTCGACAAGTCGACCGACAAAGAGAATAGTCGGAGCTGCTGTCTCGCAGTCTATTGTCGTCGAACTATTCGGCGCAAATCGGGTAGTATCAATGCCATTTGCAATGACGTTGATCGGGCTGGTCACGCCACGCGTTCTGAGTCGATCTCGATCAACCGCCGTGTAGCAAAACACCGTGTCGGCTGCCTGGAACGCTAATCGACCAACCGTTCGGAGATACCACTCAAAAACGACACGAGGAGCACTCTGGGAGTAGAGCCCATGGTTGGTAATTGCTAATGGTGTATCGCTAATACTGCGATTGATTGCTGCTGCCACCGTCGACGCGTACAGATGGGAGTGAGCGTGGACGACATCGAATTCAGCACTATATCGGAGAAACCTGATCAATGAAGGTGAAATAGCATTTCCAAGAGGTGAGGCAACAGCAGGAAACCGCCGTATTGTGTATCCATCGCGTTCCTCTGTAGCAGGTAACGGATCGTCGGCCCGAATAGTCCCAACGGTAACATCGTGACCCATCGCGGCCTGATCACGACTCAGTGCGTGAACGTGATATGGTCCACCCCCTACGGTATCTGGATACAGCTTTTGTGCAATTCTCAGAATGCGCATTATTTGTTCACCGGATGAAATCAATGATATCTTCGAACACAAGTACTATTTGTCGAACCACGATTGAGATATCTAACCGAAACGATTGTCGACGAATGTACTCCAGATCGGACTGGAGTTTCTTATCTGGATCTGTACTCCCCACATTACGTACCTGTGCAAGCCCAGTCAATCCGGGCTTCACGAACCAGCGCTTGCGCCAGGCGTCCGTCTCTGCCTCAAGTAGCATCTCTTCGTCAGTCCAGACTGGTCGCGGGCCGACCACGCTCATTTTTCCAATAAGGATAAGCCAGAGTTGTGGTAGCTCATCAAGATGTGTCGGTCTTAGCAGTCTCCCGACAGGCGTGATCCGATCATTATCTTCATCTGCAATCGGATTCGGTGATTCCCCCTCGGGGTACATCGTCCGAAACTTGTAGACAGTAAGCGTTCCGCCAAGCCCTGCGGTCCGACGCTGGCTGTACAGCACTGGCCCAGTGCTATCGAGTTTGATCAGTACTGCAATCACCACGAACAGGGGTGCAAATACGAGGAGTCCAACGGCCCCAAAGACAACGTCGAAGCCACGTTTAAGGACGTGATCTTGGAAATCTAGTGGTTCGACCTCGACGTCGACGAGTGTCGCTGTCGATGCCTCCGAAACCAACACATCAGCGGCGTACTCTCGGTGGATCTTTGCTGCAACACCGTGTTCGTGGCAGGCATCAAGTGCACCGAAGAAGTCTGCCCGATCTGCTCGTTCGAATGCTAACACAACGGTATCGATATCATTAGTTACGAGACTATTTTCGAGACGGGAGAGACCACCTAGTCGTTCAAGACCGGTAAGTCGATCTCCACCATCGGTTACTGCCAGCTGTTGTTTCGATTGTTGTGTTGTAACGATATTTGTGGGGCAAAGATAGCCAACAAACGGGATCGATGTCTCATCATAGATACGCTCGATCTGATCGATGTTATCACCGATAAGTAGTACACGATCTGGATCGTCTGCCGGTCGACGACGGATCATAATAAACCACAGCGGCAACACTGCCAACAAAATACTAGTCAGTAGTACAAGCGTTGCTCTCGGCAGTCGATGTGACCAATTAAAATAGCCAACTGTTGCTAACGCCAAGCTGGCAATAATTATGCGACGCTGTGTGAGCAAGATCGTATCAGTAGTTCGGCGTGGTCGTGGTCGATACAGTGGTGCCAGTGCAAGCCCAAAAATACCCACACTCAGCAAAATTACCTGTATGAGATCATTACCAGACAGCACAGTCACTGACAGCCGATTGAATAAGGGGACATAGGTGGTAAACAACCACTGAGAGAGCCAGTGGTTTGCAACCAAAACCGCCACTGCAGTAAGCCCAGCGACGCCAACTGTACTTAATACTCGATAACTACTACCCCGCATCATGAGAAACATACATACGAAGCGATATAACAATTTGTTATTTTTATCGAGATATTTCATTACAATGGAACCGTCTTGTTGACAACCTCCTCAGTTGCGACAGGGCAATAAAAAGATACAGAGTCTATCCTAACCGAAGACCGATAATACAGATGTCTGTGCCAGCAGATGTTGACGTCCCAGTTATTCATAGTAGAATTCCACTATTGATTCTACACCACGAACATCTCCCGCTTGATTAAACGCTGTTTGTAAATTTGTTCAACAGCAACTAGTTCTTCTCTGATCTGTATTTCTGTTCACCGAGTGGTTTCACTCGCAGTTCCCCGAAGCCGTATCGAGAGTGTGACCCAACCCGCAGGAGCCCATTCTTTGCGGTCTCAATAGGGTGGTCACCAAGATACGTCACCACTTGGCCGTGGTCGACGGTCTGGAGTCGGTAGACCTCCCGCTGTTCGAGAATTTTCTCCTCGCGAAATCGCAGATCCTCACGGTTCTCGGCCCACCACCACGGAACAGTACAGCCGTTCACCAAATGATACTCCGATTCCAAGACGAATGGAGTCACCAACTCGATGAGGTATGTCTCTGCGCCTTTGAGTCGTGAGTAATCCAATTCACCAAGCTCAATCAACTGCGTCTCTTTCAACTCGACCTCACCGTAGCCGTAGTTGCGCTTGCCACCGAACTGGAGGTCCTCCAAGACATCCTCGCCAAGCGGGAGTACCGTCGGGTCATCAGCGTGCAGGTAGGCGTGGACGTACCATTTGGTCGTTTCAAACTGCTTCCATTGCTCGTCTCGTCGACCCATAATCGTCTCGTGACAGAGCGTCGGATGGCCACCATGGATACGGAGATCTTGTGTGTTCAGTGCGTCACGGGCACGAATATCCAACAACCACGGATGGGACGCCTCCCGATGGAGGAACAGATCGTCGTAGGCCACCACGTCTGGAAGCCCACTCCCGAGGTACGGACGGCTGCCTGACTGACTGTGTTCGTCTGGGAACGTCCCGTATTGGCCAGGGACAAACATGCCGTGGCTCGCCGAGAGTTCGGCGTGTGTCTCAGGAGCGAGGTGCTGGCCGAGTGCGTGTAGAATGGCGTTGCCCGAGACGTAGTAGGGGTGGCCGATGTAGTCCATCCGGAGCTCCCAGAGGACTTGCTGTATCTTCGTCATCGATCTGGCCTCCAGTCAGCGTAGTCTTCGATATACTGGAGTGCAGTACTCCACGACAAAGTACGGCGGAGGTTGGCATCAAGCGTCATGTCGTACTTATCCCCATCAGTATCGAGTGGGTGGGCTGTCAGTCGATTCCACGTTGAGGCCCACGACCGCCATGGACGGCTCCCGAGTCTGGCTGCTGGTCGTCTACTAGGGTCTGCGTCAATTCGGAGCCCGAACCGATCACCGTCGAAGACGGTGCGGAACGGCACAATCTCGCCTGCCGGGTCGACGACCAAGCGCAGGGTATCAAAGTCGTTGCCTGCTCGGTAGTTGTCCAGTAACGCCCCCACAAGCAGCGTGTGGTATTTGAGACTCGTATAGGGATGATACACCGATTCGTTGAGTGCAGCGGCTACGTCGGATGACAGCCACCGTTGGTGAGCTGTCACTGCGTCCTTGGTAGCGATCAGGTCACTGACTGTCCCCTCGATGGTCGACCGAGTGAAATAATCGGGATTGTAGGCTGTCTCACCGCTGAGCAGTGAGAGTCGGTAGTGATTGTCGTGGTTTGGAACAGTCTGTTCTTGTTTTTGTTGGGGCCGCGAGAGTGCTGCTGCATCGCCGTCCGCACCGTCAGGAACTGACTGGTTCACACGCACACCCGCGAACATTTCACGGGCGTCATTATGACTCTCGCCAGTGAACTTGTGGGCGTCATGGCGATAGGCCGCGAGCATCACGTCGCTCATGGACTATCCTCAATGCGGTCGGCGAGTACTGACTCGAACTCCTTACGGTACTCATCGACCCACGTGTCGTCTTTCTCGCCCATCTTGCTCGTGTTGTCCCTCCCTCGGTTGAACACTCGCCGTAGCTCCTGTTGTTCATAGAGGGGATTTACCAGCTCACAATCGACGATTCCACCGCCGAAGTTCCGTGCACCACCGAGTTGGTGCATGAAGTCTGTGTTGTGTGCGTCGAGGTATTCGATTCCCTCAGCGAGCAGTGCGATGAACTCTGGTTTGAGCTCGCGGAAGGAGAGATGCCAGGTGCCATCAAGGTTCGCGACAGCGTCCAACTCGGAGTTCCGTAATGGTTCGCGGTTGTCCGCATCATTCCGAGAGACAATGTTGCGATTTAGGCGGCGGTAGTGGCCTTCTGCCTGTCCTCGTGTGTAGTCGACACTGGAGCGGACAGGAGAGAACTGGATTGGTCGACGCATCACTTTGCCGGGGCGATTTCCGAAGCCGCCGAAGAGGTCGTGGATTACACAGCCCTCGCTGTCGTCATCTTCGAGACAGTCACCTTTCGGATGGTACCCAGCATCAAGATCACGGGAATACACGCCGTCTTTCCGAAAGTTGGCGTTGGCCTCACCAGGATGGCAAGCAGTCCCGCCACGCTCTTGGACAGCCTTCTCCATGCCGTGTCGGAGCCACCCCGACAGACTGAACGCCGGGATGATCCCGCCGATCTGATTCTGTGGGTTGTTGTCCTCGTAATTCCCATTTGAGGCGTGGTGGCGGTCAGTCATGATGCTGTCTCCGACCACCAATAGGTCCGTCTGAATCCGTACAAACACGTCGCGGTCGATGTCTTCAATCATTGCGGGCCTCCAAGAAGTCATCACAGTCGTGGTTTTCAATCCGCTCTGGCAGTCCGACTGCGCCACAGTCAGGGCATTTGTATAGTTCTGTAGCTGACTTGTCACGGTTAGCAAAGACACGTTCAAGTCTCTTCGTCGCAGTTTCTAACATGGTTCTTGGCACTCCGAGAACCACGGTCGGGTGTTCCAGCACCCGGCCAGTTTTGACAGCCGTTGACCAGTGGTTCTCACCTCACATTACGCTATAGAATAACTTATAAGTTACTTTATGGAGTAACGTTATCTTATATGGGAACCATTATCTGATAGGAGAACGTTACGCTAAACTGTGCTGCTGATGAGTGGGATACAAATGGTACCAGCTGACGACGTTCCATCTGTAACCGATAGTCGCACGCTGATGACTGATCGAGATCGTAAACAGATCGCTCGTGTCGAAGGTGTTTCTGATAGTGAGCACTACCAAGCAGTTTCGAGAGTTCGTCGCCGCATACGGGAGAACATGGCCGAGGATATTGAACTGCTCCGAGAACATCACCAAGGTTTGCTCAAAGAACTACGCGACGTGGTCTGCGAGTGAGTTTATGAACAAGGGAGAACCGAGAGGTAAACATCCGTGGTGCGGTCTGAATAAAGAAATCGTATTTACACTACCAACACGATCGCGAGGCCACCAAGCCCAAAACAGATGAGCCAAAACGGGAGTCGATCAACGAGCCGCATCAACGCATCGATAGTCACATAGCCAACGACGGCACTGGTAGCAGTCGCAGCAATCGCCCCCACTGGACTGATTCCAGGAAGGCCACCAGCACCGACGACCGTGAGGACCGCAGCCCCCAGACTCGCGGGAATCGACAGCAGAAATGAAAGCCGAAATGCAACAGGTGGATTGTAGCTTCGGAACAACAGTGTGCTTGTCGTCGTCCCGGACCGAGAAATACCAGGCAAGATAGCGATCCCCTGGGCCGCACCGACAAGACAGGCATCCACCAGTGTGGGGTGGGCTCGATAGCCCGCGCCAACTGATTCGGATGCCAACTGCAAAACCCCAGTCAAAACGAGGAGCACACCGATCAGCCCAATGAACAGTCCACCGGACAGTTGACCCGCAAAGTCGACGGCATACAGATATAGCGGAATCCCAACGAGCCCAGTCATAAGACAGGCAATCAAAATGAACGAAACCAGCGCATTCTGTTGATCAAAGGCGGCTTGTGGCCGCCACAGCGGCAGTCCGCGGGTCGCAGTCGCAATCTCCTCGCGGTAGTAGCTGGCAGCAGAGAGAGTCGTCCCAATCTGAAGAAACAGCGCAAGCTGCAGTGCGATATCCGGAGACATCCCCACGCCAGTCAAAAACAGCGAGAGATTACCTTGGCTGGAGACCGGAAGCCACTCGACAACACCCTGGACGATACCAGCCAGAACCGCAACGAGAAGATCCGTAGCGCTCACTGAAACGTTGTTCAATCGGACTCTTATAATACGTGTTGGTTCCCATGAGTTCAAGCGCGCGACGTCATAATAGAGTACAGTACGGTTTGTGCTCGTTGTACCACCTCAATCGTCCGTACGGGTGCGATGACTCGACCATCTGGAGTAATCCATAGGCCCTCGCAAACGACGACACAGTGGAAGATCACAACGTCTCGATTAAAAGAATGATCAGCGACGATGGATATAATACGTCCGCGTTACAGGATAGGAGTATGACTCAGCCACACTTCGATTGCTCGGATCGATCGTTCATCTCGATTGTAGGCGGTTTTAACGGGTAACCCATGGGTGAACGCACGTGGCTCGTAGTGTGTGTCGTACTGCTAGCCGTGCTCGGAGCGACGGCGAGTGTGGGCACTGTTGGTGCGTCGACAACGAGTGCCGACCAGTCAGTGTTCCTATCACACACCGACGATGACGCCGAGCGAAACGGCGTTGACCGACATCTAAGCTCCGGGGACCTGTATTGGCAGGGCCAGACGCTCTGGTTCGAGGACCCTCACAACGAGATCGACGCCGAGGGACTCCTCCTCCGGGAGTACGATACCGAAACCGAGGAAGTGGGATCGCTCGTTCGCGAGATCGAATTCGAGAACAATGAAACGACCTTGGAGACAACCAATCTCGAGGGCACGTATGTGCTGGTCCTCGGCAATAGTCGCGGGACGACCGTCGACATCGACAACGGGGCTGTGGCTGGCACTTCGCCCGTCGAAAACGCAGCTCCCTTCGAGATGCTCGAACAGACGCTTGCGGTGGAGTGGGAGGGTGGAACATCCAGCACCTCGGGGAGCGATCGGGAGATTGAGTTGCGGTCGAACCGCGTTCGGTACAACGTCAACGTAAGCAGTCCAACACTCTCCTACACCGAGCTGGAGGGAGTGTTCATGAGCGATCGAATGCTCCGAGACCACAACAGACCGTTCGCCGACCGGACGCCGTTCGGAGACCGGCACCGGATGTATGACACACACGCCGATGAAAACGTGATCGTGCTCCGTGGGTTCAGCGATGGCTCTCTGGAGACTGATTTCAGTACGATCGAGACGTTCCCCGACGCGATCACTGTCGAGGTAACTGACACCGGCCGCACCGAGA
>Ga0306879_100256_pt1 | contig 19604 bp, 16 predicted proteins | sample AntDeeMetageno49_FD_190445 | JGI IMG/M metagenome (GOLD analysis project Ga0306879, IMG submission 190445) | Saline lake microbial communities from Deep lake, Antarctica - Metagenome #49 (v2) (version 2) | ecosystem: Environmental > Aquatic > Non-marine Saline and Alkaline > Saline | place...
GACGGACGGTCGACACTGACGACAGTCGACACGTCCAAACCATCGAAGAACCCTACGGCGTCGTCGGCCAAATTATTCCGTGGAATTTCCCGCTTTTAATGGCTGCCTGGAAACTCGGCCCTGCGCTGTCGGCTGGCAACACAGTCGTCCTCAAACCGGCCGAGGAAACACCCCTTTCCGTTCTCAAACTGATGGAGGAGGCCGACGACGTGATCCCAGACGGTGTCGTCAACATCGTCACCGGGTTCGGTCCCGATGCTGGCGAACCGCTTTCGAACCACAGCGGCATCCGGAAACTCGCCTTTACCGGGTCGACCGAAATCGGCAGCAAGGTGATGAAAAGCGCCGCCGACAACATCACCGACATCACGCTCGAACTGGGTGGCAAAAGCCCGCTCGTCGTGTTCCCCGATGCGGACTTAGAGCAGGCAGTCCAGACCACGATCACCGCCATCTTCTTCAATACCGGCGAGTGCTGCTGTGCGGGTTCACGACTCTTTGTCCACGAAGACATCAAAGACGAGTTCCTCGACGAACTCGCGGCGGCCGCCGAAGATCTGACCGTCGACGACCCACTGCTGGACGGGACTGATCTCGGCCCGAAGGTGACCGCTGAACAGGTCGAACGGACGATGGGCTACATTGAGGAGGCCCAAGAGGCCGGTGCGGCGTTTGTCACTGGCGGCAGCCAGCCCGACGACGAGGCGCTGTCGGACGGCTGTTTCGTCGCCCCGACGCTAATCGACGAAATCGACCACGATAATAGGGCCGTCCAGGAGGAAATCTTCGGTCCGGTCCAAGAGGTATTCACGTGGAGCGACTACGACGAGATGATCGAACTCGCAAACGACGTCGACTACGGCCTCGCCGCGGGCGTCATTACGGAGGACCTCACGAAGGCCCACCAGTGTGCCAAAGACATCGAGGCGGGCAACATTTGGATCAACACCTACAACGATTTCCCGGCGGGCCAACCGTTCGGCGGCTACAAGCAATCGGGAATCGGTCGTGAAATCGGGCAAGACGCTGTCGACCACTACACACAGACCAAGACGATCAACATCAGCCTATGACATCCTCCCCGTCGTGAACGACGGGGTTTCCTCTCCGGCGTGGGAGTCTCAGTCGGTCTGAGTCTCCCTGGAGGCAACATTCCCGTCACGGTGGACGGTACTCGGGTCTGTGCGCTGTTCTTTGGGACAGTGAGAGCGTGGTGACTCCGACCATTTGTGGTCGTCCCACTGGAACCACACGGGCCGTGCCATCGGCCTGACTGCCTGTTCTGTGTGCCGTCTCAGGAGCGTTTCTGACGCTGTGAGGTCGGCGTGCCCCTCGAACCCACAGGGACAGGTGAGAGTGTCCTGATGCCGTGTTGTCCGGTCTGTCGAACCACACTGCGGGCACTCTTGGCTGGTCCATGCCTCTGATCGAACCTCAACCGAGATACCGTATTCTTCGGCGGTACAGACCAGTCGCTCAGTGAATTTCTTAAACGACCAGAAATTGTGCGTCTTGGCATTGGTTTCAACCGACCAGTGGGTGTCTAGCACGTCAGTCAAAACACCGATATACACGGTATCAATGCCCTCATCGTAGAGTCGTTCGATCAGGTCACGACACAGTGCTTCTTGAGCGTGGTCGCGGCGACGAGTTCGCTTGCGGTACAGCCGCCGGATTCGCTTGCTACTGTATCGACCGTCTTCGAGTTTCGACTGCAACCGGGCGATTTCTCGTGTCGTCTCGCGGAATCGCTCAAACAGTTCGCGGCCTTCGTACAGATATTGCTCGCCGGTTGTGGTGGTACAGGCGACGAGATTGTTTGCACCAATATCCAGAGCGGCCTTCTCTGCGGCCAGTGGAGTGTCCCATGCATCGTCAGAAACAGTCACGGGTTGCGAAGCTCGGAAGGTGCTGTCAGTTTCATCGTACCACAGGTCCAACCGACCCTGTTTCTCGTAGTTGGGCCAATTCGGGTCGCCAGCGATTTCTAGCCGGAGACGCCCGGTGTGGTCGTATCGGTCTTTCAACTCGCTCCCGACAAGTATCTCAAGCCGGGAGCGGTCGCCCCATTCGACGGTGTACGACGTGTTGCGAATGACGGTCTTGAGTTGGCGTCCATCATCCTCATTGCCACGGAATCCCGGCGGTTCCGGGTGTTCAGTAACCGACGTATTTGACTCGTCGTGGTACTGTTCTTTCAACCGGAAGAATCCACGCCACGCTTCGCTGTTCTTCCGAATCGCTTGTTGGGCGGTGGAAGCGCCGAGAACGTCTTTGTATTTACCTTCAAGTTGGCCTGTATCGGAGTCCCACACGTCGCCCTCGAAGCCCTCCTCGTCGTTGTACCGCATGAGGCGCTGGTAATTGACCTCGTTCCAGAGAGCTGCGGAAGCGTCCAACAGGTCCCGTAGAAGTTGCTCTCCATCGTCAGAGAGCGGTCGCACGGCGAATATGTTAGTTCGCTTCACGACAACAGATTATTATACTATTAGTCTTAAAGTCTTTTCGTATGCGACCAAACATCGACATTTCACACACACTTGGAGGAAGAGTCAAAGACTACGCGGAAGCGAACGATTTGGATCTCTCGGAAGCCTATACACAGGTGTTGGAGGCCGGTCTTGAAGCGTTGGAGACTCAGGGGCAGGAGTAACGCGGCGGTTTCTCACCGGGGTTTACGCGATTCACGCCCGCCGTGAACGGCGGGACTCTCTCGCTGAATTAGGTGGTCGACGAAGCGCCTCGAGGTCTCGATCAGCGACGAGTTCCCAGACCGGTTGGTCACGCTGAGCAATCGAGAGGGCCGCAACAAAGCCGAACACGCCCAACGTCTGGAAGAGAATCTCGGCTGCGTGGTGGTCGTAGAAGCCAGCGACCGTGTACCGAAGAACCGTTCCCGGAAGCAGCGCGAGGACCACAATCCCGGCGAGTGCAGGGCCACGTCCGGCAAACCGGGCCGCAATAAGGTAGGTCGGAATGACCGTAACGGCGGCGAATACGGGGGCGGCGATAAGCATGATGAGCCCAGCGTACTCCGGCGATGGATCACCGAAACTCGTGAGCAAAATGAATCCCGAGACGATCTGATCGTACAGCGTCCCGAACTGTTGGGCACTCGTCCCTGCAGGGTAGTTCGTCCACGGATCGAACGGCATCGTCGACGGGAAGTTCTCGAGGAGATAGTTCGTCTCCCGGAAATGATACCATGCATCGTTCCCGCGGAAGGTGACTCCGTTTTCTGTTTGAAACCGACTCAGTGCCCGAAGGCGCGTCGCCACCATGAACGCCATGAGCGCGACAAGCACAGGGATATGATACCACTGCTTAGCATACGAGAGGACAGCGTCCTGTGAGGCTGTCTGACTCTCGGCGCGCTGTTCTGCTGCGTTACTCATTGTAGAAAACAATTACAAAGGCTGAATAAGCCTTGTGAAAATGTCCGTGGAACGAGTGGTGATTGTACCCTCCATCGGTTTGAGTGATATGATTGTTCCCTACGTCAATTTGCGTAAGATTCAGTAACCGACTACCCACAACACCTCTCTCAGGACGGGCTGAAGCAGCGACACACTGAGACAAACCGTCAGTGGTGCATCGAGAACAGTCACCGTAGGCCGACCGCTGGAGTTTTCATATCAGTGGGTGAAACGGTGGATATGCAACGACTCGTTCGTCGACTCAGTAGCCTCGGTGGGCTACTGGTGTCGCTGACAGGGCTCCCCTATCTCATCTACCTCCTGCTCGCAAAGGTATGGAATCCCCAGGGGTCGCCTGCCGACAAACAGGCCGCAGAGCCGTCGGTGAGCATCGTCCTGCCGACCTACAACGAAGAACGAATCGTCGAAAACAAACTCGAAGACATCCTCTCGCTTTCGTATCCGATGGAGAAAGTAGAGGTCGTCATCGTCGACTCCAGCGACGACGACACCCGCGAAATCATCCGGGAGTTTTTCGCCGAGCGGGACGCGCCCTCACTCACGCTTATCGAAGAGGACGAACGCCGCGGCCTCGCTCCGGCGTTAAACGACGCCTACGCCGCCACCGAAAACGATATGATCGTCAAAACCGACTGCGACTCGAAACTCGGAACCGAGGTGCTCCGAGAGGCCGCCGCGAACCTCGCCGATCCCGAGGTGGCCGCGGTGACCGGCCGCAACGTCGACGTTCTCGGCGGCAGTGATGTCGAAACGGGGTACCGAGATGTCCAAGCGACGATCCAAACGCTCGAATCGCATCTTGATTCGACGCTGATCTTCCACGGCCCGTTTTCGGCGTTCGAAAACAGCGCCATCGTCCCCATCGATCCCGAGTCGATTGCCGACGATACCGAACTCGCACTCCTGATCCGCAAACAGGGCAAGCGTGTGGTGTTCGATCCAGCGATTCGCTACAAGGAGGCCTCACATTCGGCGTTCAGCAAGCGCCGAACCCAGAAGGACCGCCGTGCGATGGGGTTGCTTCGACTGTTGGTCCAGCACCGTGAGATGCTGGGTGGGTACGGACTGTATGGCCGTGTCGTACTGCCGTTCAACTGGTGGTTTATGTTCGTTTCACCAGTATTACTCGCGTGCGTGATAGGGGTGTCGACAGTAGTTGGCCTGCTTGTCGCTGGACCGTTTGGACTGGCTGTTCCCGCCAGCGTGGGCGTATTTACGCTGTTAGGGTCGCGTGACCGACTGGGTTCACTGCAGGCGGTATACGCGGTGTTCGATACGCAGGTCTCGCTGCTGTTTGCGGCAGTGAAACTCCTCCGTGGAGAGGGATCTGCCGTGTGGGATATTGATCAAGAGCTACGGGAGGTTTATGAATGAATACACAAAATAATGAGCAGAATGTGTCAGGGGAGAAAAAAGAAGAGAGCGGTTTTGAGGACATGAGCGTCGCAATCTTGCACGACCGATTTCCCGGAATCGGTGGGGGTGAGAAATTCGCTATCGAGGCCGCTCGTGTACTTGATGCACCAATTTATACGATGTACGTCGCGCAGGGAACAGACATACCAGACGACGTCTGCGTCATTCCCATTGAACAAAAAAAGTACACGCAAGGGCTCTCAAAAAGATTGCTAGAGTGGAAAAATGAGGGAGTGAATCCACTGGAGACGCTCAACGTCGCCCTTGATATGACGGATTCCCATCCGGACCTCACAGAGTACGACGTGATCCTTGAAAGCGCACCATTGAGTAAGTCATATGTTCCGACGACAGAACAAAAAGTGGTGCACTACCCGCATAGTCCCCCACGTTGGCTATATGACCTATATCGGGATAGAATCGGTGCTTTCGACTATCCCGGGGTCAGGTTTGCAGTGAAGGCGTACGCCAAGTTGTGGCGTGCGCTCGATAAAGAGGCGAACGATTACGTCGACACGTTTGTCGCCAACAGTGAATTAATCCGTGATCGTATCCGACGGTACTACGGACTCGATTCAGAGGTTGTCTATCCGCCGGTGACTGGCAACTGGCGGAATGAGGGTGACGACGGCTACTTTGTTACGTGGTCACGACTTGCACCTGAAAAACGGATCGACCTGATTGTTAAAGCATTCACCGGACTTGACGAACGACTCGTCGTGGCGGGTGACGGTGAACAGCGTTCAAAGTTGGAACATCTCGCTGCTGGCCATGATAATATCGAGATCAGGGGTTTCGTTGATGACATCGAATCGGTGGTGGCGAACGCGACAGCAGTCATCTATACGCCGAAACAGGAGGATTTCGGATTAGTGGGTGCGGAGACACTCCTCGCCGGGAAACCGCTCCTCGGCGTGAATGAGGGGTTCACTAGATATCAGGTCAATCCTGGTGTTACTGGAGAACTGTTTGAACCGACAGTCGATTCGATTCGGGCTACCGTTCGCGAGTTTGATCCTGCAGAATACAACACCGAAAACATACAAGACGAAGCACATAAGTACCGGTATGAGAAGTTTGAGAATCAGCTCAGGTCTCTCGTTCTAAAAGGTAAATCAGAATAGTAGGGTTCGGTCCCACCACCCCTCACATCAGCAGAATGTAATTCTGAGTCAGAGAACATACGGAACTTTAGACAAGAAGGTATCCTGATGTGGAAGTACTGAAATGATTACCGATATCCAAGTCTTTCCAGTCTATCTTCGACAGATGCATCGATTGTAACCGACTCAGTTCGCTCTCGTGCCCGTTCGACGAATTCTTCTATCGGAATAGAGAACCAGTCGTCAAATTGGTCGAACCGTTGACTATTATTCACGGTCAATGTTTGGCTGTTCGGTGGGCCGGAAACGTTGAATAGCTTTGATTTACCCTCACTATCTATGACCAGCTTTCGATCACCAACATATGCCGCCCGTATTGCTCGACCATTTTTTTGTCCATCCGGACTATCACCGCTTGGTCCAGCTACCTCGGCAAGAACGACACTGTTATCAAAATCGGGGAGGGTCCTCCCATCGCGGAGTCGACCGATGATTGTCCCCAGATCGAGTAGTGAAGTTCGTGTGTTAGTCTCTCCGTAGTGAGTATCCGAAATAATATCAAACGGGACATGAAGTAATCCTTCAGAAAGACTATCACCGTGTCCGATCAACCAGTCGTCATCTGGATAGCCGAGATTTTCACCATGATCAGAGGTGATCACGAATACAGTTTCTCGGTCGATTGTCTCTTGAACAGATGTAACAAGGTTAGCAACGACATTATCAAGATAAGCTATTGATCCACCATACAACTGACGGACGTATTCAATTTCGGTTTCATGACCGTTCAATTCTGAGTCGGCATTTATTTCTTCATAATCAAGATCAAGCGATGTAAATGACGAAGGAACCTTGTCGATCGTCGTGTCTTTGAGATCCCGAAACAATGTATGTGGACTGTGAGCATCCATAAAATTTGCAAATATGAATGTTGGATCAGTGGCAGAACAGAGTTCATTACGAACCCCTCTAGCAATAGCCTTCCCACCGAAATCAAATGGTTGGGTGATTTTTCGCCCCTGTGTCGCCTCATATAATTTAAATAGTATAGCATTCGCTACAGATTTGAGTGGATGACTGTGGTTTAATGCCCTATTGAGAAACACAGCAACGCCCTCTCTGTCATAGTTCCGGACGAAATCGTTCACATCCAAGCCGTTCGGAAACCGCGACGATGGAGATATTGATATGCATTGATCAAACAATGAATCAAACCCAAATGCTGAGCTAGCGAATGTATTGGCCGAAATGGCGACTGTTCGATACATATCAAAATCAGCTAAAAAAGTCTGTTCGATGTCAAGATTACCGAAGTCACGGCTGTAGGTGTGAATGCCAGTCTCATGTGGGAGTTCACCACTAAACATAGCTGCATGACTTGGGACACTCCATGACGATGGAGCCCGCATCTCATGAAATCTGTGTGTTGCAAGATTGGTGAGTTGCTGTGCATATTTATCATAGAAATCTTTCCGAACTGTATCTAGACAAATGACAACAACATGTGGCTCTTTCATAACAATAATTGCTGGTTTAAAGAGGTGTACAAATATATATGTTCTGAAATTCTGCAAGGCGATGCTCAAAGAAGCATCTAATAGACAGTCCATTTTGATCGATGAATCAGTTGGATTCTGGCGGATGAAAGGGTGAGACAATCTCAGTGAACTCCGACGACACAAACACCGCAGGCCGAAAGCCGAGGAGCACAACGGGACACGGGAGCCGAGAGCGTTGAGAGCCTTTCATATCGACACAGATCTTTCAAAATCTTATCTGAATATTATTTAGGTCGAGGCCGAAAGTGCACTTCTAACTGTCCGCCGCAACTGCATCGAGATGACAAGCAAAACCATACTGTAGACGATGACACCAACACCAATGAGCAGAGAAAGGTCTTCCCAGCCCCGGATGGTGACATATCTGCTGAAGATCAGCACTGTACCACCCATAAGTAAGGACGCGACCATCTGTTCAACGAGTGGTCGCGGAAAGAGAGGAAACGGTGCTAGTTCTCGTCTGAGTAACATGACTGCAGCCACGTATCGTGCAGCCTCGGCAGCGAGCGTCGCGATAACAACTCCGATAGGTCCAAGCACGATTGTGAGTCCGATACCGAGTATGACGTTCCCTACGAGTGTCGTACCCGTTATCCACATCGTCACGTCGGGACGGTCAAGCCCGTTCAGCGCTTGGATTAACGGTTCACTCTGCGTCGAGATAATGCGTAACGCAGCAAGACCGACCAACAGAGTGCCTGCAGGTGCAAAACCTGGTCCGTAGAGTGTCACAACGAGATCTCGATGGAGGATCACGGCTCCGACGAATGTCGGTATCGCAAATATACTCGTAAACGATAGCGTGTTTACGAGGTCTTTATTCGTCGCTTCGCCCGCTGCGTCGAGAGCTGAGAGCTTCGACATCAGCGATGGACCTGCTGCCTGCACGACAAACATGGCTGGGAGAGTCAACTTCCACGCGATGTCGTAGTATCCGACTGCCGAGGGTGTGAGAAGCGCCCCGAGGACAAGAATATCGAGACGGTTGTATATCAGATTGAACGCCGTACTTGGGATACTATATTGAGCGTACTCCCAGAGGCTCCGGAGTTGTGTACGGCCCGGTAACGCTGGAGACGTGCCGAGGTAGTACAGTGTGAGTGGAATCATCACTGCCGAGGCGGCCGCCAGTCCGTACACCATACCGGCGGCTCCCCAGCCGAACAGAACTAATCCCACTTGAAAGGGGAGTGTCAGGTACGACCGAAGTGTATCAACCCACGTTGCAAGGTTCACTCTCCCGTGGCCCTTCAGAAGAGACTGGAACGTGCTGAACATACCGACAGTTGAGAGCAGCAAGACGAGAAACAACGGTGCCTTAGCCAGACCAGTATACGAGGTAATCTTACCAGCGAAGAGCAGTGCACCGATACTAACCAATGCGATCCATATCGAGTTTCCTGCGATTTGAGCACCTAACACCTGTGGAGTATTCTTTACGTCCTCAGAAACACGCTTTTTTCCGGCGATGCCCCATCCTTCGATCGGCTTGTCGACAATCCCTGCAAGTGTGACGATGAGTCCGACACCGCCATACGTCGACGGCCCGAGCACGCGGGCAAAGACGATTGTCCCAACGAACCCTGCGAGAGCCATTACGATCTTTGCTGCCGTTGCTCCGAGCGTCTCCCGTCCCAAGTTGAGATTCTTTATGTCGGACATCGCCAATTATCGATATCCGAGTGCTTTCAATTGGTCGTCGACCGTCATTGTCTCTGTCGTCTCGTCGATTGGCTCAGGCTCATGCGTCTCCTTATCAATCGCCTCCGTCTGAATCCATGGGACCCGCCGCAGTGCGTCGACGCGTCCATGTCGTGGGTGACCGTACATCCCCCTCTCACCGAAACATTCACCGTGGTCTGCAGTGATCGTAACAGTCTCAGCGTCGACGTTCTCTAGAATGATCTGAATGTCGTCTAAAACCCATCGAAGGTTGTCAAGATAGTACTTCCACACCTCCTCTTTGGACAACTCACCAGCGTGCAATAGGTCCCAGACGTTCTCCCGGAACAGTGTATCATCGCCTCGGTATCCCTCCAAGTCGAGTCCTCTATATGGCGTATGTGGTTGCATATAATGGAGTATGAACCGGTCCGGGTCTTCTCGTCGAAGATAATCAACGGCGTAATCAGTAACTGGGCGAGGAGGGACGGTTCCCAGTTCCTCGTCGAAGGCATATTCGGAGATGGTCTTGAGGTGGTGGAATTCGGACGCTGAGATGTCGAACTCATCGGTTTCGAACCCATTCGTGTGCCCATTGGCACTCATATACGCTGTCTCTCGGATCTCGGAACGGAACCGGGATATGAAGTTCCGCCGCAGCCATGTCTCGGACATCGACGCCCGAGAATATATCGAGGGAACGAATGACGGGATAAACTCATACTCTGGCGCAAGTTCTCTCAGGGCATCGACCCGGCACGCATCCAGTACAATTAGTCCGTCCCATTCTTGATCATAAATGTACTCCCCCTTGTTCGGGAGAATCCGCCCGGTCCGTGCGACGAGTCCGGATCCGAAAGACATAGCTGACGCCTTCACACCCCGAAAGTATCCATACCGCTTTATTTGCATCTGAGTGCGGTCAAGCCACTGTGTGAATCCCATAAGAATTACCTAGTACTGTTCATATATATCCAAGCGCCTCAAGATCTTCAATAGCCGCATCTTCCTTGACAAATCCTGTCGACGAGAAGCGGGCGTAGTCCCTGTCGAGAGATGAATCAGTCACCTCGTCTCCGTCATATGTGAACGTCCCCTCGTCTGACCTGATTAGAGATTTGTTGATCGCAGCCTTCTTCTTTCCGTATGTGGCGAAGGCGACTTCCCGCTCAAAGGTTCCCTCCTTGTGATTCTCTCCCAGTAGGATGGATGGAACGTCGACGAGTGAGACAATGTCACCGATCTGGGGAATGTTGCGCGTCGCTAGCGGAACATGGAGTGTTTCGAGGCGTAGCTCGCCAGGGTGCCCCCATGTGTCGTTCTCACCGAGGAATTCGCCGTGATCGGCGCAAAACACGATACGGCAGTCATCGTCTACGAACTCCCAGAGACGACGTAATTCCCGATCAAGTTCACGGATTTCCTGTTTGTACAGTTCTCTTACTAGTTTTTTGTCAGACTCGCTGCCATTTCCAGCCAACACACGGCGCGAAACTGCTTGCGCCTTGACCCTGTCGACCGGGCCGTCGTCGGGGTTGTAGGGGTGGTGTGGTTCCATGAAGTGTAGCCATCCGAACCAATCCTTTTCGCCCTCTACCTGCTGAACGAACTCGTCAATTACGTCTGACGCCGGTCGATACTCTCGTCCCGAAGATCCTGTCGCGAATACGGATTGTATCCGCTGATAGGTGTTCCATCCTTCGACTGCAATTTTATGAGCAAGACTTCCGGGCGTGAGATATCGTTGTGCCGTTTCTTTGAGGCCATCGTCGTCCACCGAGGGTGCCGTGAAGTGATTGAACCCCGCATCGTACCCATAGCGACTTGAAAGCAGATGGTTCGTGGTGATGCCAACTCGGTTGCCTGTCGGCACTTTCGTTGCAACCGATGTTCCCTCCTCAAGACCTGCACCGTCGGGGTAGTATCCCCCAATGATCGATTGAAAGCTCCCAGCCGTCGCTGTACTCGTGGCGAATGCGTGGGAATGGGTATCTCCCAGATATGCCTTCGTCTCCAGCATAAATTCGTAGTGATCGTACCGAAGCGAATCAACCGTTACTAGCAGCGTGTTGTCAGGCGTCATGTGTGAGAGGATTTCTGTATTATGAACCGAATTGAAGCGTCGACATCCGACCGGTAGGCGTACTCATCCTCGGTACCTAATAGTCGATGTAGTAATTGTAACTTCTTTGACCGTAGGCCACTGAGAAACCGCTCAGGGTGCACCCAGAGATTAACTTCCCTATGAACGAGTTCAAAATCGAACGGCTGGTCGTCAAAGTACCACGCAAATTTCCCATCAGTAAAATACTCTATCGAGCGGAACGTCCACGTTGACCGATGAGTCGGATCTTGATACGAAAGTCGAGAAGAGGCGTGGGGAACATAAGCCTCAAATGTCCCGCCAGCCTGTAGTACGCGGTAGACCTCGTTCATCACAGAAATAACTTCATCGGGGTTAAGATGCTCCAATACCTGGTCAGCAACGACGTGAGTGAACGCTTCGTCGACGAACGGTAAGTCAGTTGCTGTCCCCTGCACATTCGGGTTCCACCGACGTGACAGATCAAATCTAACATCCCCCTGCGAATCTTCACCACACCCTAAATTCAAAACATGCTCTGTTTCAGCCATCATCGCTTAATGTTTTATGAATGAATAAGCAGCTTATAAATGTAGCGTAACGTGAGTCAGCCACACCGAGAGGTTCATTTCAAATGTACCCCAGATCCTCCAGCCGGTCCTGTGTCGCGGTGGTGACCTCACGAGAGGTCTCCGCCTCTCGGGCATGGCGTTTGGCCTCGGTGATCTCTCCATCGAAGAATTCGCTAGCCCAGTCTGGTATTTCGATGCCATCTGCCTGAAGTGTCTGCCACGACGGTTTATCCTCTCGCAAACCGTACCGGTACGTGCCGCCTTCGGAGTCCCACTCGATTTTTTCTTGATCCCGATATATACATCGGATCATCCGATCCCAGTACTCCTTATCGCCTCTCGGCGGGTCGCCGACACCGCTTCCGATTACTTCTGCCGGGATCGAGGTGTGGGTTTCGACCGTGATGTCGTTATGACCCAGTCCAGCCACGAGCGTGCCGAGATCGAGGTGGCTGAAGTATTCGTTGTACTCCTTGTCGAATCCATTTGGCGGGTTGATGATCTCGAACGGGACGTGGAGCAAGGCTTCAGTCAGACTATTTGTGTGGCCGAATAGTCCATTGTCACCTTCGAACCCAAGATTCTCTCCGTGGTCGGCGGTCACGATGAACGTTGTTTCATGTTCTGTCTCCGCCTGTATCTCGTCGATAAATGCTGAGACCTGTCGGTCAAGATACTCAACCGCACAGGTATACAGGTCACGGTGGTTCTCAACGTCCTGTTGGTTGTGTTCATCAATTCCATTGAGTATTACTTCCCACTGCTCAAAATCACGGGATGACCAATTGTTGGATGCGGAGTGCATCGATTTGTCAAATCCAACGACGTGTTGAAGCGGCGCATGAGCGTCCATAAAGTTGGTGAACAGGAAGAACGGCTCCTTATGTTCCCGGATTTTCCGAAGCCCTTCTTTTTTAACAAGCTTGGCACCGTCGTCGGTTATCTTCGGTATCGGGAGCTCCAACATTAGATCATTGAGCTTAAATGTTGCACCGTTTGCCAAACTCTGAAGCGGATACTCGTGTCGAACTCCGGTTTTGAGAAATTCCCAGAACCGAAGCAACCCCTCCTGTTCGCGGTCCTGAATGAACTTCTCCATATCTATTCCTTGCGGGAACCGACGGTGTTGCGCAATGTCAGAGTAGTCATCAAAGACAGAATCAAATCCAAACGTTTCACTGGCGAACACGTTTGCGCTCGCTCCAAGTGAGGTGTGGTCCGGAAGAGACGAGAAGAACGTTTGTTCTTTTTGCAGATTATCAAAGTATCGGTCGTGAGTGTGAATACCGTGAACGTGTGGTAACTCGCCTGTTATCATACTCGCGTGGCTCGGGACGCTCCACGAACTCGCCGCACGACAGTTACTGAATGTCACGTCAGAACGGTCCTGGAGACGGTAGGCATATTCGTCAAAGTAATCCTTCCTGACTGTGTCCAGCACAATCAAGACTACGTTCCGATAGCTCATGAATAGAACCTCCGAACAGCCCGTTGAAACTCTTTCGTTTGATTATCTACGGTGAGGTCCATAACCAGATTACGCTGTGATGCCCCAAGTTCATGACGTTCTTTTGCGGGAGTTTCGTACATAGTTCGGATCCCTTCAGCTAATGCGTTGACTGTCGGATCTACTTCCTGCGATTCCGGAAGCAACTCTCGGACACCGACTCCAGAGGTGACCAGTGTTGGGGTTCCAGAAAGAATTCCTTCAAGCACAGCCACCGGAAATGAATCACCGACAGATGGCTGAACGTATACACTCGCACGTTCGAACCATGACGTGAACTCCGACAGGTCAACGAATCCAGGGGTGGTCACGTGGTCGAGATTAGCGTACGACTCCTCAGGGTGATTGTCTCCAAGAATTACCGTCCGAATTGGTATTTCGGCTTCGACAAGCTGGCCAGTAGCTCGTGACAGCATATCGTAATTGTTCGTGTCTTTTGTCGTTCCCGCCGAGAGGACAATGAATTCATCATCGGACGAGGTCACCGGAAGGGATGACAGACGTTCGTACTTTTCGTCGTCGATTGGTGGGTGGACGATCTCCACATCGAGTTTGCCAAGATACGGCGTGGCCCAGTTGTATACGTCGCGACCGACAGCGATAATCCCGTCGAGTGCCCACTTCGTTACCGGAGTGAGCGCGTTCCAAAGTAGCTTACTTCTCTGACTATCCAGTGTGTAGAACGTTTCGTCCGCTGCAAGGTACAGCACTGTCGTCCTCCAGTTACCTGCCAGTTTGTACGCCATTGCCGTCTGTACTGGTGCGGTACCCTCGGCGATGACGATACTGTACTTGTTCGATAGTGAGAGAGCAGTACGGATTCGATCAATCTCGTTGTGAACGTCTTGATTTACCCCATCAATGGGCGGATCACCAGTTTCAAAGTGTCTATACTCAGCATTGACCGAGTTGGCAAACGCTCTATGAGATGGGTGAGCGTGGGCACCTTGAAATAGCATACAGACAGGAGGGAATTCATTGGTTGGAGAATTTTCAGACATTAATGTGTTTCTATTCATCAGGGCATAAATACACATTCTTTTGCGCCGGGTCAGATGGATGTCACCGCGTCACGGAAGGACTGTGCCTGTGACTCTGGAGAGAATGACTGGCTGCGATGCCGATTCTGCAGACCGAGTTGGATGCGGTCGTCTTGGGGTATTTCGATCATGTTTTTTATTCCAGTCCTGAGTCCATTCGTTGTCGGGTCAAAGACCCATCTGTCGTCAAGAAGTTGCTTCATCCCAACCAACTCTGTTACTATTGTTGGGAGACCCGCCAGCATTCCCTCCAGTGCTGCGACGCCGAATCCATCCCCCATGGACGGCTGGATGTAAGCGCTCGAACGATCGAAGTACGTTGCAAAGTCTGATTCTGAAACCCGCCCCGGTGTCGAAATAAATGATTTCGACGCATACGGCTGCTGCTGATGGCCTTCTCCTAGTATTGTAAGTGTTATATCCTGCGACAGTCCTTCGTTCACCGATTCGACTGCCCGAACGAGGGTCGGATAGTTCTTCATTTTTCTTACGTCTCCTACAGAGAGAAGCCGAAACGGGTCCTTAGGAGAGCTAGCTTCGATAGCTGATAACTTATTATACTTTTCGGCTGTTGTTGTCGGGTGTACCACTTGGCAAGGGACATTAGGGAGAAATGGTTTGATCCACGTATTCACTAATTGACTGATTGAAATACACAGATCGACAGTGTTTGTAACGGGCTTTAATCCGTGCCACAGGAACCGTGTTGGTTTGTCTCTAATGTTAAAAAAAGTCTCGTCAGCGGCCAAGAAGACGGTTGTTGCCATTCTGTTAGACAGCCATTTATATGAAACGAGTGTCTGTAGTGCAGCAGTACCTTCGGCGATAACGAGGTCGTAATGTGATGACAACGACCAACCGGTACGTATCCGATCCAATTCACTGTGCTTGTCCTGATTTTCACCGTCTTTTGGAGGGCAACCTGTCTCGAAATGTCGGTACGTGGCGTCTACTGCGTCTCCGAAATTCCGGTGTGATGGGTGTGGCCCAGTTCCCTGGAACAACAGACAGACGGATTTCTCCATAACTGGGGTCGTTACAGCCAACTCTTGAATCTACTGTTCTGGAATGTACTATTATTGTTTTGATTGAATTTCTTCACGAAAATACTAAATTAACCAGTATGCTCAGCCGTTATCTGAAATCAAAGAGATGATATTACTGCCCCCATACCCCTCAGTATGCGTAATCAGTCTATCCTCGTTACGGGCGGTGCGGGATTTATCGGCTCAAACCTCGCAAACAGCCTCGCTGCGGATAATGATGTGACCGCAGTCGACAACACATATCTTGGAACACCTGAGAACCTCGCTGATGATGTCGAATTTGTCAACAGCTCAGTCCTTGACGATGACTTTCCAGCAGACGTCGACGTCCTGTTTCACCTTGCGGCACTTTCCTCGCGGAACATGCACGAAGAAAACCCCCAACAGGGGTGTCGTGTCAACGTCGAAGGGTTCGTCAATACTGTCGAACAGGTCCGCAAGGAGGGCTGTGAGACGGTCGTCTACGCCTCTACATCCTCGATTTACGGTAGTCGAACCGAACCCTCACCCGAAAGTATGAGCGTCGAGGCCCGAACCGGCTACGAGGCCTCGAAACTCGCCCGCGAGCGCTACGCGGAGTACTACAGCCACCACCACGATATGTCGATGGCTGGCCTCCGGTTTTTCTCGGTGTATCAAGGGTTCGGCGGCAATGAAGAACACAAAGGCAAGTTCGCCAACACGGTCGCCCAGTTCGCCGACGCGATCGCCAACGGCGAGGCTCCGGAACTGTTCGGTGACGGCACCCAAACACGGGATTTCACCCACGTCGACGATGTTGCTCGGGCCTGCGAACTCGCCGCCGACCACGAACTCACCGGCGTCTACAATGTCGGCACCGAGGAGTCTTACAGTTTCAACGAGATGGTCGAGTTGATCAACGATGCACTCGGGACCGACATCGAGCCCAAATACATCGAGTGCCCTTTCGACGGCTACGTCCACGATACGCTCGCCGACATCTCAAAGTTCCACGAGGCGACCGGTTGGGAGCCGGAGGTCAGTTTCGAAGACGGCGTGCAGATGGTGTGTAATTCGTATCTCAACGAGGCGACCGAATCGTAACGGTGGCTACCTGCCTCCGCCCAGTCGACAGGCGACTAGCTTCCTCTCTGTGGCAGCCACAAGCAACTACCTACCACACTTGGAGATCAGTATGAACCATGACCGGCTCCATGCTCGGAAACCAACCCACGATATCGACCGCTGGTCGACCGGGACTGTTGAATCAGTCGACGAGCGGGATGGACACTGCGTCGTCACGGTCACAGCCACCGACGGCGAGGCGGTCGAACTCACTGTGACGCTCGCGATTCGGGAGCTGTTTCTCAGTCGGTTAGATATCAACGATGGGGAATCCCCAGTTGGTGAGCGCATCTGATACCGAAAGCATGGCGGCTGAGCGTACTGATCTGCCCGTCGCATCTTGTACACGGTCCTTATAAAGAGCGGCTCCGAGTGGAGCCGACGGTCGACGAACGAACCACTCCACTTAACTACTGAAATCGTTGCAGACGGGAATCCCCAGCGTATCGTAATCGCTCATGGCGGCCAGTTCATCCGGCACACTGTGGATGTCGATTTTCTTTTCGACCAGCGTCGTCGGGTCGAGTTTCCCGGACTCGATCATATCCAGCATCTCGCTGTATCGGGACGGCTGGAGGCCGAGCGATCCCTTGAACTCGATCTCCTTGGCGACGATTTCGTCAGTTGGCAGTGACACCATCCCCTCCTCCTCGGAGGTTGTCAGCCCGATCTGAACGTGGGTGCCGCCTTTTCGGAGACTGTTCACCGCGTTCCGGCAGGTGGTTGCAATACCCAACGCATCGGCCGAGACATCCGCGCCACCGTTGGTGATATCGTGGACCTCGGCCGCGGCATCGTCGACCTCCCTAGCGTTGACAGTGTCGACAGCACCGAGTTCCTCGGCCTTGTCCAGTTTCTCGTCCATCAGGTCGACGCCGATGACGTTCCCACCGAGTGCGTTGGCGATGTGGACCGCCGAGAGGCCGATCCCGCCACAGCCGTGGATGACGACGTCGTCGCCAGCGCTAACCGGAGCTCTGTGGGCCATTGCGTGGAATGAGGTCATGAACCGACAGCCACAGCCGGCGGCGGCTTCGGCATCGATGCTGTCGGGCAGCGGGACTGCGTTGATATCGGCGTTGGGGATGTGGACTTCTTCGGCGAACGCGCCGGGAGCCTGATTCATAAACCCGAGGCCGATGTGGTTCTCACAGATGTTCTCGCGGCCGTTGCGACACATATCGCAGCTGCCACAGGCGAAGTTGAACGGGATGGCGACCTCTTGTCCCTCTTCGATACTCTCAACGTCCTCGCCGGTAGCGACGATACGACCGGTTGGTTCGTGACCGAGGACATGTGGTGGGTCAGGGCGGTAGCCGAACCAGTCCCAATCGCCCTGCCAGCAATGCCAGTCCGAGCGACAGACACCACAGCCGATGACCTCGGCGACAGCGCCGTCAGGGTCGGGGTCCGGTCGGTCGACGTCTTGGACCGTCAACGGTTCTTGGAAGCTCTCAAGGAGTACTGCTTGCATCACGCTCACATATGCCAAATGTTATCTAATAAACATTATGGCCCTGTTTCTCTGTCCCACGATGTTGTACGAGATCTGTATAATTCCCGATAGGCGTTAGGTGCTGGATTGTGAATAATTTTTATCGGTGTTTATGCAGTAACATTTGTTGCTATGTCAGTTGATGACCAATCACAGACACCATCGGAGCGTAAATCCGCGATTAAAAAGCGTCACGAGCAGGCCGCAAGCGAGGTGCTACCGGACCACCGGGAACTCTACATCGGCGGCGAGTGGGTCCAGAGTGCCTCCGGCGAGACGTTCACAACAGTCGACCCGACAACCGGTGAGACACTCGCCGAGGTAGAGGCAGGCAACAGCGAGGACATCGACCGCGCGGTCGAGGCGGCGTGGGAGGCCTACGACGAGGTGTATAGCTCCTATTCGAGCGCCGAACGACAGACAATGCTCGAAGCGATTGCCGACCGTATCGAGAACAAAGCCGACGAGTTCGCCCGGCTCGAATCGCTCGACAACGGGAAACCAATTACCGAGGCCCGCATCGATATCGAACTCGTCGTCGACCACTTCCGCTATTTCGCGGGCATCGCTCGGGCCCACGAGGGACGGACGGTCGACACTGACGACAGTCGACACGTCCAAACCATCGAAGAACCCTACGGCGTCGTCGGCCAAATTATTCCGTGGAATTTCCCGCTTTTAATGGCTGCCTGGAAACTCGGCCCTGCGCTGTCGGCTGGCAACACAGTCGTCCTCAAACCGGCCGAGGAAACACCCCTTTCCGTTCTCAAACTGATGGAGGAGGCCGACGACGTGATCCCAGACGGTGTCGTCAACATCGTCACCGGGTTCGGTCCCGATGCTGGCGAACCGCTTTCGAACCACAGCGGCATCCGGAAACTCGCCTTTACCGGGTCGACCGAAATCGGCAGCAAGGTGATGAAAAGCGCCGCCGACAACATCACCGACATCACGCTCGAACTGGGTGGCAAAAGCCCGCTCGTCGTGTTCCCCGATGCGGACTTAGAGCAGGCAGTCCAGACCACGATCACCGCCATCTTCTTCAATACCGGCGAGTGCTGCTGTGCGGGTTCACGACTCTTTGTCCACGAAGACATCAAAGATGAGTTCCTCGACGAACTCGCGGCGGCCGCCGAAGATCTGACCGTCGACGATCCACTGCTGGATGCGACTGATCTCGGCCCGAAGGTGACCGCTGAACAGGTCGAACGAACCATGAGCTACATCGAAGAGGCCGAACAGTCCGGGGCGGCCTTTGTCACCGGCGGCAGCCAGCCCGACGACGAAGCCCTGTCGGACGGCTGTTTCGTTGCGCCAACACTGATCGATAACATCGATCACGACAGTAAGGCCGTCCAAGAGGAGATTTTCGGCCCCGTCCAAGAGGTGTTCTCGTGGAGCGACTACGACGAGATGATCGAGTTGGCGAACGATGTCGACTACGGGCTCGCAGCTGGCGTGATCACCGAGAACCTCACGAAGGCCCACCAGTGTGCCAAAGACATCGAGGCCGGCAACATCTGGATCAACACGTACAACGACTTCCCAGCTGGCCAGCCGTTCGGCGGCTACAAGCAATCAGGAATCGGCCGTGAAAT